>JACXTT010001967.1_pt1 | contig 33469 bp, 37 predicted proteins | sample 9270951 | NCBI WGS metagenome assembly JACXTT01 (sample SAMN15532306, study PRJNA645909) | rock metagenome | isolation source: weathered quartz diorite | place: Puerto Rico | collected 2017-06-21
AAACCGGGGAAACCCAAGAACAAACCGGAGACGCTGCCTACGGCCGCGGCGATCGCTGCGTTCCGCGAGGCGCCGAATTTCTTCGCCCCGAACGTACTGGCGAGCAGGTCCGCCGGGAACGTGAGCAGCGCGAGAACGCCGATCAGCGCGAGCGACCCCTTGCCGACGTGCGTGAAGTCCTCCACCCACGCCGCCAAGAAGAGGCCAGCGAAGATCATGGGTGCTCCGGGAATCGCCGGCAGCACGAGACCGACGAGCCCGAGCGCGACCAGGATCGCCGCGGCCGCCCAGCCGAGGATGACCGTCTCCACGCTTTCGCTTTCGCGATTCCGCGGTCGTCGCGCAAGCGTTGGGTTTTTTCAGGCTGACGCCGTAGGCCCCGTTCGGTGCTCGCCGCTTCGCGGCTGTGCTCCTCCGATGGCCGTCGGCAGGTCACGGACGCTGCTTTGCAGCAGCGTCCGTGACTTGCCTCGCGTGCGCTCTTGGCACAACTGCGGATGACGGGTAGCTCCTGTTCGCAGAGGAGAGCCCCCGTGACCCCTGTCGCCGTCGTCGCCGAGTTCGCCAAGATCCTCCGTAACCTCGATGCCTGGCTCGTGAAGGCCACGGCGTACGCCGAGTCGAAGAAGTTCGACGCGAACGTATTGATGCAGGCGCGGCTCGCGCCGGACGCGTTCCCGCTCGGCCGCCAGATCGGCGCCGCCTGCGATCAGGCGAAGTTCACGGTCGCGTATCTCACGGGAACGAAGGCGCCGTCTCATCCCGATACCGAGACGACGATCGCGGAGATCCGTGCGCGCATCGCGAGCTGCCTCGAGTTCGTCGAGAGCATCGGGGGCGCCGCCTACGACGGCGCGGCCGATCGCAGGGTCTCGCCGGGCTTCCTGCGCGGCAAGTGGCTGTCGGGGGCCGATTACCTGACGGAGTTCGCCACGCCGAACTTCTACTTCCACGCGACGATGGCCTACGCGATCCTTCGGCACAACGGAGTCGAGCTCGGGAAGCTCGAGTACATCGGATCGCTGCCGATCCGGGACTGAGGGCGTCATGGCACCGAACGATCCGTCTCCCTGCGCCGACCTGGACCACCCGCGCGTGGCCGCTCCGTCGAGCTCGGTGTGCGACGAATGCGTCGCCCGCGGCGACGGCTGGGTGCACCTTCGCTCGTGCGCCGCGTGCGGGCACGTCGGCTGCTGCGACAGCTCGAAGAACAAGCACGCGACCGCACACTACCGCGCGAGCGGCCATCCGGTGATCCGCTCGCTCGAGCCGGGAGAGGACTGGCTCTGGTGCTACGCGCACCAGGCCGCCGTCGAATGAGGCTTCGGGCCGCGGTCGTCGCCTCGGGAATCGCGCTCGGCCCGGTCGCGCTCGTCGGGGACGGACAGGCGGAGCCGCCGTCTGCGGGCGCGCGCGCCGCCGGGGATCCGGTGCGCGAGTGGAGCCGCGTCGAGGAGGCGTTCGCGGCGACGCGGCGCGACCTCGACGCCGCGGTCACGCGGCTCGATCGCGAGCTCGGATCGAGCGTGGCCGACGTCTTCCGCGCGCATCGGCTGATGCTCGACAACCTGCTCGCTTCGGACGACCTCGCCGCCAAGGTCCGCGAGTTGCGGGCCGACGCCGCCCACGCGGTGCACGAGACGGTGGCCGCTTGGACTTCGCGGTTCCAGCGGCTCGCGGATCCGGTCTTCCGCCAGCGCGCGGACGACGTCGCGGACCTCGGCCGCCGCGTGCTCGCACACCTCGAAGGCGCCGAGGCCGGGCGCTTCGCGCATCTCGCACCGGGTGCGATCGCGGCCGTCCGGCTGCTGCTGCCCTCGGACGTGATCGCGCTCGTCGACCGGCGTGTCGGCGCGATCCTCGTCGAGTCGATCGGCCTCGCCTCGCACGCGGCCTTGCTCGCTCGCGAGAAGAGCATCGCGACGCTGAACGTGCCGGACCTTCGTCGCCACGTCCGCGACGGAGACGAGGTGTTCGTCGACGCGTTCGGCGGCGAGATCCTGGTGGGCGACGACCTCGGCGACCGCGACGAGCTCGCGCGGCGCGTCGCCGAACACCGTGCACGGATCTCGCGCTGCCGGATCCGCTGTCATCAGGCGGCGAAGACCCGCGACGGCGTCCTCGTGCGCGTCGAGGCGAATCTCGGCACGCGCGCCGACGTCGACCACGTGCTCGGCAACGGCGCCGACGGCGTCGGCTTGTTCCGCACCGAGCAGCTCTATCTCGGACGCGCGCTGCCGCCCGCAGAGGACGAGCTTTTCGAGGAGCTCGAGTCGATCGCGTCGCCGCTCCGCGACAAGCCGCTGACGATCCGGCTGCTCGACGCCGGCGGCGACAAGGAGCTGCCGTTCCTGCCGGTCCCACGCGAGTCGAACCCGTCGCTCGGGCTTCGCGGCGTGCGCCTCTTGCTGCGCTATCCGGCGCTGCTGTCGGTGCAGCTCGCCGCGATCCTCCGCTTGTCGCGCTCGCAAGAGGTCCGCGTGCTGGTGCCGATGGTCACGCTCGAGGACGACATCGCCGTGACGCGTGGTCTGTTCGACGATGCGTGCCATGCGCTCGGCATCACCACGCGCCCGCTGCTCGGCGCGATGATCGAGACGCCGGCGGCGGCGCTCGGCATCGCCGGCATCGCGCGCCACGTGGATTTCCTCTCGGTCGGGACGAACGACCTCACGCAGTACACGTTCGCCGCCGGACGCGACGATCCGAACGTGAACGCCTATTTCCAGGACGCGCATCCGTCGCTGCTCCGCCTGCTCGACATCGTCCTCACCGATGCCGGCTCCGTGCCAGTCACGCTCTGCGGCGAGCTCGCGGCGCGGGAAGAGCTGCTGCCGCGGCTGCTCGCGATCGGTTTCCGCGCGCTCAGCGTGGCCGCGCCGCGGATCCCGGAGATCAAGGACCGCATCCGTCAGCTGTCCGTCGCCGCGGTCTAGAAGCCGGCGGCGGGCGGGCGGAAGGAGCTCGCGGCGAACGCATTCGCGGTCTCCTCGAACGACTGTGCATCGGTCGCCTGCGGGCTGACCGAGATCGTGTCGACTCCGTTCTCGAAGTCGGCGCGCACGCTGGCGCGGCAGGCGTCGGCCGAGCCCGAGAGGAAGACGCGGTTCACCATCGCGTCGTGGACCGCGGCCACGATGCGCTTGCGGTCGCGCGTCGCGTAGCCGGCGCGGATCTCCTCGAGCTCCCGGCTGTAGCCGAGCGCGAGGAGCATTTCTTGGTAGACGGGCGCCGACGCGTAGAACGAGAGGTGGGTGCGGAAGTACTCGAGCGCCGCCGCGGTGCTCTCCGCGCTTTCGGCGACCCGCACGCCGCGGCGGCGGACGATCTCGAGATCCTCGACACGCCGGCCGCCTCGCTTCGCCCCGCGGTCGATCTGCTCCAGCGCCCAGGGCAGCCGGTCCGTCGGCGAGAAGTCGTTCAGCACCACACCGTCGGCGATCTCGCCGGCGAGCTCGAGCATGCGCGCGCCCATGGCCGCGACGTAGATCGGGATCGGCGCCGTCGGCTGCTCCTGGAGACGGAAGCCGTGGCTGCGGATCGTCTTGCCCGCGAACTCGGTCTTCCGGCCGGCGAAGATCTCGCGCAGCAGCGCGACGGTCTCGCGAACGCGGAGCACCGGCTTCTCGAACGGTAGCCCGTACCAGCGGTCGATCATGTTGACGGACGACGCCCCGAGTCCGAGCACGAAACGCCCGGCGGCGCGCTGCTCGGCCGCGATCACGCCGGTCGCGAGCACGGCGGGTGGCCGATTGAAGACCGGGATGACGCCGGTGCAGATCCGCAGATGCGTGGTCGCGGTGCCGAGGGCCGCGCCGAGCGTGACCGGGTCTTGCAAACCCTCGGCGTCGGCCATCCAGACGTCGTCGAATCCCGCGGACTCCGCCCACACGCCACGCTCGAACCCGGCGCCGAGCCCGGGAGCGGGCCACAGCATGAGTCCGACCCGCTTCTTCCGCATCATCCCGACGATCCTCCCACGAACGAGGAGCCCTTATGCACGGAATCCTTCGGCGACGGGAGCCGCCGGACGGGCGCGACGTTTACGAGATTGACGTTGGCTAGAGCGCACTCTAAACACCGTGGGCTCCCGTGAGGTCCACGGGTGCTCGACCCAAGGAGAACGAATCCGGAAGGGTGCCATTCGCGCACGAGCCGGAGACCTGCCCATGACGAAGCTACGGAACGTTCTGCGAGGTGCACTGCTGGCGGCGTGCGCGGCATCGTCCGCGTCGGCCGCTTCGATCGTCGTCTCGGCGCCGGGAGGTAGCGACGCCTCGATCATCGCGAACGTCGTCGCCACTCCCGACGACGGCCCGCGTACGCTGAATCACAACCCCGCGGGCGTGACGCTGGTGCGCGGCACCGAGCTCACCTACAGCCTGCTCGCCGCGCCCGTCAGCGGCCGTTACTCGAATCGCGCCAGTGGTTACGACGGGAAGAGCGACGAGCTCGCGCTGCTGCCGTGTCTGTGGGTCGGCACCGACGCGCTGGACCCGTGGTATGCCGGCGTCGGCCTGAGCGGCACGGTCGGCTCGACGTTCGCGTTCCCGGGCAACCCGTCCGCCGGGTTCCCGAACCGGTTCCTCGCCGAGTCGTCGGTTGCGCAGGGCGGTCTCGTCCTCGGCCGTGAGATCGCCCCCGGAATTCGCGCCGGCGTCGAGCTGTCGCCGAGCTTCTCGCGCGCCAAGGCGCGCTTTCCCACCCCGCTCGGCCCGGTCCGCTATGATCTCGACGGCTTCGGAGTCGGCGGCGCGGTCGGTCTGCTCTACGAAGCGAGCGATCGGCTGTCGCTCGGCGTCGGCTACAAGGCCCCGGGGCGGGTGTGGATGTCGGGCGACGCGGACGTGGGCATGACCGACGACGAGGTCGACTTCGTCTTCCACGTGCCGCAGCAGGTCGAGTTCGGGCTCGCGTATCACGTCACGCCGGACACGCTCGTCGCCGCGCAGGCACGCTGGACCGACTACACCGACTTCGAGGGCGCCAAGGTCGATTTCCGCCGCACCAACGCGCTCGACTCTCCGTTCATCGCCTCGGCGCACGCCCGCTTTCGCTGGGGCGCGGGGATCGAGACCATGCTCACCGAGAGCTCGGCGATTCGCTTCGGCTTCTCGCACGAGCCCTGGATGATGGATCCGAAGTCGCTCTCGCCGCTGCTCTACGACGGATCCGACTGGTACCTCGGAACCGGCGTGATCGTACGGCTGACCGAGAACTGGAAGCTGACCGGCGTGATCACCTACGTGTACTCGGAGGATCGCGTCGTCACTGCCGAGGACCAGAAGGCCTTTCCAGGACGCTACGAGTTCGCGATCCCGATCACGGTCGGGTTCCAGATCGACTACCGGTTCTCGGGCGCACCCGCGGCATCGCCGTCACCGGCGCGATCGGCTTCGTCGCGGCTCTGAGCGGGGCGGAGATTCCGAACCGAGGGCGCCGCCCGTCTTGAACTTTTGCGGGACCGGAGACATGTCTCCAACGTCATGCCCACACGAATCGCTCATGTCGTCGGAGCCCTCCTGGTCTACGCCGCCGCCGACGCCCCGTCGGTCACGCATCGGCCGCTGAATCTGCCGACCCCGCCCGCGCCCCGTCTCCGGCTTCCCGGCGTCCATGCGCACGAGCCGGTGGTGGCGCCGAAGCTCGAGGTGAAGCCGCTGCGCGCACGCCCGAAGGGGCCTTCGCCGAAGCTCAGCGTCCCGGGGCTGCGCACGCTCGATCCCGGCGATCCTGACGCCGACGAATCGGGCGACGGCGGGCTGGAGGATTGACGGCGGACGGCCCCGACGATCGACCGTGCTCCGGAGATCGCGCGCCTTCGGCCCGCGGTTCCAGGCGCGCCGCTTCACTCGGCGGCGCGCGCGAGATCACGCGGCGGGCGCCTTCCGTACGGTCTGCTTGCATCGGCAGGTTCCCGCTTCGTGCAGCTCGACCATGTTCCCGTGCGGATCGTCCATGAAGATCTGCTCGAGCGCCGGACCGACGACGGATTGGATGCTCCAGTACTTCACGCCCATGCGGTCGAGCTCACGCTTCGCTTCCTGGATGTCCTCGACCGCCAGCGCGACGTGCATCGCGGTCGGGTCCTGGCTCGGGCCCTTCGCGTAACGCGACACCCCTTCGCAGCCCATGAGGTGGATCTGCGTGTCGTTGCCGCAGTCCATCCAGTACCCGGGAATTCCCGGAATCGTCGGACGGCCTGGGTCGGGCGAGAGGCCGAGCACGTCGCGATAGAACGCGAGCGCCTTGTCGGTCTCTTCGGGCTTTACGCGAATGCCGTGGTGGTGGAGCTCGAGAATCTTGACGGCCATGATCTCTCCTCGGTCTGGTGGCTCAACGTGCCCCAAACCGGGGCGGGCAGGAAGCGGAAAACGCAGCGGTGGAACCCGGCGCGGCCCGGCCCTCGACTCACAGGATCCCAACGCCGAGGAATCGGGCGAAGAGTCGGACTGAGGCGCTCCCCGTCAACGCCGCTGACGCGGCGATAGCAGCCATCGGCCGAGCACGGCGCCCGTGCCGCCGAGGATGAACATCGGCAGCAGGTGTCCGATCAGCAGGTGGGGCACGTAGGCGACCGGACACCAGAGGTCGACCACGAACCAGGAGCAAGCGCCGGCGGCAACCCCGAGGACGGCGCCGTTCAGCGCGGGCCACGCGGGTGCGCTCGCACGGATCGCGAGGAACGAGAGCAGCGGCCCGACGGCGACGAGGAGCGACAGGCACAGGCACCTGAGCCCCGGCCGGTCCGGCCACGCCATCATCGGACCCCCGACCGCGAGGGTGCAGCCGAGTTTCCATGCGAAGAGCCCGATCGGAACGAGAACGCTCCCGAAGAGGAGCCACGTGGCTGGGCGCCCGAGCATCGATCGACCCCTGCGAAGCGCCAGCCAGAGCGCCGCGGATGCGATCGCGAGTGCCCCTCCGGCAGTCGCGAAGACGAGCGTGATCGATCGCCCCACGTGTCTCCCGGGCGCCGCCTCGCCCTCGAGGACCAGCAACCGGCTCTCCGGGGAGAGTCCCGCGAAGACCAGGAAAACACCGATGCCGGTCACCGCCGCGAGTGCGCCGAGCCGCCAGTTCCGGTGGTTGACCGCCGTGCGGGTCGGCGACGGCTCCGCCGCGGCCGCTGCCAGCACCCGGGCCCGGAGATCCGCGCTCATCGGGCCTCTCCCGGTTCGCGCATCGCGGCCCGCATGGCCTCGTACGCACGGTGGGCCCTGAGCTTCACGGCGGTCACCGACGTCCCCAGGATCTCGGCCGCCGTCTTGAGGCTGAGACCTTCCTGCTGAAGGAGTCGGTACGCCGTGCGCTGGTTCTCGGGCAGCGTATCGAGGCGCTGCCGCACCCGCTGCTCGAGGCGCCGCGCGTGAAGCAGATCGTCCGGATCCGCCGTGACTCCGGACTTCTCCATCCTCCGCTCGTCGTCGTCCGAGGCCTCGGAGAAGAGTCGCTGCTCCACGCGACGGCGCCGCGCACCGTCGATCATCAAGCGGCGCGCGATCGCGTACGCCCAGGGCAACACCCGGGCGCCGGGAATGAACGAGCCGCGGTCCCGGTGAATCTGCAGGAGCGTCTGTTGCAATAGATCCTCCGCGGCCGTGTCGTCTCGAGTCGCCTTGCGCAGGAAGCCGAGCAGGCGCGGAGCGATCGCATCGTACACTTCGGCGAACGCGGCGTCGTCGCCCGTGGAGTAACGCTCCATCGCCGCGTCCGCGCCGTCAGCGCTTGGCTCTTCCACCACCGATCCGGTGCTCTTCTCGAACATGGATACGAACTCGAACCACGAAAGTTTCGCCGACCCCGGACCTCAGTCAACGAGGGGGGCCATCCGAAACCTTCGGCTCGGTCACTCGTATTCGGTCTTCGAGCGGCACGACGCCGCTTCACACGAACCGAAAAGGAGAGAACGATCATGCCACTGTCTCAATGGCCGAAGAGCTTCATCGTCGGGACGCTCGTGCTCGCGGGCTTCGCCGGGCCGACCTCGGCGCTCGCCGCGGGGAAGAGCAACCACACCGACTTCGACATGGTGGTTTCCGGCGGAGCGGCCCGATGCCTGCCGAACGCATCGGCGAGCGTCAGGATCACGCCGCTCGGCGGGGTGGAGCGGATGGACGTCGACGTGGTGGGGCTCGCGCCGAACACCGAGTACGACTTCTTCGTGCTGCAGCTGCCGACGGCACCGTTCGGTCTCGCCTGGTATCAGGGCGACATCGAGACCGATCCCCGCGGCGAGGGGCATCAGACGTTCCGCGGTCGCTTCAACGTCGAGACGTTCATCGTCGCGCAGCCGCCCGGGAACCAGCCGGCCCCCGTGGTGCACGATCGGTCGCCGTTCCCGGATGCGTCGACGAGCCCGGCGACGGAGCCCGTCCACACGTATCACCTGGGGCTGTGGTTCGGGTCGCCGGAAGCCGCCGCCGCGGCCGGATGCGCGAACACCACGACGCGATTCAACGGCAACCACGATGCCGGCATCCAGGTGCTCAACACGAGCAACTTCGCTCCACTCGAAGGGCCGCTGAAGCTGCTGGACGAGTAACGTTCGGACATCGTCCGTGGCGAGAGCCTGCTCGTTGGCGAGCAGGCTCTCGTGTACTTCCCGAGGGCCGCGAGGATGGTCGCACCCTGGATCGAACAGGGGACCTCCTGCATGTGAGGCAGGCGCTCTAACCAGCTGAGCTATGCGACCGTGTGCCGCGAACGCCCCCGTGTAGCGGCATTCGCGGCGCACGGCAATGGGCCGCGGACCTCAGTCGAGGATGAAGATCACGTCCATCTCGACCCGGTATTCCACGATCTTGCCCTTCTCGATCTTCACCTTCTGCGACGAGATCTCCGCGCCGGTCACTCCTCGAAGCGTCTTGGTGGCGCGCTTGATGCCGGTGTCGACGGCGTCTTGGAATCCCTTCGTCGACGAGGCGATCACCCGGGACACGCGTGCTACGGCCATGAGGCACCTCCTTCGGTTCGTGGGGAAGCCAGTCGACTCCCTTCGCGAGCGAGGTGTCAAGGCGATGCGGCGATGGTCTCGGCGGCCGATCGGGTGATAGACGAGTGAACGGAGGGATCGACATGGCGACGAGCGAGCTCGAACGGCTGGTGATCGACTTCACGGAAGCGTTCAACCGCGACGACCTGGACGCGGTGATCGGCGCGATGTCGGAGGACGCGATCTACGACGAATACGACGGCCGTCGGCACGTCGGGAAGGCGGCGATCCGCGCCGCGTTCGAGCCGCAGTTCCGCGGCGAGTTCGGAACGATCCGCTTCCGCACCGAGGACGTCTTCGGCGACGAGCGCTCCGGGAAGGTGCTCATCCGCTGGGGGTGCGAGATCGAGAAGAAGGGCCGCGTGCGCGTCTGGCGCGGGCTCGACGTGATCCACGTGCGCGACGGCCAAGTCGTCGAGAAGCATACGTACGCGAAAGCCGAGCGGCTGAAGCTCGTCGAGAAGTAGCGCGCTCGGCTCGCTCGACGGGGAGATCGGATGAAGATCGATACGCTGTTCCAGCCGAAGGACCTCCGGGATGCCGCGGATTCGGCGCGCGAGTTCGAGGACATGGGCTTCGACGGACTCTGGACGTTCGAGGCGCAGCGCGATCCTTTCCTGCCGCTCGGCACCGCGGCGACCACGACGAAGCACGCGGTGCTCGGCACCGCGATCGCCGTGGCGTTCCCGCGAAGCCCCATGTTGCTCGCGAACACCGCGTGGGATCTCTCCGCGTATTCCTCCGGACGCTTCGTGCTCGGGCTCGGCACGCAGGTGAAGGGGCACAACGAGCGCCGCTTCAGCGTGAAGTGGGAGTCCCCGGGCAAGCGCCTGCGCGAGGTGATCCTGTCGATCCGCGCGATCTGGGATTGCTGGCGGAACGGCACGCCGCTCGATTTCCGCGGCGAGTTCTACCAGTTCACGCTGATGACTCCGTTCTTCGTTCCGCCGCCGCTGCCGCACCCGCCGCCACCGATCTTCCTGGCAAGCCTGAATCCGTGGGTGACGCGCCTCGCGGGCGAGATCTGCGACGGATTCCACGTCCACCCGTTCCACTCGCCGCGCTTCGTTCGCGAGCGCATCCTGCCGGAGATCGACGCCGGTGCCGCGAAGGCGGGCCGCACGCGCTCGGCGATCGTGATGTCTGCGCAAGCGTTCGTCGCCGTCGGCGAGAGCCGCGAGGCGGTCGCGGCCGCTCGCGAGCGCGTGCGTCAGCAGATCTCTTTCTACGCTTCGACGAAGGCGTATCAGGGGGCGCTCGAAGTCCACGGCTGGGGCGACCTCGCGTCGCACCTCGGCAAGCTCGCCGCGCAGGGCGAATGGCAGAAGATGGTCGGTGCGATCAGCGACGAGATGCTCGACGCCTACTCCGTGAGCGGCGGGCCCGACGAGGTCGCGGCGCAGCTCCGCGAGCGCTACGAGGGGTCGATGGATCGCATCTCGAACTATTTTCCGCCTGCGAGCGATGCGGAGAGGGCATGCTGGCGGAAGGTGCTGAGCCGCCTCGCGTAGGCGGCCGGCGCCTCAAGGATCGATCAGCACCCCCGGGTTCAGGACTCCCTGCGGATCGAGCGCGCGCTTCGCGGCGCGGAGCGCGGTCGCGAACCCGTCGGGCCGTTGTGCGTCGTACCACGGGCGGTGGTCGCGGCCGACCGCGTGGTGGTGCGTGATCGTGCCGCCGAGGCGGATGAGCGCTTCCGACGCCGCCTGCTTGATCTCCGCCCATTGCTCGATCGACTTCGAGAGCCGGCTCGGTGCCATGATCGTGTAGTAGGGCGCGGGGCCGTCGGGGTAGGCGTGCGTGAAGCGCGCGGTCACGGTGCCGCCGCCGCAGACGCGCTTCACGGCCTCGCGCGTCGCTTGCATCACCTCGGCGTGGAACGATTCGAAGCGATCCCAGGTGATCGCGGTCTCGAACGTCTCCATGACGAGGCCGAAGCCGACGAGCGCGTCGCGGACGTAGGGAGCGCCGAGGAACGAAGAGCGCCAGGCGCCGGCCGAGCCGCCGTGCGTCGCTTCGCGGTCGGTCTGCGTCTGGCCGGCGCCCTCGGGTACCCTCCCGCCGTGGTCGGCGGCGCATTCCAGCGTACGCGCCATCCACGGCTCGAGCGCATGATCCGCGGACTCGAACGCGAGCACGAGCACCGCGGCGTCGCCGGCGGCCGCGCCCGCGTTCTCGGCCTCGCCGGGATCGAGCAGCCGGCAGTTCGACGGGTAGAGCCCCGCCTGCGCGATCGCGCGCACGGCGCGCGCCCCGGACAGGAAATCCGGGAACGTGACGGCGGCGGACGTGCGCATCGTCGGGCGGTCCTGCAGTCGCATCCAGGCCTCGGTGATGATGCCGAGGATTCCTTCCGAACCGATGAACATGCGGTCCGGGCTCGGGCCCGCGCCGGATCCGGGGAGCCTCCGCGACTCGATCGTTCCACTCGGCGTGATCACGCGGAGCGACTCCACGAAGTCGTCGACGTGCGTGTAGAGCGTCGCGAAGTGGCCGCCCGAGCGCGTGGCGATCCAGCCGCCGAGCGAGGAGACCTCGAACGACTGCGGGAAATGGCGGAGCGTGAGCCCGTGCGGGCGGAGCTGGTCTTCGAGGGCAGGGCCGAGCACGCCCGCCTGGATGCGCGCGGCGCGCGAGGCGCGGTCGATCTCGAGCACGCGGTCGAGGCGGCCGAGGTCGATCGAGACGCTGCCCGCGTAGCGATCGTCGGCCGGCGTGTCGACGCCGCCGACCACGCTCGAGCCGCCGCCGTACGGGATCGCGACGATGCGAGAGGACGAGCACCAGTCGAGCAGCGCGCGCACTTCGCCCTCGTCCCGCGGGTAGGCGACGACGTCCGGCGGGTGAGCGTAGTCGCGGCGGAACGCACGCACGAGATCGCGGAACGACTTGCCGTACGTGTGCCCCGCGCGATCCTCGGGAGCGGTCGAGCAGATCGCCGCGAGCGCATCCGGCGGGCGGACGCGCGGGGCGCGCAGCGTGAGCTGCTCGATCCGCGGCGGAGGCGTGGCTTCGAGCGGGCCCGTGCCGAGCCGTGCGGCGAGCCCCGCGCCGAGCTTCGCCTGCTGCTCCGGCGTGGGTCCCTGGTCGGTGTAGCCCCAGCCCCAGAACTTGCGCGTGCGCTTCGTCGTGACGCTTGCGGTGCCGTTCGTCATGACGATGGCTGTTGTCGAACCCGGGAGGCTTTGCAAGTCTCGACTCTCGGAGGTGAGTCGGCATGGATGACTTCGAAGGACGAGTCGCGGTCGTCACGGGCGGCGGAAGCGGCATCGGCGCCGCGATGGCGAAGGCGTTCGCGAAGCTCGGATCGAAGCTCGTGCTCGCCGATCTCGATCAGGCGGGCATGGATCGCGTCGCCGGGGAGATCCGCGCGGCGGGCGGAGAGGCGATCGCCGTCCGCACCGACGTGACGAAGCTCTCCGAGGTGCAGGCGCTCGCCGATCGCACCATCGCGGCGTTCGGCGCCGTGCACGTGGTCTGCAACAACGCCGGCGTCGGGGTCTTCGGGCCGATGGCCGAGGCCAGCGACCGCGACTGGCAGTGGGTCATGAACGTGAACGTCTGGGGAGTGATCTACGGAATCGAGGTGTTCGTGCCGCGGATCCTCGCGCAGAGGCAGGGCGGCCACGTCGTGAACACGGCGTCCATGGCTGGGCTTCAGGGCATGCCCGGGCTCGGAGTGTACTGTGCCTCGAAGTTCGCGGTCGTCGGGCTGACCGAGTCGCTGAACCGCGAGCTCCACGGCACGGGCGTCGGCGCGTCGGTGCTCTGTCCGATGGTCGTCAACACGAACATCAACCAGAGCGAGCGGAACCGTCCGAAAGAGCTCCTGAACGCAGGCGGCGAGTCGTCGCTCGCGAACATCCAGGTGACGGAGCAGCGCTCGATCGAGGCCTCGGAGGTCGCGGATCGCGTGGTCGCCGGGATCAAGGAGAACGCGCTCTACATCCTCACGCACCAGGAGAGCCGCGAGATCCTGAGGCGGCGTGCCGCGCGGCTCGACAAGGCGGGAGAGCGCTTGTTCCGCGACTGATGCCGAAGAAGATCTCCGCGGGCTGCCTCGTGGTCGCCGAGTTCGAGGGCGAGGCACGTTTTCTCGTCGTCCACCCCAGCGGCTGGTACAACCGGAAGAAGCCATGGTCGATTCCGAAGGGGCTCGTCGAGAGCGGTGAATCGCGCGAGGACGCGGCGCTCCGCGAGACGCTCGAGGAGACGGGGCTCCGTTGCCGCATCCTCGAGCCGCTCGGCGAGGTCGCGTACTCGAAGAGCCGAAAGACCGTCGCCGCGTTCCTCGCCGAGGCGGATCCGCCGCCGTCGTCGGCCGTCGTCGAGACGGTCGACTGGGAGAACGACCGTGCGGAGTTCTTCCCGGCCGACGAGGCGCGGGAGAAGCTCCATCCCGATCAGCGCGCGTTCATCGATCGGGCCCTGGAGCGGCTGGCGGCGCGATCTCGCCGGTGATGAGCCGGGCTCCCCGCTGTGACGTGAAGTAGGACCACGCCCACTCGAACAGCACCACGACGCGGCTCCGGAACCCGATCAGGAACGCGATGTGGACGACGGTCCAGAGCAGCCACGCGAGCAGGCCCGAGATCCGGACGCGGCCGAAGTCCGCGACCGCGGAGGCGCGGCCGATGGTCGCGAGGTTTCCTTTGTCGACGTAGCGAAACGGCAGCGTCGCTCGCCCGGAAAGCCAGCGGACCGCGTTCGCCGCCGCGTGCCGTCCTTGTTGCATCGCGGCCGGCGCGACGCCGGGGAGCGGTTTCCCGCCCTGGTGCGAGTAGGACGACAGGTCGCCGATCACGAACACCTCGGGGCGGCCCGGGATGCTGAGGTCGGGCTCGACGATCACCCTGCCGGCACGGTCGAGCGGCACGCCGAGCGTCTTGGCGAGCGGCGAGGCTGCGACGCCCGCGGCCCAGAGTACGGTGGCGGCTTCGATCCGCTCGCTGCCGACCTCGACGCCCCCGGCATCGACGTTCGTGACGCGCGAGCCGGTGCGGACCGTCACGCCGAGCCGCTCGAGCGACGCGGCGGCCTTCGCGGAGAGGCTCTCCGGGAACGTCTCGAGGATCCGCGGGCCGCCTTCGATCAGCACGATCGTGGCCTCGCGGGGATCGATCGAGCGGAAATCGGAGACTAGCACCGTGCGAGCGATGTCGCCGAGCGCGCCGGCGAGCTCGACGCCGGTCGGTCCGGCGCCGACGATGGCGAACGTGAGCAGGCGCCGTCGCGTCGCCGGATCGCTCTCGTGCTCGGCGCGCTCGAAGGCGAGCAGCATGCGACGGCGAATCTCGAGGCCGTCCTGCAGGCTCTTCAGGCCCGGCGCGAAGCGCTCCCAGTCGTCGCGTCCGAAGTAGGAATGGCGCACCCCCGCGGCGACGATCAGCGCGTCGTAGGAGATGGGGCTCGCACCGCGGATCTCGATCTTCCGCTCGGCCACGTCGACGGCGGTGACCTCGCCGAGCCAGACGTCCGCGTTCGCCTGACGCCGGAGGATCGCGCGGATCGGGTAGGCGATCTCGCCGGGAGAGAGCCCCGCCATGGCGACCTGGTAGAGCAGCGGCTGGAACAGGTGGTGGTTGTGACGATCGATCACGCTCACCCGCACGCGCTCCCGGGCCAGCGCTCGCGCGGCGGCGAGGCCGCCGAACCCGCCCCCGACGATCACCACGTGCGGATCCGGAGACATGGATCGCCGTTAGCGGTCGCCCGCCGTTTCTGCAACAACACGAGTTTCGTCATGGGCCCGAGCGTCGTCGTCCATCCGCGCGGAGTCGAGCGCGCGCGCAGCGGGCATCCGTGGATCTACAAGAGCGACGTCGTCGAGGCGCATGCCGCGGCCGGCGACGTGGTCGAGGTGCGCGACCCGCGCGGGCGCGCGATCGGCCACGCGCTCTACAGCGACCGCTCGCAGATCGCGCTCCGGCTGCTCGGACGCGCGGAGAGGGGCTCTTCGCCGGGCCGCGTGCGCGACCTGATCCGCGGGCGACTGGAGCAGGCGATCGCGTTTCGCGACTCGCTCGCGATCGACGCCACCGCGATGCGCCTCGTCCACGCCGAGGGCGATCGCCTGCCGTCGCTGATCGTCGACCGCTACGACTCCGTGCTCGTCGTACAAGCGCTCTCCCAGGGGACGGAACGCCTACTCGGGGCGATCGTCGCCGATTTGAAGGAGCTGCTCCAGCCGTCGGGGATCCTCGCGCGAAACGACGCGCGGAGCCGGCTCCTCGAGGGGCTCGAGACCAAGGTCGAAGTGCTGCACGGCGAGGTCCCCGAAGCGGTCGTCGTGCGCGACCGCGCCGTCGGGTTCGAGGTCGATCTGCGCGGCGGCCAGAAGACGGGCCTGTTCCTCGATCAGCGCGAGAACCGCTGGGCGGCCGCGCGCTGGGCGCACGGTCGCGCGCTCGACTGCTTCAGCTACGACGGCGGGTTCGCGCTGCAGCTCGCGCCGCGCTGCGAAGAGGTCGTCGCGCTCGACATCTCCGCGGATGCGGTCGCGCGCATCCAGCGAAACGCGCGGCGGAACCGGGCCGGCAACGTCTTCGCGCGTGCCGCGAACGTGTTCGACGCGCTCCGAGAGGCCGAGCGCGGCGGCGAGCGCTACGACACGATCGTGCTCGACCCGCCGGCATTCGCCAAGAACCGCGCGTCGGTGGCGAAGGCGCTCGGAGGATACAAGGAGATCAACCTGCGCGCGCTGAAGCTGCTGCGGCCCGGCGGCATCCTCGTCACTTGCAGCTGCTCGTTCCACGTTTCGGAGAGCGATCTCCTCGACGTCCTGCATGCGGCCGCGATCGACGCGCGGGCCGAGGTCGTGCTGCTCGAGAAGCGAACGCAAGCGAACGACCATCCGGTGTTGCTGGGGGTCCCGGAAAGCGGCTACCTGAAATGCCTGATCGCGCGGAAGCTATGAGATCGCCGGAGATCCCCCGATGCCCGTCGTCCTGAAGACGGTCCTGCTGCTCACCGCCTCCAACGTGTTCATGACGTTCGCGTGGTACGCACACCTGCGGAACCTGTCCGGCCGGCCGTGGTACGTCGCGGCGATCGTCAGCTGGTCGATCGCCCTCTTCGAATATCTGTTGCAGGTGCCGGGCAACCGCATCGGGTACACGCAGCTCTCGCTGCCGCAGCTGAAGATCCTCCAGGAAGTGATCACGCTGTCGGTGTTCGTGCCGTTCGCGATCCTCTACATGGGGCAGCCGATCAAGCTCGATTTCCTGTGGGCGGGCGTTTGCATGCTCGGGGCCGTGTACTTCATCTTCCGCTAGACGCACCGGCAGTGCCGGAGGAGGAGCTCGAGTGGTCTGCGGGTCCTGTGGAATCAAGAACGTCGAGTTCGCGACCACGTGCTTCGCGTGCGGCAAGGCGCTCGGGCGCGGAGGGGAGCCGCGTCTCACGGTCCCGACGCCCCACGAGTACGTGCCGCCTGTGGCGCACGCGCCGGAGACGAGGAAGGCGCCGCAACCTTCCGCGGGCCCGGCGGGCACGAACATCCCGGGGATCATCCGCGCGATCCGTGCCGTCGTGATCCTCGCCGTGCTGTGGAACGTGTTCGGCGGCTTCGGGGCGATCCGGCGCGAGTTCGAGTCGATGCTCGAATCCGCGCAGCAGGCCGTACCCGAACCCGAGGCGACGCCCGCGGAGAGCGGCGAGACGGCGGCGCCGGCCGCGGTCGCGACGGAGAGCACCGTCACGGAGATCCCACCGACTCCGGTCGAGGAGAAGAACGGATTTCGTCTCGCGCACTTCTCGCTGACTTACCCGGACGAGCGTCCGAACGGTCCGTTCCGCCTCGGCGACACGGTGCGCGGCCGGAGCGAGATCACCGGATTCGCGGTGAACAAGAAGGGCGAGCTCGACGTGAAGATCACGTGCGCGTTCCGCGATCCGAACGGCGAGCTGGTCGAGCCGATCTCGCCGTCCGTCTTGCGACAGAAGGCCGAGTCGGACACGCTCTACACCGATTTCTACTACGATGTGGCGAAGACCGCGACCGAGGGGCATTACGATCTCGAGCTCGGCGTCGACGATGCCGTCAGCGGCCGCTCGGTGCGCTTCCACAAGACGATCCCGGTCCACGAGGCGGGCGACGACGAAGCGTCCTGACGTGCATCGGGGCGGGGGCGCGCGACGGTGAGCGGGCGCTTGCCGCCGGGCCCTGGCCGAAGGTTCCCGTTCGGCTCGCTCGGCGAGCTGCAGCGCGACGCGCTGGGATTCCTCGCGGGGCTCCGCGCGCGCTTCGGCGACGTGTCGAGCTTCCACGCGCTCTTCTGGCGCTTCGTGCTCGTCAGCCATCCCGATCAAGCTCGCCGCGTTCTGCAGGAGAACCACCGCGGCTACACGAAGAACACGATCGACTACCGGATGCTGAAGCACTTCCTCGGGGAGGGGTTGCTCACGGCCGACGGGCCGCATTGGCTCCGCCAACGGCGGTTGATCCAGCCGCTCTTCCATTCGGCCGCGCTCGCGCGCTTCGGCGAGACGATGACGCGCATGACGGACTCGATGGTCGACGGGTGGGCGTCGCGCGCGCGCGAAGGCGCCGTGGTCGACGTGGCGCGCGAGATGACCCGGCTCACGCTGCGGATCATCGGTAACGCGATCTTCGATCTCGATCTCGACGACGAGGACGATTCGATCGGCGGTGCCGTGACGATCGTCAACCGCCATTTTGGACAGCAGGGGATCGAAGCGATCATGCCGTGGCTGCCGACGCCACGAGTGCTTCGCTACCGGCGCGCGGTGCGCGAGATCGAGCGCGTGGTGAACGGCATCATCGAGGCTCGCCGCAAGGCCGACGACGGTCGGCGTGATCTGGTCTCCCTGCTCCTCGCCGTGCGGAGCGAGGAAGGCGACGAGCGCATGAGCGACCGGCAGGTGCGCGACGAGGTCGTGACGCTGTTGGCCGCGGGGCACGAGACGACGGCGAACGCGCTCGCTTGGACGTTCCACCTGCTCGGGCGCCATCGCCACGTGGAGGAGGAGCTTCGCGCGGAGCTCGCGAGGACGCTCGGCGGGCGCTCACCGACCGTCGCCGACCTGCCCGCGCTGCCGTACACGCGCCGTGTGATCGAGGAATCGATGCGCCTCTATCCGCCGGCGTGGGTCGTATCGCGCGCGCCGGCCGAGGGCGACGAGCTCGGCGGGTATGCGATCACGCCGAAGATGGTCGTTTTGGTGAGCCCGTACGTCACGCATCGCCATCCGGACGTGTGGCCCGATCCCGACCGCTTCGATCCCGATCGCTTCCGCGACGAGCAGGTGGCGGCACGGCCGAAGTCGAGCTACTTGCCGTTCGGCGGCGGGCCGAGGCTCTGCATCGGGGCCGGATTCGCGATGATGGAAGCGCAGCTCGTGCTCGCCACCGTCGCGCAACGGATCCGACTGGAGCCCGCGAGCGACGCGCCCGTGGTGCCCGAGCCGCTCGTCACGTTGCGCCCGCGCGACGGCCTGCCGATGCGGCTGCGGGCCGTGGCCGGGTAGGCGTCAGTAACCCTGCAGCGCGGCGTAACGGTTGCGATGCCAGGCGGCATCGCCGAACGTCATCTCCGCGACGCGCGCGCGCTTCAGGAAGAAGCCGATGTCGTGCTCGTCGGTCATGCCGATGCCGCCGTGCATCTGCACCGCCTCGTTCGCGGCGAGCACGAACGCGTCGGACAGACGCGCCTTGGCGAGGGACACGAACGAGCGCGCCTTGTCGTTGTTCTCTTCGAGCGCGAAGCAAGCGGCCATCGCGGCCGAGCGCGAGAGCTCGGTCTCGGTGTAGACGTTCGCCGCGCGGTGCTTCAGCGCCTGGAACGTGCCGATCAACACGCCGAACTGTTTTCTTGTCTTCAGGTAGTCGAGCGTCGCGTCGAAGGCGGCGAGCGTCGAACCGAGCATCTCGGCGCAGAGCGCGGCGGTCGCACGGTCGATCGCCGCGAGCAGCACGGAGCCGCCGCGATCCACTCCCCCGAGCACGCCGGTATCGTCGACCTCGACCCCGTCAAGGCGGACGACGGCGCACGGCCGGGCGTCGATCAGCTGCTGAGGCGTGGCGGACAGGCCCTTCGCGCGCCCCTCGACCATGAAGAGCGTGATGCCGGAAGCGGCGGCGCCGTCGCCCGAGGGGCGCGCCGGCACGATCATCCAGTCGGCGCTGCCGCCGCACGGGACGAAGCGCTTTTCGCCCGTCAGGACCCAGCGGTCGCCCTTGCGCTCGGCGCGCGTCGATACGCGCGTCGGGTCGTAGCGACTGGTCGCCTCGTGGAAGGCCAGCGTGGCGATCGACTCGCCGCTCGCCACCGCAGGGAGCAGCGATCGCTTCTGCTCGTCGCTGCCGGCGAGCAACATCGCGGCGGAGGCGAGGATGGTTGCGAGCATCGGCTCGGGCATGAGGCCGCGGCCGAGCTCTTCCATCACCACCATGAGGTGCGAATCGCCGAGGCCGCTGCCGCCGAGGCTCTCTGGCAGGAAGATCCCGGCCCAGCCGAGCGCGGCCATCTCGCGCCACAGGTCGCGCGAGAAGCCGATGCCGTCGCCGGCGTCGCGGAGCGCGCGGATGCGCTTGAGGGACGACTTCGAGCGCACGAAGTCCGCGGCGCTCTCCCGTAGCAGTTGGTGCTCTTCGCTGAGAACGAGTTTCATGCAGCCTCAGTCCGGCAGGCCAAGCACGCGCTTGGCGATGATGTTGAGCTGGATCTCGGTGGTGCCGCCCTCGATCGAGTTCGCGCGCGAGCGCAGCCACTCGCGGGTGAGCTTGAGCGCACGGTCGTCGAAGCCGGGTCCGTCCCAGCCGATCGCCTGTGCGCCGAGGATCGAGAGGAAGACCTCGTTCCGGCGCTTGTTGAGCTCGGTGCCGTAGTACTTGAAGATCGACGATTCGGGGCCCGGCGCCTGGCCGGCCTTGGCGGAATCCTTGGTGCGCTGGAGGGTCAAGTCGAGGCAGGCCTGGTCGAGCTTCGCCTGCGTGATGCGGTCGCGCAGCAGGGGATCGACGAGCGTGCCGCGGTCGGGGCCGACGTGCGCGCGGGCGAGCTCGATCATGCGGTCGCTGCCGGTTGCGTCGTCGCGCTCGAGGAACACGTCGGCGATCATCGTGCGCTCGAAGCCGAGCAGCGTCTTGGCGATCCGCCAGCCGTCGTTCTCCTTGCCGACGAGGTTCTTTCGCGGGACGTGGACGTCGGTGAGGAACGTTTCGCAGAACGGCGAGTAGCCACTGATCAGCAGGATCGGCTTCACGCTGACGCCCGGCGAATCCATGTCCATCAGCACGAACGAGATGCCGGTCTGCTTCGAGGCGGCGGGATCGGTGCGCACCAGGATGAACATCCAGTCCGCGCGGTCGGCGTACGACGTCCAGATCTTCTGACCGTTGATGACGTAGTCGTCGCCATCGTGGACGGCGCGCGTCTGCAGGCTCGCGAGGTCGGAGCCCGCGCCGGGCTCGGAGTAGCCTTGGCACCATCGCACTTCGCCGCGGACGATCTTCGGCAGGTGCTCGCGCTTCTGCTCCTCGCTGCCCTCGTGCAGCAGCAGCGGCCCGATCATCGTCAGGCCGAAACCGGCGAGCGCGGGGCGGAGCTTCAGCGCGTGCATCTCGTCGGCGAGCACCTTGGCCTCGTCGCGCGAGAGTCCGCCGCCGCCGTACTCCTTCGGCCACGTCGGCGCGGTCCAGCCGCGCTCGCCCATGACCTTCAGCCACTGCAGCACGTCGGCCGGATAGTTGCCCTTGCGCCCGCCCCAGCAGACGTCCTCTTCCGACCGCGCCGGCGTGAACATCGACTTCGGCGCGTTCGCGCGCAGCCACTCGCGCGCCTCGATGCGAAACGTCTCGAGATCGTTCGACACGATGCCCCCCTCGAACCGACGGGTCTAACGCAGCGCGAGAGGAGTCTGCAAGCGTGCCCCCGATCGAGGTACGGCCGCCACCCGGGGAATCGGCTTGACGGTCTCGAGAGAAAATGAGAATGACTTTCAATCTCATAGCTGATCGCGAAAGGAGCGTCGCATGGACAGTTCGGAGTTCGTGAACGTCCGCTGGTGCGGAGGAGGGCGCGTCCACCTGCAGATCGGATTCGTCACGGTGTGCCTCGATCCTGCCCAGGTGAAGGAGGTCGCGAGCGCGACGCGCGCCGCCGTGGAGCGCCTCGAGGGGCACGGAGCCGTTACGCAGGGCTGGAAGGGCTTCGCTCAATGAATCGCGCGGCGGCTTCGGGGATGCGCGGAGTGCGGAGCAATGTACCCGCCTGGCTGCTGTCCGTGCTCGCGCTCGCCTGGGGATGCGGCGGCGGAAGTGGCGGCGGGTCGAGCTCCGAGGTCGCGAGGCTCGGCGAGCAGATCTTTCACGAAGCGAGCCTGTCCGAGCCCCCGGGGCTCTCCTGCGCGCGCTGCCACGATCCCGCGCACGGCTTCGCGGATCCCCGCGCCGGATCGGTCTCGGCCGGGGCTCCTCGGGGCACGCAAGGATTTCGCAATGCCCCGAGCCTCGCCTACGCGCTGTTCACGCCGCAGTTCTCGCCGGAGGGTCCCGTCGGCGGATTCAACCGCGACGGACGCGCGCGCGATCTCGCCGACCAGGCCGTCCGGCCGTTCCTGAATCCCGTGGAGATGGCGAACCCCGATGCCGCGTCGCTCATGGCGAAGGTCGCGGCGGCGCCGCTCGCCGACGACTTCCGTCGCGTCTACGGCAGCGACGTGTTCGCCGACCCCGACCGTGCGTTCGGCAAGCTCCGCGAAGCGCTGGCGGCATACGAGGAGACGGACGAGTTTCATCCGTTCAGCTCGAAGTTCGACGCTTTCCTCGACGGCGAGGCCACGCTGACGGACCAGGAGCAGCTCGGCCGCGCGCTGTTCAGCGATCCCGAGAAAGGAAACTGCGCGGCCTGCCACCCGGCGAGCGGGAGCAAGCCGCTGTTCACCGACTTCACGTACGACAACCTCGGCGTGCCGCGGAATCCGGCGATCGCCGCAAATCGTGATCCAGGCTTCTTCGACCTCGGCCTCTGCGGGCCGGCGCGGACCGACATCACCGACCCGACGCTTTGCGGGGCGTTCAAGGTGCCGACGCTCCGGAACGTCGCGCTGACCGCCCCCTACTTCCACAACGGCCGGTTCCAGACGCTCCGCGAGCTCGTCGACTTCTACGTCACCCGCGATACGAACCCAGAGCGCTGGTACCCGCGGGGAACGAAGTTCGACGATCTGCCGCCGCAATACCGCGGCAACGTGAATACCGAGGAGATCCCGTACGATCGCCATCCGGGGGAAGCGCCGCGGCTGAGCCCAGCCGAGATCGACGCGGTGGTGGCGTTCTTGAACACGCTCACGGACGGCTTCGCCCCGTGACGCCCGCGCCAACCCTTTCCTCGCCGCGGCGCACGCGGTAAGGGACGCGATCCACCTCGGAGGTCGATCGATGCGTCTTGGTCTGAACGTCGGTTATTCGGGCTCGCGGATGTCCCTTCCCATGGATCTCATCAAGGAGGCGGACAAGCTCGGCTACCACTCGGCATGGACGGCCGAGGCGTACGGCTCCGACGCCGTCACGCCGGCGGCGTGGATCGCGGCGCAGACCGAGAAGCTCTGCGTCGGCACCGGCATCATGCAGATGCCGGCACGCACGCCGGCGATGACCGCGATGACCGCGATGACGCTCGATCATCTCTCGGGCGGCCGTTTCCTGCTCGGCCTCGGCCCGTCCGGGCCGCAGGTCGTCGAAGGCTGGCACGGCGTGGCCTACGGCAATCCGATGGGACGGACGCGCGAGTACATCGACATCGTGCGCAGCATCTGGGCTCGCGAGAAGCCGGTCGAGCACAAGGGGAATCTCTACCGGATCCCCTACGACGGTCCCGGCGCGACCGGCCTCGGCAAGCCGCTGAAGAGCATCCTGCACGGCCGCCGCATCCCGATCTACGTCGCATCGATCGGTCCGAAGAGCGTCGAGCAGGCGGCCGAGATCGCCGACGGCTGGATCCCGATCTTCTTCTCGCCGAAGCGCTTCGACACCTACCGTCCGAACCTGGACGCCGGATTCGCGAAGGCCGGGAACGGGAAGAGCTTGAAGGACTTCGACGTCGCGCCGTTCGTCACGGTCGTGCTCGGCGACGACTGGAAGGCTTGCCTCGAGTTCATCAAGCCGATGATCGCGCTCTACGTCGGCGGCATGGGCGCGCGCGGCAAGAACTTCTACAACGACCTCGCTTGCCGCTACGGCTACGAGCGGGAGGCGAAGACCATCCAAGACCTCTACCTCGACGGCAAGAAGAGCGAGGCGACGGCCGCCGTTCCGGACGAGCTCGCCGACGAGGTGTCGCTCGTCGGTCCGAAGGAGCGCATGAGGGACCGGCTCGCCGAGTGGAAGGAGTCGGGCGTCGGCACGATGATCCTCGGCCTGCAGCAGATCGAGGCGCTACGGGCCGTCGCGGAGGCCGCTTCCTGATGGGGGGCGTGATCCCCGACGCCGGCGAGGTCTTCGTCGGCAAGGACCTCGGTGGCCACGAGTACGAGGTCAACGAAGAGCAGGTCGCGACCTACGAGGCCGGCACCGGCGATTGCAACGACCTCTATCGCGCGATCGCGCCGGCGCTGCTGTTCCACTCCGAGTGCTACACGTTCCTCTCGGACTGGTATCTCCCGAACCTGATCGGAAACCTACACGCCAAGCAGGAGTTCGAGAGCTTCGGGGTCGCGCGGGTCGGGGAGCGCGTGCGCACGCGAGCGCTCGTCGTCGAGCGTTACCGCAAACGGAACCGCGACTACGTCGTCTGCGAGACGCACGTCTCGTCCGAGAGCGGGGCGCTGCTGCTGCGCGGCCGCACGCACCAGAGCTTCCTCGCGGATCTTCCCGACGGAGTCGTCGTCGACAAGGAGCGCGAGCGGGGCCCGGGCCGGACGTTCGACGTCGGAACCGGGGAGGGCCGAGAAGCTTCGATCGATCCGCGGCCGGTCACGCTCGCGATGTGCCAGGCGTTCTCCGGACCGAGCCAGAACTATCACACCGACCGCGACATGGCCCGGGCGCTCGGATTTCCCGACATCGTCGTCCAGGGGATGATGTCGCTTTGCATGATCTCCGGGCTGCTCACGCGCGAGTTCGGCGAGGGCTGGCATCGCGGCGGCAAGATGTCCGTCAGCCTGGTGAACGTGCTGTGGTGCGACGACGTGGTCTCGGTCCACGCCAAGGAGCGGAGCGCGCAGCCCGAGGGCAGCCGCTCGCGCGTCGAGCTCGACGTCTGGGTCGAGAAAGCGGGTGGAGCGAAAGTCGTCGTCGGTACCGCCAGCGGGCTTCATTGACGCGCGCGGTCGATGTAGCGGGCACCCGCGTAAAGATGCTACGGTGGCGGCGAATCCTGGATCCTCGAGAGGGACCGATCGAGATGGAGAATCCTAGAAAGATCAACTGGGTGACGGCGCCGTTCCTGATCCTCACCCCGATCATCGCGCTCGTCTGGGGCAGCCTGCATCTCGCCTTCGTCGGGCTTCATCCTCTCGAGGCGATCTTGTTCCTGGTCTTCTCGATCGCGACGGGCTTCAGCATCACGGCGGGTTACCATCGGCACTTCGCGCACGGCGCCTACGAGTGCCGGCGCTTCGTGAAGGCCTTCTACGTTTTCTTCGGCGCGGCGGCGTTCCAGCAGTCGATCGTCGAGTGGGCGTCCGACCACCGCCGCCATCACCTGAACATCGACGAAGACGAGGATCCCTACAACATCCAGAAGGGGTTCTTGTGGGCGCACATCGGCTGGATGCTGCTCGAGGACCCGCGGCCGAAGGATTTCTCGAACGTTCCCGACCTGATCGCGGATCCCATGATCCGCTTCCAGCACAAGCACTACATCCCCATCGCGATCGGCATGTGCTTCGTGTTGCCGTTCGGGATCGGCCTGGCGATCGGCCACCCGTGGGGCTGCCTGCTGTGGGCCGGGCTCGCGCGCATGGTGGCAGTCCATCACTCGACGTTCTTCGTGAACTCGCTCGCGCACACGCTGGGAGATCGCCCGTACTCCGTCGCGGTCTCGGCGCGCGACAGCGTAGTCACGGCGCTGCTCACGCTCGGCGAGGGCTACCACAACTTCCATCACAAGTTCGCGACCGACTATCGAAACGGCCTCCGTCACCATCAGTGGGATCCGACGAAGTGGCTGATCCGCACGATGGAAGCCCTCGGTTGGGCCTGGGGGCTGTCGCGCACGCCGCGCGAAAAGATCGTCGCCGCCGAGCTCGAGGCCGACGCGCACCGCGTCGCCGACCGCTGGAAGATCAGCCGCTCCGACGCCGTCGGCTACGTGCGCGAGCGTCTCGGTGAGATCCGTTCGGCGGTCGAAGGTTCGGCCGCGACCCTCGGCGCGCTGGAGCGCCAGCTTCGGAGCCTCGACCAGAAGCGCCGCCGACAGGCCGACCGCCTTCGCGCCGAGCTCCGCGCGGCGCGCCGCGAGTTCCGCAAGGCCCGCACGCGCTGGCGCTCGGCCATCGACGAGCTGATCACGCTGCCCGCGCCGGCCGCCGCGTAGTGACGGAGCTGCTGCTCGTCCGCCACGGGATCACCCAGCACAACGCGGATCGAGTCTTCATGGGGCACGGGCCTGTGCCCCTCTCGGACCTCGGGCGTTCGCAGATCGCGCGGCTCGCCGAGCGCTTGCGCGACGAGCCGCTCGACGCGATCGTCGCTTCCGACATCGCGCGGGCCCGCGAGTCGGCCGAGATCCTGTCGAGCACGATCGGGCTACCGATCGAGCCGCTTCCCGGGCTCCGCGAGATCGACGTCGGAGAAGCCGTCGGCACCTCGTACGACGAGGCTGCCGCGCGCTGGCCCGGCATCTTCGAGCCCGCCGGGGAAGAACGATTTCCCGGTGGGGAGTCGTTCGCCGAGACGGCGGATCGAGCCTACCGCTGCGTCCGGGACAGCATCGCGCCGCGCGGCGGGCGCGTGCTCGCGGTGAGCCACGGCGGCGTCGTCCGCGGGCTCGCTTCCCGCTTGCTCCGGCTGCCGCTCGCGGCGGTCGCTGGGTTCGTGATCGACAACGCCTCGCTCTCGATCTTCCGGCTCGAGGGCGAGCTCGCCCAGCTCCTCACTTGGAACGACACCGCGCATCTCGGCGGCCTTCGAGCGGGCGGCCGCTGGCCCGAGTCTTCCGGGGGCTGAGGGGAACCGATCCCGGAGTCTCAGGGGGCGGGAGCTTCCTCCAGGGTTCCGATGGTCGTGGCGATGCGTCGCCTGTGGCGCTGCCCGCCGGCCGTCACCAGCGCGACCGCCAGCACGATCACGGCGGCGCCGAGCAGCGTCCTCGGCGTGAGCGGCTCGTTTCCGAGCCAGGCGCCGAGCGCAACGGCGACGACCGGGTTGACGTACGCGTAGGTCGAGACCTGCGCCGGAGTCGAGACCGCGAGCAGATACGTGAACGCGCTGAAGGCGACGACCGAGCCGAACACGACGAGATAGGCGAACGCCGCCAGCGACCGCGCGGAGATGGCGTCGAGCCGGACCGCCGACCCTTCGCCGGCAGCCCAACCCGCGAGCAGCAGACAGACGCCTCCGCCGATCATCTCCATGCCGCTGGCGAGCGCGAGTGAGCGCGGCAGCGGGGCCGAGCGGGAGAGCAGCGAGCCGGTGGCCCAGGAGAACGACCCGAGCACGAGGATCGACGCGCCGAGCGGATCGATCGCGTCGTCGCCCGTACCGGTTCCGAGAAGCACGCAGAGACCGGCGAATCCGAGCCCGAGCCCGCCGAGCACGGCGCCCGACGGCCGGATCCCGCCGGGCCGCAACCATTCGAGCAGGACGAGCCACAGCGGCATGGTGGCGACCAGCAGGGACGACGTTCCGGTCGGGACTCGTGTCTCGCCCCAGACGACTCCGCCGTTGCCACCCAGAAAGAAGAGGGCGCCGAGCAGCGCCGCCCACGCCCAGGCGCGGGCGGTCGGGCGCTCGCCTCCGCGCGCACCCCAGAGGAAGACGATCGTACCGGCGATCACGAAGCGCGTGCCCGCCATGAGGAAGCCGGGCAGCGTGTCGATGGCGACGCGGATCGCGAGGTACGTCGAGCCCCACACGAAGTACACCGTGAGGAACGCGAGCACGACCGCGGCCCGTGAGGCTTCCCGGCGCGGCTCGGACGGAGGGCTCATCGCGGCGAGAGCCGGGCATCCGCGAGGATCGACGGCGAGAGCGCGATTCCTTCGGGCAGCCTCGCGTCGGGAACGGGGGCTTCCGCGACCACTCGCAGCGGCACCTGACCGGCCCAAACGGAGAGCGCGTAGTCGTCTTCGTCGTCGATGGGATCGCCGGTGCGGACCTTCGCGGAGGCCTCGGAGATCGACAGCGCGACGACGTGCGTGGCCTTGAGCTCCTGGGCATTCGGTTCGCGCACCTCGTCCCAGCGCCCCGGGAGCACGTGATCGACGATCGCCCGGAGCGCGCGCGAGCGCTCGCCGAGGTCGTCGACGAGTCGCGGGCGGCCGAGCACGACGACGGAGCGATAGTTCATCGAGTGATGGAATGCCGACCGTGCGAGCACGAGCCCGTCGACGAGCGTCACCGTGAGGCAGACCTCGGCGCCGGTCGCCAGCGACTCGAGCATGCGGCTCGCCGCCGAACCGTGCAGGTAGATCACGTCGCCGACCCGCGCGTAGATCGTCGGCAGCACGAACGGGACGCCGTCCGCGACGAATCCGATGTGGCAGACGCGGCCCTCGTCGAGGATGCCCTCGACGACCGCGCGGTCGTAGGCGGCGCGCTTCGGCAAGCGCCGGATCGTCGTGCGGGGCGTCTTCAGGGGCTCGGCGGTCGACATCGGATCTCCATTTCGTTACAGTACGAAGCAATGAACGTACGGGCACGTTACGGAATCGCCGGAGCTGGTGCAAGCGAGATCGCCGCCAGCATCGAGCGCGGCATCCGCGAGGGATCGCTCCCGCCAGGCACCCAGCTGCCGCCGATCCGGACGATCGCCGCCGAGCTCCGCGTCAGCCCGGCGACGGTCGCGGCCGCGTTCCAGAGGTTGCGGCTGCGTGGGCTCGTCGCCGGGCAAGGCCGGCGCGGGACTCGCGTCTCGCATCGCCCCGCGTTGCCCACTCGCCTGCCGCCCGCGCACGCCCCGGGTTTGCGCGACCTCGCGGACGGCAATCCCGATCCGAAACTACTGCCGCGCTTGCCCGCCCGCCGCGCCGAGACGTCTCGTCTCTACGGCGGCCCGACGGTCGATGCTCGGCTCGGCGAGCTGGCGCGCCGCCAATTCCACGCCGACGGCGTCGAGGGCGAGATCGCCGTCGTCTCGGGCGGGCTCGACGGAATCGAGCGCGTGCTCCAGGCGCATCTCTCGACGGGCGACCGCATCGCCGTCGAGGATCCCGGCTTCGGCAACGTGTTCGATCTGCTGACCGCGCACGGCTTCGTGCTCGAGCCGGTGTCCGTCGACGACTCCGGCATCGAGCCCCGCTCGCTCGCGCGCGCTCTCGCGTCCCGCGTGAGCGCGCTCGTGCACACGCCGAGGGCACAGAACCCGACCGGCGCGGCGCTCGACGGGCGGCGGGCCAGAGAGCTCCGCGCGGTGCTCGCGGATCATCCCGAGCTGCTCGTGGTCGAGGACGATCACGCGGGCCCGGTGTCCGGTGCCGCTTGGCATTCGCTCTGTCCGCGGCCGCGCCATTGGGCCGTGATCCGCTCGGCGTCGAAGTCGCTCGGGCCGGACCTCCGCCTCGCCGTTCTCGCCGGAGACGCGCAGACGATCGCGCGCGTGGAGGGCCGCCAGCGGCTCGGGATCGGCTGGGTGAGCCACGTCTTGCAGGGGGCCGTGGCCGAGCTCTGGCGTGCCCCGCGCGTCCGTACGGCCATCGACGAGGCACGCGCCGTCTATGCGGAGCGAAGAGGCGCGCTGATCGAGGCGCTCGCGACGCGCGGAATCACGGCGCACGGCCGCTCCGGCTTCAACGTCTGGGTGCCCGTGCCCGAGGAAGCGCCGATCGTTTCGTTTCTCGCGGCGCGCGGCTGGGCGCTCCGCGCCGGCGAGCCCTACCGCATCCGCTCCGCCCCGGGAGTGCGCGTGACCGCGTCGGCGCTCTCGCCGAAGGACGCGGAGCGATTGGCGGCGGACTTTTCCGCGTGCCTGCGCCCTGCCGCGCGCGCTGCTCCGGTCCGCTGACGCTCAGCGCTGCGGTGCGAGCGCTTCGAGAGTACGGCGCGCTTCCGCGGCGTCGGGTGCGAAGCAGTGGAACATCGGCGTGGTGAGTCCGGCGTCGACGAACTCGGCCACGCGCTCGCGACAATGGCGCTCGTTTCCGATCAGCGTGATGGCGTCGATCATCTCGTCGGTGAACGCGGCCTCGGCTCCCTCACGGTCGCGCTTCGCCCAAGCGTCGCGCATGGCGCGCGCCTCGTCGGCGAAGCCGCACCAATCGGCGAACGCGTTGTAGACCGAGGTCGTGAAGTATCCGGTCATGAAGCGGCGAACGAGTGCGCGCGCTCCTTTGGGATCGTCCGTGACCCAGGTCTGGAAGCGGCAGACGATCTCGAGCCCGGACGCGTCGCGGTCGGCCCGCCGCCCGCCCGCGCGTACCTCCTCGAGCATCCGCGGCAGCGCCTTGGCGGGGAAAAGGTTCACGACGACGCCGTCACCGACCTCGCCGGCGAGTCGAAGCATCGGCGGCTTCAACGCACCGACGTAGATCGGAACCGGTTTCGGCGGCAGCGACGTCAGGCGGAAGCCTTCGCTTCGGACCGTCTTGCCGTGGAAGCGCGAGCGCTCGCCGGTGAGCATCGCGCGCACCAGCGTGACGGTCTCGCGCACGCGCGTCAGCGGATGCTCGAACGGGACGCCGTTCCAGCGATCGACGATCGTCTCGCTCGAGCAACCGAGGCCGAGCGTGAAGCGGCCGGGAAGGATCTGACCGAGCGTGCCTGCCATCGCTGCGAACACCGCCGGCGTGCGCGTGAAGGCCGGCGCGACCCCGATGCCGATCGAAAGCTCCGGGACAGTCCGTCCGAGCGCGGCCGCGAGCACGAAGGGATCGGGCCCCGAGGTGTCCGCGAGCCAGGCGGCGTCGTAGCCGAGACGGACGGCCTCGCGCGCCACCTCGAGGCTCGCGTCGACGTCGGGGGGAACGGGAAGGCTGAAGGCGGTGCGGAGCGGCTTCGCGGGCACGATCGGATCCTCCGCTGCCGGAGCTAGCACGACGAGCGCCGTCGCTAGAAGCTCGTCCCTCGTGGTCTCAGCGTGGCGCGACGTGGAACTTGAATCGCCCCTCCGTCTTGTGGGTGTCGATCGACAGCGCGCTCCAGCGCACCTCGTACGTGCCGGCTTCGAGCGTGGGGAGAGCCACGTGGAGTGCCTGCGGCGTCGGATGCTCGGCGGCTCCGACCTTCACCGGAGCTCCGCCGTCGGCGTGCACGACCGCCACGGTCGAGAACGCGGGCTCGATCTCTTCGGTGAACTCGAGGTCGATGGCCGTCGGAGGGGTCTCGACCGTCGAGCCGACCGCCGGCGTCGCACGGGCCAAGAACGCGTGCGCCTCGGCGCTGGCCGCGACGATGATCGCGGCCAGCGCCAGACGCGCGGCGGCTTGCCGCGCACGCGAGGCGAAAAAGGTCACAAGGGTTGCCATTTCGTCCACGGCGCGATGTCGTCGATGAAGAGATCGACGATGAAGATCACCCCCGGGTCCACCTCCTCGCGAGCGGAATCGCTGAGGCCGAAGCGCCCGCCGACGCCGAGCTCGACCCAAGAGTCCATGTAGACGAGACCCGGCGTCGCGAACACCGCCGTGGTGCCGCTCTCCTCGCCGCGGAGGCCGTGCTCGAAGTTCAGCTCGAACACCGGGATGAGGTTCGCGAGCGGCCAGCCGAGGCCGATGTCCTTCACCGACGCCTGGAGGTACGGGATGCTGTACTGGAACGCGACGTCGTGCACGAAGGCGGCGGTGTGCTCGTGATCGGCGGCGAACTCCGGTCCGAAGTCGCCCTGGATCGCGAGCGGGCGCAACCAGCCCAGAGAATCGGGCAGGTCGCCGAATCCCTTCCCGTACAGGAGGAACGGACGGAACGACCAATCCTCTTCGGCGCCCACGTGGTGGGATCCCACGGGCGCCGTCGATTCGAACGCGAACGAGACGATGGCCTCGTGCTCCTCGCTGCGCGCGAGCGCGTACTTCAAGGTGATGCCGAGGTTGTCGAATCCGCTTTCGGAGGGCTCTGCGGAATCGCGCGGCGAGACGTGCAGCCACGCGGAGTCGAGCGTCAAGCTGAGATCGTCGGAGAGCTTCTTCTCGAGCCCGAAGCCGTAGGCGAAGACCTTCGCGTCCGCTCCCCAGGAGTGCTCGGGGCGTGCGATCACGAACTCGTTCTTCGGATTCACGTCCTCGGTCACGAACGGCTCGATGAACGATCGGGCACCGACGATTCCGTGAGCGTCGGCGGAGGCGACGAATAGCAGCGAGGCGAGCGCCGTTCCGGCGCCCGCGAGGCGATGGTGCATGGACGATGGATCCTCCCGGTCCCGTCGACGGGACCGCGTCTTGGCTTGCGTTGGGTTGCGTCGTCGCGGTCAGGCGGCGACGACGAGACGCGGAGGATCGGTAGGAGGCTCGCTGGTACGGGTCGTCGGGGTGGATGTGGGGGACCAGACGGCGGAGATCGCAGGGGAAGGCGACGCTACTTCGAAGCCGCGGGCGAGCACGGCGTCGAAGCCCGCCGCCGGCAGACTCGCCGAGGCATGTGGGCATCCGCTCCGGATCGTGCAGCCGCCGGGCTTTCCTTTCGCGGCCGTGTGCCCGCCTCCGTGGCAAGGCATCTCGTGCTTCGACCCCTCGGCGTGCATCGGGCAATGCTCCGCGCAGCGCGGGCATCCGGCGGACAGGATGGCGGAGGCGATCGGCGCCGCGAACATCGCCCAGGCGACGAACAACGTGAGGATGCCCCGCGAGACCATCGCCGGGTTACTTGCCGGAAATGCGTCTCGCAGTCCATGCATGACAATGCCCGGGTTTCGCGGTATCGGCTTGGGCTTCCCGAAGACCGCCAAGGAGGATCGACGATGGGCTACGAGCAGCTGAAGCTGGAGATCCGCGAGGGCCTCGCGCACCTGACGTTCGACCGGCCCGAGAAGGGCAACGCGATGACGCCGGAGATGGCACACGAGCTCGCGGAAGCTGCGACCGCGATCACCGAAGATCCGCGCGTCCGTGCCGTCCTGGTGCGCGGCGCCGGCTCGAACTTCTGCGTCGGCGGCGACGTGAAGTTCTTCGCGGAGCACGCGGGGAAGGACTTGCCGCTCTACGTTCGCCCGATGGCGACCGACCTCCATCTCGCGATCACGCGCATCGCGAAGATCGGGGTGCCGGTCGTGGCCGCCGTGCAGGGGGCCGCGGCGGGTGCGGGGTTCAGCTTCGCGTGCGGCTGCGACTTCGTGGTGGCCGCCGAAACCGCCCGTTTCACGGTCGCCTACACGAAGATCGGCCTCACGGTCGACGGCGGGGCGAGCTACTTCCTGCCGCGCATCGTCGGCATGCGGAAGGCCGCCGAGCTGGTCGCGCTGAATCCGATCCTCAGCGCCGCGGAAGCGAAGGACCTCGGCATCGTGACGCGCGTGGTGCCGGCGGATGCGCTCGACGCCGAAGCGACGAAGCTCGCGACTACGCTGGCGTCGGGACCGACGCAGTCGCTCAAGGCGATCAAGCGGCTGCTTCGCGAGAGCCTGGTGTCGAGCATCGAAGAGCAGCTCGAGAACGAGACGATCGAGGTGACCGAGGCTGCGCGGCGCGCCGACGGCGTCGAGGGCATCACGGCGTTTGCCGCGCGCCGCACGCCGAACTTCAAGGGCGAGTGACGGTCCGCGGCGAGGAGCCCGAGTCTCCTCGCCGCGGCCGAATCAAGTGCCTTTCGGCTCGTAGCGGAACTGCAACGCGAAGCCGGTGTCGTCGAGGTCGATCGTGACCTTGCCGCCGTCCTTCAGGCTCCCGAACAGGATCTCGTCGGCGAGCGGCCGCTTGATCTCCTGCTGGATGAGCCGCGCCATCGGGCGTGCGCCGAACGTCGCATCGTAGCCCTTCCGCGCGAGGTACTTCCGCGCCGCGGGCGAGAGCTCGAGGAACACGCGCTTCTCGTTCAGCTGGGCGTCGAGCTCCATGACGAACTTGTCGACTACGCGCTCGACGACTTCGGGCGGCAGCGAGGCGAAGCTGACGATGGCGTCGAGGCGGTTCCGGAATTCCGGCGTGAACAACTTCTCGATCGCCTTCCCGCCCTTGTCGGCGTTCGACACTCCGCCGAAGCCGATCGCGGCCGCGGCCATCTCCTGAGCGCCGGCGTTCGTCGTCATGATCAGGATCGTGTTCCGGAAATCCGCCTTGCGACCGTTGTTGTCGGTCAGCGTGGCGTGATCCATCACCTGGAGCAGGATGTTGAAGAGGTCGGGGTGCGCCTTCTCGATCTCGTCGAGCAGCAACACGGCGTGCGGCGTGCGTCGGATCGCGTCGGTGAGCAGGCCGCCCTGGTCG
>JACXTT010001968.1_pt1 | contig 33460 bp, 37 predicted proteins | sample 9270951 | NCBI WGS metagenome assembly JACXTT01 (sample SAMN15532306, study PRJNA645909) | rock metagenome | isolation source: weathered quartz diorite | place: Puerto Rico | collected 2017-06-21
GGCCTCTACATAGGAGCAAATGACCCCCAACACACGCGATTACGGCTGCGAGTCGGGGCGACGCTTGAGGGTGGGGCGGTCGTCGTCGGTGCTATTGGGGTCGTTGCCGGTGGGCTGCTTTTTGGATTGCTCGGTTTTGGTGCGGAGCGTGGGCTTGCCAGGGCCATTGTCGGTGGCTTTTCGCGAGAACATGATGCCGCGGAGGCGGGACTTTACGCTGTCAAATTCGGAAGTGGTGACGATGTATTCCGATTTCGCAGGGAGGATGCGGGCGATTTCCTTCTGGGTGTTCTCGATGCGCTCCGGAGTCGGGGGGTGCGAGGAGAAGACCTTGGGGATGGTGCCGGGGCGGCGCTTCTCATCGGCCTGGATACGCTCGAAGAAGGTGACGTAGGAGTTCGGGTCGTAGCCGGCTTTGTACATGTATTGGAGGCCGAGGAAATCGGCTTCGCGCTCGGCGTCGCGGCTGAACTTCAAATAGGTGATCGGAATGGCAAGGTTGAGGCCCTGGTAGATGCCGTAGCCGGCCCAGCCGCCCGGGCCGAGAAGGATTAGAGGAATGGTGGCGAGCTGCATGAGTTCGCCTTTGGTGGCGTTCTTGGTGCCGTGGCGGGCTGTGACGTGCGAGATTTCATGGGCCATGACGCCAGCGAGCTCGGACTCTTCCTGGGCGCGGAGGATCAGGCCGCTGTTGACATAGAAGAAGCCGCCGGGCAGAGCGAAGGCGTTGACCTCGTCGGAGTCGATGACCTTAATCGTGAAGGGCACCCGGGCGTCGGAGTTGCGGACGAGGTTCTGGCCGACGCGATTGACGTATTCGGTGACGATGGGGTCATCAATGAGCTTGGAAGAGCGCTCGACTTCCTGTGCAAGCTGCTTGCCGAGGCCAATTTCGCGTTCGAGGGAGTAGAGGTTAACGCCTTTGCCGACGCTACGGTTGCCGATGGCTTCGACGTCTTCCTTGGAATTCTTGGGCTTGACCGTTTCCTGCTGCTGGACGGGTTGCGAGGCGGTGGGCTGCTGGGTCTTTGGCTGCGCGGCAGGCTGTTCCTTGGCGGGATCCTGAGGGGGATCTTTAGGGGGATCCTGGCTTTGCGGGAGGGCGAAGGCCGGAGCGGCCATCAAGACGCTTACCAAGGCCAATTTCAGGGCGTGCCGCAGAATCGATTGCATATTGTGTACCTCCGCCTACCTTCGAGTATACACCTCGAAACCGCCTGGCAGGCACCTGCAATGTTCCATTCACTACGATGTTAGACGGGGCGGGAAGGTTTCCTATTCCCGGGGAAGAGGCGCAATTTGAGACGGAGCAAAGTGCGGAAGGTCGCAAGGGAGAGAAGCGGGAGAGGGGAACAGTGGTTTTGCGTCGTGACGAGTGTGTACCGGGCGGATTGGAGGCAGTTGACACCTTTGGCGGGGCGCTCTAGAGTCAAAGTCAGTCTTATGAGCGTCTCGAAACTTCAAGTTGGGCAGCTCTGGAAGAAAGATGGAACGAAGGACATTTACCTTGTCACGAGGCTGTTTTCCGAGGCGCTGAGCACCATGGTGATCCTGCGAAAGTCCGGCTCAGAGGGCGAAGCGCAAATCCGCGTGCGCGTTGAACGCGCGGCGGACGGTGCGCATAGCATTCCGGGATTCTCGCCTGCGCAGGAAGACGAAAAGTTCTAGCGCTCTTTCGAACGCACTGCTAGATCGAACGCACTTCCAGCTTTACCAAGTCCTCCACCTTCATCAGTTCTTTTTGCAGGAAAGGTTCGCCGTATTTTACGCCGATCATTTCGCCATAGTGGCGGGCGACCTGGTTCATCTGGTCCTCGAGGCGGTCGATGGCGAGGAAGACCTGTAGTTTCTTATGAGCTTTGGAGGATTCGCCTTTTGGGGGCCGGAATTGCGAGGCGAAGGCGAGGATGGCTTTGTGGCGCTGGGCGTATTCGGCCGTGATATCCACGACAAAGGTAGGACGGACGTCGGCGAAGGAAGTGGCATAGAGAATCTTGAAGGGACGGTGCGGCTGGCCTTCGAGAGGAAGCTGCTTGAGGCCAGCGAGGAAGCAGGCTTCGTAACCGAGCGCGGAGGCGTGATAGTGGTCGGGGTGGCGCGCTTCCCAGTAAGGGAGGATGACAGTCTTAGGGACAAGCTGGCGAAGGACGGCGGCGAGACGGAGCTTGTGCTGGCGGGAGGGCTGGACGTCGGAATCGGGTACGCCGAGCGTGCCGCGCCAGGATACGCCGAGGAGCTTGGCGGCTTTGGCGGCTTCTTTGGCGCGCGTTTCGGGAGTCCCGCGGGAGCCCATTTCGCCGGCGGTGAGATCGAGGATGCCGGTCTTGTAGCCGCGCTGCGCCATTTTGAGGAGCGTGCCGCCGCAGGTGAGTTCGACGTCATCGGGGTGAGCGGCGATTGCGAGCAGATCGAGATGCATGAGGCCTCCGGCGTAGTGTGATTGTAAGGTAGGACGGACATTCTTGTCTGTCCTCTGTGGAGTTGAGCGAAGAAGAGTGAGGACAGGCCCTTCGAAGCTCAGAGCAGGCAGGAATGCCTGTTCTACGGGAATGTGTTAGGTTTTCAGATTCGAAGATGATGGAAAATGACGCAAAGCTGGAGGAAGCATTGCAGGGCCGCGTGGCACTGGTTACTGGGGCGGCGAAGCGGATCGGGCGGGCAGTGGCGGTGCGGTTGGCGGAAGAGGGCGCGGACGTTGTGGTTCACTATCGCGGTTCGAAAGAGGAAGCCGCGGAGGCCGTTGCGGAAATTGAGAAAATTGGCCGGCGCGCAGTGGCGGTTCAGGCGGACCTCGGGGATATTTTGCAAATTAAACGCTTGATCACCGAGACGGGAAAACAGTTTGGGCGGCTGGATATTTTGGTGAACAGCGCGGCGAATTTTCTGCCGGCGAGTATTGTTTCGACGACAGAACAGGTGTGGGACGAATCGTTGGGCACCAATTTGAAGGCTCCATTTTTCTGTGCGCAAGCGGCCGCACCGCTGCTGAAGCGAAGCCGCGGTGCGATCATTAATTTTGCGGATGTCGGCGGGCTGCTCGCGTGGCCGGGGTACATTCCGCATTGCGTTTCGAAGGCGGGCCTCATCATGCTGACGCGCTGCCTGGCGAAGGAACTTGCACCAGAAGTGCGCGTGAATGCGATTGCTCCAGGGACGATTACGATGCCGGGAGATCCGCCAGAATGGGAAGAGGATTTCATCCGGCGCGCCCCGTTGCGGCGGTCGGGCCGGCCTTTGGATGTTGCGGAGACCGTGGTGTTTCTGGTGCGCTCGGGATTTATTACGGGCCAGGTGATCGTGGTGGATGGTGGGCGCGTGTTGTGAACAGGGCGAGACGAGCGCGAGTCTTCTTTCCGTGGAGGCGCAATGCAGAATGAACAATCCGAAGGTGGGCCGTGCAGAGAATTGCGGCGGGGTGTATTCTAGGGCATTAAATGGCCGCATAAATCTGGCGCGCTGGCCGCGAAACTAACCCGAATTCGAAAGACGAGGAACTGACCGAAGCAATGGACAACGAGTTAAGAACCCAGCCTCATGGAATTCACGACGTAGAAATTCAAGAGTGGCTCGAGTCGCTGGATTCCGTCCTGGAATCGAGCGGACCGGAAGTGGCAGCCGAGATTCTGGAGCGGCTGCGCGCGCACGCCACCGTCAACGGGATCGATCTACCCTTCAGCGCGAACACGCCGTATGCCAACACGATTCCCGTGCGACTGGAGCCGCTGTTCCCCGGAGATCAAGAACTTGAGCGGCGGATCAAGAGCTTGATTCGCTGGAACGCGCTGGCGATGGTGGTGCGCGCGAATCGCGTGGAACACAATATCGGCGGGCACATTTCGACGTATGCGTCCGCGGCGACGCTCTACGAAGTGGGCTTCAATCATTTTTTCCGCGCGCGAAGCGAGGAATTCGAAGGCGACACGGTTTATTTCCAGGGGCACGCGTCGCCGGGAATTTATGCGCGCGCGTATCTGGAAGGCCGCATCAGCGCGCAGAAGCTGGAGAATTTCCGCCGCGAATTGAAACCCGGCGGAGGGCTTTCCTCGTATCCGCATCCGTGGCTGATGCCGGACTTCTGGGAATTTCCGACGGTGTCGATGGGCTTGAGCCCGCTCATGGCGATTTATCAGGCGCGGTTCAATCGCTATCTGGAAGATCGCGGGATGAAACCCGTGACGGATGCAAAGGTGTGGGCGTTCCTGGGCGACGGGGAGACGGACGAGCCGGAGTCGCTCGGAGCGATTACGCTGGCGTCGCGCGAGAAGCTGGACAATTTGATTTTCGTGGTCAATTGCAATTTGCAGCGGCTCGATGGGCCGGTGCGCGGCAACGGGCAGATCATTCAGGAACTGGAATCGGCGTTCCGGGGCGCGGGCTGGAACGTGATCAAAGTTTTGTGGGGAAGCGAGTGGGATCCGATCTTGGAGCGCGACACGGAAGGCTTGCTCGTGAAGCGCATGGGCGAGCTAGTGGACGGCGAGTACCAGAAGCTGGTGGTTTCTTCCGGGGCATATGTGCGCGAGCATTTCTTTGGGAGCGATCCGCGGCTGCTTCAGCTTGTTGAGCCGATGTCGGATGAGAGCTTACGCCGGCTGCGGCTGGGGGGGCACGATCCGCGCAAGGTGTATGCGGCGTACAAAGCGGCGGTGGAGCAAAAGGGCAAACCGACGGTCATTTTGGCCCGCACGATCAAGGGTTACGGATTGGGCGAAGCGGGCGAGGGGAAGAACGTCACGCATCAGCAGAAGAAGCTCAACGAAGACGAGTTGCGGGAGTTTCGTTCGCGTTTTGGGATTCCGCTGAACGATGAAGATTGCATCGAGGTGCCGTTCTACCGGCCGGCGGAGGATAGCGTTGAGATTCAGTATCTGCGTGCGCGGCGCGACGCGCTTGGCGGGTACGTTCCGACGCGCAGCATCCGTTCGAAACCGATCGTGGCGGATCACGATGAGCTTTTTAAGGAATTTCACGAAGGCAGCGAGGGCCGGGAAGTTTCCACGACGATGGCGTTCGTGCAAATGCTGCGCAAGATGCTCAAGGATCCGGAGATCGGCAAATTGATTGTACCCATTGTTCCGGACGAAGCGCGCACTTTTGGAATGGAGTCCCTGTTCCGCACCGTGGGAATTTATTCGAGCATCGGCCAGAAGTACGAGCCTGTGGATGTGAACACGTTGCTTTACTACAAGGAAGCGAAAGACGGGCAGATTTTAGAAGAGGGCATTACGGAAGCCGGCTCGATGGCCTCGTTCATCGCGGCCGGATCGGCTTACGCAACGCACGGCATTAACACGATTCCATTTTTCATCTATTACTCGATGTTCGGTTTCCAGCGCATCGGAGATTTCATTTGGGCAGCGGCCGACATGCGCACACGCGGCTTCATGCTGGGCGGCACCGCCGGACGCACGACACTTTCCGGAGAAGGACTGCAGCATCAGGATGGCAACAGCCACGTGCTGGCGTTGCCAGTGCCGAACGTCAAGGCGTACGATCCCGCATTTGCATTCGAATTGGCGGTGATCATCCAGGATGGGATTCGCCGGATGTACGAGGACGGCGAAAGCATTTTCTATTACCTCACGGTCATGAACGAGCCGTACGCCATGCCGGCGATGCCGGGCGATGTAAAAGAAGGCATCCTGAAGGGCATGTACCGGTTCCGGCGCGCGGCCAACGGGAAGTCGAAGTTGCGCGCGCAACTTTTCGGCAGCGGGGCGATCTTGAATGAAGCATTAAGGGCGCAGGAAATCCTGGAAACAAAGTACGGCGTGGCGGCGGACGTATGGAGCGTGACCAGTTATAAGGAGCTTTACAACGACGGCAATGAAACCGAACGATGGAACCGCTTGCACCCCAGCGAAAAACCGCGTGTGCCGTACGTTTCGCGATGCCTTGCTGACGCGCCCGGCGTGCTGGTTGCCGCTTCCGATTACGTGAAAACGCTGCCGAATATGATCAGCAAGTGGATGCCCAGGCGGCTGGCTTCACTGGGCACAGATGGATTCGGCCGGAGCGAAGGGCGGACGTCGTTGCGCGATTTCTTCGAAGTGGACTCGCGCTTCATCACCGTGGCTACCCTCCATGAACTTTTAATCGAGGGAAAGATCGAGCGCTCGGTCCTTGATAAAGCGATCAAGGATCTGGGCGTCAACACCGACAAACCGAACCCAGTGATTTCCTAAGGGGAGGCCGCGGATCAAAAGTCTTCGCACGGCGGTCGATACTTGATTGTTCACAACATCGGCCAGGGCCCGCGCATGGAAGATGTCCTCTTTCACTGGAAAATTACAGGCCACTACCGCTATTTTGGTCCGGGGCTTTAACCTACGATGCCGCCGCCCGAGGATTCCAGAATTTCGCGGGGCTTGAGGCGACCGGTGGCAAGCTGGGCGACGAGCTGTGCGTTGGCTGCCAGGAAATCGTAGGTTCCCAATTCTTTGGGAAGCACCCACGCAATTTGTTCGAATGCGCGGGGCGTAATTTCCGATTCTTCGATCTTGACCGCATAAAACAGAATTTCCAGATCCTCCGGGGTTGCGGCGTACTTGTGGACCGTCCGCCCGATCGGCACGCTTCTTTGCATCCTTGCGGCAAGTTCCTCCTTGAGCTCGCGCGCCAGCGCTATTTCCGGAGTCTCGCCCGGTTCCACTTTTCCGCCGGGAAATTCCCATTTGAGTGGCGAGGTGTCACTGCGTTTGCGCTGGCCAATCAGCAGACGCCGGTCGCTGCGTTCGATCACCGCCGCAACCACGGTCCTCATCGCGACCCCTGGAGTTGCTTTGCGGGATGCAGAAGCTTGTAGAGTACGCGCGCGCCTTCGGCCAGAGGCGAGCCGGGAGTGTTCAGTAGCTCGTCGCGAACAACGTGTACACGACGCTCGCGAATCGCCGGCAAATCCCGCCACGCTTTCACTTCGTAGGTTTTCCAAGGATCCGGTTTGTCACCGGTGGCGGCCCAGGCCAGCACGATGACTTCGGGCTGGGCGGCGGCAACTTCTTCCTCCGCGACCCTTTTGCCCGCAGGCACCACCATTTCGCCGCCGCAGATTTTCACAAGCTCCGCGACCCAGGGCGGGGAACTGATTCGCGGATTCGGCCAAGCTTCGCAGTAGACGCGCACTCTCCGCTTCGTTCGCCGGGACTTGTTCGCAATTGCTGCAAACTCGCGCTGCATCTCCTGGATGAGACGGCTGGCCGCGGCCGCGCGTTGCGTGAGCCCTCCAAGTATGCGGATATCGGCTTCGATATCGGAGAGCGTCCGCGGATTCATGGCCAGAAAATTCAATGGATGCTCCAGGAGTTTGGCTACGGTCTCCTGTTTGTAAGGAACGGAACCAATCACGAGCGTAGGTTTCAGCCGCAGGATCTCCTCGACGGACTCCATGTGCCAGCAGTCGCCCAGGGTTGGCAGTTTGCCGACGGGAGCGACGTCGGCGCACCATTTTGTGACCCCGACGAGGGAGTTCCGCGCGCCGATCGCGCACAAGATAGAGGTGACGCTGGGCGCAAGGGAAACGATGCGCAACGCTGCTCGTCGAGAGGCCTTCATGGTTTCTGGAAGAGGATAGCAGAGGCGATGACGTCCCGCCGACGGACGGGTCTGGATTGACGCGGCCTTTGGAGCAAGGTCCGTGTCACGGGGATGGTGGATCCGAACTACTTGGTGATTGCTTCGTCCGAGAAAAAGTACTTGCCGACGAAAAAGTAAGCAATTTCGGAGGGCGGGCAGGAATGTCGGTCCAGCTCCGCGTGGATGTTATTCTTGGTGCGTTGCAGCCGCGCCTCTCCCTTTGCCATACTTGCGAACATGTTCAGCGAAGCGGTTCTCGATCATTTCCGCAACCCGCGCAACGCCGGAGAGTTGCCAGATGCTACAGCAACGGTAGAGGTTAATAATCCCGTTTGCGGAGACGTCCTCAAGCTGGCTGCGCGAGTTGCCGCGGGACGTATTGAGGAACTCCGGTTTCTTTGCCGCGGGTGCACCACGTCTATCGCTTGCGCGTCCATCCTGACGGAAATGCTCCGCGATCGAACGCTCCCCGAAGCGCGCGACATCACCGCAAGCTCTCTTTCGGAAGCTCTTGGCGGGCTGCCAACTGCAACGTTTCACGGGGCACAACTGGCCGCCGATGCTCTATCAGCGCTGCTGCAAAAAATGGCTGCAGTTGGGCGCTAGTCTGCCCCACCGAAGGCCTTATTCATCGTTTCCGGGTCATTCAGGTTCAGTACGCAACCCTCTTCATTCGTCTGGACCTCCTCCACTTCGCGGGAATGCGCCCAGACGACGGCGCGTGCTCCCGTCTCGAGCGGGGCACACAGAAGTTCGTCGTACAAGGTGGCAGAGAAAATCAAGGGGTGGCCGCGGCGCCCTTCATAGACTGGAAGGACGATTGGTTTGCCGGACTTGTAAAATCTCTCCACCAATTCTTCGATCAGCACGGCGCTGATCAACGGGTGATCGATCAAGCAGAGCAAGATTCCCTCCGTGCCCGGTGGCAAGCTGCGCAGCGCTGCCTGGATAGAGGTCAATTGCCCCTTTTCCCATTCTGCATTGATGACAATTTCGTCGCCTTTGAGGTGGATTGCTTTGGCGATGGGCTCCGCATCGGCGCCGAGCACCACCCGGCGGACGCCGATTTGCGGATGCACGATTACTTCTAGGAGATGTTCGAGGAAAGGGCGTCCCTGATAGGCGAGGAGCGCTTTCGGCGCTCCCATTCGGCTCGAGGCCCCGCCGGAGAGGATGACGGCGGCCAGCATGTGCTTCCTTTCAGCGCTCCCCCGTTTGGAAAATAGGTGCGGGGCGCGCTTCGTATTTTAATTTTTTGTGCGCTGCTGATTGCGCGTTGCGGCGCACAGCAATTAATTCCGCGACGATGCTGACGGCAATCTCTTCAGGGGAAAGAGCGCCGATTTCCAGGCCCATGGGCGCGAAGACGCGTTTGAACTCTTCCGGCTTGTAGCCATCGTTTTCCAGCGCCTTGTAGACGGACAAAACTTTGCGCTTGCTCCCGATCATGCCGATATAACGCGCTTCGGTGCGAACCGCCCAGGCCAGCACGCGCATGTCTTCTTTGTGGCCCCGCGTCACGATGAGCAAGTAGCTCGACGCGTTGGGATGAATCTTGGCGAAGGCGTCGTCGTAGCTCGTATGAATGGTTAACGCCATGGGGAAACGCTCGGCATTCGCGAAGGTTTCGCGGTCGTCCACAATGCCGATGCCGAAGCCGGCAGCGCTGGCAGCTTTTGCTACCGCCATGGAAACGTGGCCGCCGCCGAAGAGATGCAGTATGGGCTGTGGAAGAATTGGCTCGACAAAAACTTCCAGCGTGCCGCCGCAAATCAAACCGCTGTCGTAGCTCGCTTCGTTATTGAGGTTAAAAACCATTTTGCGCGGCGATTCGTTTTGCATAACTTCCTTGGCAGCTGCCCAGACTTCCGCTTCGACGCAGCCGCCGCCGATGGTTCCGGAAATCGAGCCATCCTCGTGCACCAGCATCCGGGAACTTTCGTAGCTGGGGATGGAGCCGTTGGTGTGCACGATTGTCGCGAGCGCCGCGCGCTGCCCAGCGCGCCGCATCTTCACGATTTCTTCGAACAGGTCCACGTCTCGCCTCAGTCCTCAGCCTACGGCGCAGCCAGTTCACTGTCAATGCGTGCTGGTTTTTAGACACACTTTCTCCTGAATGCTACCTTTCGAACTCTATTCGACAGGGCGGAGGATTCATGAAAGCAATCGTCTTTCATAAGCACGGCGGACCAGAGGTTCTCAAATACACCGATGTGCCTGATCCTGTGATCCGCGGTGGTGATGTCCTTGTTCGAGTGAAGGCGTGCGCGCTGAATCATCTCGATCTATGGGTTCGTCTCGGCATCCATGGCGTGCCAATTCCGCTGCCGCACATTCCGGGAAGCGACGTTGCGGGCGAAATCGCGCAGATTGGCGCGGATGTCACAACCGTGCGGGTTGGGCAGAAAGTGGCGCTTGCGCCCGGCGTTAGTTGCGGCAAATGCCCCGCTTGCCTCTCCGGGCAGGACAATCGTTGCCGCAACTTTACCAATCTGGGCTACATGATTAACGGCGGTTGCGCCGAATTCGTGCGCGTTCCGGAAGTAAACTGCATGCCGTATCCGGAAAACCTGAGCTTTGAGGAGTCGGCTTCCATTCCGCTGGTGTTCCAAACCGCGTGGCACATGCTGATTGCCCGCGCCGAATTGCAGCCCGGCGAAGATGTGTTAATTCTCGGTGCGGGAAGCGGCGTGGGGAGCGCCGCAATTCAAATTGCCAAATTCTTCGGCGCGCGCGTGATTGCCACCGCTGGCAGCGACGCAAAGCTGCAAAAAGCTAAAGAACTTGGGTCGGATCATCTCATCAATCACAAATCGCAAAAAATCCGCGAGGAGGTGCGCCGCATCACAGGAAAGCGCGGAGTTGATGTCGTATTCGAACACGTTGGCACTGTCACTTGGGACGAAAGCTTCGCCAGCCTCGCACCCTCCGGAAGACTCGTGACCTGCGGGGCCACCACCGGATTCGACGCCAGGGTGGATCTTCGGTTTCTTTTCAGCCGCCAGCTATCGCTGCTCGGCTCTTACATGGGCACAAAATCGGAGCTGCTCACGGTGATGAAACTTGTCGCTGCGGGGCGCTTCAAGCCCGTCGTCGATCGCGTGTTTCCTCTGGCCGCCTGCGCGAAGGCACACGCCTATCTCGAATCCAGCTCGCAATTCGGTAAGGTGGTCCTGAAGGTTTAGTTTTCCCGGATATCTGATATCCTCGCGTCCTGCGTTACGAAAATCGGTGACAGCAACTTAAGATGGCCAGCATTCGAGCGCACCTCGCAGCATGGATCGTCAAATGGCGGGTCAAGCGCCGGCTGAAAGGCGTGCGGGACTATCGCCGCGCCCGTGCCATTCTTAAGCCCGACCCCTACAAGATTCCGCCTTCGATTCGTGTGACTCCTGCGCATCTCGGCGGGGTCTCCGGCGAGTGGGTCGAAGGACCAAAGGCCGGCGATCTCGTCCTCCTTTATTTGCACGGCGGCGGATACTTCGGGTGTTCCGCCGAGACGCACCGTCCGGTCACGGTAGGCTTCGCACTCCAGGGCTTTCGAGTTTATGCTCCCGACTATCGGCTCGCGCCGGAAAACCGATTCCCCGCTGCTTTGGAGGATGCTGTTGCTGTATATCGCGCGCTTCTGGATGTCGGCCACGAACCGCAACAGATCGTTGTTGCGGGAGAGTCGGCAGGCGGTGGTCTTTCACTTTCGCTGATGCTGGCGCTTCGCGCGGCTGGGGTTCCGCTTCCGGCGTGCGCTGCCGTTTTTTCGCCATGGACCGATCTCGCCGCGACGGGTGAATCCATCTGCACAAACGCGGAACGCTGCGCCATGTTCTCTGGGACGGATATCGCACCCACGGCGCGCTACTATCTTGGCGACACAGATCCGCGCAATCCTCTCGCTTCTCCTTTGTATGCGGATTTCGTCGGCCTCCCGCCGCTTCTCATTCATGTGGGCAAGGACGAAGTTCTACGGGATGATTCGACGCGGCTCGCCGAACGCGCCCGCGCCGCGGGCGTTCCCGTCGAACTGAAAATCTGGCCGGTGGTTCCGCATGCCTGGCAGCTCGCGCCTCACTTGATTCCGGAAGGCCGCGCGTCTTTGCGGGAAGCCGCCGAGTTTCTTCGCGTTCACGCAGCGAGCGCGGACTCTGGCAAAGTGAAGATGACCCACGCATGAGTGAATCGTCCGCACCGCATTCGAATGCATCTGAGATCGTCGTCGACGTCCTCATTATCGGCGGCGGCTTCTCCGGGATTTGCATGGGCATCAAGCTTCGCGAAGCCGGAATGAATTCCTTCCTCATCCTCGAGAAGAGCGCGGACGTCGGCGGGACGTGGTGGGACAATCGCTATCCCGGCTGCGCTTGTGACATCCCGTCGCATCTGTATTCCTTCTCATTCGAACCATCCAACAAGTGGACGCGCATGTATCCCGGCCAGCAGGAAATTCACGAGTACCTGAAGCGCTGCGTCGAGCGTTACAAGCTGGCTCCGCATATTCGTGTGAACACTCGTTTTTACGAAGCGGTCTGGGACGAAGCGGCTGGCGTGTGGCACGCGAGCACCCTGGATGGAATGCGCATGCGGGCGCGCGTGCTGGTCTCCGGGATGGGCGCCCTGCACGTGCCGCGCTATCCGGATCTCAAGGGCCTCGACCGTTTCAAAGGCCCCGCGTTTCATTCCGCAACGTGGGATCACGGCGTGGAGCTGGAAGGCAAGAACGTCGCGGTCGTGGGCACGGGCGCCAGTGCCATTCAGTTCGTCCCGCAGATCGCCCCGCGCGCGGGGAGACTCCATCTTTTCCAGCGCACTCCGGCGTGGATCGTGCCGCGCCTCGATTTTGCCTTCAGCGAAACATGGAAGCGCCGCTTCCAGCGCATCCCGCTCACCCGCTGGGTTTTGCGGCAATACATTTTCTGGCGGCAGGAGTTTCGCGTGCTAGGGTTTCTGGGCAATGAATCGGTTCGAAAGAAGGCGGAAGCCATCGCACTCCGCCACATGGCGCGCAGGATCAAGGACCCGAAGTTGCGTGCGGCGCTCACGCCCGACTATCAATTGGGCTGCAAGCGCGTGCTCGTCTCCGACGATTTCTATCTAGCGCTCAATCGCCCCAACGTGGAGCTCGTTACGGACGCGATTAGCGAAGTGCGCGAACGCAGCATCGTCACCCAGGATGGCGTGGAGCGCCCCATCGACGTTCTGATTTACGGCACAGGCTTTCGCGCCACCGAACCGCTGATCGGCTGCCGCCTAATGGGCCGCGGCGGCGTGGAAATTCACGAGGCCTGGGGAAAAAGAATGAGCGCGTATCTCGGTGTCACGGTCAACGGCTTCCCAAATCTCTTCATACTCCTCGGGCCCAACACCGGCCTCGGCCACAACTCCGTAGTCCTCATGATCGAAGCCCAGGTGCGCTACGCGATGAAGTGCCTGAAGCTCATGAAGCGCCGCAAACAGCGCGTGATCGAAGTCCGCGCCGAATCCCAAAAGCGCTTTGTCGAAGAGATTTGTCGCCGCATGGGCGGCACCGTTTGGCAATCCGGCGGCTGCAAGAGCTGGTATCAGGATCAGAGCACCGGCGAAATCACCACGCTGTGGCCCGGCTCCGTGATCTCCTACTTGCGCCGCACCCGCTCCGTCTCCGCCTCCGACTACGAACTATCCTCCTGACGCTGAGGTCAGGCGACAGTCGCTCGTCTTGGCGATAGGATTGACCGGGAGGTTCTTATGCATCGCCCTTGGTTTCTTGCGCTAGGCCTACTCTTGATGTCGCAGGCTGGTTTCCGACAGACACCTTCATCGGACTCGCAAACGCTGCAAGCTTTGCTGGCCGAAGTGCATCAGCTACGCCAGGAGTTGCGTACCACCACTGTGGCCGCACAGAGAGTTCAGATTCTCCTCTATCGTCTGCAAATCCAGGAGGCGGCCGTCGAGCGTGCGCAGCGGCGAGTGGACGAAGCTCGCTCAGCGCTCTCGCAAACACAGACAGAAGTGAGAATGATGGCGGCCGGAATCAAGCAGACGGAGGATAAGATAAGCAGCGCGCAGAATCCTGTCGAACGGAAGCAGCAAGAAGATCTGCTCGTACAGTTTAAGGCCGGACTGCAATCACAAGAGAGCTCAGCACAACAATCGCAAGCTAGGGAAAGTATAGCTGAGCAAGACCTGAGGACAGAGCAAACAAAACTCAACGCGCTCCAAGATCAGTTGGACCGGCTCGATAAATCCCTCGATGGTCCTAATCCGTAGGCACGAGGCTAGCCAGGCACGATTTGTCAGGCACCTGACCGTATGCGAAAATAGTTCTGGCGAAACATCATGAGCATATCTCTCGGCAAACATGTCACCCTGGCGAAACCCGACGACTTCGGGAAGCTCCTCGAAGACGAAGGCATTATCTTCACGCAGCTCGACAAGGCCGTGAACTGGGCGCGCAAGAGCTCGATCTGGCCGCTGGGTTTTGGTCTCGCGTGCTGTGCCATTGAAATGATGTCCATGGCCGCCGCCCGTTTTGACGTCGCGCGTTTCGGTGCCGAAGTCTTTCGCCCATCGCCGCGACAGTCTGACCTCATGATCGTCGCCGGCCGCCTCTCGCAAAAGATGGCCCCCGTCATTCGCCTGCTTTACGATCAAATGCCTGAGCCGAAGTGGGTCATTTCCATGGGTGCGTGCGCTACATCCGGCGGCGTTTTCAACAATTACGCGATCGTGCAGGGTTGCAATCAGATCATTCCCATTGATGTTTACGTGCCTGGGTGCCCGCCGCGGCCCGAGGCCCTGCTCTACGCCATCCTTCAGCTCCAGAAAAAGATCGACAATGAGAAGGGCTCATTCAAGCGCGCCCTGAATCTTGCTTAGTACCGCAGACTTTGGCTCGTAATCACATCGCCATGCGAACAAAATCCATCCGCAGCGCCGTAGGATTCGCTTCGCGTTCTTTCGTTATTACATTGGCGATTGTCTCCGCAGCCGTCCTCTCATTAAGTTGCGGCGGAGGCGCAACGCTGCAGCCTCCTCCAACCAAGGGATTCACTCTCGTTTGGAGCGACGAATTCAGCGGTCCGGACGGCTCCTCTCCTGATTCTTCGAAATGGACCTTTGATACCGGGGTTGGCGGCAACGGGTGGGGCAACAACGAACTCGAGTCCTACACCAATCGCGCGCAGAACGCGCAGCTCAAGGGCGGCAATCTCGTCATCACGGCGTTGAAAGAAACCTACGCGAATCCCAGCGACAACGTCACTCGCAATTACACCTCGGCGCGAATGAAAACGCAGGGGCTTTTCAACCAGGCGTACGGCCGCTTTGAAGCGCGCATCAAAATTCCCGTGGGGCAGGGGATGTGGCCAGCCTTCTGGATGTTAGGCAAAGACATCGCTTCGATCGGCTGGCCCAAGTGCGGCGAAATCGACATCATGGAAAACATCGGCAAAGAGCCCGGAATGGTTCACGGTTCGCTGCACGGCCCGAGCACTTCGGGTCCGACCAGCGACCTCAGCGCGTCTTTCAGCCTGCCCGCCGGCCAGGATTTCGCCGATAATTTTCATCTCTACGCCGTGGAGTGGGAGCCCGGCACCATTCGCTTCTCCGTCGATTCGAATCTCTACGCCACGTTCACGCAATCGCAGTGGCCCGCCGGCGGCACCTGGGTTTTCGATCATCCCTTCTTTCTCATCCTGAACCTGGCCGTGGGCGGCAATTGGCCCGGCTCACCCGACGCTACCACCATCTTCCCCCAGCAAATGCTTGTCGACTACGTCCGCGTTTATACCAAGCAATAGCGCTTCCGGTCGCCCCCAAGAGTTTTCTTTTCGAATTGGTGGGCCGAAAATCGCCCATTTTCCCCTCTGTGCCTCACTATTCTCTGGGTACCTCTGTGCTCCCCGTGTTCTCTGTGTTAAAACTCTTATTCGGCATTCTTCCGAAAGAAGGGAATCACCGAATGACCGCAACCCCCGACCCCACTCGCCATCTTCTCCGCCACACCGTTGCCACCGTCGCTTACCGCGCTGCTAAAGCCTTGCGCGGCGCACCGGAACATTTCGCCAGCTTCCACATCGGCGACAAGACTCGCACCCCCGCGCAAATTCTAACGCACATGGGTGATCTCTTTGATTGGGCTCTCTCCATCGCGCAGGGAAAACAAGCGTGGCACGACTCAATGCCCCTCCCCTGGAACGCCGAAGTCGAGCGCTTCTTCGCCGCCGCAAGAAGGTTTGACGACTACCTCGCCTCCGCCGAACCTCTACACGCTTCGGAAGAGGCCATTTTCCAGGGCGGTCTTGCCGACGCTCTGACTCACGTCGGCCAAATCGCCATGCTCCGCCGCCTCGGCGGCTCCCCCATCCTCGGTGAAAACTATTTCAAGGCGGACATCGCCGTTGGCCGCGTCGGCCCCGAGCAACCCGCTCCCCGCCGCGAATTCGAATGAGGTTCAATCTCCGCGCTGATTCTTAGCCACTTCCGCACTCCAATACGAATTCAGTGCTTCCTGCATTCGCCGCAATCGCTCCGGATTCGATTCCTTCTTCATCAGCGCCTGAAGAATCGGTTCCAGGAATCGCTCGTATTTCGCGATCGTCGCGCGGTCGCGCATGGTGAGCGCTCGCTCGACGGCCGTCTCCGTTGCCGGCGTCACGAGTTCCAGCCGTCCCACAAACACCCGTACCGCCTGCACGGGCGCAGGCCGAATCGAAAGCGGCAAGACCGCATTCACGAATCCGTCCGGCACAAGGTACAAAAGCCTGCTGCCTTCCTCGAACCACGAATTCCGCCAGGTTTCAACCATCGCATGGGCTTCGTCCTGATACAGTCCTCGCGAAACCAATAACCCTTCCAGTTCGCGGCTCAGCGAATCCATCGTGGCAGCCAACGCAGGAGGCTCGAGGATCGCGCGATCCTTCACCGCGCCGCCGATGCGAAATCCCACTTTTTCTCCGCGCCTTTCAAACAAAATGACGCCCGGAATCTCCTCGTCGCCGCGATTCTCGATCAGCACTTGCCCGCCGTTCGTCAATCGCGCTGCGAGCGGCACCGCAAAATTCCCCACGCCGCGATAAAACAGGAATTTTTCCTGCTGCTCGCCGCGCGGCGTCTTTACAAGCACCGGTGTCGAAGCCGTCTGCCGCGCCGCGTAATAATGATTCTCCTGATTCTCGGCAGGGAAGGCTGCCCGCAGGCGTGGCGCTACAGTCACCGCATCCCACGAAATGCTCCCGTCCGGCTGCTTGCCGTTGAGCGACGCGTCATACAGCGCCGCCGTTGGTTCCACGCGGCTCGCCTGTGGATACCACTCCGTGATTACGCCTTTCGCAAAACGAACGCTTACAGAAACGGTCTCTTCGCGCGAATTGTAAAAATAGAGAACCGGCGTCTCCATGCGAACCGTTCCGCGCAGCCCCAGCTTGAATCTCGCATTGCGAAAATGCTCAACGAAGCCCGGCAAATCCGTCGAGCCCGTCAGCGGCGACCACTCCTCCGCTTGCCCCTTCTCTCCCGCTATCGAAGTGAACGTCCCCCACTCATGCGCCGTCAGGCCAGAAAAAACCGCCGTTTTTTCCGATCCCATCAATCCCACCGAGACTGCCAAGCTGCAAGCAAGAAGAGCGCAGGACATCGTGCGCAAGGAGTTCATGATCATGGCCGGCCTCTGGAAATAGTCAGCGATTAGTTTCCCGTCCGCTGCTATTCCAGACGCCAACTGGCCCGCCACTGTTAACAATCGAGATTAGGTTAGATACGGAAAGAATTTGCCTATGACTTCAACGTTCCCGCCTTCTCCAGCCGCTCTCGGAAGTACGCCTTCCAACTCTCCGGCAATGCCGCCACTCGCAAGGCGCGCCTCACCGAGGCAATGTCGGCATCTCCGTATCTTTTTGCGGCGTACAACCGGGTAATTTCCGAGATGGGGACGGCGTTTGTTTCCTGGGCAATCACTTTCATCTCGTCGCCTGCCCCTACTTCTCCTTCTCGCGTGACGGCCAAGTAGAAGCCCGTCCGGCCGCTCACCATGAATCGCCTCACCATATCGTCGGATCCAAATCGCACACCCAGCTTGTAGCAAGGCAGGCGCGGCTGCGTCACCACCACTTCCGCAGAGCCGGCAGAGAACTGATCGCCAAGATGTACGGCGTCTTCCGCCAAGGCACCCGTAGCACCAACCGCTGCAATGCCATCAATCGTAAAGTTTTCACCAAACATACCCATCGGGAACTCGCGCCCAGGCAGCTCTTCCTTCCAGTAGGCGTAGTGCGCCAGCGGGTAGCAGTAAACGGCCTTGTGCTCTCCCCCGTGCACGCTTAGGTCCGCCTGACGGTCGCCTTCCAGATTCAACTTGCGCAAAATGACGCGGCCTTTAACCGGTTCTTTAAAAATGGCCGTCGTAACAATTCTCCCATGCCATGTTACTTCACGCGGCAGCCCGGTGTTCACTGATACAAGCTTCATCAGTTGTTTTTCCTTTTTGTGGTATCGCCGTGAGCGGCTTTGCTATTCGATTCGAGGGTAGTGGCGAAATTTCAGACTCATGTTTGAAATGGCGCTTACTCTGAAGCACAGCCACTCTTGGCCGTGCCCCTCATCACTCCGTTAGTCAGCGACCTAACGCTATCGGCGCACGCTTACCAGCGCGGCATCGGCTTCATAGCCTTCATCTTGCACGGTCTTCTGCGCAGCCGCGCGAAGCGCCTGCTCGTCCGCATCCTTCGGCAAATTGCAAGAGCGCCGAATCACCTCTTCGCCGTTCACAATGCGAACCAGCCACTTGGACTTGCCTCCGTCCCAGGAAACTTCCACTTGATCCGCACGCATAGTCACCTCCCGCTGCGTTCCCCTGCGCCTTCATCTTATACCGCGTCTCCCTTCCAAATGCGACGGCTGCCGCACCTCCTCCTGACTCGTTCTAGCCGTTGGGGCCCTTGGTTTGGCCAGTGTTCCTTTTTGTACAGACGAACCCTGGGTCGGAGTCGTAGCTCTTATTTCGAAATGTAAAAGTGGAAATAGGCCCGCGATGGCTGTCTTTTGGATTGCCTCCGGGGATATCATCGCGGGCTTCCCGTCCTCAACGGTGGCACGGCCTTCAGGCTGTGACTAGTGGTCGCCGTTAGGGTTCATAGACGGCGCCGACAAATACGATCGCACCGGTTATCACCAATTAATTGAAACCCAATAACTGTATACGCGTAAACCGGACGTTTGCGGCTATCCTGAGAGACACTCGCGACAAACGGATATAATCTATCTGCATGATCCCTCCTTCCTACAAACCGCGAAGGAAGTTCATGGAGCTGGCTGTCTCGGAGGCCAAACGTGCCGGTGACCGAGGCGACTATCCCATTGGCGCGGTCATCACACGCCTTACAGGCAGGGGCGAAGTGGTCATCGCCAGCGCCGGTAACCGGGTAAAAACTTCGGGATCGAGCATCAAGCACGTAGAGTTGGAAACAATCAAATACGTATCAAGCGGATATGGCCGCTACCTGCCCGACTTCGTCCTCTACTCCACGCACGAGCCCTGCGCCATGTGCGCAGGGGCCTGCGTGTGGTCTAGAATTGGCGCAGTCGTCTACGGCGTTTCCCAAGAAGACATTGCCGCTTATGGCCGCAAGCGTGGTACGGAGGAGTACAAGTGGCGAGCTTGTCTCATCCCCTGCCGGCTCGTCTTCGAGAAGGGCAATCACCCCATCCCCGTCATCGGCGGTTTTCTCCGAAAAGAATGCCAAAAACTGTTCACTTACAGAACGGCATAGAGCCCGCTGCTTTTGCGTAATCCTTTCGGTTCACTTCTTCGGTAATCCGACGCAATCCGGAGTTTCGACAGCAGGCACGAAGGGCATTTGCACAGCTTTTGCACAACTTTGGCAGACTCCTGCCCTTACTGGGAAAATTGACCCGAAGATCGAAGTGACTACCCTTATCGGTTTCGACCGTATGTACCGCCGGATCTTAGAGTTAGCTCGTCCTTGAGTCCTTGAGCCTGTGCTCCGTGCTTGGCATGGAATATGCACATTCACTCCTTGCGGGCTACCTGGTCGGACCCTCCATCGTCTCCACGTTTCCTGATTCCGTAAGGAAATCATTGACTTGGACCCGATAGCCCGCGCCAGGCCTTCCGAGTCGAGCCGGTCTGCTGTTCAGCCAGACCAGGAGAGCAGGCATGAGTCCAGATAGCGCGATAGAACGAATACTCGAACTGTCAGCCGAAGCCCAAATCAAGAGACGCGAAGCCGCTGAGGATTCCCCCGCATTTCATAATTTGACTGGAGCGATAGTAGCCTATGGCAAAGCACTTGGTCTTCTGTCAAAACTCAAGGAAGTTCAGACGGAACTCTACTCAAACAATTAGTTGCATGTGAAATGTCGTAGTCTCATTTAGATGTAGACATCGAGAATTAATTGTCCGCCGCCGCTGCTCAAACTCATAGGAAAGGGAGTGGTCCGGATTTTGGATAGCTGTCGGTAACAGGGCTCATTAACGGCTAATTTGACCCAATGCGCTTACCGAGACAAGTGGCCGAGACCGCAGGGATGTTGATAACTATCGGCCATAGCGGCCCATCAATTCGGCTTGCCCGAGGATATGGCCTTTCAGAGCGCGTTCGACGTCGGCCTTGGTCGCGCCAGCTTTGAGATTCAGCTTTGCATCGAGCGCGAAGAGCTTGAAAAAATAGCGGTGCGGCTTGCCGGGCGGAGGACACGGGCCGCCGTAGCCAATTTTGCCGAAATCATTTCGCCCCTGACGCGCACCGCTTGGGAGTTGCTCCTGCTTCGTCATACCTTCGGCAAGCTTGCGTGCGCTTGCCGGCAAGTCGTACAAAACCCAGTGCACCCATGTGCCTACCGGCGCGTCGGGATCGTCGGCAATAAGAGCGAAGCTTTCCGTGCCCGCCGGAGGGTCGTTCCATGCTAACTGGGGTGAAACGTCCGGGCCGTCGCATGTAAATTTCTTGGGAATCATCTCACCGGGCGAAAAGGCGGTACTGGTTACTTGGAGAGCCATTGAGCCTCCTTGGCCTTGCCCGAAGGAAAGCACAGATAGCAACGCGAGCAGCAGAATTAGGCGGAGCGGCTTTCGTGCAAGACTTCGGGCACGGCGATGTTCCTCCAAAATAAGCCTAATCCCACTGAAGAATCACTTCAAGAAGCGCCGGAACAAACTACTTGCAGGAGGTTCAGACCCTAAACTCTTTCGCGAGCGTAGATTTAAACGCGGCGCCGCCCTGTTCAGTTCTGATTGAGTCTAGCCGGACAGGTCGGTTCTCTAGGGGAAGTATTGTCGTATCAACTGATTGGATGGTGTTGCATCGACCTGTTGAGATCGCACGACTAATCAGGAGTTGAACGTCAATCTTCGATGTGAAAAGCGGCTGCCACCTCTGGACTCACTCGGTGCTGTTCTTTCCACTCCTTTACCAATCTGTTTGTTTCGCGAATCTGTTCGAGTGACAAGTGAGATTTGGCGTCAGCGGAATTTACTTTAGGGCCGTGCAAACTGAACCAGAAATACGCCTGCACATAATCCTGCGGAACTCCGCGTCCCTCCATATAGAGGAGACCCAATCGATTGCTTCCTTGGCCTGCGCCACCCAAGTTTGGAACGTGCTCTGCCGCTTTTCGATACCATTCGGCAGCGAGCGTAAAGCTCTGTTCAACGCCTTCGCCGTCTTCGTATTTTTGTCCCAGTTCAACTTGGGCATCGGGGTTACCGCCTTCAGCCGCCTTCTGATACCACTTCACTGTTTCTCTTACATCAGTGGTTCCAAACCAGTTCTGTTCATAGGCGACGCCCAGCCAAAACTGAGCTTCTGTGTCACCTTGCTCCGCAGCTCGTAGCATCCACCTCTCTCCTACGGAAGGGTTGGCGGGCCTCGACATAAGTCCATACGCGAGCTGGGCAGGTGCATAACCCTGTTCCGCAGATTTCAGTAACCATCGCGCACCTTCCTCCAAATTTTTGGGTTTCGCTCCTTCTGCGTAACTGATGCCCACCCAAAATTGCGCTTCTGCATTTCCCGACTGTGCCTTCGAAAAAAGTTCGTTCAGTTCAGTGGGTGTCAAAGCCTTGAAATGGGCGTAGGCTGCCAGGGCGGCCTGCTTGGGGTCAACGGTTTGCTGCGCAATAGAGCGGCCATCAGAGGAGAGCAAAAGCAAGACCACCGGGATCAGGATGCGAGGTTTCATGCGATCCTCCGCAGAAGCGAATACTACACCCATCAAACATTCCCGCTCAATGCCTTAACCGGAAACTGAGACTGCTTGTCCGATGGGCGGACAGTTTGCAGGCGGAAAAGGTTGTAGTCTGAGCGGCACAGACAGAATCAGGGCAGAGAGATCCCGATGTGGGGTAGAATCCCACGCTAGTCGGTCCCGCATCGCACGAAGGAGCCACGGCGAATAAGGCCAGCACTGAGGTGCCACGTGATTCTAACCGTAGAACGAAACCAGATTCCTCCGGATATTACAGTCCTGGGAATGACGGGACGCATCGTCCTGGGTAACAACTCCCGCGACGTGGAATTGAAACTGGCGGAAATCCTCCGTGACAAGGCCAAGAAAATCATTTTTGATCTCAAAGAGGTCACCATGCTCGACAGCACTGGTGTCGGGATCCTGGTCGTGTGTCAGGGGAAGATCACAAAAGAAGGCGGCGAATTGCGCGTCGCGGGTGCCACGGGCATCGTGGAAGAGGTTCTGAAGGTAACCAGCGTCGACAAACTTTTCCGCTTGTTTTCAACGGTGACGGAAGCGGCCACGGGATTCTAGAAAAGATCCACACGTGAGTAGCGGACGGCGTTCCAACTTCGGAAGAGACGCAGCGTCTAAATCAGACTATCTAGCCAGAGGCTTTTAGCAAATGCTCCAAATGCTTCAGACCGGGAGCTGGGTCACCGTTGCGGTGCCATTCGCCCACTGCAATAAGGTTCCAAGTGCGCCCGCCTCGCGGCGGACGTAGCCCATACCGAGGACCCGCGCCGGAGCAGAATCCCAAGCGTTCGCCGCGCGCGTCACAAATCCAACTTCTTTGCCTTCCATCATCAGCGGCGCGCCGGCTTCCGGCACGCCCTCGCCAGAGAAAACCAGCCTTACGCGCTTCCTGTTTACTTGCCCGCGCGAACGCACCCGCTCCACGATCTCCTGCCCTGTGTAGCAGCCCTTCGTGTAGCTGATATGACTATCCTGCAATCCCGCCTCGTGCGGGATCTGCTTTTCGCCGAAGTCATAGCCGAACCACGGAACGCCTTGCGCCAGCCGCAGACCGCTCAACGCCTCGTAACCCATCGGCCTGCCGCCGTGTTTCCGCGCGGCGTCCAACAAGATCTCCCAGAGCGGCACAAGCTTTTCGCGTTCGACCACGACCTCCGCTCCCGCAACTCCACCCGGCGAACGCTTCACAATCCGGCAGGGAACTGTGCCGACCGTCCTGTCCGTGGAAGAAAGTTCGCCGAGCGCCCCGATGTCCACCCCGGAAACTTCACGCACCACTGCAGCGGCCTTTGGCCCCTCCAGCGCCAGCGTGCCGAAACGCTCCGTCCCATCCGTCAGCGTCACGTCATCCATGATGATGAATTTTTCCAGCACTTCCACCAGCCGTTCGCGAATCATCGCGTAGGACACACAAAACAATCGATCCGCGAACGCATACGTTTCAATCTCTGCGAGAATGTGTCCCTGCGGATTCAAAAGCAGCGAAACGTTTCCCTGTCTTGCGGACAAGCCCTTGATGTCGTTCGTCAGAACAGCGTTCAGGTAACGCACGCGGTCCGGTCCCGTGAACGAAAGGTACGCGCGATAGTTCTTGTCGATCAGCGCGATGCTCTCCCGAGCCTGGCGGAATTCCGCAGGCGCGTCGCCGAAAGTATCCGGCAACGCGCAGCCGAACCAAACGCCCATTTTCGCGCCCGCGCGCGTGTGCGTCGCTGCCAGCGGCGTATCCAGAGCCGTTCCTGTCGAAGCCGTTACCACCTTTCCTCCCATCCTCCTTTCTTGAGTCTATCAAAGAGCGTCGCAGCTCACGCAATGCCACCGCAAATCCACTCCGTTCCGATGCTATAATCCCGTTCATGAACGACGGCTTGCCCGCCTTGAATGCCGCCACCGAAGGTTTAATTCACATCACCATCCCGGTGGGCATGCTCCAATGCAATTGTTCCATCATCGGCGATCCCTACACGCGCGAAGCGCTGGTCGTCGATCCTGGCGATGAAGTCACGCGCATCCTGGACCTCCTCGGGCGCCATCGCCTCACCGTGAAAGCTATCGTCAGCACCCACGCGCACATTGACCACGTCGGAGGCCTGGCCAAGCTCCATCAGTACACCGGAGCGCCCGTGCTCATGCATCGCGACGACCTGCCTCTTTATCGAGCCATGGAAATGCAGGCCGCGTTCCTCGGTGTTGAACCGCCCAAGCTCATCGAAATCGATCAGCTATTGAAGGAAGGCGATTCGCTCCGCTGGGGCTCGTTCGAGGCGCAAGTGATTCATACTCCCGGCCACACTCCCGGGAGCGTCTCGCTTTATCTTCCGCACGACGCCGGCAAAGTCACGGTCGCTGATACAGCAAAGAAAATTACGGTGAAAACTGAAGCGGGCGAGGAGATCGCCATCGCCGATGTGTTGAGAAAAGAAGCCGATTCCGAGGGCTCGCAAGATATTGCAGCTTCTGAGGAATCCGAAAAAAGTGCCGTTCGCGCGCCACAGCTTTTTTCCGGAGACACTCTATTCGCCGGCAGCATCGGCCGCACGGACCTCTGGGGCGGCTCGTTGCACCAAATCATGGAGTCGCTCCGCACCAAGCTGATGCACCTGCCTGACGACACCATCGTCTACCCGGGCCACGGTCCCGTCACCAGCATCGGCCATGAGCGCCACTTGAATCCCTTCCTGCAGCCGGAGTAGAGAGGCAATCGCACGTGACTCATGCTTTCCAATTTCCGATTTCCCTTTTCAATTTCCGGCCCGTTGTTTTGCCAGCTGCAATTCTTCCATCACCGATTGCACTAATTCTTTCGCGTGCACCAGCTCCTGATTAATCATCCGCAGATCCATCGCTGGCAGCGTTGGATTACGCTGGCTCGTGCAGTACACGCCATGCTGCCCGACCAGAACCAGCGCGTTGGTAATGCGGTCCAGCGAAACGGCAAGCCGCCCGCGTTCCCGCCCGAACATCTGTTCGTGGTGCTCCAACTCTTCTTTGTGCTCCTGAAATGCCGACATCGTCGTTTTCCCTTCGAACGCGTCCCGGACCGGAGTTGCAAATCGGACACACGCGGCTCGCACCAAACTTTACCGCATCGCGCAGCCAGAACATAATCCGCTGAAGCCACCAAGCAGCCTCTTTCACTGTGCGTGGCACGAATTTAATTCCGTGTGGATAGGGTCCGGCCCTCATCGAACTTAGGAAAGGGTTGGGCTGGAGCAGCCAAACAATGCGACGTTCCGACCTGGTGCAGCACAAGGAAAGCGAAAAAGGCGCAAACACGCGCACCTCGCAAATTATTTTTGGCGAGCGGCAGCACCTTTTGCGCGTGCTCGATTCCCTGGAAGGCACGGAACTGCCGATCGCGCGGATGCAGCAGGAGCGGCGCATCCTAGAAGAATTAATTCACGCGCGGACCCGCGATTTGAATCAAATCAATACCGCGTGGGATGAAAAAATCGGATTGGTGCTGAGCGCGGACGCGAAACCGGAAATGCTGGAAAAACTTGTGAAGCAAGCACCGCGGGAAGATTTTTATCTGCTGCGGTTGATCAGCGAGCACCCGCGCGCGAACGCAAAGACTTTGCATAAGCTTGCGAAACATCCATACGGCGCGATTCGCGAAAATGTTGCGCGTCATCCGAACGCGGATGCGTCCACGCTGACGTGGCTATGCAAAGACCGCAGCCAGCCGCTGTGGTACCTGGTGGCCTTCAATCCCAATACGCCGACGCCGCTGCAGCGGCGGTTGCGCGACCGGCTGAAGAGGCTCGGGGAAAATCAGATTTCGAAGTAAGTCCGGCCCGGCTGCAACTGACAAAAAATCTCCTCGTCGTTCGAAGGACACGTTGGGACAAGACTGACCTCCACGGGCTGGCCCGGTCGAACTACTTCTCCATTTCGGAGGCCTAAGTTCAGAAGAACGGAAAGAGGGGCGGCATTGGCTTCGTCCGTTTTCGTGGCGATGAGGAACTTCTGTCCGTCGGGACTTATATCGTAGGAAAAGACGTCCTGTGCGGAAATCGTCTGCCGGCGGTGGGTCTGAAACAGGAAGACCGGAGGACCGGCCTCAAAGCTGGCTCCCCCCGCGACTGCTACTGCCATCATTTTTCCTTCGGGTGACAGATAGAACAATTCCTTGCCGTCCTGCCGCCATCTCGGTTCCTCTCCTCCTGCCTTTGACCCCTGCCACTTGCCGCGAAGACCAGGAAAGGGGGAGACGTAAATCCCCATGCTGCCAGTTTCATTCGAGGCGTAGGCAATCCAGCACGATCGGAGGGGGCGCTGGGATAGTAGAATCGGCGGGGCCAAATTGACCGAACAAATCCTCATCATTGGAAGAGCATGGCGACTGACAATACGAAGCTAGCTGACGCGATGGAGTTTCTGCGGCTGTTCAAACTGCGGGTTTTGCTTTTGTCGGCGCTGCTCGGGATTCCGTGCTTCTGGCACCGGCGAATTGAGGCGGGTGATCTGGCAAGTCATGTGTATAACGCGTGGCTTGCGCAACTCATTGAGAAGGGACAAGCGCCAGGGCTCTACCTGGTGAGCCGCTGGAACAATGTACTATTCGATATCACGCTGCTGCACCTCGGGAAGCTTTTTGAGTATTCGGTCGCGGAGAAAATTGCGGTTTATGTCTGTGTGTTGATTTTCTTCTGGGGTGTTTTCGCGCTCGTGACAGCGGTGACGGAGCGCGCGCCGTGGTTTCTCGCGCCGTGCATCGCGATGCTGGCGTACGGGTATTCCTTCAACATGGGTTTCATGAACTATTATTTGTCGCTGGGATTGGCTTGCTTCGGCCTTGCGCTGTTCTGGGGAGCGTGGGGAAGGGAATGGTTTTATGGCGCGGTGCTCCTGCCGTTCGTACTGCTCGCGCACCCGATTGGGTTTGTGTGGCTCATCGGCACTCTCGCTTACGTAAAGCTCAGAGCGAGGCTGCCGGGCTGGTGGAAGTCCCTGCCAGCAGTGGCAGCCGCGAGCGGGCTTCTCGGTGTGTACTGGTCCATGGTGCGACACGCGGCCAAGTATTTGGTCGATTGGGATCGAGGACCGTTTTATTTCTACAACGGTGCGGATCAACTGGCGCTATACGGGCAGCGTTACTTCTATATTGCGGGGGCGGTGTTCTTGTTTGCGCTTTTCTGCGCGGCCGTGGATCTATATGCGGGGAGGCGGGACGGTTGGACATGGAGGCGATTCGAACTACCGTTCGAATTGTACGCGGTGGCGTTTTGCGCGACAACGCTGCTGCCTGAGAATTTGCGGCCGTCGCCGGATGGGGGATGGATTGGGCTGCTTGGATCGCGGCTTACGACGATCTCGGCCCTCTTTGGATTGTGCGTCCTGGGATTGCTTAGGCCGCGGAGGTGGCACGTGGCCGGATTCAGCGCGTGTGCGATTGTCTTTTTTGCCCTTCTCTATCAGGACACAGGATGGATCAACCGGGTGGAGGCCAACGCAGAGCAGTTAGTGAGCAATCTCCCGCCTGGGACACGTGTTATTGCGACAGTGTGGGCCCCGCCGGGCTCCCGGATCCCATTTGTGGGTCATGCAGTGGAGCGCGCATGCATCGGGCACTGCCTCAGCTATGCGAATTATGAGGCGGCTTCGGGACAATTCCGGGTACGAGTGCGGAAGGGAAGCCCGGTGGCGACATCGTCGACGGATGATGCGGAGGACCTGGCGTCCGGGGAATACGAAGTGGGTGACGAGGACCTGCCGATGAAGCAGATTTATCAGTGCGATTCCGGCGACCTGACGAAGCTGTGCATCCGGGAGCTGGAATCCGGCGAAACCAATGGCCGATTGGGGTACAAGCCCGCGAGCCGGTGACCCGCAAGGCGGGGGACTGGCCCGCTCCAGGTGAAAGACAAATTGGCTCTTGCAGTAGGCCAATATCTGGTAGAATTGGCCGAGGGTGAGAGACAATGTTGCCACTTCATCTCCAGCCGCAGAGTCACGTTCCACTTTACGTTCAGCTCCGAGATCAGTTGCGCGCGCTTGTGCATGCGGGCGATTTGCGTCCGGGCGACCGCATTCCAGCGAGCCGCGAGCTGGCTACGATGCTTGGCGTTCACCGCACGACGGTCGCGAACGCGTACGCGGAGCTCGAATCGGAAGGGCTGATTCAGGGGCACGTCGGCCGGGGGACGTTTATCAAGGGAAATGGCAATGGATTGAAAATTTCACCACCGGCGCCGCCGGTGCTGAACGGCAACGAAGGCGTCCGGTGGGAGCTGCTGTTTGCGGATGAGCGCGGCGAGGAGATCCTGAGCCGGCTTACGGCCAGCGCACCGGTGGATGCGCTTTCGTTTGTGATGGCGCGCCCGGCGGAGGAATTTTTTCCGATTGAAGAATTGCAGATGTGCGTGAACGCGGTGCTACGGCGAGAAGCCGCTGAGGTGTTGAATCTTGGGCCGTCGGATGGCTATCCGCCCTTGAAAGAAGCACTGCTCGAAATGCTGCATCGCGACGGGATCGTGGCGAAAGATGAAAATCTGCTGATCACGGATGGATGCCAGCAGGCTTTCGACCTGATCAGCAAGGCATTTGTGCGGCCGGGCGATTCGGTGATTATGGAGAACCCGACGTATCCCGGAGCAGTGGCGATTTTCCACGGAGCGCGCGCCAGGTGCCTAAGCGTTCCGATGAGAACGCATGCGGAACCGGGAGTTCCCCTGGGGCTGGACCTGGAAGCGCTGGAGGCCACGCTGGCGGCGAATCGCGTGAAACTGATCCTGCTGACGCCGGACTTCCAAAACCCAACCGGAATATCCATGCCGCTGTCCTCGCGGCGCAAAGTATTGGAACTGGCGGGACGGCACCAGGTTCCAGTCGTGGAGGATCATATTTATGCGCGGCTGAATGCGCGAGAGGAACGAATTCCATCGCTGAAGCAGCTGGACCGGTCGAACATCGTCATCCACATTGACAGCTTTGCGAAGGTGGCATTCCCGGGATTGCGCGTCGGGTGGATTGTCGCTCCTGCAGCGGCCATTGAGCGGTTACGCATCGTGAAGCAAACAACGGACCTCCATACGGATCAACTGGCGCAAGCGACACTCGCAGAATTCTTGAGGCGCGGGCTTTTCAGCAAGCACCTGGCGAAAATGCGTAAGGTCTACACTTCGCGGCTGGCGGCTTTAGATGAGGCGCTGCGGAAGAATATGCCGGAAGGCACACACTGGATGCGGCCGGAAGGCGGGATGTGCTTGTGGCTGGAGCTTCCGCTGGGGTTCGACGCCAGCGAGTTACTGATTCACGCGAAAGAACGCAGCGTGCTTTTTGCGCCGGGGCGGTACTTCTACGTGCAAAGCCCGCTGCCGAACACGTTGCGGCTTGGCTTTGCGAGCCTGGACGAAAAGCAGATCGCCCGGGGCGTAGCTACGCTCGCGGAACTGCTGAAGATCGAGATGCGCAAGCGGCAACGAGGCGTACGACGGGCGGAACGCAGCAGAGTTGCATTGGTTTGAAGAGACGAGGGAAATCTTGACCGACATTGTCCGGCTGGAGCCGAACCCGGCGAACAAGTGTTTCGGCTGCGGCGGAGACAATTCCGGCGGGATGAAGCTGACATTCGAACAGGACAATACGAATCGCAAGATTGTGGGCCGGTTTGTCCTGGGTGAACGGTATCAGGGCGGCGGAGGATTCGCGCACGGCGGAATCATTGCAACGCTGCTCGATGAAGCCATGGGCAAGGTCTGTCGCTTCCGCGAGGCGCGCGCGGTGACGGCGGAATTGACGGTCGAATACCTGAAGCCAGTGAGCGTGGATAAGGAAATTGTCGTCGAGGGACACGAGAGGGAACAGAAGGGAAGAAACCTGTTTATGGCCGGCGAGATTCGCAATGAGGCCGGTGAAGTTCTGGCAAGAGGGCGAGCGCGATTTGTGGTGATTGCGCAGGGATAAAAGGATTTGGCGGGCGGCAACCGCCGAGAAGGTCAAGAAGTGAGAGGAGAAGCGAGATGGACGCGAAAAAGGTGAACGGCAGCGGCAATGGGAGCAAGGGCTCGAATGAATGGCGCGTGAAAGTCGGGCTGGCCGAGATGCTGAAGGGCGGCGTCATCATGGACGTCACCAACGCGGAACAGGCGAAGATCGCTGAAAAGGCGGGCGCTTGCGCGGTGATGGCGCTGGAACGTGTGCCTTCGGACATCCGCAAGGAAGGCGGCGTGGCGCGCATGGCGTCGATCAAGGTGATCCGCGAAATCATGGCGACGGTGACGATTCCGGTGATGGCCAAGGTGCGCATCGGGCATTTTGTGGAAGCGGATGTGCTGCAGGCCCTCGAAGTAGATTTCATCGATGAGAGCGAAGTACTGACTCCGGCTGACGAAGAGAACCACATCTGGAAGCACGACTATCGCGTGCCGTTCGTCTGCGGAGCGCGCAATCTTGGCGAAGCGCTGCGCCGCATCGCGGAAGGCGCGGCGATGATTCGAACCAAGGGCGAAGCGGGTTCCGGCAACGTGGTGGAAGCGGTGCGGCACATGCGGACCATCGTGACCCAGATGAAGAAGCTGACGACGATGCGCGACGACGAGCTGATGCGCGAAGCCAAGGAACTGGGCGCGCCGCTCGAACTGATTCGCCAAATTGCAAAAACCGGGAAGCTTCCGGTACCGAATTTCTCCGCGGGTGGGATTGCCACTCCGGCGGATGCTGCGCTCGTCCGGAAATTGGGCGCGGAAGCGGTTTTCGTCGGTTCCGGCATTTTCAAATCTAGCGATCCGGAGACACGCGCGAAGGCCGTGGTGAAGGCCACGACGCACTTCGAGGATCCGAAGATTGTTCTCGAAGCGCACGAAGAGCTGGGCGAGGCCATGAAGGGGTTGGATGTGCGTCAGATGGAAGAAAAGGACATGCTGTCGACGCGCGGTTGGTGATCAACTCCAAAAATTATCATCCGGCGGCGTAAGGGCGCAGCATGCTGCATCCCTACAAGGAACATGCGGAGTGAATGAAGTGAAGATCGGTATCTTGGCGGTGCAAGGAGATTTTGCGGCGCACGCGGCGATGCTGGAACGGCTCGGCGTGGAAACAGGCGAAGTGCGCACTCCCGCCGATCTCGACGGATGCGACGGACTAATCCTTCCCGGTGGGGAAAGCACGACCCAGCTGCAATTCCTGCAAGAAGAGGGTCTCCGCGAAGTCATTTTGAACTTCGCAGAGCAAGGCGGCGCCATCTTTGGGACCTGCGCCGGCGCCATTTTGCTCGCCACGGAAGTGCGGAATCCAAGGCAGGATTCGCTGAAGCTGCTCGACATGACCGTGCTGCGGAACGCGTATGGACGGCAAGTGGCCAGCGACGTGGTGAGCGGAGCAACGAAACTGAAAGAGGGTTTGCTGGAGATGGTCTTCATTCGCGGCCCGGTTATCGAGCGCGCCGGGCCGGACGTCGAAGTTCTCGCAGAATACGCCGGAAAGCCCGCACTGGTACAATGGCGAAAGATCATGGCAGCTACGTTCCATCCGGAATTAACCGACGATGCGACGGTTCACGAGCATTTTCTCCAGCTCGCGTCTGCGGGAATACACCAAGAGCTAGGTAGCGTGAAGCCTTAGCCGTGCAAGACACAAAAAATACCAACCCTTCGGCTCGAAGGCCGGGCCGCACGAAGGTGTTGTTCGTGTGCATCGGGAATGCCTGCCGGAGTCCGATGGCAGAAGCGATCGCACGCTACGACGCCGCGGATGTAATCGACGCTTCCAGCGCGGGAGTAAGCCCGCTCGGATTTATTCCTGACTTGACGAAGCGAACTCTGACGATGAATGGCTACTCGGCGGATGGATTAACCTCGAACAAAGCGACTCAAGAAGGATGCAACGGGGCGGATATCATCATCAACATGACCGGTGCACGCTGGGAGGAAACTTTCTCGAATCGTGAGAAAGTGGAGGACTGGATCGTGCAAGATCCTTACAGCACGGATCCCGAGACGTACCAAAGAGTGCTTGAGGGAATCCAGCGGCGGATTGGCCAGCTTGCTAGAGAGCTGCGGGACAAGCGGGAACATCGCACGACGGAAAAATAGGAGCTCCTTTGAGGCGGGATAAAACCAGCGTATCGCAAGAGGACTATCTAAAGGCGATCTGGGAGATGCTGGAAGAGGATCAGACACCAATCAGCGCGCGCCTGGCGGAGGAGTTGCGTGTGACTCCACCGGCGGTGACGGCCGCTTTGAAACGGATGACGCGTGACGGCCACGTGCGAGTGGAGCGCACCGGGCGGATTAACCTCACGCAAAAGGGCCGCAAACGGGCCGAGCACCTCGCCTTGCGGCACCAATTGGCAGAAGTGCTTTTGACCGATGTAATCGGCCTTTCCTGGTCGAAGGCACACGATGAGGCGGAACGCCTGGAGCATGCCATCTCGCCAGAAGTCGAAGTCCTGCTGCTGAAGCGTTTCGGCAGCAAGAAGAGTTGTCCGCATGGCGTTCCCATGCGCGGGGGAGTCGCAAAGCTCCGGAAGCAAGGGGCGGTGTTGCTCGCGGACTTGCGTGCCAAAGATGCCGCGGAGATCATCTGCGTGTATGAAAAGGACGCCGAGTTTCTCAAGTTTCTGGAGGGGCTGCATCTGCGCCCGTCTACGACCGTTGAAGTACTGAATCGTGAGTACGATGAGACGATGACGCTCCGCGCGGGCGGCAAGACGCTGCACCTCGGGAAGCCTGCCACCAGCCGGATCTGGGTCCGGCGGCTGAACGGCTGATCCATCGATGCTAGCTTCTCAGGACAGATTTCCCAAAAGAGATTTCTTACCGCCGCTCGTCGAGGAGCGCCTTGAGCCGCGCGTAGCCGGCTCGGCTGACAGGAAGCCGCGCTCCATCCGCGAGAATCGCGATCCGACTCTCCTTGGCGTAGGGCTCGATGCGCACAACGCGCTCCAGATTCACGATGTAGGACCGATGAATTCGAACAAAGTTGGCCGGGTCTAGGCAGGCCTCGAGGCCCGCAATGGTCTGCTGTTTGAGATGCTTTTTCCCCTGCGTTGCGAGAGCGATGTAATCGTCCTGCGCTTCGGCATAGTCCAGCTTTCCAACGGGAATTAGAGTGACCTTCGTACCGTCTTTCACGACGAGGCGCTCGAGGAATTGTTGTGGCTGGCGAGCTGCGGCCGACAGTTCTGCTGGTGCGGGCATTTTTTCGCCGAGTCGCGTTTTCGCGCGTTCGAGCGCAGCGTCGAAACGCTCGCGGCCGATGGGCTTCAAGAGATAGTCCACCGCGTGCACATCAAAGGCGCGCATGGCGTACTGGTCGTAGGCGGTGACAAATATGACTGGAACGTCCGTGCCGATCAATTCCAGAACGTCGAATCCCGTCAGCTTGGGCATCTGCACGTCGAGAAAAATCAAATTAGGCTTGTGTTCGGCGACCGCTTTTACCGCTTCCATGCCATTCGCACACTCCGCGACAATTTCAATCTCCACATGGGATTCCAGAAATTCACGAATTACGTGGCGCGCGAGTTCTTCATCATCCACGATCAAAGCTTTCCAGCGTTTGTCTTGCAAGGGGCTCATGTCTTTTCCTCGCTTTCCGCGGGAAGGGACAAGCTGACTTGAAACAATTCGCCTTCGGTGTTTACACGAACGCTGGCCTCTTTTCCGTAGCGAGCTTCCAGCCGCTGTTGGACATTTTTCAATCCCAGTCCACCAGAGCGGCGAGGCGGCGCATCGGGATCCCAGGAATT
>JACXTT010001969.1_pt1 | contig 33460 bp, 25 predicted proteins | sample 9270951 | NCBI WGS metagenome assembly JACXTT01 (sample SAMN15532306, study PRJNA645909) | rock metagenome | isolation source: weathered quartz diorite | place: Puerto Rico | collected 2017-06-21
TTTTTCGGGGTCTTTTCAAAGACCCCGCCCCAGCGCCCTTGGCGACGGGGCCCCACCCCAAAACCGCTTCGCGGCGGAAAGTGCCGTTTTGGGCCGGGAATTAGACTAGCGGCTCCAACCGCGAGCTGGAGCATCCCCGCGCGTGCGGGGACATCTTCGCCGCGCCGACGCGCGCCGAACGCGTGCGCGGAGCATCCCCGCGCGTGCGGGGACATCGTCAGCACCACGCCGGTGAACGAGGTGACGCCCGGAGCATCCCCGCGCGTGCGGGGACATCTCATCGCCACCTGTGGGTTGTACTCGTTCCACTCGGAGCATCCCCGCGCGTGCGGGGACATCGGCACGAGCGCGGCCGCGGCCGCGGCGCTGGCCGGAGCATCCCCGCGCGTGCGGGGACATCCGCGGGGGCCGGGGCGCCGCCGCTGAACGGGGCGGAGCATCCCCGCGCGTGCGGGGACATCTCCAGCGCTCGAGAACGTCCAAGGCGATTAGCCGGAGCATCCCCGCGCGTGCGGGGACATCCTTGGGGCGCAGCACGATGGGCTGCAGGATCCCCGGAGCATCCCCGCGCGTGCGGGGACATCGCCGACGCATGTGCGGCTCCGCAGCCAAGGGGCGGAGCATCCCCGCGCGTGCGGGGACATCGCCGCCTCGATGCGCTCCTCGACCGTAGCCGGCGGAGCATCCCCGCGCGTGCGGGGACATCGCCGCTTTGCGCACGCGCGGCCACCGCGCCGCCGGAGCATCCCCGCGCGTGCGGGGACATCTCGTCGAGCACCTTTCGCTCGAGCTCCGCCACCGGAGCATCCCCGCGCGTGCGGGGACATCGTAGGCGGCGCCGGCGGGCTCGGCGAAGCCGACCGGAGCATCCCCGCGCGTGCGGGGACATCATGAACGAGCGGGATTAGTACGTACGTGTCAACGGAGCATCCCCGCGCGTGCGGGGACATCGCCTACGTCGAATGTCGCCAAAACACGTGTGCCGGAGCATCCCCGCGCGTGCGGGGACATCACGTCGACGGACACAGTCTCGTGCTGCCGGTTCGGAGCATCCCCGCGCGTGCGGGGACATCTTGAGCCGGTCGCTGTAGAGGTTCGCTAGTTGCGGAGCATCCCCGCGCGTGCGGGGACATCGGCGACGCGTTCGTCAGCCAGGCGCTGGCCGACGGAGCATCCCCGCGCGTGCGGGGACATCGCCGTGCATGCGCGCGGCCGCGAAGCTGCCCTCGGAGCATCCCCGCGCGTGCGGGGACATCCGGTTGTGCGCGACCATGTCCGGCTGCCAAAGCGGAGCATCCCCGCGCGTGCGGGGACATCGCGCTCGCCAACGACGTGAAGGCAAAGTACAACGGAGCATCCCCGCGCGTGCGGGGACATCTACCGCGTGCGGCGCCGCTCGCTCCAGCTCGACGGAGCATCCCCGCGCGTGCGGGGACAGCAGCCTCCCAGCGATTGAGGCATTCCTCGCCGTACGGAGCATCCCCGCGCGTGCGGGGACATCGCATCCCGGCGAGTAACCAGGCGGCCGTCGACGCGGAGCATCCCCGCGCGTGCGGGGACATCGTGCCGCCGGCCGCGATGTGCTCGCGCATGCGCGGAGCATCCCCGCGCGTGCGGGGACATCCTCACGTGGAGGCGCCTCACGTACTCCGTCGCCGGAGCATCCCCGCGCGTGCGGGGACATCGCACCGCGGCGACTCCGCGTCCGCCTCGACCGCGGAGCATCCCCGCGCGTGCGGGGACATCTACACGTACGCCTCGAGCCGGTAGGCGTCTTCCGGAGCATCCCCGCGCGTGCGGGGACATCACGGAGCCCCTGTCGGTGCACTTCCCGGGGGGCGGAGCATCCCCGCGCGTGCGGGGACATCCCAGGCGCGGCCGTGCCACGGCGGCCCCTTCACGGAGCATCCCCGCGCGTGCGGGGACATCGCCTTGCGCTCTGCTTCGAGGTCGCCGATGCGCGGAGCATCCCCGCGCGTGCGGGGACATCCCAGGCGCGGCCGTGCCACGGCGGCCCCTTCACGGAGCATCCCCGCGCGTGCGGGGACATCCCCGCGCGTGCGGGGACATCCACAGACGGTCCTGCGAGCGGCGTTGCTGCCGCGGAGCATCCCCGCGCGTGCGGGGACATCGGTCGCCGCCGTCATACCTACGCCTCCGCTCCCGGAGCATCCCCGCGCGTGCGGGGACATCGCCCCCACGGTCGTGGACCTCACCGGCGACTACGGAGCATCCCCGCGCGTGCGGGGACATCTGCGATCGGCGGCGGTGATTCGATGGTTTCGTCGGAGCATCCCCGCGCGTGCGGGGACATCGTGAGGCACGGGAATGGCTAGAGACTGCTCTCCGGAGCATCCCCGCGCGTGCGGGGACATCGGCAGGCGAGCCGTTCTTGAGACACTCGCCGGTCGGAGCATCCCCGCGCGTGCGGGGACATCTCCGGGTGCGCCGTGGTGATCGCGCCGAGCTGCGGAGCATCCCCGCGCGTGCGGGGACATCGATCGACGTGACGCCGTAGCCGCGGCTGTTCCTGGAGCATCCCCGCGCGTGCGGGGACATCCGTCGACAAGCCCTCGGACTACTCGCAGTTCTACGGAGCATCCCCGCGCGTGCGGGGACATCGAGAACCAACGCGCCATCGTCCACATGGCGTTCGGAGCATCCCCGCGCGTGCGGGGACATCTCGACGCCACGGTCCGCAACGCGGACGGTTACCGGAGCATCCCCGCGCGTGCGGGGACATCGCGCAGGCTCGACGACGAGGCGAACGGCGATCGCGGAGCATCCCCGCGCGTGCGGGGACATCGCGCCCTTGAGCAGCTTGCCGAGCCGCCAAGGCGGAGCATCCCCGCGCGTGCGGGGACATCGGTCTCGTCGACGGAAACCTTCACCATGCCGAGGGAGCATCCCCGCGCGTGCGGGGACATCGGATCGGTTGGCCACCTCGCGCACGCGGGCGCTCGGAGCATCCCCGCGCGTGCGGGGACATCCGCCTCGGCGATGCCCGCGATCGCGCGCGCGTACGGAGCATCCCCGCGCGTGCGGGGACATCCCCGGCAGCGCAGGGGACGGGAGCGACGGCTTCGGAGCATCCCCGCGCGTGCGGGGACATCGGCGCCGACCTTGCCGAGTATTTCGCGGACCGCGGAGCATCCCCGCGCGTGCGGGGACATCGCGGGGGCGCGCGCGGGCGGCGCCGAGGGCCACGGAGCATCCCCGCGCGTGCGGGGACATCCCCTGCAAGCACAACCACGACGACGCGCTCGCCGGAGCATCCCCGCGCGTGCGGGGACATCGCGACAAGGGTGTCGTAAAGGAGCCCGATGAGCGGAGCATCCCCGCGCGTGCGGGGACATCGGAAAAAGCTTGCTGGAGGCAGCGCCGGTCACCGGAGCATCCCCGCGCGTGCGGGGACATCTTGCTGAGATCCACGCCCGCCGTGGCGATGAGCGGAGCATCCCCGCGCGTGCGGGGACATCTTGCTCGCCGCGGTCGTGTCGACGAGCGGCGGCGGAGCATCCCCGCGCGTGCGGGGACATCCTCGGGCACGTGGTGAGCGACACGCAGCTCAGCGGAGCATCCCCGCGCGTGCGGGGACATCCCACCGGGGCATGTGAATCGAGGGGCGCCACCGCGGAGCATCCCCGCGCGTGCGGGGACATCCGTCGAGGCCAGCGCAGCGATCATGCGCTGGTCGGAGCATCCCCGCGCGTGCGGGGACATCGGATACACGAACAGAGCCTGCCTGAGTGCCACCGGAGCATCCCCGCGCGTGCGGGGACATCTCATCGGGAGCCGCGGCAGTTCCTCTCGCTGCGCGGAGCATCCCCGCGCGTGCGGGGACATCGCCATCATCACGTGGGACTCGGCGACGATCGCCGGAGCATCCCCGCGCGTGCGGGGACATCACCGGCAGGCTACTCCGACGACGGTCGCTCTTCGGAGCATCCCCGCGCGTGCGGGGACATCGCACCAGGGCATGCCGGCCGCCGGCGCGGACGGGGAGCATCCCCGCGCGTGCGGGGACATCCTCGAACCGCTCGCCGTTGATGACGAGCTCGGCGGAGCATCCCCGCGCGTGCGGGGACATCGCGTGGCGTTCTTGCGATTCGAGCTCCAAGGGCGGAGCATCCCCGCGCGTGCGGGGACATCCGCGATGGCAATGGGCGCATACGAGTCCTTCTCGGAGCATCCCCGCGCGTGCGGGGACATCGCGACGGGCTTGCCGTCCTTGTCGGGCACTTCCGGAGCATCCCCGCGCGTGCGGGGACATCGCCCCCACGGTCGTGGACCTTACCGGCGACTACGGAGCATCCCCGCGCGTGCGGGGACATCGACGACACCGTGCCGTGCAGCTCGCCGCCGAGCGGAGCATCCCCGCGCGTGCGGGGACATCTTCGACTTCATCACCAACGGCAAGAAGGCGAGCGGAGCATCCCCGCGCGTGCGGGGACATCAACACGCGGCTCATCGACTTGTCCTTGCTTGGCGGAGCATCCCCGCGCGTGCGGGGACATCATCGGGTATCTCCCCTCCCGCAGCTTCGAAGACGGAGCATCCCCGCGCGTGCGGGGACATCCTCACCTTTAGCGGCGCTATAACGCCGAGGTTCGGAGCATCCCCGCGCGTGCGGGGACATCTGCGACGCATGTTTTTCCGCGAGGACATCGTGCGGAGCATCCCCGCGCGTGCGGGGACATCACTTCGAAATTTCACGCGTTCCTGTCGATGTAAGCCTCCCAAGTCTCCGTCCGTAACGCCGGCGCCCCCTATAGCTTCGGACGGTTCAATCCTGGCGGTGGCTCGTCAAGCCGGCTTCCTGACGAGCCACAGCCCCTCGTTTTCAAAGACCTGGCGGCTGGGATCTCCATGCGTAGAGATGACGAAGCCCTGCTCATTGCGCGCACGCGCGATCATCACCGCGCCTCCCTGTGTGTTTCGCGCGCATACGAGCGCCCACAGCTTCTCCCGCACCCGCTGGGACAGCGTACCAACGAATACGCCCGCGCGCACCTCGAGCATCCAGCGGGTCAGGGCGCCTCTCAGCGACGGCTTGGCGCGCTCGACGACGATGACGGTCACAACGGGGGCTCCTCGTCGTCGTCGCCGACGGCCAGCGCCCAGGCGCGCTGCTCGTCGACGGTGCTCAAGATGGCAGCCGCCTCGGGGGTCAACGTCGCCGGCGGGCGCGCCTTCGCCAGCGCGAAGTTCCTTCCGCCGTCCGCGCGAGATCCGTTCGGGCTCCACAGGGCACCGGGCTCCTCGCCTAGGCCCGTCTCCGGCGGACCGGTCTCCGGCTCGTCCAGCGTCCCGCGATGCGTGACCAACCGCGCGCGCTCGGGCGTCAAGCCGATGACGCTCTGCATGTCCGGCACGATCCGCTCGAGGAGCCGAGTCTCGAAGAATCGCTCGCGGCAGATCTTCCGCACGCGCGACTCCAGCCGATCGACTCCATCCTGCACGGCGCGAAACGCCGCCGGCACCGACACCTCGACCTTGTACAAGTCGGCGACGTCGTACACGAACGAGAGTTGCTTCCCGACGTGCACGAAGCCGAGCCCGGCGCTGAAGCCGGTCGCGACGATCGCTGCGTGACAGACGCCATACAGGCACGCGTTGGCGGCCGAGAGCGCGCGATTGATGGGATCCGCCGCCCCCCAATCACCTCGACGGTACGCGCGGCCGTTCCAAAGCACCCCCGTCTCCTTCGACGCCCTCGCGTACGCTTCTCGTACGCGCACGCCCTCGCGCCCGCGGATCTGTTCGATGGTGAGATCCTTCGGGAGCTCCTCGTCGAAACGGCGCAGGTACATCCTACGCACGACCTCCGCGTGCTCCGCGTCCGACGCCCACGCCTTGGCCTGCGCCTCGAGATTCCTCGCTTGTCGCGTCTCGCCGATCCCCGACGCGTAGAAACGTGCCAGGTTCTCCCCGCACCACACGATCGAGCAACCGACCTCCGCGAGCGCGAGCACGGCGGCGTGCGTGATCGTCGATCCCGGGCCCAGGAGCAGGACTGAGAGCGCGGCGCTCGGGACCGGCACGCGTCCCAACTTGTCGACCAGCTCGATCGCCGCATCGGCGCGTTGGATCCGCACATGCTCCGTGTACAAGAATGTCCAGCCGTCCGCGACGCGCGGGAGCTGCGACAGGTCGCGGAGGATCGGCTCGCTCATCGCGGCCCCCCGTTCGCCAGGCGTGCGAGGCTGAGCAGGCCGAAGCCGAACGCCTTGCCGGGGCCGATCCCCTTCGCGAGGGCGGCCGCGATCTTGGCGGCGTCCGTCACGACCAGGATCCCTTCGAAGTCGGTCCCTGCGTGCTTGCCGCGATGTTCCTTCCGTGTCCTGGATTGCCACACCACGTCTCGTCCCGGCGAAACGGCGATGCGAACGGATGCGACGTCCTTCGTCCCGCCACCCTCATCGGCGAACGGGCGGCTCTCGAGCGCGAAGCCGCACCGCTCGCCCTGGCGACCGAGCCAAGCGAGGAGTTGATCCTCGCCCCGCACGGCTACCCGTTTGCCACGAGCCTTGCGGAAGTCGTCTCCGCCAACGCCGGCGAGCTCCCGGAGCGTCGCCTTCTTCGCGTGCGTCGCGTTCGCGCGCAGGAAAAAGCGGTAGCGCTCGCCAGCCTCGAACGACCAAACGCGCTGTTTCGTCTCGCAGGCGACGAGCGCGCGCTTCGCCCGCTCGCGGAGCGCCGACCAGTCGCCCGGTGCGGCCGACTGGACGAGCACGATGCGCTTGTGTGGTCGCGCCTCGCGGTCGACGTCGGTGCGATGGATCCAGCCGGCGGCGTCGCGCTTGCCGAGCGCCTGGGACAGGTCGCAATGCAGGTCGTACACGGACTGCGCCGGCTCGAAGACGAGGCGCGCGTAGTGGAGCGTTACAGCCATGGATCGATCGTCGCCGCGGGGCGTGGCCCAGGGGCCGCCTCCTTCGGCGTCCAATAGGCGACCACCACCTCGCGCTCGCCGAACAGGCGCGGCAGCCGTCCGACCAGCACGTCCCGGCGGCGGTGCGCGCGACGGTTCGCCGCGGGCTCGCCGGCGAGGGCGCGGTCGAGATGGACCTCTCTCTGTCCTTCATCCGCCCTGCGCGCGGCAGGAACGTGATCGAAGAGGGCATGCCAGCCGTCCCCCTCGACAACGCCGATCCGGACGGGAACGCTCGGCGGACAGGCGCGCCGCCCGAGGAACGGCGCGAAGGCCGGTCGCGCCAACGCGGCGCCGACACTGTTCAGGGACGGCTGTGCCGGCTCGTCGCCTGCCTTTTCGATGAGCAGCGCGGTGAACGACGCGTCGTAGAGGTAGCGGCGCTTGGAGATCACCGCGTCCTTGCGCGGTTTTCCGTCCGCGGCCGGGACGGCGAGGGTCGTGTGGTAGTCGACGCCCACGCTCCCTCGCCGATCGACGCGCACGGCGAAATGGAAGGCAGCGTGGAGCGCCGCGAGCCGCTCGACCTCCTCGCGGCCGATCCCCAGCGCGCCGGCGACCAGACCCATGACGCCGCTACGCGTTGGCACGTCGAACGACGGCCGGTCGTCGCCGGCCACCGGGCCGCCCCAGCTCTGAATCGGCCCTTCGAGGCGAAGCGCTACGGCGCGCATCACACGGCCTTGCTGAGCTTTTCCGTCACCGCGTTGGCCAGCTCCGCGAGCGACTTGTGCCCGTCCTTCACGACCCCGTCGCGGAGGCAGAGGAAATGGCGCTCGACTCCGTCGGCTCCGTAGGCGACGTCGTATTTGTCAGCCTGAGCGCGGAGCGCCTCGATCGATGCGGTCATGACGTCCTTGTCGCGGCCGGCTCGAATCGGCCGGAGGAAAGCGTTGGCGAGGCTCACCGGCGCATCACGGCGGATGACTACCTCGAGGTAGTCGGCGGGCGTGTGCGGCGCGGTGCCGTTCTTCTTCGCCTTCTCGAAGACCGATCGACACATCGCCTTGGCGATCGCCCCCATCGCGTTCGCGGCGGTGGCCCGCTCCCCGTCAAGGTTGTCCACGAGGTGAGGGAACGAGCACACGGCGTACTCGTAGAGCACCGACGCGCACAGCTCCGTCTCGCCGACGTGGCCGGCGCCGGTCTCGGCGGAGGGCTGAAGGTCGTCGACCGCGGTGAAGTAGTCGTATTCGAGATCGAGCTTCTGCGTCCCGAGAGCGTGCGCCACCTGGAGCGCGGCATCGCACTCCTTGAACTCGTTGCTGGTGAGGAACCGCCCGAAGAGCGCGACGTCGACCGCGGAGCGCCCCGCCGTCTCTTCAAGGTAGCGTTTCAACTCGTCACGCAGCGTCTTCAGCTGCTCGTCTCCGGCCTTCTTGGGCTTCTTGGCGCGCGTCGGCTTCGCGTCCCGCTCCGCCGTTGCACCCTTGTCCTTCGAGGCTTTCGCTTCCGCCTTCTTCCGCTTGTCGTCGTCGGCGTTCTGGCGCACCGCCGCCCCGAGCTTCGCCAGCTCGTCCTTCTGGCTCTCGGCAAACGCGACGACGGCGTCAATCTCACCTTGGGAGAGGAACAGCAGATGGCTGGTCTTTTCGGCGTCCTCGTCGCCTTCGTCGTCGCGCTCGCCCGCCTCATCTTCCGCCTCGCCGGCGGCCTTGGTTCCGGCGGAGCTCTTCTTGCCCAGCGCGTCGAAGATCTGGCTAAGCCCTTCACGCGCGTCTGCCGGATAATCCTCCGGGAGTCTGGGCTTGACCTTTTCGGGCAGGCGCGCCGTGCGCGTTCCGAGATCCGCCGCCGTGAAATTATCTTTGAACACGGGCGACGTACGCCACGTGCGCTTCAAGCACTGGCTCGACACCCGCACCCTCCTCACGTCCCCGAACACGATGCTCTTCGGCGAGCCGAGATCGTCGCGGTTCAGGTTGGAAGGCGGGTAGGACCGCAGCACGTGGAACTCGACAAACAGCGGTTTGGCCTCGGACGATTTCGACATCGGGGACTCCCTACGCGGCGTCCGGCTTCGCGCCGCCGCTGGTGAAGAATTGCTCGGCCCATTTGCGACGTACCTCGTCGCCCCAGTGAATGAGATCGCTGCCGAGGGCGCCCCAATCGACGCCGCGCGCCGACTGGCCATAGCCGTGGCGGAGCAGGCGCCGTAGCTCGTGAACGAGCGCGTCGCGATCACGCGCGGCAAGGGCGCGGCGAAAGCGCACCGCGCGCGCCGGGAGGTCGCCCGCGCCGACTCTCCCGTACACCGAATGACGCAGCCAGGAGGCGAACGGCTCGCGCCCGTTCGGCCGCTTCTTTGGATCCTCCGCATCGAAGCACGCGACCAGCCATGCGGCGCGGGCGCGCTCGGACGCGGGGATCCCCGCGTCGTCGACGAGCCGCCAGAAGACGCCCTCTTCGCGCAGGTCATCGGCGTTCCCGGCCCGGCGTAGCACCGCCCGATCACCCGCGGGGAGCTGGTCGTAGCACGCTCGCAACCCGCGCATCATCCTGGCGACATCGTGGCTCATGGCTTCTCGTCGGGTTGCGGCGCCCGGGCCATTTTCGCCGGGCGTTTGCCCGCCACCCGCGATTGGAGCGGCGGCACGTGCGCGTCCACCTTTCGGCCGAACAGGTACGCGCCGCTGCGCCACACGTGCTCTTCCCATTGGGTCTCGAACAACGTCCACAGACGATCGCGCGCGTCGGTCGCGTCGATCAGGCCCTTGCCGTGCGGCTTCCTGCCCGCTGACTTCGGCCGTAGCACCGCGAGCAGCTTCGTACCGGCGTCGGCGGCCTCTTTCACGTCCGCCGCCGAGAACGGCACCTTGCCCTTGAGCGCTTTGGCGTTCTTCTGGAACAGGGCCGCGAGCGCGACGCAGTCCCCGGCGGTGTCGATGCCGCCGTGGCCTTGGTGGATCTTCGCCACCGTCGTGGCCGGCAAGATCTTGGCCCGGGCGAGCGCATCCGCGGTGGACAAGAAGATGGCGCGGAGATCGTGCGCGCGCGCGAGCAAGGCCTTGGTGTCGGTCGGTGGCGGGGCATAGCGCTCGACCTCGCCGGCGGCGTAGATGACCGCCGAGGCGAGGCCGCCGAGCCCGGCGATCGCCGGAACCGAGATTTTCGGCAGCTCGCGCCGGATGACTTCCTCATGGGCGAGCACCGCGGTCGCGCCCTCGGTGGCGTTCGAGGCCGCCAAGTGCACGTCTGCGCGCATTGGCCGCACGGCGTTCTTCGGCAGCTTCGCAGCCTCGGGCAGGAACATCTCGTATTTTGCGGCGGAGCCGAAGTCGGCGCCGGCCGCGGAGGATTTCTTCGCCATGGGGGATCTCCGGGTCGAGGGGTCAAGAGCCACCATCGGCGATGGGGTGCAGGAAGGCTCGAGACCTCCCGCACCCCATCGGGGATGGGGGAAACAAGGGTCGGGAGCGCGCGCACATCATGCCGCGTGATCTCCAAGCGGCGTCGAAGGCGAAGCGCCCGCATCCGCGACGAAGAGGTGGCGGGCGAGCGCCCGGCGGGCCTCGGCGACGACGGCGATGCGCGAGGGATCGCCGAGCGACGGACCGCTGAAGCCGTCGAACAGCTCGAGCGCGATCTCGCGTACGCTCTCCGTGAACTTGCCTTCGGCGGTTGCCTGCGCGTCGAGATCGCCGGCGACCATCGCATCGTAGACCTTCCAGAACGCCGGTTCGGTGCGCTGCCAGAAGTCGCCGCTGACGTCGTGCAAGAGATCGCGCTCGATGTTTGCGCGCTTCTTCCGCGGCCCGCGGGCGGGATCGTGACCCGGCCGCGTCTTCATGTGGATGCGCACGCACGCGTGGCGAAGGAGACCGAGAGCCTTGTCGGCTTCTTCGACGCGACTCGCCACACCCTCCGCGACGTCGCGGTCCGCGATGACGGAGGACAAGGAGAACGACTGCACGAAGCGATGCGTGATGCTCATCTTGTCCGCGGCATAATCGAGCACGAGGATCGACGTGCGTTCGCCGCTCCGCCGCAACTGCTCCAGCCATTGGTCAACGACGGGCGCGGCCAGGACAGTACGATCGCCGCGGACGATCCCGAGCCAGTCGGCGAGCGCCGTCCAGGCCGGCCGGTCGCCATCGAGCGAAGCAAATCGTTCCCTGGCGCCGCCCTTCCTCTGCTCGCGGACGAGAGGCGTCATCGGATGGCGATAGATGCCCTCGGTCTCAGCCTGTCGCGGACTCCGGTCGAACCCCGTCATGCGCAGGATCTGCCCGCGCTGCCCACACGCGGTGCACGCGTCCCGGCGATCGAGGTCCGTGAATCGGATCGCACGAGGCTTCCAGAACAGCCCCTCGACGAGACCGATGCTTTGCCCCGACTTGTCGCAATGGCCCGCGGCCCACGCTCGCTCGGCATCGGCTGGGTACCCGATGCGCTCAATCCATTCGTGATGGAGTGTGTTGGCCCAGGCGCTCGCGCGCACCGAGCTGGGGATGGAGATCAACGTGGTGGTGCAAGGTGAGCCTCGGACGCCCTGCACGTACCCGCTGCCGCCGGACGGTGCGAACGCGAGGAACCCGTAGAGGAGAATGGTCGCGCACGGCGGGCACAGGCCGCCCGGCGCGATGCGAGGTCGAAAGAGCAGATGCTTGTCGACGTCGAGGAGCAGTCTGCGCGCGGGGGTCTCTTTGCCTTCGATAGCGGGGTCGAGCTGCATCCACCGTGTGTCGCCGGTGAGCTCGAACTCGCGCATCACTCCATCGACTTTGTGCGCGACTTCTTGGCGCTTCATCGGTGTGTCGATCCGCGCGCGCAGCTCCGTCGCGTTCGCCACCGGAAACAGCGCCTGCGTCAGCGCCGAGAGCAGCATGCGCGCGAAGAAGGCAACGTCGTCTCGCGGATGCACCAGCTCCGCCGCGTCCTTCTCGCCGCCCAGGAGCTCGACATACGAGGCATAAGTCGCCTTTCCCGCCCCGTCGTCGAGAGGGATCCACGCATCCGTGAGGACGTTGAACCCGGCCGCCATTCCCGCCCCGAAAGAGAGGGCATGGTCGCCTGAAACGAGCCGGGTTTCAAGCGCGATCCCGCGGCGCCCTACGCGAGAGCGCTACTCGTCCTCGTCGGGGAGACGGTCGATTTCGGACCACAGCCCGTCGAGGTCGAGGCGCAGCCCATCGCATCCCGCGATGTCGTGCACGCCGTCGGCTGCCGAGAGCAGCGTGACGTGACGGCCGCCCGGATCGAGCTGGCGGATCTCGACGGTGCGGGCCAGAGGGTCGACGACCCAGTAGTAGCTGACGCCAAACGCAGCATACTCGGCCAGCTTGTCGACCGTGTCCCGGCGCACGTCGCGCGGCCGCGAGGAGAGCACCTCCACGACGATGGACGGCGGCCGTCGTGTCGCGCCGGCGCGGCGCCCCGGCAAGGGTCGGCCCGGGAGGTACGCCGAAGCGTCGGCCTTCCGACCCCGCCGGCCCGAAACGGCGAGCTTCAGCTCCGCTCCGAATGCCATTCCGCCGCGCGGAACCACCCAGTTGCCGAGAACCCGCGCGATCCACAGGGCGACCGCCTCGTGAAGGGCTGTCGGCATCTCTTCCTCCTCGAGGCGCCCGTCCACGAGCTCACCCGATACCTCGTCGTCGAGCTCGGCCCACTGCGCGACGCTCAGCTGTTCAAACGCAACCTGCGTCATGATTCGATTCTACCACAGGCGCCCACGCCCCGCCGGCGACCTGCCAGCTACGCCGGGAACCAGAGTCCCTTCTCGACCGAGTACCCGACCTGAAGGAGGCGCCCGCTCTTCGTCAGCCTGAGGGTACCCTCCCACTCCGCGTCGATTTTTCGCATCGGCACGAGCACGGCGCGCCTCGTTCCCATCGCCTCGAGGAAGCGCTTCGCGCGCTCTTGGAAGCGCTCCCACGCGCCGTTCCCCTCGCCCCGTGCCTCCCGTGGGATCTGATGCGCCGGCACGCTGAGCGTCTCGTCGAGGAGCGCGCGCGCCTCTTGCCACGCGGCCGTGCTCTCGGCAGCGAGCGTCCATGGCTCGCCACCGTCGAGCGACCGGCCGTGCTCTCCGTCCCAGAGCACCGGCAGCAGCGTGGTTGAAGCTCCGTCGCGGGTGAGCATCTGGAGCGTCTCGTCGTCGTCGTCCTCGACCGTTTCGAGGGCGGTCAGGTCGTGACCCGTCGGCGCGATGCATCGTTTCTTCGCATCTTGCTCGCGACGCGCGCGCTCCTCGTTGCCCTGTTGCGCGGCTTCTTCGAGCGCCGCCCGGTTCGGGGCGCCGGCGATGCGCGTGGCGCGCAACCCGGGATCGTAGACGGCCTCCACCAGCGGGCGGAGATCATCGGGGATGGAGAATTGGGGCGTTTGTCCGAGCAAGTCGAGCGTGACGCCGAGGGTCGCGCGATCGTAGACGTAGCCGCTGCCGCCGAACGCGAGCTGGGCGGCATCTTCCGCGGCCGGCGAGACGACGAGCAGGCGGGCCGTTTCGAGCCCGGCGGGGCGCTTGTTGTCATGGCGGTGGAGGCGTCCGGCGCGCTGCAGCAGCAGATCGATGGGCGCGAGATCGGTCGCGAGCGCGTCGAAGTCGAGATCCAGGCTCTGCTCGACCACCTGCGTCGCGATCAGCAAGAGGTGGCCGCGCGCGGCTCCCTTGCCGAAGGTACGGATCACGCGCTCCTCGACGGCCGCGCGATCCTTGGCGCGCAGGCGCGCATGGAACAAGATCGTCTCGACGCCCGGCGGCCGCGCGTCCCATGCGCGCTGGGCGTCGCCGACGGTGTTGCGGATCCACGCGACCATGCCGCCCCTCTCCGTGAGCCGCCCCAGGACGGCCGCCTCGGGTTCGGCTTCTGCGAGGCGTTCGATCTGCACCGTTCGTGGCGGCGCCGACGCGGCGCCGTGGCTCTCGCGCAGGCCCTCGCGGGAGAGGGTCGTGACGAGCGGATAGGGCGCCGGAGCCGGCGCGACACCGGGCTCATCGCAGCACAGCTTCGCGCCCTGGGCGTAGGCCGCGACGAAGCGGCGCCGGGTGGATCGCGGCAAGGTCGCCGAGAGCAGCACCACCGGGGCGCCGAGCGCGCCGAGCCATTCGACGAGCCGGTCGAGGATGACGCTCATGTATGCGTCGTAGGCGTGCACCTCGTCGAGGATGACGGCCGAGTCGGCGAGGGCGTAGAGGCGGACGAAGTGATGTCGCGCTCGGAGCGCCCCCAGCATCGCCTGATCCACCGTGCCGACGCCCACTTGGCCCAAGAGGCCGCGCTTGTTGCCGAGGAGCCAGCGATGACAGATGACGGACGCCTCGTCGTCGTAAGGGCCGCTCCCGGCGGGGGTCCGAACGATGCGCTCGAACCGCTCGTTGCTCCGGCGTCGGCCGTGGGAGAGCACGAGCGAGACGTCTCCCTCGAACATGCGCGGAACATCCCGCGTGAGCCGCTCGAGCATCGCATTGGAGGTCGCCATGGTGGGAAGCGCGAAGTAGATCGCTTCGGCGCTGCCGTTCGCCAGGAGCCGCGCGGCGAGATCGAGCGCCGCCTCGGTCTTGCCGCTCCCCATCGGACCTTCGACCACCACGAGGCAGGGCCCGTCGGGCAGCTCGAGCGAGGTGGTGAGGCGCTGGACGTCGCGGTCGGGCTCGAAGCCGAAGAGCTGCTCGAAGCCGCGACTCGAGGGACGGGCGCCGCGAAGCGCGAGCTCCCCGAGCGCGCGCTCGGCCCGCGGGAGCGCGTGCGTCTCGTAGTATTCGTCGAGCGGCACCGGCTCGACGACGTAGGGGAAGAAGTCGGCGCTGGAGCCGATCCAGTCGGCGACGGAGCAGAGGCCGGCCATGAGGAGCGTCGCCGCCGATGCGCTCGACGAGTCTCCGGGGAGCGGCAGGCGAGCGCCGCGCCTGCGGAACAGTTGTGCGACGTCGTCCACGAACGCCGCCCGCGCCTGTTCGTCGGCGCGACGCATTCTGCGCCACTGCGCTTCTGGCCAGGCCGCGGCGTCTTCCGCTTCCCGCCGCTTCGCTAGCGCGCCGTGGTGGCCGGTCGCGGCGCGAAGGAGCGGCATCGCGGCCTGGCCCCACGCGGGACGGATCGCCGCCTCCGAGCGCAGGAGATGCCCGTAGCCGCCGGCGCCGTGATCCCAACCGACGCCGAGCTTCTTCGGAAGGTCGCCCCCACCGGCGCTCTGCGCGGCGTCCGGGGCCTTGCTTTGAAATCGGGAGTCCAACTTGCCGATGTCGTGGAGAGCCGCGATCGCCGCGACCGTCGCAGCCACGAACGCATCCTCGATCCCGAGCATCTTGGAGAGCGCCTTCCTGAGGACGCGCCCACGCCCGGCTCGGGTTTCTGCGACCGCCGCGACGTCGAGCATGTGGAAGACTGCGCGATGAAACGGCGCCCCAGGGGTGGCGTCGGCTGGTCGCGCCTTTCCCCAGTACGGCCAATACGGACGTGACGCGTTCATACCGTGACGTTCGTCCGCTTCGATGCGGGTGTCCATGTTCCGTGCGCAGCTCCGCGGATCCCAATTTGCGGCGGACTCGGCTAGAGGTGCCGATGGATCTCGCGGTTGCAAGATCTCCTCGTGCAGCGGGTTGCACGCCACTGCCGCAAGAGCCGCCGGCGCGACACCGGCGGGCTGTGGCCGAATCAGCCTGGCCGGTAGGCGAGCTTGTAGAGAGTGGCGACGATGCGGTCGAGTTGGCGACCTCGCAGCAGGTCCGCCTCGGTCCGCCTACCGAGATCGTTTCTTAAAAATTCTTCAGTCTCCGTCGAGGCCGCGGGAGGCGTGGTACGACCCGAAGTACGGGTCGAAGAAGGAGGTCACGCAGCGACATAACCCGAGACCGAAACGTTCGCGCACGCGATGCTGGAGAAGCTCGTTTCCTCGGCGCTGCGAAACCGCCTCGCCGTCATCATCATCGCCCTTTTGCTCGGCGTCTGGGGCGTCTACTCGTTCGCGGGACTGACCATCGAGGCCTTCCCCGATCCGACCGACACCCAGGTCAACATCATCACGCTCTACCCCGGGCAGCCGTCCGAGGAGATGGAGCGGCAGGTGTCGGTGCCGCTCGAGCGCGCGCTCAACGGCATGCCGGGGATGTCGCGGCTGCGCTCGATCAACCTGTTCGGGCTGTCGTACCTCACGCTCACCTTCCGCGACGGGGTCGATCCGATCTTCGCCCGCGCCCAGACGACCGAGCGCCTGCGCCTCGCGCAGCTGCCCGAAGGCGTGACCCCGCAGCTCGGCTCGTACTCCACGCCGATCGGCGAGATCTACCGCTACACCCTGACGTCGCAGACGCGCGATCCGCTCGACCTCCGCACCACGCAGGACTGGGTCGTGCGCACGCGCCTGCTCCGCGTCGAGGGCGTCGCCGACGTGGTGAGCTACGGCGGGCTCATCCGCGAGATCCAGGTGCGGCCCGATCCGGTGCTGATGGCCGCCAAGGGCATCACCATGGCGGATCTCGAGCACGCGCTCGAGCTCGCGTCGTCGAACGCCTCGGGCGGAATCATCGAGCGCGGCTCGGAGCAGTACGTCATCCGCAGCCAGGGCATCTTCAAAAACATAAGTGATATCGCGCGTGTAGCTGTTGCCACCCGGCACGGTACGCCGGTGTACCTGTCCGACATCGCCAGCGTGCGCGACGGCTGGACCCCGCGCCAGGGCGTGTGCGCGCGCGGCGACGATCAGGACGCGATCGAGGGCATCATCCTGATGCGCCGCGGCGAGAACCCGAGCGACGTGCTCGCCAACGTCCGTGCCAAGGTGACCGAGCTGAACGACCACGTGCTGGCGAAGGGCACCCGCATCTGGCCGTTCTACGACCGCACCGAGCTCGTCAACGCCACGCTCGACACCGTCGGCCACAACCTAGCCGAGGGCGCGATCCTCGTGACGCTGGTGTTGTTCGTGTTCCTGCTCGACCTGAAGGCCGCGCTCATCGTCGCCACGCTCATCCCGCTCGCGCTGTTCTCGTCGTTCGTCTACCTGCGCTCGCGCGGGATGGCGGCGAACCTCATCTCGCTCGGCGCGGTCGACTTCGGCATCATCGTCGACGGCGCGGTCGTCATCATCGAGGCGATCGCCTACAAGATGTCGCACTACTCGGCCGAGTCGATGACGCCACAGAAGCTCTCGCCCGACGGGCTGTTCGAGCGCATCGAGGCGGCGGTCAAATCCGTCATCCGGCCGACGGTGTTCTCGCTGCTCATCATCATCGCCGCGTATTTGCCGATCTTCCTGCTGCAGCGGGTCGAGGGGCGCATCTTCGCGCCGATGGCGCACACGGTGGTGGCGGCGCTGGTCGGCAGCCTGCTGTTCTCGGTGACGCTCGTGCCGGTGCTGGCGACCTTCGCCTACCGCACGCCGAAGCCGCACAAGGACTCGCCGGTGCTGGTGCTGGCGACCAAGCTCTACCTGCCGGTGCTGCGCAAGGCGCTGAAGAAGCCGATCCCGGTGATGATCGCGGCGGCGGTGTCGCTGGCGGTGGCGGTGAACATCCTGGCGACGCGCGGCAGCGAGTTCCTGCCGGAGCTCAACGAGGGCGGCCTCTATCTCACGTTCACGCTGCCGTCGAACATCTCGCTCACCGAGGGCCGCCGGCTCATGCCGCTCCTCACCCAGGCCATCGCCAAGCTGCCGGAGGTCGAGGCGATGACCACGCAGCTCGGCCGGCCCGAGGACGGCACCGATCCGAAGCTCGCCAACAACCTCGAGATCTTCGTGAAGCTCAAGCCGGCCACCGATTGGCCCAGGGAGACGAAGAACCTCGACGCGCTCATCGACAAGATGAGCCACGAGCTGGTGGTGATCCCCGGGCTGGAGATCAACTTCTCGCAGCCGATCCGCGACAACGTCAACGACAGCATCGCCGGGCAGCAGGGCCAGGTCGCGCTGAAGATCTACTCCGACAAGCTCGACGATCTGCAGGCCGGCGCGGAGGAGGCGAAGGCGGCGCTCGGCGGGGTGCGCGGCATCACCGACCTCGGCATCGTGCGCGCGGGCGTGGTGCCGCAGATCCAGATCGAACCGCGGCGCGAGGCGCTCGGGCGCTTCGGCCTGAGCATGCAGGATCTGCAGGGCTACGTGTCGATGGCGCTCGGCGGGCGCGCCGTCGGCGATCTGTGGGAGGGCGACCGCTCGTTCGACGTGGTGCTGCGCCTGCCCGAGTCGGAGCGCGACTCGGTCGAGCGGATCTCGACCCTGCGGGTGGCGACGCCCACCGGCGCGCTCGTGCCGCTGTCGACGCTCGCCGAGGTGAAGGTGGCGTACGGCCGCGCGTCGATCAACCGCGAGAACGGCCAACGCTACATCGGCGTGCGCATGAACGTGCGCGGCCGCGACCTCGGCACCTTCGTCGACGAGGCGCGCGCCAAGGTCGACGCCGGCGTGGCCAAGCGCGCGGGCATGTCGCTCGAGTGGGGCGGCGAGTTCGAGTCGAAGGAGCGGGCGATGCACCGCCTGGCGCTGGTGGTGCCGGTGGCGCTGGTGCTCACGCTCATCCTGTTGTTCAACGCCTTCGGCTCGATGCCGCTCGCGCTGCTGGTGCTGCTCAACGTGCCGTTCGCGCTGGTGGGCGGGGCGGTCGGCCTGTGGGCGTTCAACATGCCGGTGTCGATCGCCGCGGCGGTCGGCTTCATCGCGCTCGTCGGCCAGGCGTCGCTCAACGGCGTGCTGGTGCTGTCGGCGGTGGAGGAGCGGCGCAAGGCCGGCGTGCCGCTGGAGGACGCCATCGTCGAGGGCGCGCGCGAGCGGCTCCGGCCGGTGCTGATGACCGCCGCGCTCGCCGCGCTCGGCCTGGTGCCGGCGGCCTTCTCCAAGGCGATGGGCGCCGAGACGCAGCGGCCGATCGCCGTCGTCATCGTCGGCGGCACCGTGTCGGCCGCGCTCCTCACCCTGGTGGTGCTCCCGGTGATGTACCAAGGCGCCATCCGCCTGCGCCACAAGCTCCGCAGCGCCGGCATCACCCGCTCGCTGCCGCCGCCCCCCGACTCCGAGTCGTCCCCCAGCATCGCCGAGTGACCGTCGCGCCAGGTTGACAGCGCCGCGTGGTTCACGTAACAGTGGCGCGGGGTACGTTGGCTGCAAAGGGGACCGAAATGCGACGCGTTCGTCTCGTTGGTTGGGCGTTTGCGGGGATGTTCCTGGCCGGTTTGGCGGGTTGCGCTCAAGGCGCCGAGCCCGCGTTCCGCGTCAGCGACACCGTCGTCATCGCGCCGGAGGGCAAGCCGGATGCGAACCCGTCGAGCAAGGACGACGACGGCGAGAAGGGCGACAAGGAAAACCGGCGCAGCAACAAGGACGACGGCAAGCGCAACGACAAGGACGACAAGCGCAGCGACGACGGCGACAAGGGCGACAAAGGCGACAAGGACGACGGCGACGATTGCGAGGAGGGCTCGAACGCCGCGGCGAAGCTGGCGATCGACGTGACGTTCCTCTCGCCGGCCGGCAAGACCGTCAGCGACGCCACCGGCCTCACCTTCATCACCGGCGGCGGCTCGATCCACGAGAACAAGGTGTACGACTCGTCGTTCTGGGGCACCTACCCGCTGTACTTCGTCGGCACCACGATGAATTTCGACGTGTCGCTCACCAACCTCAAGGGCAAGGGAAAGTGCGGCAACAAGCCGATCAAGAAGCTCGAGGTGGACGCCAACAGCTTCGTGCTCGGCCTCGACGGCTCCGAAGGCGCGGCGATCGGCTCGCCGAGCGAGTGGAAGGTCGACGAGCTCGCCCCGGGTCAGACCGTGGTGTTCGAGGGCGTGGTCTCGATTGGGGCGCAACCCTCCGGCCTCGACGTGACGCGCGTTCGCGTCTACCACAACAAGAACAAGAAGAACCCACAGGCCGGCCTGCTCAAGGAGCACAAGGCCGTGTGGTGTCCGCCCGACGCGGAGTAACGTGACCCTCGCGAGGTGGCTGGGCCGCTCGGCCCCGGCCGTATTCCTGGCGGCGGGGCTCATCGCGAGCTGCCGCACGAAGGAGGCCGCGCAGCTGTTTCGCTGCGCCGGTGACGAGAGCTGCCCGGCGAGCACGCCGTGCCACAAGAGCTCGTGCGATCTCGCCAGCGGCGCCTGCGTGTCGAAGGACGATCCCGACGGAGCCGCCTGCAAGGATTGCTTCGGGCCCGGCGGGTGCACCTGCCTCGCGGGCCAGTGCCAAGCCTCGAGCTGCACCGACGGATTTCCGAACGGCGACGAAACCGACGTCGATTGCGGCGGCAAATGCGGGCCGACCTGCGCCGACGGAAAGCGCTGCAAGGGCGCCGGCGACTGCAAGAGCGGCTTGTGCAGCGGAAACGCGCCCGACGCGAAATGCGCTCCCTGCGCCATGGACGCCGACTGCGGCCCGGCCGGGCACTGCGACAAGGGCGCGTGCGTGGGCAAGAAGCCCCTCGGGGGCAGCTGCGGCAGCGCCGCGGCGTGCCAATCCGACTTCTGCGTCGACGGCTTCTGTTGCCAGAACGCCTGCGCCGGCTTGTGCCAAACGTGCAACGCGAGCGGCGTCTGCTCGACGAGCCCATGCGGCGAGACGGTGTGGAGCGCCAACTTCGGCGACGCGAACGATCAGGAGGCCTACGCGATCGCGGTGGACGCCGCGGGCAACTCCGTCGTCACCGGCTACTTCGCCGGCAGCATCGACTTCGGCGGCAACACGCTGGTGAGCGCGGGCGGCAGCGACGTGTTCGTGGCCAAGCTCGATCCCGCGGGAAAGCCGCTGTGGAGCTTCCGCTTCGGCGACGCCGCGGAGCAGTATGCCGCGAGCGTCGCGCTCGATTCGGCCGGCGACGTGCTCTTGACCGGCGGCTTCTTCGGCTCGATCGACTTTGGCGGGGGCAAGCTGACGAGCCTCGGCGGCAGCGACGTGTTCGTGGTGAAGCTCGATCCGTCGGGCAAGCACCTGTGGAGCAAGCGCTACGGCTCCGCCGACAACCAGGACGGCACCGCCGTGGCGGTCGACGCCATGGGCAACGTCGCGCTGACCGGATATTTCCGCGCCGGGCTCGATTTCGGCACCGGCCCGATGACGAGCGGCGGGCAGTACGACGTGTTCGTCGCCGAGCTCGATCCCAGCGGCAAGACGCTCTGGTCCAAGCGCTTCGGCGACGCGACCGATCAGTACGGCCTGGCGATCGCCGCCGCGCCGGGCGGCGACGTCGTGGTGGGCGGCTCCTTCTTCGGCTCCGTCGACTTCGGCGGCGGCGCGCTCGCCAGCGTCGGCTCCAGCGACGCGTTCGTCACCCGGCTCGACGCCGCCACCGGCAAACAGCTGTGGAGCGCCCGCTTCGGCGGCGGCGGCGCCGAAGACGGCACCTCGGTCGCGGTGGACGCGATGGGCAACGCCCTCCTCGGCGGCACCTTCCAGGGCACCGTCGACTTCGGCGTGGGCATGGCCAAGAGCCTCGGCGGCGCGGACGTCTTCGCCGTCAAGCTCGCCTCCGACGGCAAACCGCTGTGGCTCCGCCCGTTCGGCGGCGCCGGCGACGACTACGGCTACGTCGCGACCGACGCCGCGGGCAACATCCTCCTCACCGGCTCCTACCCCGCGACGATCGACTTCGGCGGCGGCAAGCTCACGAGCGCCGGCGGCATCGACGCCTTCGTCGCCAAGCTCGACCCCGACGGCAAGTACCTGTGGGGCCGCAGCTACGGCAAAGGCAACGACCAACAAGGCATCGCCATCGCCGCCGACCCCGCCGGCTACGTCTACGTCACCGGCTCCTTCGCCGGGACGATCGACTTCGGCAACGCCCCGCTCGCCACCACCGGCGGCCTCGACGTCTTCGTCGCCCGCCTCGCCCCCTGATCGCGCGCGCGCTCGTTCGAACCGATCGACCGCCTCCCATTTGTTCAAAGGGCACATATCAACAAACTTGTTGACAACAAATTTGTTGATGATGTAAGTCATGGTTATGACAGGCTCGGACGTCGACCTTGAACGGACGATCGCTGAGCGATTCCCGGAGTTGCTCAGCGACGAGAGCGGCTTCGACGAGTTCTACGAGAACTTTCTGGATCCGGTGCGCGGCCCGGCCATCACGGTGATCGAGCAGATCCGGGACGAGCTGGAGGTCGCCGCCGAACGGGGACTGGCGGCTGAGGGAATTCGCCGCGACCGTTGGCATCTGTTCGGGGATCAAGATCCCATCAAGTCGGCTCGCTCGGCGCGTTCCAAGCTCGCTCGTGACTTGTTTCAGGAGAAGGACGGACCGTCGCGCTTGTCGCAGGAGCAAGTCATCGAGAGGTTGTTTGCGCTGTCGGATCTCGCGCGCTGCCGAATCGTTTGCACGTTCGAGTGCGACGCACGCGAGCTGCTCGAGGCTCTCGTCGCGAACGGACGATTTCTCTGCGCGTATCGCCTGCGCCAAACCGTTAAGGATTTCATCTGGGATCGGACGCGGCGCGACGGCTTGAAAGGGCACCGCGCGCGGCAGTTCTCGGTCGCCGTGCCCTGCGGCGCCACGGAATTGGGCTTCGAAGTGCAATTGATGACGGAGCTGCAGCACGCCTGGGATCGCCGCAACCACCCCATCTACGAGCATGTGCGCGAGGGCGGGGAGTTGCCCGACGCTCTTCTCGTCAACGACTTTTCATGCTCCGAGGCGCTCCACCTGGTCGATCAGCAAGCCGACCGCAACTGGCGGTGCTTCGTCGAGGAGCGCCAGAAAGGTACAGCACGATGACGGCGCTCTACTTCCGCGTCGCTTGGCGCAGCGGCGATGGGAGCGAGCGCGCGGCGCTGACGCTCGCCATCGACGCCGGTAACGGCGGCGCGCGCGTGAGCCAGTTGACCGACGTGGCGCGCGCGACCGAACGCCTGTCGGGGGAGCGCCTCCGGATCCACACGCCGCTCAGCCCGGCCGCTGGGGAGCTCGTTCGACCACTCGGCGATTATCTATGGGCCGACGGCCAGCTGAATGACGCGCGCTTGCGGCGCCATTTGCTTGCATTCGGCCGATCGGGCCGCCTGCACGCCTATCGCCCGCGAACGGTGGTCGCGGCGGGAGCTGACCTCGTCGGTCGCGAGCAGTTGATCGAAGATCTCGAACGGTTGCTCGTCTCCGAATCGGTTCACCTTCGCGGCCCGCGCCGCTACGGCAAGACCAGCGTGCTCCGCCGCCTCGCCGAGCGCAATGCGTCGCACCTCCGAATCGACTTGGGCGAGGAAACGAAGGCCGGCGGGATTCTGGCCGCGCTGCTGAGGGCGGCGCGGATCCACGCACCCTCGTTCGACGCGCTGAAGAACAGCGCGGCTCGCCCTGATTGGGCGGTGGTGGAAGCGGGAGGAGCGGATCTACACGGGTGGTTGAACGGCTTGCGTGGACGCGAGCCGCGCATCCTGGGCGAGATCCTCGCGGCGCTGGCCGACGCGAACGTGATCCTGTCGATCGACGAGTTCAGCATCTACCTGCGCAACCTGGTGCGAAACGGGCAGCCGGTGGCGGAGCTCCTTCGCGCGTTTGCCGAGGCGCGGCGTCGCCCCGAGCGACCGCTTCGCTGCATCGTGGCTGGCAGCGCAGGCCTCACCGCTTATGCTCGTTTCCACAACCTCCACGCGGAGCTCGAGGGCTTGAGGCCGGTCGACGTCGCGCCGCTGCCGCCGGACGCCGCGAGCATTCTGGTCGAGGAGCTTTTGTACGGCGCCGCGCTTCGACCGGATCGCGCGGCGATCGAGCGCTTCTTGCAACACGTCGGCCGCCCGGTTCCGTACTTCGTCCATGCGCTCGCCATCGAGCTTGCCGACTCGGTCGGAAGCGGGGCGGTCGACGCCGGCGCGGTGGATAGGGCCTACCAGGAGCGCATGCTGTCCGCCGGGGGCGAATACTTCAAGCCCTTCCGCGTCGAGGATCGTCCGTATCCCGACGAGCTCCGCCGCGCAGCGCACGTCATCTTGACGCATCTGGCGCAGAGCGACCGACCCGTGGAGGAGGCGGAGCTGCAGCAGCACGCCGGGCTCGACGCGTCCAAGCTCGCGGAGCTGCTCCCGTGCCTGCAGGAGGACTTCGATCTGCAGTCCGACGGCGGCTGGTCCATGGGCTGTAAAGTGCTCGCCGATCGCTTTCGCCGCGGCACGGGTTACCGCGGGTGAGGCCGACGATGCTCTCGTTCAACCCTCAACGCGAAGACCCACAGCGCCTGCGCGCGCTCACGCGCGGCGCCGCTCGCCACGCCATCCTCGACCGGATGGCGCGCGATCTCGAAGCCGACGTCGACGCGGAGGTGCGCGTTCACCAGCTGCTCATCGGTCCACGAGGAGCCGGCAAGACGCATCTGTTGCGGGTGCTCGTCGGAGCGATGGTGCCCGAGCGCGAAGTCCTGCGGAGCAGCTACTTCCCACTGCTCCTGCCCGAGGAGGTGGCCCTGCGAACGCCGGCCGATCTGCTTCTCCGGCTGGTGGAACAGCTCGAGAAAACGCTCGCCGGCGCGCCCCGCGACGCGCCCGCGCGAGCGCTCTGTCGCGCGACCTTGAGCGGCGTTCGCGGTCTCCGCGATCCGAAGGCGCGCCTCGAACGCTGTCACGAAGGCCTGGTCGGCGCGAGCAAGGCGCTCGGAAAGGTGCTCCTCGCCGTGGTGGAGAACTTCGACAGCGTCCTCTATCTCGGCCCCTCGGGTGGACGGACGCGCGGCGACGAGCTCCACTGGGCGCTCCGTGCGCGGATGCAGGAAGCATCGCACCTGGTGCTGCTGGCGTCGGCGGTGACCACCTTCGGCGCCATCGGCAACGCTGACGCAGCCTTCCACAACTTCTTTCGCGTGAGCCGCCTCGAGGAGCTGGAGCTCGACGAGACGCTTGCCATCGTTCGCGCGCGGCTCGAAGAAGAGGACAAACGTCCTGGGCCCGACTCGCCGCGGGCGCAGCACGTACGCTCCCTGGTCCATCGCTTCGAGCAGGCGAAGCCCAAGCTGAGCGGCATGCTCGTGCTCTCCGGCGGTCTGCCGCGCTTCGCCCAGTTGCTCTACGACGTGTTGGTCGAGGTCGACGTCGCCGGCGTGGAAGAGGTCATCGACGGCCTGCTCGACGAGCTCACGCCGTACTTCCAGCAACGGCTCGATCCGCGCCTCTTGCCCGGTGCGGAGATCGATCTACTCAACGCGCTCGCCTCGTCGTGGGGTCCGCTTCAACCTTCGGAGCTCGCCGGCAAGCTCTACGGCGTCCCAATCAACGAGGTGGGCGCGCTGCTGTCGCGCCTGGAGGGTCGCGGCCTGGTCCGCCGCAGCGGCTCGCCCGGGGGGCGCGCGGTCCCCTGGGATCTGACCGAGCCGCTGTACCGCCTCTGGACGCAGTTCCGTAGCAACTCCGGCGAGCGCGAACGCTTTTTGTCGTTGGCCGAGGTGGTCGCCGCGCTCTACGGCGCGGAGGATTTGAACGCCCGGAAGACCGAGCTCCTCGCCGAGCTCGCCGACCACGGCGACAATCCCGTTCTGCTCCGCCGCGCCGAGCGGAACCTGCGCTTCGTCGAGCGCGCGCTCGAGCTGTGCATCGTGGCGGCACCGCTCGCCGCGGCGCATCCCGCCGTCGAGCCCGTCGAGTCGATCGCCGCGGGGGGCTCGACTTCGGCGCGCCCGGCGGAGATCGCGTGGAGGGCGCTCGTCGATGCCCATCGCCGTGACGATCCAATGCGTCGCGACGCCGCGCTCGACGACCTACGACGCCTGTCGAACGCCCATCCGAAGGACGCCGAGGTTCGCAAGTCGCTCGCGATGGGTCTCTACAACACGCTGTACCATGCCAAGGACGAGAGCGACTTCGCACGTTGCGACGCGCTGCTCGACGAGCTGCGTGCGCTGTCGAGCGCCCATCCGAAGGACGCCGAGGTTCGCAAGCAGCTCGCGATGGGTATCTGCAATGCACAGAACTATGCCAAGGACGAGAGCGACCTCGCGCGTCGCGACGCGCTGCTCGACGAGCTGCGCGCGCTGTCGAGCGCCCATTCGAAGGACGCCGAGGTTCGCAAGCCGCTCGCGATGGGTCTCTACAACACGCTGTGCCAAGCCAAGGACGAGAGCGACCTCGCGCGTCGCGACGCGCTGCTCGGCGAGCTGCGTGCGCTGTCGAACGCCTACCCGAAGGACGCGGAGGTCCGGGAAAATCTCGCTGACGGTCTGTTCAACACACTAAACCATGCCAAGGACGAGAGCGACCTTGCGCGTCGTGACGCGTTGCTCGACGAGCTGCGTGCGCTGTCGAGCGCCCATCCGAAGGACGCCGAGGTTCGCCAGCGGCTCTCGATGGGTCTGCTCAATACGCTTAACGATGCGAAGAACGAGAATGACCACGTCCGTCGCGACGCGCTGTTAGCTGAGCTCGCGACGTGTCTCTCGCGATTCCAAGATTCGCCCGCGAGTGCTATCCTGGCCATAGGAGTCAAGTTGCTGCAGGTGCATGGCGCCGAGACGGCCAGGCGGGTGTTTCGCGGGGTGATCGGGAGCGCGAGCGCCACGGTGGCTGAGTCGTTCCGGCCGCTGCTGCTCGCGGCGGAGGTGCTGGTGCAGGGCGAAGAGGCGGCCCTGGCTCGCGAGCCGGAGGAGATGCGGCGCGTCGTTCGCATCGTGCTCGCGGCGTTTGCGCGCTGAAGGATGCCGCGCATCAGGGTCAGCGGCGGATGCGGTAGAGGACGTGGCGCTGCAGCGGGTGGCCGGCGGGGAGGCGCGGGTGATCGAAGTCATCGGCGGGGTCGCGGGTCATGCCGAGCTTCTCCATCACGCGGCGCGAGCGCAGGTTTCCCGGGACGGTCATCGCCACCACCTCGTCCTTGCCGAGCTCGTCGAAGGCGAAGGCGAGCGCGGCGCGCGCGGCCTCGGTGGCGTAGCCTTTGCCCCAGTATTTGTCGGCGAGGCGCCAGCCCGCCTCGATGCACGGGGTGAAGTGCGTCTCGAAGGTGGGGATCTGCAGCCCGACGAAGCCGGCGAAGCCCGGATCGTCGCGGATCTCGAGCACCCACAGGCCAAAGCCGTGGCGCTCGAAGTGCGCCCGGATGCGCGCGAACGACTCCTCGCTCTCGGCGCGCGTGTACGGCGCCGGGTAATGCTCCATCACGAGGGGATCGGCCGAGAGTGCGGCGTAGGGCGCGAGATCGTCGTCGCGCCAGGGACGGAGCAGGGTCCGCGGGGTGAGCAGCCGTTTCATGTGGAGATGAAGAAAAAACAGGTGAACAGAGAATGGGAACAGGCGACAGGGAATTCCCAGAGGATGCACTTGTGCAAGCGGGAGGATAGGATGCCGTACTCGCGACACAGCTGCGCGACGGCCTCGCCGCGCATCACTCGATTCATGAATTCAGAACGCAGATCAACGGGTGTGCTCGATTTCCAAGGCACGGCACCCTCCTGCGCCGCGCCTTAGCAGGTGCCACCCATGTGCCCGGTTCAAAGTGCCACCCATCTACCCGGTCTGCACCCAGAGGATGCACTGGAGTCTTCTCCTCTCTTCTCTTACTTCCCGGTCGCCTGTTCCCATTTTCTGTTCACCTGTTATTCCTCTTTGACGATCGCCGCGGCGCCGCGCTTGCCGTCGAGGTGGATCGAAATGGCGGCCTCCAAGGTGATGTGCCGCACGGGCTCGGGGCCGCCGCGTTGGTCGCTCCAACGCGCGTCGAGCCAGACTCGGTCGACGAAGCTCTCGGGGCGGTCCTCGACGGTGATGTAGCCGACGCGGGCCGCGGTGATGTTGCGGAAGAAGTGCGTGCCCTGCGACGGCTCGACGTGGCGGCCGCCGAGCGGGGTCTCGACGATGGCGCGCGCGCCGGCGATGTCGCTCCAGGCGACGCCCACGCCGAGCAGCGGATCGGCGCTGCCCCAGCGGCCCGGGCCGATGAGCAGGAACGGCCGGCCCTCGGCGCGCAGGCGCTGGCACACCTCGCGCACCCGCGGCACGAGCTCGCGGCTGGCGGCGACGTCGAGGCGATCGACCACCACCTCGACGACGTCGCGCACCTCGCTCGAACCGTGGCCGAGCGCGCGGTCGCTCCGGCACACGAACGCCTCGGGCGGCAGCTTCGCCAGATCGACCGCCAGCGTGCGCTGCTCCGGCGAGGTCATCGGCCGCAGCTGGAGCAGGTAGAGCCGCGCCGGCCGTCCGTCGCCCGGCGCGTCGAGGGCGAGCTCGATCTCCACCTCCTCGCCGACGCCTTGGCGGGCGATCGACAAAAGGTGCGCGACCGCCTCGGCGAACGGCAGCGCGCGGTATTTGAGCAGGTTGTTGAACGTGACCACGCGCGGGCCGGGCAGCGCGAGGTTGTCGCGCACCACGTCGTCGGCGGCGGAGTAGACGCTGCCGGCGAGCCCGAGCATCCCGTCTTTTTCGGCCTCGGCGAGATCGAGCTGGAGCAGCGAGCCCTCCGGACCGCGCGCGAGGTCGAGGTCGTGCCGCCCGAGGTCGAGCGCGTAGAACGACGTCTGCGTGCCGGCGAGGTAGTCGCGCGCGCGCGGGAACTGCGGCAGCGTCCCCGGAGCCGCCGGGCAGAAGCGCAGCGCCACGCCGCCGCCGACCACGGTATGGCCGAGCCCGAGCGCGACGAACGCCACGCCGTCCTCCGGCCGCTGCCCGCCCACCGGGTAGTAGTTGTACGACTGCGCCAGGCCCGAGAGCGCCGGGTAGAAGCGATCGCCGAAGCGCTGGCCGACGATCTGCTGGATCGCCACCGCCATGCGCGGGCTGCCGTCCTCGGCGGTGCCGGCGAGGTAGGTCTTGGCGCGCCGCCAGTAGGTCGACGCGTACACCCCGCGGATCGCCAGCAGCAGCTCCTCGAAGCGCCGCTCGGGATCGGGGTGATCGTTCGGCAGCATGTAGGTGGCGTAGACGCCGGCGAACGGCTGGAAGCGCGAGTCCTCGTGCAGGCTCGACGACCGCACCGCCAGCGGGCCCTTGAGCGCGGTCCACGCCTTGAGCAGGCCCGAGCGCACCTCGTTCGAGAAGCGCGCGCCGAGCACCGCGCGCGTCACCTCGTCGTCGTCGAGCTGATCGAGCCGGCGGGCGTCGAGCTGATCCATGAACTGATCGAACGGATCGGTGCCGAGCACCACGGTCTTGGGGATGCGGATCTCGAGGTCGGGGTAGCGGTGAAGCAGGCCCTCGCCGACGATGAGCGCGCCGAGGAAGCCGATGCCGCGGCCCTTGCCGCCGATCGAGCCGCGGCCGACGCGCACGAAGCGGTTCTCCGGGCCGGTGTGGCGCGAGGCGAGATCGGTGATCACCCCCTCCTGCTCGAGCTGGCGCGCCTCGTGGAGCACGCGGATGATGTCCTGGCGCAGCGCGTCGACCGAGCCGAGCTCGGCGACCGTCTTCGGCCGGATGAGCTCGGCGAGCTGGAACATGCTGCGCGCGCGCAGCCAGGTGGAGAAGTGGTTTCGCGCCGCGTGGAACGACACCGACTCGGCCGGCACCCAGGCGAGCGCCTGCTCCATCTCGTACACGTCGTGCACCCGCGCCACCTCGGTGCGGTCGGGCAGGCGGAAGACGAAATCGCCGAAGCCGAGCGCCTCGGTGAGGAACTGCCGCACCTGGTGGTGGAACTCGTGCACGTGTTTGTCGACGAACCAGGCGCCGAGGGCCTCCGCCTGGGTCGCGGCGGCGCGCTCGGCCGACTGGAACAGGATCGGCATGTCGGGGTTGCCCTCGCGCACCAGCCGGGCGAGGGCGAGGCCGCCCTCGGGATCGATCGTTCCGCCGCGCGGCATGCGGATGTCGCTCATCAGCGCGCAGACGAACTCGCGGTGCTCGCGGTAGAGCAGGGCGCCCTCGTCGTAGCTGGTCGCGAGGGCGATCTTCGGCCGCGCGCGCATGCGCATGAGCCGGTGAAAATCGTTGAGCCCCTCGGCGATGAGCGAGCCCGACTGCTTGAGCAGCTCGGGATAGAGCAGGCCGAGGAACGACGAGTAGGCGCGCGGCCGGTCCTCGACCACCAGGATGACCCGCACGCCGGCGGCGCGGGTGTCGTGCACCAGGTTCTTGTGGTCCTCGGTGAGCTTGATCGCGGCGATGAGCACGCCCGCGCTGCCGGTCCACTGCAGGATGCGATCGATGGTGGGCGGCCGCTCGCCGACGAGCTGCAGGTCGCCCTCGTCGAACACCAGCAAAAGGACGGGCAGCTCCGGCGTGATCGCCTTGATGCGCCGGCCGAGCTCGCCTGCGTCGAGCCCGCCGATGCGCGGCACGGTGATCACCAGATCGAAGCGCCGCGCCGCGAGCAAGCGGAGCGCCGCCTCGGGGTCGGCCGCGTGGGTGAAGCGCGGAGCCCAGGAAATGCTGAGCTCCGAGTATTCGTAGAACAGCCGGTCGCTGAGCGAGCCGTCCTCCTCCAGCACGAACGCGTCGTAGTCGGAGGAGACCAGGAGGATCTCCCGCACGCGAAACGGCATCAGGCTCTGGAACTTGCGGTGCCAGAGCTGAGGCGAACCGCTCGGGATCAGCGAATCAGACAATGCCCTGATCGAGCATCGCGTCGGCGACCTTGATGAAGCCGGCGACGTTGGCGCCGCGAACGTAGTTCACGAAGCCCGACTCGCCGCCGTGCTCGACGCAGGCGGCGTGGATCGAGCGCATGATCTCGTGCAGGCGCGCGTCGACCTCTTGCCGCGTCCAGCGCAGGTGCGCCGCGTTCTGCGACATCTCCAGGCCGCTCGTGGCCACGCCGCCGGCGTTGGCGGCCTTGCCCGGCGCGAAGAGGATCTTCGCCGCGAGGAAGGCGTCGACCCCGTCGGGGCTCGTCGGCATGTTGGCGCCCTCGGCCACGCACACGCAGCCGTTCTTCACCAGCTCCTTGGCGTCGGCGCCGCTGATCTCGTTCTCGATCGCGCAGGGGAAGGCCATGTCGCACTTCACGCTCCACGGCCGCTTGCCCTCGAGGAACTTCGCGCGCGGGTATTTGGCGGTGTACTCGCGGATGCGGCCGCGGCGGTGGTTCTTCAGGTCCATCACCCAGGCGAGCTTCTCCTCGTCGATGCCGTCCTCGTCGACGATGGTGCCGGCCGAGTCGCTCATGGTGACGACCTTGGCGCCGTGCTGCACCAGCTTCTCGACGGCATACTGCGCCACGTTGCCCGAGCCGCTGACCGTCGCCACCGCGCCCTGCACCGTGCGGCCGCGCGTCGCCATCATCTCGGCGGCGAAGTACACCGCGCCGTAGCCGGTCGCCTCCGGGCGGATGAGCGAGCCGCCCCAGTTGAGGCCCTTGCCGGTGAGCACGCCGGTGAACTCGTTCTTCAGCTTCTTGTACTGGCCGAAGAGGAAGCCGATCTCGCGCCCGCCCACGCCCACGTCGCCCGCCGGCACGTCGGTGCGCGGCCCGATGTGGCGGTAGAGCTCGCTCATGAACGACTGGCAGAAGCGCATCACCTCGTTGTCGCTCTTGCCCTTGGGGTCGAAGTCGCTGCCGCCCTTGCCGCCGCCGAGCGGGAGCGTGGTGAGCGAGTTCTTGAACACCTGCTCGAAGGCGAGGAACTTCATCACGCCGATGGTCACGCTCGGGTGGAAGCGCAGCCCGCCCTTGTACGGGCCGATCGCGCTGTTCATCTCGATGCGGAAGCCGCGGTTGACGTGCACCTCGCCCTTGTCGTCGACCCACGGCACGCGGAACATGATCGCCCGCTCGGGCTCGACCAGGCGTTCGAGGATCTTCATCTGGCGGTAGGCGGGGTTCTTCTCCACCACCGGCAGCACCGCCTCGACCACTTCGCGCACCGCTTGATGGAACTCCGGCTGATCCGGGTTCTTGGCGATGAGCTGCGACATGAACGTCTCGACCATCTTCGACATGATTCCCCTCCAGGCTCTCTAGACGGATTTTCGGAGCGAGCTCGGCGCCGCGAGCCTCGCCAGCTTCGGCGGTCCTTTCGCCTCGGCGATGATGCGAACCGGACGGTCGTACCACAAGTAGTTCCAACACCAACCCCAGAGAACGACCAGCCGGTTGCGATAGCCGATCAGGTAGTAGATGTGTATCGCCAGCCACACACACCAGGCGAAGAAGCCGGTGAAATGGAAACCGGCGAGATCGCACACCGCGGCGTTGCGGCCGATCGTCGCCATCGTGCCCTTGTCCAGGTAACGAAACGGCGCGACCTTGAGCGGCTCGCCCGGGTGGTCGCCGAGGTGCGCCAGGATGAAGTCGCCGATGTAACGGCCTTCTTGCATCGCCTGCGGCGACATCATCCCGAGCTCCTTGCCGTCCTTGTGCGCGGCGGCGATGTCGCCGGCGGCGAAGGCTTGGTCGTGCCCGGGGATGCGCAGGTACTCGTCGACGACGATGCGCCTGCTGCGATCGGCGAGGTCGACGCCGAGCTCGGCGACCATCGGGTTCGGCTTGACGCCGGCGGACCACACCAGCGTGCGGCAGGCGATGACCGAGCCGTCCGACAGCGTCACCGTCTCCTCGTCGGCCTTCTTCAGCAGCGTCCCGAGCTGCACCTCCACGCCGAGGTGCTCGAGCCGGCGCTTGGTGTAGTCGCCGATCCGCGGCGGGTAGACCGCCAGGAGCTGCTTCTGCCCCTCGAGCAGGACGATGCGCGCCGGCGCCTGGATGGTCGGGTACTCCTTCTCCAGCACCAGGCGCATGAGCTCGGCGAGCGCGCCGGCGTACTCCACGCCGGTGGGCCCGCCGCCCACCACCACGAAGGTCATCAGCGCCTGCTGCGCGGCGGCGTCCTTTTCGAGCGCGGCGGACTCGAGGCAGGCGAGGATGTGGTTGCGCAGCTGCAGCGCTTCGCTGAGGCTCTTGAGGCCGAGCGAGCGGCGCTCGATCGACTCGTTGCCGAAGAAGTGGGTGACGGTGCCCACGGCGACGACCACCCAGTCGTAGGGGATCGCCTCGCCGTCGGCGAGCACGACGCGCTTGCCGGCGAGGTCCACGCCGGCGACGTCGGCCTGGCGGAAGCGCACGTTCGGCGAGCTGCGGAACACCTTGCGCACCGGGAAGGCGATGTCGCTGGCGTTGAGCAGCGAGCTCGCCACCTGATACAGGAGCGGCGTGAACAGGTGGTAGTTGTGCCGGTCGAGCAGCAGCACGTCGACCGGGCTCTGCTCGAGCTGGCGCGCACAGAGGAGCCCGGCGAAGCCGGCGCCGATGATCACCACCCGCGGTCGTCCCACGGTGGCGGATGATGGCACGGGCGCGCCGGGCGCGGATCAACGATCGCCGAGTCGTCAGAAGCCGTGATCGGGGTGCGGCGTGGGCTTCGGTTGCCACGGATCGACGACGCCGCGCTGATCCCACTTGCTGAACGGCTCGCGGCAGTGGCACGGCGCGGGGCGCGGCTCGGGAGCGGTCTCCGCGGCCGGCGCGGTGATCTGAATCGGCGGCGCCTCGGGGCAGTGCACCTCCACCACGCGCGGCGCGCAGCCGGCGGCGAGCAGCAACGACACCCCGATCGCGCACGAAAACTGTGCCATGGTCTCCTCCATCGCTGGGGATCTTGGACGGCCCCCGCGGCCCTGCGATTCATGAGCCGATTTCGCGTCTTTGATTTCGGGCACCTGGCGGCGCTCGCGACCATCGCGGGGGCGGCGGGGCTCGGCGCGTGGCGGGTGCGCAAGGCCGGCGATCTCGACCCGCGGGCGCGCGCCGGCGTG
>JACXTT010001970.1_pt1 | contig 33452 bp, 37 predicted proteins | sample 9270951 | NCBI WGS metagenome assembly JACXTT01 (sample SAMN15532306, study PRJNA645909) | rock metagenome | isolation source: weathered quartz diorite | place: Puerto Rico | collected 2017-06-21
AGGCTGTGAAGCCCGGGCTCCGGCTCGGGTGGAGCCAACCTTGAAATACCGCTCTTCGTGTGCTGGGACTCTAACCTCGACCCGTGATCCGGGCCAGGGACAGCGCCTGGTGGGCAGTTTAACTGGGGCGGTTACCTCCTAAAGCGTAACGGAGGTGCCCAAAGGTTCCCTCAAGCCGGTTGGCAATCGGCTGCCGAGTGCAAGGGCACAAGGGAGCTTGACTGCGAGACAGACGTGTCGAGCAGGTGCGAAAGCAGGGCCTAGTGATCCGACGGCTCCTCGTGGTAGGGCCGTCGCTCAACGGATAAAAGGTACCCCGGGGATAACAGGCTTATCTTGCCCAAGAGTCCATATCGACGGCAAGGTTTGGCACCTCGATGTCGGCTCGTCGCATCCTGGGGCTGGAGCAGGTCCCAAGGGTCGGGCTGTTCGCCCGTTAAAGCGGTACGCGAGCTGGGTTTAGAACGTCGTGAGACAGTTCGGTCCCTATCCGTCGTGGGCGTAGGAGATTTGAGGGGAGCTGCCCCCAGTACGAGAGGACCGGGGCGGACGGACCTCTGGTGTGCCAGTTGTCGCGCCAGCGGCACGGCTGGTTAGCCACGTTCGGCAGGGATAAGCGCTGAAAGCATCTAAGCGCGAAGCTCGCCCCAAGATGAGATCTCCCATCCGCAAGGAGTAAGGCCCCTCGCAGACTACGAGGTAGATAGGCCGGAGGTGTACGCACGGCAACGTGTTCAGCCGACCGGTACTAATAGGCCGAGGACTTGACTTTGCTCGCGCTCGCTATCGAGTTCCGGATCCGTCCGGAGGCTCGCATCCTCACGTTGTTTCGGTGGCCATGGCGGAGGGGGAACACCCGGTCCCATTCCGAACCCGGAAGTTAAGCCCTCCAGCGCCGATGGTACTGCCCTGGTAACGGGGTGGGAGAGTAGGTCGCCGCCGAGACACTCTCGCCTGCGGAAGAGGCCCCCACCTGGGGGCCTCTTCTGGTTTCCGGGTATGGTTCGCGCGATGCCGGCGCAACGACCGAGAACGCAGGGCGGCCCGTCGCGTGCTGTCGTGAACGAGCTGAAGGCGACGGCACCGCCGGGCAAGGCCGACCGTGCCGCGCAGGCGTTCGCGCGAGCCGTCGAGCTCCTCGAGCGGGACCGGCCGGGCGCGGCCGTCGGCGCGGCCGAGGAGGCCAAGCGCCTGGCGCCGCGCTCGGGAGCGGTGCGCGAGCTGCTGGGCCTCGCCCTGTACCGCGCCGAGCGCTACCGCGACGCTCTGCGCGAGCTGCAGGCGTACCGTCGCGTGACGGGCCGGGCCGACCAGAACCACCTCATCGCTGACAGCCATCGCGCGCTCGGCTCGCCGGAGAAGGCGGTCGAGGCGGCCCGCGAGGCCCTTCGCGCCCCGATCCCGGAGGAAGCGCGAGCAGAGGCGGCGATCGTGGGAGCCGCGGCCCTCGCCGATCTCGGGCGGTTCGCCGAGGCGCTCGGGGTGCTTCGGGGGGTCGCGTCGCGCGGGCCGAGGGTGCGGCCGTTCGACCTGCGCGTCTGGTACGTCACCGCGGACGTCCTCGAGCGCTCTGGCCGCCGGGCGGAGGCGAAGGAGGAGTTCCGGCGGATCCTTCGGCACGATCCCGGCGCGTTCGACGTGGCCGAGCGGCTCGCGGGCCTAGGCTGACTCGTCCCGTTTCTGCCAGTACCGAAGGAGCCCGGCCGCGTTCATCCGCGGCGAGGAGAGCAGGTCGTAGCGATCGGCGGCCTCGGGATCGGGCGGCCGCTCGCCGGCCGTCGCGACGCTGAGGATCTCCGCGATCCGTTCCAGGTCGTCGGTCTCGGTCATAGCGTCGCGAACCAGCCCCGCCCACCGCCGCAGTCGGGCGGCTGCGAGGCGGCAGAGCTCGTCCACCTCGGCGACCGGCCCGAAGTGGCTGAAGAGCAGGATCGAGCGGGCCGAGGCGCGGATCCGCTCGATGCTCTGCAGGCCCTGCTCCACGTCGACCTCTGGCGGCGGCGTCGCCGGCCGGAGCTCACCGGCGCCCGGGAGATGGATGCCCAGCGCGTCGCCGGTGAAGAGCGCGCCGGTGGCCGAGTCGATGAGGCAGATGTGGTGGGATGCGTGCCCGGGCGTGTACAGGACCTCAAGCCGCCGCGCGCCGAGCTGGACGTGGTCACCATCTTCGAGCGATCGGATCCGCTCGGCGGGAACCCGTTCGACGGGGCCGAACAGTTCGCGCATCCGCTCCTCGCCGTAGACGCGCGCGGCGCTTCGCAGGAGCTTCGTCGGATCGGCGAGGTGCGCCGCACCTCGCTCGTGGACCCAGATGGTGGATCGCGGGAAGGCCTCGGCGACGCGGCCAACGCCACCCGCGTGGTCCAGATGGATGTGGGTGAGCACGACATGCGCGAGATCGTTCGCGCCGAGGCCGAGCGCCGAGAGCCCGTCGACCAGCGACCGGAACGAGGTGGTGGGGCCCGTCTCCACGAGCGCGGGCTCGGAGCCCTCGAGGACGTAGGCGGAGGTGACCTCGGGCCGGTTCGCCATCATCGTGTCGACCGCGACGACGCCGTCCGCGACGCGAGTGGTCACGTCGCCATCCTACCGAGAGGTGTGTCAGACCCTCCGGCTACCCTCGCGTGCGAGTGAGGGGAGGGGCCCGATGGTTGCGGTCAACGTGGTGGTCCTCGCAGGCCGGCTCTCGGACGAGCCGGAGGTGAAGGTGATGCCGTCCGGAGACCAGGTGACCCGGTTCCGCCTCCACGTTCCCGAAGCCGGCAAGCGAGTGCTCCCCCTCCCCGTGTCGGCGTGGGACCGGCTGGCCCGAAAGGGGTGCGAGCGCCTCGTGCGCGGCGACGCTGTGCTGGTTCGCGGGCACCTGGTCAGGCGGTTCTTCCGGGATGGGGGCGGGGGTCGCTCGGTCACCGAGGTGGTGGCGACGGAGGTGAGGAAGCTGGAGTCGGAAGGCGAGGAGTGAGCGGCCGCAGGAGGATCCCCGTTCGCGGCTTGGGCCAGAAGGAGGTCGACTTCGGCGGAAGGCGCCGGCCGGACCCGACCACCTCCCAGATCCGATCGACGCTGGTCGGCGGCAGGAGGTAGGCGACGGTGGCGGACCGGTCGGCGACCATCCGCTCGGCGAGCGCCCCATCCGCGACGAAGCGGATCGCGTCGGACGGCGTCCGGGCGAGGACCGTTCGATGCAGGGCGTCGACCGCCGGCGGGCCCGCGTCGAGCGGAGAGATCCGGTGCACGAGCGCTCCGTCCTCGACGCAGACTGTACCGACCCACGGTGGGTCGTCGTGGACCGACGAGAGGATCTCCGCGAGGTCACGCACACGCGTCCCTTCCCGCGAGGGTTCCTCCCCGATCACCACGCGGTGCAGCGGCAGGACGGGCGGGCGTTCGGCGGCGGCGTCGACGAGGAGCATCATCATCGCGTCCCACGGTCCCGGACCGTGCAGCGCCCGCATCTCCTCACGGTACTCGAGGGCGACGGCGTAGCGGTGGTGGCCGTCGGCGATGAGGAGCTCGGTGTCGCGGAGCGCCTCGGCGACGATGTCTCCTCCCCGAACCGGCGCCCAGAGGCGATGTCGGATCCCGGCTTCGTCCACCACCTCGCGTGCCGGGAGCGCCTCGGCCGCGCGCACGAGAAAGGCCGTCACGGCGGGCGCGGGGCGCCGGTGGACGACGTAGGGCATCGACAGGTTCGTCTGCACGGCCCGGAGCAGGCGGAGGCGGTCCCGGATCACGGGCGCGAAGGTCCGCTCGTGCGGGAGGATCGATCCGCCCCACGGCTCCAGGGCCACCTCCGCGACGACCCCCCGCACGACCCGCTCCGCGCCGTCCAGGGAGAACGCCATCTCGTAGGGGTAGACGCTCGGCACGCCGGTCTCGACGAGCACGTCCTCGTCGATCCAGCTCCTGAGGAACGAGGCGGCCCTCGTATACTGGTTCGCCGATCCATCGTCACCGGGTTCCCGTCGTCCCAAGATGAGCCGCACGACGTTGTACGGGCTCGCCCGGTAGTAGCGCTCCTGGTCGGCTGGGGTGATGGCGTCGTAGGGAGGGGTCGTGAGGAGCTCGAGCGGACCCGCCCTGGCGGGGTCGTACCAGATCCCTGCGAACGGTCGAACGATCGGCATGCGACCTTTATAGGCGAGTCGAGGGGGAGCCCGTGATCGATCCGTCGGACGAGGATGCGCCGGGGGCCTACGAGCTGCTGGCGAAGGGCCGGGAGCTCCTTCGGACCGGACACCCACACCAGGCGGCTCTGGTCCTCGGCAGGGCGAAGCTCCTCGAGCCTGAGAAGGGATCGATCCGCGAGGCGCTCGGCCGGGCGCTCTACCTCAGCGGATGGACGCTCCGGGCCCGTCGCGAGTTCGCGAAAGCCGTCCAGATCGACCCGGTGAACGACTACGCTCACTTCGCCCTCGGTCTGTCCTGCTCCAAGACCGGCCAGCGAACGCGCGCGATCGCGCATCTGAAGCTCGCCGTCGCGATGCGCCCCGGGGCGGAGGAATACCGGCGAGCGCTCGCGGGCGTCTCCGGGTGAGCTCCCGCCCGGCGCTCACCGAAGGCTACGATGCCGTCTTCCTGGATCTGGACGGCGTCGTCTACCGGGGCGAGGCGGTCATCCCGGGAGCCCGCGAGGTGCTCCGTTCGTTGACGGACGCCGGTGTGCCGAAGGCCTTCCTCACCAACAACGCCAGCCGAACCCCGGAGCAGGTCGCGGAGGCGCTCGCGCGCATGGGGGTCGTCGCTGCGGCGAACGAGGTCCTGACGTCGGCCATCGCGACCGCGGACCTCCTCGCCCGCGAGGGATACGCGGGCTCGCGCGCCTATGCGATCGGGGAGCGCGGCGTGCGGACGGCGCTCGCGGATGCGGGCATCGTCGTCGTGGACGACCCCTCCGCCGGCGCCGAGCTGGTCGTCGTCGGTTGGGATCGATCCGTCGACTACGACAAGCTCCGGATCGCGTCGCTCCTGGTGGAGGGCGGGGCGCGATTGGTGGCGACGAACGCGGACGCGTCCTACCCGGCGCCCGACGGCCTGTGGCCCGGCGCCGGCGCCATCCTCGCCGCCATCACCACGACCACGGGGGCCGCGCCCACCGTCGTGGGCAAGCCTGAGCGCGCCATGTTCGACGGCGCGGCCCTGCGCTGTGGCGCGACACACCCGCTCGTGGTGGGGGACCGGATCGACACCGACGTCCGGGGCGCCGCGGGCGCGGGGATGGACTCGCTCCTGGTCCTATCGGGAGCCGCCTCCGCCGCGGACCTCCTGGATGGGGAGGATCTCCCGACCTTCGTCGGGAGAAACCTTCGAGCCCTGGACCGGAAGCTCGTTCCCGCGAGGCCGCGCGCCGCGTCGGCGGAGGACACCGAGGCCATCGCCCGCCTCCTCGACGCGACCGGGCTCTCGTCGGTGGGGGTCGCCTCGCGACTCGACGACACGATTGTGACGGGTCCGGCCGGCGCCCCCGATGCGACCGCGTGCCTCGTACCGATGGGCGATGTCGGGATCCTGCGCTCGGTCGCGGTGCGCGACGGGGCGCGCGGCGGGGGGCTCGGGATGCTCCTCGTGGCGGCGGCCATCCGCGGGGCGAGGGCCCGGGGCATCGCCCGGGTGACCCTGTTCACCGAGGCGGCCGGGCCGTTCTTCGAGAAGCTCGGGTTCGCCCCGACCACGCGGGAAGCGTTGCCGACGGCGATCCGGGAGAGCTCGCACGCGACCGAGGAGTGCGCGGCGTCGGCGACGCCGATGATCCGAGTGATCCGGCCCTAGAACCCGGGCTGGGGGCGACGGCGAGGCCACCTGCGACCACGCCAGTCCGGACGCGGGGGCGGCGGCCGGTCGGCGAAGCGCTCGCGCGGGAAGAACAGCCGCGCCATCACCGCGCCGAACGAGAACCCGCCGATGTGCGCCCAGAACGCCACCCCGCCGCCAGCGTTCACGTGGTTCGAGAGCACCAGCAAGCCGGAGAACGCCTGGAGCACGAACCAGAGCCCGAGCACGACGAACGCGGGCAGGTACACGATGGTGATGACGAAGAAGATCACGAGCGTGAGCACCCGACGTCTCGGGAACATGATCAGGTAGGCGCCCAGCACGCCGGCGATCGCACCCGATGCCCCGACGTTCGGCACGATCAGGTTCGCCCCCGAATGCACGAGCGCGAGCTGCACGACGGCCGCGACGATCCCCGAAGCCAGATAGAACAGGAGGAACCCGAGCGGCCGGATCCGGTCCTCGACGTTGTTCCCGAACACCCAAAGGAACAACAGGTTGCCCCCGATGTGGATCCACCCCGCGTGGAGGAACATCGAGGTGAAGACCGACAGGAGCCAGCTCTTGCGGGGACACGCCGTCGAGAGGATCTCCTGCAGCTCGCGCCCGCTCGCGCCGACGTCGGCCTGATCGATCGCCGTGCGCGCCGCCTCGCCGCCTTCGGCGAGGCTCACGTGATGGATGGCCTCGTACGGGATCAGGCCGTGGCAATAGAAGAACGTGGCCTCGCGCTCGGCCCGGTCGGCGCCGAAGGTCGGTTCCCAGAGCAGGAACGCGGCCACGTTCAGCAAGATGATGACGACCAGCATGAACGGGAAGTGGGAGGTCGGGTTCTCGTCTCGGAGGGGGAGCACGGTTCAGGCGCCCCCGGCCCTCACGCGAGCCCGCGGAGCCGAAGGAGGTCGCCGAAGCTCGCGTCGATCTTCACGGTTCCCGAGAGAAACGAGCCGAGGAGCGACGACCGCCCGTCCACGAGCTCGATCAGGTGATCGCTCCGGACCTCGATGCGGATGTCGGCGCGTTGCGCGGGCCCCTCGTGGAGTTCGTGCATCCTGCCCGAGGCGAGTTCCGTCCAGTAGGTGCCGGGGAGGTCGGGAACGGTGAGCTCGACGACCTTCGCGTCGGGGAGCGCGTCGGCGAGCGAGCCGCGAACGTGATCGTCCGCGCCATCCATGCGCTGGATGAGCTCGCGCAGCTTGCGTTCGACGTCTCGCCTGGTCGCCACGGGCGGCGCGGATTCTACCCCACGGCATGGCGGGGCTCCCCTCGGGAGCGCGTTGCTATCCTTGCGCGCGATGTGGGTCGACCGGGGATGCGCCGCCGCCTGGATCTCGAGATGGTGCGCCGGGGTGTCGCGCCCACCCGTTCGGACGCCGCCGTGTCGATCCGTGCAGGCCTCGTCACGGTCGGGGGGCGCCCCGCGCTCAAGGTGAGCACGCTCGTCGGCCCCGACGAGCCGATCACGATCGCCGGTCCGGGCCGGCGATTCGTCTCCCGCGGGGGCGACAAGCTCGAGGCCGCGCTCGTCCGTTTCGAGATCGACGTGCGAGGACGTCGGGCGCTCGATGCCGGCGCGTCGACCGGGGGCTTCACCGATTGTTTGCTCGACCGCGGCGCCTCGGCGGTCGTCGCGGTGGACGTCGGGTACGGGCAGCTCGACTGGCGCCTGCGGCAGGAGCCGCGCGTCGTGCTCCTGGAACGAACCAACGTGCGCGACCTGCGACCCGAGGATCTCCCGTATGCCCCCGAGATCATCGCCGCCGACCTGTCGTTCATCTCCCTGCGGCTCGCGTTCCCGGCCCTCGCTTTGTGCGCGGCACCTGCCGCGGACCTGGTCGCGCTCGTGAAGCCGCAATTCGAGGCGGGGAGGGAGGCCGTGGGGAGGGGAGGGGTGGTCCGTGAGCCAGACGTCTGGCGCACGGTGCTGGCCGACGTCACCGACGCGGCCGGTGAGGACGGCTTCGAAGCCCGCGGCGTCATGGCATCACCGCTCCTCGGGCCCGCCGGGAACGCCGAGTTCCTGCTGTGGGCGAGAGCCGGAGCGGGCGGCGACCCTCGGGCCGTCCCTGAGGGCGTCCTCGAGGCGGCGATCGCCCAGGCGAGCGCGTTGGTGGCTCGCGATGGCTGAGCCGGCTCTTCGAAGCGTCGGCCTGGTCGTGCACGGGGGGCGGGAGGGTGCGCTCGCAGCCGCGCGCGAGATCGTCGGGTGGTTGCGAAGCCGCGGCGTGACGACCCGGTCGCTCGCCGACGAGCCCGTGGGTGCCGACGAGACGCGCCCCGCTCCCGCGTTCCAGGACGATCTCGACCTGGTCATCTCGGTCGGGGGCGACGGCACCCTGCTGCGGGCCGCGCGCATCGCGGACGCGACCCGCGTCCCGCTCCTCGGGGTGAACGTGGGACGCCTCGGGTTCCTCGCCGAAGTCGAGCCCGCCGACGTCCCGGAGGTCCTGGAGGAGCTCGTCGCCGGTCGCACCGGGGTCGAGGAGCGCCTCGCGCTGATCGCCACGCCTGAGGGCGCGTCGTGGACCCAGCCCGAGTGGGCCCTGAACGAGGTGATCGTGGAGAAGACGGCGCGCCACCGCCTGATCACCCTTCGAACCGAGGTCGACGGGGAGCACGTGACCACGTTCTCCGCCGACGGGGTCATCGTGGCGACGCCGACCGGATCGACGGCCTATTCGTTCTCCGCCCGGGGCCCCATCGTCGCTCCGGACCTCGCGTGCCTGGTGCTCACCCCCGTCTCCCCGCACATGGTGTTCGACCGGGCCATGGTGCTCTCGCCGGCTGCCGAGGTGACGCTCGAGGTGTGGGGCGAGGAGCCGGGGCTCCTGTCGGCGGACGGTCGCGCGGGCCTCGAGCTCCCCGTGGGAGCTCGCGTGCGGATCCGGCGTGCCGATCGACCGATCCGGCTCGTTCGCCGCGACCGATCTCCGAGCTTCTTCTCCCTGGTCCGCGAGAAGTTCTGGCTTCCCGGGGAGGCGCCGCACGGCGGGCCGGGGCCGAGGGAACGACCCGGCGGAACCGGCTAAGGTTGATCCCATGGCCATCCGGATCGCGCGACGGCGCGCGCGGACGACCGCGCAGCTTGCCCGCGTGGACCGCCGAACGAAGAGCCTGCTCCGGCGTCTGCAGCCGGGCGACGTCGCTGTCATCGACCACGAGGACCTCGACCGCGTGGCCGCCGAGGAGCTGGTCGCCCGCGGCGCGTCGGCCGTGGTCAACGCCGCGAGGTCGATCAGCGGCCGGTACCCGAACCTCGGCCCGCTCATCCTCGTGGAGAACGGCATCCCGCTGATCGACGGGGTGGGCACCCTGTTGCTCGACAAGGTTGCCGAAGGTGACGTCGTCCGGATCGAGGACGACCGCGTGTACGCGGGGGAGCGGCTCGTGGCGATCGGCACCCGCCAGAGCGTCGAGTCGGTGGGGCGGGCGATGGAGGCGGCCCAGCTCCGGCTCGCCGACCGGTTCGAGAGCTTCGCCGCCAACACGATGGAGTTCCTGGCTCGTGAGCGCGACCTGCTCTTCAGCGGGACGGGGCTCCCCGAGCTGGAGCACGTGATGGTCGGCCGCCACGTGCTGGTCGTCGTGCGCGGCTACCAGTACAAGGAGGACCTCGCCGCCCTGAAGCCGTACATCCGGGAGGTGCGGCCGCTCCTTGTGGGCGTCGACGGGGGCGCCGACGCGCTGATCGAGGAGGGCTATCGCCCCGACCTGATCGTGGGAGATATGGATTCGGTCTCGGAGCGAGCTCTTCGCTCGGGGGCGGAGCTCGTCGTCCACGCCTACCCCAACGGCGCCGCGCCGGGCGAGGACCGGCTGATCGCGCTCGGGCTCCCGTACGCTACGATGCGGGTCTCGGGCACGAGCGAGGACATGGCGTTCCTGCTCGCGCACGGACGAAGCGCCGACCTGATCGTCGCCGTCGGGACCCACGGGAACCTCCGCGAGTTCCTGGACAAGGGGCGGATGGGGATGGCGAGCACGTTCCTCGTTCGCCTTCGGGTCGGCGAGATCCTGGTGGACGCGAAGGGCGTCTCCCGCATGTATCGCGGGTCGATCCGCGGGCGCGACGGGCTGCTCCTGGTGACCGCGGCGCTGCTCGCGATCGTCGTGGTCGTCGCCATCTCGCCGCCGCTCCGGTTGCTCGTGACGCTCCTGTGGGAGTCCGTTCGGCAGTTCTTCTTCCGGCTCACCCATTGATCTCCTGGCGGTATCACCTGGTCTCGATCGTCGCGGTGTTCCTGGCGCTCGCGCTGGGGGTCGTCATGGGCACGACCGTCGTGAAGCAAGGTGTCATCGACGAACTTCGGAGCCGGACGAACGCGGCCCTGAACGCCACACACCAGGCGCAGAACGAGATCCAGCAGCTCCAGACCGAGGTGGGTGTGTGGACCCGATACGGCACCGCGATCCAGCCCATCCTGCTCGCCGACCAACTCTCCAACGATGGTGTCGTGATCGTGACCATCCAGGGCGTCGACCTCTCGGAGGTGGACGGCATCCGTCACGCGTTCCAACAGTCGGGGGCGACGGTGATGGGCATCCTCGAGGCGACGCCGCGCATGGCCCTCGCGGATGCCCGGGCGCAGCAGGACATGGCCGCGATCCTCGGTATCCCCACGCCCACCGATCAGGCCACGCTCGCGGCCGAGGCCGCTCGAACCATCGGGGCGAGGCTCGCCTCCGGGCCGCCGGAGACCGGCATCCCCGATCCGCTGCATCAGTTCATCGAACGAGGGTTCATCGCCCTCCTCGGCGGATCGGCGCCGGCATCGTCCATCGGCCTGCCGGGTCAGCTGTTCGCGTTCGTCGCGGGGGGTGCCCAGGCGCCGGCGGTGAGCCCGACCGCGTTCCTCGTGCCGGTCCTGGACCAGGTCGTGACCGCAAGCAGGCCGACCGCCGCGGCGGAGACGGCGACCAGCGTGTACCCGTTCGTGACCTCGATCCGGAGCGATGGCTCCCTCGACGGGCGCCTGGTGACCGTCGACAACGCCGACTCACCGCCGGGCCTCGTGGCGGTCGTGCTCGGCCTTCGCGACCTGCTCCGAGATCCGACCGCGGGCGGCGACTACGGCGTGAAGGGTCGAACCTCCGGGCTGATCCCGAACTCCGGGCTGTGAGCCCCGCTCGGGTCACGGCGCTCGTGCCGGCCCGCGACGAGGCGCTCGTCGTCGGAGGCACGGTGACGGCCCTTCGGGGGGTCCGGGCGGTCATGGAGGTCGTGGTCGTCGACGACGGCTCGCGCGACGAGACGGCCGAGGTGGCCCTGGCGTCCGGGGCCCGTGTCCTGCGGTCTCGCGCCCGCCTGGGGAAGGGCTCCGCGCTCGAGGGGGCGCTCCAGAGGCTAGAACCGGCCGAGGTCTATCTGCTCATCGATGCGGACGTCGGCGAGACCGCGTCCGAGGCGGCCCTTCTGCTCGAGCCCGTCCTCGCGGGCGAGCTGGATCTGGCGATCGGCGCCCTGCCGCCGCTTCCCGGCGGGCTGGGGACCGTGCGGGCGGTGTCGGCCTGGATGATCGAACGAGCGGGCGCGCTGCATCCCGGTGCGCCCCTCTCCGGCCAGCGCGGCGTGACCCGCGACGCGCTCGAGGCCTGCCGTCCGCTCGCGCGAGGGTTCGGGCTCGAGACCGCGATGACCATGGACGCGCTCCGGCTCGGGTTTCGCGTGGGGGAGGTGCCGGTGCAGATGACGCACCGGCTCACGGGGCGCGACCTCGCCGGGTTCGTGCATCGCGGGCGGCAGGGGTGGGACGTCCTTCGGGCCGGCGTCCCGAGGGTCCTCGGCCTTCGATGAGCGGGACGGACCTGATCCAGGGCCTGGGGGCGGCGGCACTGGCGGGCGCGTCCGTCGCCGCCGTGCCACGCCGTCTGGTCTCCGTCGTGCGGAACCATCGGGGGGTGGCGCTCCCGCTCACGCTCGGATGGTCGGTCGCCGGCGCGTCCGCCGTCGTCCTCGCGGCCGGCGCGATCGCCGACGCGGCGGGGGGGCGTGTGCGGCGGCCGAGCGAGCTCTGGGCGGTGGTCTCGATCGGGATCGTGTTCGGCGCCGGCGTCCTGGACGACCGGCAGCCCTCGCGCCGTCGCGGCCTGCTGGCCCACCTCCGCGCCGTGACCAGCGGCGAGGTGACGACCGGCATCGTGAAGCTCGCGGCGGCCGTGATCGCCGCCGCCGTCTGGGTGGCGGCGAGCCGCAGCACGTTCTGGCGCTCGAGCCTGGGGGTCCCCGTGATCGCCGGCTGCGCGAACCTCGTGAACCTCCTCGACGTCGCGCCCGGACGCGCCCTGAAGGGGGCCCTCGCCGCCGCCGCCGCGCTCGCGATCGTCCGGGTGGACGCCCTCGTGCTGGTCACCTTCGGCGCGTGCCTCGGCGTCCTCGTGCCCGACCTCCGCGAACGCGCGATGCTCGGCGACGCCGGCTCGAACGTGATCGGGATCATGCTCGGGATCGCGCTCTTCGACCGGCTCGGGACCGCCGGGCTGACGGTCGCGCTGGCGGTCATCCTCGCGCTGCACGCGCTCGCCGAGACCGTCTCGTTCTCGCGCGTCATCGAACGGACGCCACCGCTCCGGTGGGTCGATCGACTGGGCCGGCCGTGACGGGTCTCTGGAGGCGTGTCACTCGCTCTGATACCATGAAATCCCGTAGTGCCTGAGCGACCCAAATACGTCTTCGTCACGGGAGGAGTCGCCTCCGGCCTCGGCAAGGGGATCACCTCCGCGTCGCTCGCCCGGCTCCTCAAGTCTCGCGGCCTTCGCATCACCCTCCAGAAGCTCGATCCCTACATCAACGTCGACCCCGGCACGATGAACCCGTTCGAGCACGGCGAGGTCTTCGTGCTGGACGACGGCGCCGAGACGGACCTCGACCTCGGCCACTACGAGCGCTTCACCGACGAGAGCCTGCACCGCGAGTCCAACGTCACGACGGGGGCCGTCTACCAGACCGTGATCGGCAAGGAGCGGCGCGGGGAGTTCCTGGGCAAGACCGTCCAGGTGATCCCGCACATCACGAACGAGATCAAGGAGCGGATCCATCGCCTCGCCGAGGCCACCGACGCCGACCTCTGCGTGATCGAGGTCGGCGGCACGGTCGGCGACATCGAGAGCCTCCCGTTCCTCGAGGCCATCCGCCAGCTCCGAAACGAGGTCGGGCGCGAGAACGTCGCGTTCGTGCACCTTGCCCTCATGCCGTTCATCGGCCCGACGGGAGAGTTGAAGACCAAGCCGACCCAGCACTCCGTGAAGGAGCTGCGCTCGATCGGTATCCAGCCCGACGTCATCGTGTGCCGGTCCGACCGCCCGATCTCACGGCACCTGAAGGACAAGATCTCGCTCCTGTGCGACGTGTCGCCGGAGGGTGTCATCTCTGCGGTGGACGCCGAATCGATCTACGAGGTCCCGCTCGTGCTGCACAAGGAGAACCTGGACGGCTACCTCGCGCACCTCCTTCGGCTCCCCGAGGTCGAGCCCGATCTCTCCGAGTGGCGGGAGCTGGTCGAGCGCGTGCATCGCGCCGCGGACCCCGTGAACGTCTCGATCGTCGGCAAGTACGTGACCCTCAAGGACGCGTACCTCTCGGTGATCGAGGCGCTCAAGCACGGCGGGTTCCATCACGGCGCGAAGGTGAACCTCACGTGGATCGCCTCGGACGAGCTGGTGGGGGCGAGCGTCGAGGAGGTCCTTGGGCGCTCGGACGGGATCCTGGTGCCGGGCGGCTTCGGGCTGCGAGGGGTGGAAGGCAAGGTCGAGGCCATCCGGTTCGCCCGGGAGCAACGGATCCCGTACCTGGGGCTCTGCCTGGGGCTGCAGTGCGCCGTCGTCGAGTTCGCCCGCAACGTCTGCGGCTTGCAGGACGCGAACTCCTCCGAGTGGAACCCCGAAACGCCGCACCCCGTGATCGACCTCCTCCCGGAGCAGAAGGGGATCGTGGACCTCGGCGGGTCGATGCGTCTGGGCGCCTACCCGTGCAACCTCGTCCCGGGGACGCTCGCCCGTTCTGCCTACAGCGAGGACGTCGTGTACGAGCGCCACCGCCACCGCTACGAGGTGAACCCGGAATACCACGAGATCCTGCAGCGCCACGGGATGGTGCTCTCCGGCATGTCGCCCTCGGGCCGGCTGGTCGAGATCATCGAGATCCCGTCCCATCCGTACTTCATCGCGGGCCAGTTCCACCCGGAGCTCCGTTCGCGCCCGACGCGGCCCCATCCGCTCTTCCGCGACTTCGTCGGCGCGGCGCTCGCCCACCGGCAGGGCACGCTCCGAGCCGAGCCGATCGCCGTCACCGGGTAGCCCTTCGGCTCCGGTGGTGAAACCGACCTCCTCCAAGGACGTGTTTCGCGGGCGCCTGTTCCGTGTCGCGGTCGAGGAATGGCCAGGCGCCGGGCGGCGCGAGATCGTCCACCATCCCGGCGCGTGCGCGGTCGTCGCGCTCACGTCGTCGGGCGAGGTGGTGCTCGTGCGCCAGTTCCGGCCCGCGGTCGCACGGGCGCTCCTGGAGATCCCGGCCGGCGTGCTGGACCTCGCCGGCGAGGACGCCGCCACGTGCGCGGCGCGCGAGCTGCTCGAGGAGACCGGCTACCGCGCGCCCGGGCCGCTCGAGCCCCTCGGGTCGATCCTCACCACGCCGGGCTTCACCGACGAGCGCATCGACCTGTTCCTGGCGCGCGACGTCCGGCCCGGCACGCCGAACCCGGGACAGGACGAGGAGATCGAGGTCGTCCTGATGGCGCTCGACGAGGCCCGCCGCGCGATCGCGGACGGCCTGATCGTCGACGCGAAGACGGTCGCGGCGCTCCTTCGCGCTTCGTAGGCCGCCCCACACCCGCCCACTATGCTCTGGCAGGTGGGCGACCCCCTCGACGGGCAGGCAGGGCGGTTCCTCGACTACCTCCAGGTGGAACGGGGTCTGTCCCCGAACACGCTCGAGGCGTACCGGCGGGACCTCAGGCGCTACACCTCGTACCTGCTGGCCGAGGGGTTCGAGGACGCGACGCGGGTCGGCGAGGAGCAGGTGAGCGGGTTCGTGGCGCGCCTCTCCGCGCGCCCGTTCGCCGAAGGGCGGCGCTACCGCGCCTCGTCGGTCGCCCGGTCGCTCGCGACCGTCCGCATGTTCCATCGCTTCCTGCTCCGCGAGGGTGAGGCGCGGGTCGACGCGGCCGCGGGCGTCGTTCGTCCGAAGGTGCCGCGGACGCTCCCGCGCCCACTCACGGTAGGGGAGGTCGAGGCGCTCCTCGCGTCTTCCGGCGGCGTGGCCGACGCCGCAGGGCTTCGCGACCGGGCGATCCTCGAGACGCTCTACGGGGCCGGGCTCCGGATCTCCGAGCTCGTCGGGCTCGACGTCGACGAGGTCGACCTGGACGAGGGGAGCGTGCGGGTGTTCGGCAAGGGCCGGAAGGAACGCGTGGTCCCCCTGGGGCGCTACGCGATCGCGGCGGTTGCCGCCTATCTCCGGCAGTCACGCCCGGCGCTCGCCAGGGCAAGGTCGGGGCCGGCACTGTTCCTGAACCTGCGCGGCGGGCGGCTCACGCGGCAGGGCGCGACGGGGGTGCTGAAGAAGGCGGCGCGGGCGGCCGGGATCCGCGCGCGGGTCACGCCCCACATGCTCCGGCACTCGTTCGCCACGCATCTGCTCGAGGGAGGAGCCGACGTGCGGGTCGTGCAGGAGCTCCTGGGGCACGCGGTCCTGTCCACGACGCAGATCTACACCCTGGTCACGCAGGACCGGCTCCGGCGCGAGTACTTCCAGGCGCATCCGCGGGCGCGCTTCGCCGGGCGAAAGGGCGCCTGAGCGTGCCGCTTCGGGTGGACCGGGTCGCGCTCATCGTGTGCGACTCCTTCGGCGTGGGCGGCGCGCCCGACGCGGCGGCCTACGGGGACGCAGGGTCGAACACGATCGGGCACGTGGCCGCCGCCGCCGGTGGCCTTCACGCGCCGAACCTGGCAGCGCTTGGGCTGGGGTGCCTGACCGAGGTCGCGGGCGTCCCCTGCGAGGACGCCGCCGCCCGGACTGCCCACGGCACGCTCGTCGAACGCTCGGCCGGCAAGGACACGACGACCGGGCACTGGGAGATCTGCGGCATCGTCCTGGACCGGCCGTTCCCGACCTATCCCGATGGGTTCCCGCCTGAGGTGATCGAGCCCTTCGAGCTGGCGATCGGCCTCGCGGTGCTCGGCAACCGCGCGGCCTCCGGCACCGACATCATCCGGGAGCTCGGTGAGGAGCATCTGCGCACCGGCCGCCCCATCGTGTACACGAGCGCCGATTCGGTCTTCCAGGTCGCCACGCACGTGGACGTCGTGCCGCTCGAGCGCCTCTACGAGTGGTGCACGATCGCGCGCGGGATCCTCGACGGCGACCACCACGTGGGACGCGTGATCGCGCGGCCCTTCGCAGGGACGCCCGGCGCGTTCGCGCGAACCCCGGATCGGCGCGACTTCTCCGTGCCCCCGCCGGGGCCGACCATGCTCGACGCTTGCGTCCAGTCGGGGGTGTCGGTCTATGGGGTGGGGAAGATCGGAGACATCTTCTCCGGTCGGGGCCTGACGGAGTTCCGGTACTCGCGGTCGAACGACGACGGCGTCGACCTCACGATCGAGTATCTGCGCCGTCCGAGGCCCTCGCTCGTGTTCACGAACCTTGTCGACTTCGACTCGAAGTACGGGCATCGCAACGACGCCGCGGGCTACGCCGCCTGCGTCCAGGCGTTCGACGCTCGCCTGCCGGAACTGCTGGCGGCGGTCGGGGCGGCGGGCGGGATGCTGTTCCTCACCGGGGACCACGGCTGCGACCCCACGACGCTGGATTCGACCGACCACACCCGCGAGCGAACACCGATCCTCGCCTGGGGCACCTCGGCCCGCGAGGCGATCGACCTCGGCGCACGATCGACGTTCGGCGACCTCGGTGCGACGATCGCGGACCTGCTTGGGGTGGAGCCTGGCGATGGCCTGGCGGGCCGGAGCTTCGCGGCGGAGCTGGGAGGGTGACGACGGCCGGCTTCGACGCGCGGGACGTCGTCGCCGCCAAGCGCGACGGGCGAGAGCTTGACGGCCCGGTGCTCCGGGCGTTCATCCTCGGCTACGCGAAGGGCGAGATCCCCGACTACCTGGCTGCGGCGTTCCTGATGGCCGCCTTCATCCGGGGCCTGTCCGACGCCGAGACCGCGGACATCACGGCGGCCATGATCGGCTCGGGCGTCACGATCCGCCTCGGCGCCCTCTCTCGGCCGACGGTGGACAAGCACTCGACGGGCGGCGTGAGTGACGGCGTCACGCTGGTCTTCGCCCCCCTCGCGGCCGCCCTCGGGCTGGCGGTCGCGAAGCTCTCGGGCCGGGGGCTCGGGCACACGGGCGGGACGCTCGACAAGCTCGAATCGATCCCGGGCCTCCGGACGGACCTCTCCCCGGCCGAGTTGGAACGCCAGATCGAGGCGGTCGGGTGCGCGGTGGCGGGCCAGACGAAGGACCTCGTCCCCGCCGACGGGGCGCTCTACGCCCTCCGCGACGCGACGGCGACCGTGGCGAGCATCCCGCTCATCGCCGCGAGCGTGATGTCGAAGAAGCTCGCGGTCGGGACCGACCTCATCCTCCTGGACGTCAAGGCGGGGAGCGGGGCCTTCATGAAGACCCCCGAAGCCGCCGCCGATCTGGCCCGCGCGTGCGTCCGGCTCGCCACGGCGCGCGGACGGGCGTGCCGGGCGGCCGTCACCGACATGTCGCAGCCGCTCGGGTCGGCGATCGGCAACGCGCTGGACGTGGCGGAGGCGGTTCGGCTGTTGCGGGGCGAGGAGCGGGGCCGCCTGCGCGAGCTCACGGTCGCGTTCGCCCAGGAGGCGCTGGTTCGCCTGCGAGGCGAGGATCCGACCGCCGCGAAGGCCGCGGCCGAGCGAGCGCTCGACGACGGCACGGCGGCAGAGCGGTTCGGGCGGATGATCCGGGCGCAGGGCGGCGACGCGCGCGTGGTCGAGGATCCGTGGGCGGTCCTCCCGGCGGCGCCGGTCCGCCACGAGGTTCGCCTTCCCGCCGGCGGGGCGCTTGCGAGCGTCGAGGCCGAGGACCTCGGGCGCATCGCTGCGGCGCTCGGCGCCGGGCGGATGAAGAAGGGCGACCCGATCGATCCTGCGGTCGGGCTCGAGTTCTTCCCGAAGATCGGCGACCTCCTCGACGCCGGCGAGAGGGTGGCGATCGTGCACGCACGGGACGAGGCGGCAGCGGCCGGGGCCGCCGAACGGGTCCTGGCGACGGCCCGGCTCGTCACAGGCCCCGTCGAGGCGCCGCCCCTCGTCCATGGCTGGCACGGCGGGGACGCGTGAACGCCAAGAGCATCTCGGCCGTCGCGTACCTGGCGGCCGGGTTCGTCATCGCCCTGGTCGTGCACGAGTACGCCCATGCCCTGGTCTCGTCCCGCCTCGGCGACCACACCCCCCGCCAGCACGGCCGTCTCACGTTGAACCCTCAGGTTCACCTTGACCGTTTCGGATCGATCGTCCTGCCGGCCATCCTGCTCCTGATCACCCTCTTCGACGTCTCGAGGGCCTTCGTGTTCGGCTACGCGAAGCCCCAGCCGCAGAACCCGTGGACGTTCCGGCGCCAGGACCGTCACGCCGTGTTCATCGCCCTCGCCGGGCCGGCGGCGAACGTGGTCCTCTCCTTCGTGTTCGGCGCCCTCTATCGCGTGGCCGGCGGGTCGGGGGAGCTCGGACGGTTCATCGCCGCGTGCCTGCTCACCAACGTGATCATGGCGGCCATGAACCTGATCCCGATCCCACCCCTCGACATGAGCCGGGTCGTCGCCCGGACGCTCCCGCCTCGGGCCCGCGAGGTGATGACGAACCTCGAGCAGTACGGGGCGCTCTTCATGCTGCTCGTGTTCTTCGTGCTTTCGACCCCGATCCTGGGCATCGTCCGGGTCATCGGCAATGGCATCTGCCAGCTGACGGCCGGCGTCCAGTGCCTGTAGCCGCGGGTGTTTGAAGGGCCCGGGACCCGCCGATAGCATCCTTCTCACTGTGGCGACGGCCCCCGAATTCCTCGTCGAGCTGCCCATCTTCTCGGGACCCTTCAAGCTCCTCGCGGAGCTGGTGCTCGACCAGAAGGTCGACGTGTGCGACGTTCCCGTCGCGCGGATCACCGACGCGTTCGTCTCCCGGGGCGCGGCGGAGCTCGATTCCTGGTCGCTCGAGGAGGCGACCTGGTTCCTCGCCGCGTGCGCCGTGATGCTGGAGCTGAAGGTCGGCCGGCTCCTGCCCGGGCCGGAGGCGGACACCGAGGAGGAGCTCCTCGGCAGCGCATCGCCGGACCTCGTCTATGCGCGAAGCATCGAGCTGGCCGCCTTCCGGCGGCTCGCTTCGGTGCTCGCGGACCGGATCGCCGAGGCGGCGCTCACGGCGCCCCGGACGGCCGGGCCGCCGCCGGAGCTGCTGCATCTGTATCCCGACCTGATGGCCAAGGTGACGCCGGACGCCCTCCGCGAGGCGATGGCGTCACTCCTCGTCCCCGCGCGGTTCGTGGATCTCTCCCATGTCAGCCCCATCCGGTTCACGCTGAGCGATGCGATGGCCACCGTCCGGGAGCGCCTGACCCACACCCCCCACTCGAGCGTGCGGGATCTCGTGTCCGACTGTGAAGAACGGCTCGAGGTGGTGGTCCGCTTCCTGGCGCTCCTGGAGCTCTACCGTGAAGGGCAGGTTGAGCTTCGCCAAGCGAAGGTGTTCGGTGAGATCAAGGTCCGGTGGCGGGGGAGGGCGGCATGAGCGGCGGGACCGTCCGGCAGGCCCTCGAGGCCGTCCTCTTCCTGGCCGACGAGCCGCTCTCCTCCTCCACGCTCGCGCAGGCGATCGAGGTCGGGCGCAAGGACGTCGAACGGGAGCTCGAGGCGCTCGCGGCCGAGTACGAGGCGCGAGGGTCGGGGATCACGCTTCGACCGGTGGCGGGCGGATGGCGGATGCTCACCCACCCCGCCGCGGCTCCCTACCTCGAGCAGTTCGTCCTGTCGGCCCGACACACCAGGCTCACGAAGGCATCGCTCGAGACGCTCGCGATCGTCGCCTACAAGCAGCCCGTGACCCGCCATCAGATCTCCGGTATCCGGGGCGTCGACTCCGACGGGGTGCTTCGCGCGCTCTGCGAGCGCGGGCTCGTTCAGGAGGTGGGCCGGGAGGAGGGACCGGGCCGCCCGGTCCTGTACGGGACGACCACGGAGTTCCTCGAGCGCCTCGGGCTCGGGTCACTCGCCGACCTTCCTTCGGTGGTGCCCCTCCTGGAAGATGACCGAGCGGGGCGCGGGCCGGACTGAGGGTCCGGCGGAGACGCCGCCCCCGGCCGCCGAGCGCCTCCAGCGCACGCTCGCGCGAGCGGGCTTCGGGTCGCGCCGCTCCGTCGAGGATCTGATCAGGGCCGGGCGCGTCCGGGTCGGGGACCGGGTCGCCCTTCTCGGCGACCGCGCGGACCCATCGCGCGATCTCATCTCGGTGGACGGGGTCGCCGTGCCCACGCACCCCGGCCTTCGGTACCTGGTCCTGAACAAGCCGGCCGGCGTGACCTCGACGCTCAGCGACCCGCATGCGAAGCGCTCGCTCGCCTCGTTCCTGCCGGCAGGACCCCGCGTCTTCCCCGTCGGGCGGCTCGACCGCGACTCGGAAGGGCTGATCCTGCTCACCAACGACGGCGAGCTCGCGCACCGGCTCCAGCACCCGCGCTACGGGGTCGAGAAGGAGTACCTGGTCGAGGTCGGGGGCGAGGTGCCCAAGGGCCTCGCGCGGACGCTCGTCAAGGGCGTCGATCTCGAGGACGGTCCGGCCAGAGCGGTTCGGGCGACCGTCCTCGAGTCGAGCCGTCGCCGGTCCGCGCTGCTCGTGGTCCTGGCCGAGGGCCGCAAACGCGAGATCCGCCGGATGCTGGAGGTGCTCGGTCACCCGGTCACCCGGCTGGTCCGCGTTCGCGTCGGATCCGTCCTTGACTCACGGCTCCCGCCCGGGAAGGCTCGACCTCTCACCGCCGAGGAGATCACCGGCCTCTACAGGATCACCGGCCTCTCCGTCGCCGCGCCACGCGCCGGCCGAACCTGACCCAGAGCGCGAACTTCGCAAGACCGACTCTCCAGTCAACGTCGAAGCGTGTGGGATGCTGTCTCGGCCGTGGGGACGGTCGTTGCGATCGACGGCCCGGCCGGTGCCGGGAAGAGCACGCTCGCGCGGGCGCTGGCGCAAGCGCTGGACCTCCCGTACGTGAACACGGGCCTCATGTACCGCGCCGTTGCCCTTCGCGCGCTCGAGCGGGGGATCGAGCCCTCCGACGCCGACGGGCTCGCCGAGCAGGCCCGGTCCCTTCGGTTCGCCCTCGACGAAGGCCGCGAGCTGACGATCGACGGCGCGGAGCCGGCGCCGGCGCTTCGATCCGCGGACGTCGAGGCGATCGTGTCGGAGGTCGCCGCCCACCCGGCCGTCCGCGAGGTTCTGCGCGCGGAGCAGCGCTCGCTGGGCTCCGGCGGGGCCGTCATGGAGGGGCGGGACATCGGCTCGGTCGTGTTCACCGATGCCGACGTGAAGATCTTCCTCTCGGCGACCCAGCATGAGCGGGCGGGACGCCGCGAGCGCGAGGGGGGAGGCGAGGTCGCCCGGCGCGACGCCCTGGATGCGCGCACGAACCCGCTCATTCCAGGGGAGGGCGCGCGCGTCATCGACACGACCGGGCTCGGCGAGGGCGAGGTCCTCGCCCGGGCGCTCGCGATCGTCCATCGCGACCTGCCCCGCGTCGACCCAGGCGGACGGGGACCGGGGGTGGTCGCCGTCGTCGGCCGGCCGAACGTCGGCAAGTCCACGCTGGTGAATCGCCTCGCAGGCCGCACGCGGGTCATCACCCACGAGACCTCGGGGGTCACGCGAGACCGCGTGGAGGTGCCGATCCGATGGGGGGATCGGAGCTTCGTCCTGGTCGACACCGGCGGGTTCGTGCCCAGGGCGGCCGGCATCGACCAGGCGGTCGTCCGCCAGGCGGCGACGGCCATGCGCGATGCCGACCTGACGCTGCTCGTGGTGGACGCGACCACCGGGATCGTGGAGGAGGACGAGGCCCTCGCCCGGGCGCTCCGTCGCTCACCCCGCCCGGTGCTGGTCGTCGCGAACAAGGTGGACGCCGAAGCTCAGGAGGGCCTCGCCTCGGAGTTCTACCGCCTCGGGCTGGGAGACCCCTCGCCCGTCTCGGCGCTCCACGGTCGCGCGAGCGGTGAGCTGCTCGATCGGCTCGTCGCCCTCATCCCGGAGTCGAGCGAACCTCGAGTTGAGGATGAGGCCCGCTTCTGCCTGATCGGGCGGCCGAACGTCGGCAAGTCGTCGCTCTTCAACCGGCTCGTCGGGGAGGAGCGCGCGGTCGTCCACGACCTCCCCGGCACCACCCGCGACGCCGTGGACACCGTGATCGACGTGGAGGGGAATCCGGTCCGCTTCATCGACACGGCTGGGCTTCGCCGCCCCTTGAGGACGAAAGGCGTCGAGTACTACGGCCTGATCCGCTCGATCCAGGCGATCGACTCGTCCCACGTCGCGGCCCTCATCGTCGACGCATCCGAAGGGCTGGTCGCCGAGGACAAGCGGGTGGCCGCGCGCGTCGTCGAAGCCGGCCGAGGTCTGGTCGCGGTGCTGAACAAGTGGGATCTCGTCCCTTCGGGCGAGCGGTCCGAGCGGTTCGTCGAGCTGAAGCAGGCTCTCGAGCTCTTTCCGGGAACCCCGGTGCTCCGCACCTCGGCCCTCACGGGGAGCGGGGTCACGAAGGTCCTGCCGGCGCTCCTTCGTGTGCACCGCGCGTGGGTCACCCGCGTCCCAACGAGCGAGGCGAACCGCGTCCTGCAGTTCGCCCTCGCCGCAACGCCCCCACCCCGCGACACGGGGCGGATCCGCTACGCGACGCAAGTGTCCGCCGGCCCCCCGAGCTTCGTGGTGTTCGGCACGAAGGAGCCTGCCGCGAGCTATCGCCGCTACCTCGAGGGAGCGCTCCGACGGGCGTTCGGGTTCGACGGCGTGCCCGTACGCATCTCCTTCCGCGTGCGAGAACCGCGATCGAGAGGAAGCCGTCGCAGGTCGGGTGGGTAGAATGCCCGCACGGGCCGTGGCGCAGCTTGGTTAGCGCGTCTGACTGGGGGTCAGAAGGTCGGGAGTTCAAATCTCCCCGGCCCGACCGAGCATCCAGATCTCGCGATCCCGAGCCGCCAGTACCATGAGCCGATGTCGTCCCGGCTTCGCGTACTCGTCGAACAGCCCACGAGGGGCAAGCGCTGGGTCGCCGTCGCGGCGGACTGGCCGGGTCTCGAACGGGGCGCCAAGACGGAGGCCGAGGCGGTCGAGAAGCTGGCCCGGTACGTGCCGCGATACCTCCCGGTCGCGAAACGCGTCCGGCTGGGGTCGAAGCTCGCGACCCAGACCGCCATCGCCATCATCGGCCGGTACCGGGGGTCGGTTCGACCGACTTCTGGGGCATCTCCTTCGCGCCCTCGCCGCTCGACCGCGGGCCGTTTGACGCGCCGACCTTCGATCGCCAGGTGCGGCTGATGCGGGCGGCGTGGTCCGAGTTCGACGACACGGCGGCCCGCGTCTCGGCGGAGCTCCGGCCGGGTGTCCGGGGCGGCGGCCGCTCCCGCGATCAGATCGTTCGGCATGTCCTCGTGACGGAAGGTGGCGATTTCTCCAAGCGCGTGAAGGCGAAGTCCGACCTGGAGGATCTCCTCACGTCCCGCGGGCTCGCTCGTCACCGCGACCGCTTCGTCGAGGCGATGCGCGCGTGGTACGCGGAGGGCAAGCCCCTCGGAAACTGGACGGTCCCGTACCTGCTTCGCCACACGGCCTATCACGTGCTCGACCACACCTGGGAGATGCAGGACCGGGACCTGACGAACGCCTGACCGCGTTTTCGCAGGTAGACCGATCCCCGCCGAGTTCCTATCATCCCCGCGAATCGATGGACGTTCACCGGGGGTCGGAACGTCACCAGGCCGCGCCTTCCTCCGGCATGGACGCCGTTGATCCGCCCGCGTCCCATCGGGTGGCGACGGTCCCGAACCTGCTTTCGTTCCTTCGGATCCTGTTGATCCCTGTGTTCGTCGCGCTGATCGCCCACCACGGCACCGAGGGCGCGGGGCTGCTGCTGCTGGGTGCGGTCGTCTCGACGGACTGGGTGGACGGCGCGATCGCCCGGCGGACCGGGCAGGTCTCCGAGCTCGGGAAGGTCCTCGATCCCGTGGCCGACCGGCTGGCACTCGCCGCGGCGCTGTTGGTGCTCGTCGTCCAGCACGCGTTCCCACTCTGGGCCGCGCTCCTGGTGCTCGTTCGGGATGGACTGATCCTGCTCGCCGGTGCGATCCTCATGTTCAGGTTGAGGGTGCGGATCGATGTGCGTCGGATCGGCAAGGTCGCAACCCTCGCCCTCATGTTCGGCATCCCCTTGATCTCGTGGGGCAACTTCGGCCTGTTCCTGCACGCCGTCGCCAGGACGAGCGGATGGATCTTCTTCGGGGTGGGGATCGTCCTGTATTACACGGCGACGGTGAGCTACGCCGCGGACATGGCCCGGGCGGTGCGAAAGGGGCGATCCCGATGATTCGGGGGCTGATGCGCGGGGGGTCGGCGTCGCGGGAGGGCGGGTTCCACGTCGCCACCCCGGAGGAGATCCGCGACGGCAGGGTCACCGATGTCTATCTCCTTCGGGGCAAGGAGGTCCTTGAGCAGGAGGGCGAGAACCCGCAGGTCGTGGCGGAGATCCGCGCGGGCACTCTCCCGGCTGATTGGATCTGGGGCATCTTCGCGGGGCTCGCGGAGGCCGTGCATCTGCTCGAGGATCGGGGCGTCGAGGTCCAGGCCCTGGCCGAGGGGAGCGTCTTCTACGCCGAGGAGCCGGTGATGGTGCTCTTCGGCCGGTACCTGGACTTCGGCACGCTCGAGACCTCGCTCCTCGGGCTCCTGTGCCAGGCGAGCGGGATCGCGACGGCGGCTGCTCGGCTGCGACTGGCCGCGGGGACCCGGCCCGTGTACTCGTTCGGCGCCCGGCGCATGCACCCGGCGATCGCCCCGATGATCGAGCGCGCGGCGTACATCGGCGGCTGCGACGGGGTGGCCGTCGTGAAGAGCGCCGAGGTGATCGGGCTCGACCCGGTGGGCACGATGGCCCACTCCCTCATCCTCATCCTGGGGGAGGAGCGGGCCTGGCGCGGCTTCGACCGCACGATGGACCCGCGCATCCCGCGGGTCGCCCTGGTGGACACGTTCCAGGACGAGAAGTTCGGGGCCGTCGCGGCGGCGCAGCTCCTGGGGAATCGCCTCTCCGCCGTCCGGCTGGATACCCCGGCGAACCGGCGGGGAGACCTCGCGTCCCTGCTTCGCGAGGTGCGCTGGGAGCTCGACGAACGGGGGTTCGGGAACGTGAAGCTCTTCGTCTCCGGGGGGGTCGACGAGGAGAGGATCGTGGAGCTGAACCGCTACGCGGACGCGTATGGGGTGGGGACCGCCATCAGCAACGCCCCGGTCGTCGACTTCGCGATGGACATCGTCGAGGTGAACGGCGAGGCGCGCGCCAAACGCGGGAAGCTGTCGGGCCGCAAGCACCTGTGGGGGTGCTCGGAGTGCGGGAACCGGGGGATCGCCTCCGGGACCTCCCGCCTGGGCGACTGCCCTCGCTGCGGTCACCGCGTTCGCTCCCTCCTGGAGACGCACCTCTCCGCCGGCAAGCGCCGGCGGGCGGGGCCTTCGGCGAAGGAGATCCGCTCGCACGCGCTCGAGCAGATCGAGTCGGTCCCCGACCCCTTCCGGCGCATGGCATGATCTGCTCCCGGACCCGCGAGGAGGACGATCCATGGAGTTTCCACAGGAGCTTCGCTACACCGAGCAGCACGAGTGGATCCGCGCCGAGGGAGACCGCATCCGGGTGGGGATCACCGACTTCGCGCAGGACGCGCTCGGTGACGTCGTGTATGTGGACGTCCCCGACGTCGGCACGGCCGTGAAGGCCGGCCAGGCGTTCGGCGAGGTGGAATCGACGAAATCGGTCAGCGACGTCTACGCGCCCGTGAGCGGCACGGTGGTGGAGCGAAACGCCGCGTTGTCCGACGCGCCGGAAACCGTCAACGACGACCCGTACGGTGAGGGTTGGATGATCGTGATCGATCCGTCCGACCGCACGGAGCTTGAGGCGTTGCTCGACGCTTCGGCCTACCAGCAGTTCACGGAGAGGGAATCCGGAACCGAAGCGTAGGGCTGACCTGCGACGATCTCCCTCGCCGGCCGCGAACCTGTACCTCAACCCACATCTTCCTTGACCCTTGCTTCACGGTTGGTATAGAGTCGTCACGCCTCGAAAGTCTCGACCTTGGTTGCAGTGGGAGGTCGATGGGAGGGCGAGAGTGTTCTGTACCACGTGTGGACAGCGAAATCGCGACGACGCACACTTCTGCGCGAACTGTGGGAGTCCGCTTCACGATGACACCACCATCGGCTTCACCCCGATTTCATCCGAAGACGAAGGCGAAGAGCGCGTCCACGAGCCCGCGAACGAGCTGGAACGCGGACAGGCTCTCCTTGTGGTGCAGCGTGGGGCGAACGCCGGGTCGAGGTTCCTCATCGATGCCGACGTCACCACGGCCGGGCGGCACCCGGACAGCGACATCTTCCTGGACGACGTGACGGTGTCGAGGCGCCACGCGGAATTTCGTCGCGACGACGGCCGGTTCTTCGTCCACGACGCGGGGTCCCTGAACGGGACCTATGTCAACCAGCGCCGCGTCGAGTCCACGGAGCTCGCCAACGGCGACGAACTGCAGATCGGCAAGTTCAAGCTGACGTTCTACACGGGGGAGTGACGCACGTGGCGCGGAGCTACATGTCCATCGGGGAGATCCTGGTCACGCTCAAGACCGAGTTTCCCGACATCACCATCTCGAAGATCCGGTTCCTCGAGGGGGAGGGCCTGATCGACCCGGAGCGCACGCCGTCGGGGTACCGGAAGTTCCGCGAGGACGACGTCGACCGCCTGCGCACGGTCCTTCGCATGCAGCGGGACGAGTACCTCCCGCTCAAGGTCATCAAGGAGCGGATGGCGAAGCCCGACGACGCCCCGGCCGCCAAGACCACGGCGACGGACGCGGGGGACGAGCTCGTCACCCCCCCGACCGGGCTGCAGATGTCGGCCGAGGAGCTGGCGGCCGCGACCGGGGTCGACCGCAACCGGATCCGCGAGCTCCAGTCCTTCGGGATCCTGTGCACGCACGGCGAGAACGGGTCCACGTACTACGACGGCGACGACTTCATCGTGCTCTCGATCGCGAAGGACTTCTTCCGCTACGGGATCGAGCCGCGGCACCTGTCGATGTACCGCCACTTCGCCGAGCGCGAGGCGACGTTCTTCGAGTCGATCGTGATGCCGGTGCTTCGCCAGAAGAATCCCGACGCGCGTCGGACGGCGGCGGAGAACCTGGCGGATCTGGCGGCGCTCTCCCGCAAGCTGAAGCAAGCGCTCCTTCGCGCGAACCTGCGCCAGTACCTCTAGGGGCTGCCGACGCGACGACGGCTCGTCCCGGCCCTCCTTTGCTCGCTCGTCCTCATCGTGGGCATGGCAGGCCCAGCCCCCACCTCCACGCCGCCGCCCACGCCCGTCCCGCCGTTCGGCTCGCCGTCGCCTTTCCCGACGTCGCTCTCGACGCCGCGGCCCTCCACGAACCCGCCGCACCTCGCCGCGGTATCGGCGATCCTGGAGGACCTTGACTCGGGCCAGGTGCTGCTCGCCCTGCGGCCGTCGGATCGCCGGCCGATCGCGAGCATCACGAAGGTGATGACCGCGCTCCTCGCGATCGAGCGGCTCCCGCCGTCCAGGCTGATCGCCGTCAGGGAGGATGCGGCAGCCACGCCGGGATCCTCGCTCGGCCTGCGGGTGGGGGAGCGCATCACCGCGATCGATCTCCTCTACGCGCTCCTCCTGCAGTCCTCGAACGATGCGGCGGTGGCCCTCGCGGATGCGGTCTCCGGCTCGACCGGTGCGTTCGTTCGGCTCATGAACGTGCGCGCGGCTGCCCTGGGCCTCGCCGACACGCATTTCGCGAGCCCCGACGGACTGGACGATCGCGGGTATTCGAGCGCCTCGGACCTGGCCCTCCTCACGCGCACCGCGTACCAGAGCGCGCTCTTCGGCCGCATCGTCGACACGAAGACGAAGGACATCCCGGCGCCCTCAGGTCCGCCGCGTCACATCCAGAACCGCAACGCCCTGCTCTGGCTCTACTCCGGGGCGATCGGCGTCAAGACGGGGTTCACGAGCGCCGCCGGGAACTGTCTGGTCGCGACCGCGGCGCGAGCGAGCGGCCGCATGCTGGCGGTCGTCCTCGGCGAGCCCCAGGACGCGTTCGATGACGCAGCCGCGCTCCTGAACTATGGGCTCCTCGAGTTCGAACGCGACCTGGTGGCCCGGGCGGGTGATGCGGTCGGGTCGGTGACGGTGTCGGGCGAGGTCGTGCCGGTCGTTGCGCAGCTGGACCTGGCGCCGCTCGTTCGGCTCGACCTCCTCCCGCGCGTCCAGAGCGAGCTTCGATCGGCGACGGAGCTCACCTTGCCGGTCGCGGTGGGAAGCGTCGTCGGCTCCCTCGTCGCGACCGCCTCGGGGCACGACCTCGCCGCGGTGCCGGTCGTCGCGAGCGCGGCGGTCGCCGTGCCCTCGCCGTCGCCGTTGCGCTCGCCGCCGCCGGCTGCCCCCGCCGCGAACCTCGCGCTTCGCGATATCATCCTGCTCGTCGTCGCGCTCGTCCGGGCGCTCGTCGGCCCCTCCCTATAATCCCCGCGTCGTGTCGGACCTCGCCACCGTCCTGTACCCCGAAGCGGAGATCCGGCGGCGCGTTGGGGAGCTTGGTCGCGACATCACGAGGGACTACGAGGGACGCCCGCCCGTGCTGGTGTCGATCCTGAAGGGCGGGTTCGTGTTCCTCGCGGACCTCATCAGGGAGGTCGACCTTGGGCTCCGCGTGGACTTCATGTCGATCTCGTCCTACGGGGGAGGCTCGGACGCCTCAGGCGTGGTTCGCATCCTGAAGGACCTCGACCACGACATCGGCGGTGAGCACGTGCTGGTCGTCGAGGACATCATCGATACGGGCCTCACGCTCTCGTATCTGCTCTCGACGCTCGCGGCGCGCGGCGCCGCGAGCGTCGGGGTGTGCGCGCTCCTGGACAAGCGGGTGCGCCGCATCGCGCCGCTCCACATCGGGTATCGCGGGTTCGACTGCCCGGACCGGTTCGTCGTCGGTTACGGTCTCGACTACCAGGAGCGGTACCGGAACCTCCCGTTCATCCTCGCGCTCGATGATCAGGCGGGTCTCGCCGAGGATCCGGACGCGCTCGATCGGTTCCTCGCCGCCCCGGCCTGAACCTGTTGCCGGGTTCGGGCACGGTGGGTACAGTGGCCTCGGTGAGCCGATGATCGAGCTGAATCTCGTCGGGGTCCGCCTCGAAGTTCCGAGCCAGCAGCCGATCGTGTTGCTCCGCGAACGAACCGGCGAGCGCTATCTCCCCATCTGGATCGGCACGGTGGAAGCCACCGCGATCGCCTTCGCACAACAAGGGGTGGTGACGCCGCGGCCGATGACCCACGATCTCCTCAAGAACATCCTGGAGGAGATCGGTGTGCACATCGAACGCATCGTGATCACGGAGCTTCGCGAAGGCACGTACTACGCGACCATCCAGATGTCGCGAAACGGCAGCAGCTACGAGGTCTCCTCACGCCCGAGCGACGCGATCGCCCTGGCCGTGCGCGTCAACGTCCCGATCTTCGCGAACGAGGACGTCCTGTCCGAGGCGTCCATCATCATCAAGGACGAGGAGGAGCAGGAGGTCGAGAAGTTCCGCGAGTTCCTCGACCAGGTCACACCGGAGGACTTCGCCGAGGGCAGCTGATTGACAGCCAGGGCACCCGTGATAGCCTCTGTTACGTCCCCGTAATTACGGAGTTGTCATGGCCGAAGCTGAGGGCTATCGCGTCCCCGAGGTCTGCCGGACGATCGGCATCACCTATCGGCAGCTCGACTATTGGGCGCGGACCGGCCTGGTCACCCCAAGCATCCGCGAGGCGGGGGGATCGGGGACGCAGCGCCTGTATTCCTTCCAGGACCTGGTCGTCCTGAAGGTCATCAAGAAGCTCACCGACGCGGGGGTCTCGCTCCAGCGCGTTCGCAAGGCCATCGCGTATCTGCGCCAGAGCGGGCACGAACAGCCGACGGGCATCACTCTCATGTCCGACGGCTCGAGCGTGTACGCATGCGAGTCCGAGGACGAGATCATCGACCTCGTCAAGCGCGGTCAGGGCGTGTTCGCGATCGCCCTGGACAAGGTGTGGGAGGACCTCTCGGTCTCCCTCGGCAAGCGCAAGCGGGACCGCGCCCGGGCTGGGTCGCGCCCACAGGCCCTGGCCGGGGCGGGAGGCGCTTGAGCAGCCAGGACGTCCCTCGCCTCCCCGAGGTGCTCCAGAGCGACACCGTCGCCTTCGCGCACGCGAGCGAGCGCCAGTTCGCGCGGCTCCTGGACTTCTACCAGATCGATTGGCGATACGAGCCGACGTCGTTCGACCTCGCGTGGGACCGTGAGGGCAACGCCATCCAGCGGTTCACGCCGGACTTCTATCTCCCCGTCTACGACCTGTACATCGAGATCACGACCCTGAACCAGCGCCTGGTGACGAAGAAGAACCGGAAGATCCGCATGCTCCGGGAGCGCTACCCGGAGGTCAGCTGCAAGATCTTCTACCAGCGCGACTACCTGTCGCTCGTGATGAAATACGGGCTCGACGACGAGCGGGCGGCGGCCGGATAGCCGCCGGCAGGGAACGGTAGACTGAGGCTCCGTGCGGTTCGCCCCCCACACCGACGCCGACGTGGACGGGATGCTCGCCGCGTGCGGCCTCACCTCGATCGACGATCTCTACGCGCATCTGCCGGCCGAGGTGCTCCTCGAGCGTGAGTTGGACATCCCGGCCGGCCTCTCCGAGATGGAGCTCGTTCGCGAGATGCGCCGGCTCGCCGCTCGCAACCGCCACGTGGACGACCTCGTGTGTTTCGCGGGCGGGGGCGCGTACGACCACTACATCCCCGCCGTCGTCTGGGCGCTTGCCGGCCGATCCGAGCTCTACACGTCCTACACGCCCTACCAGCCCGAGCTCTCCCAGGGCGTGCTCCAGGCGCTCTTCGAATACCAATCGCTCATCTGCGAGCTGACGGCCCTCGAGGTGTCCAACGCCTCGCTCTACGACGGGCCGACCGCGCTCGTCGAGGCGGTGCACATGGCGCGGGCCGCGACCGGCCGGCACCGCGTGGTCGTCGCCGGCGGGCTCGACGAGCGCTACGCGCGGACCCTCGAGACCTACGGCGCCGGGCTCGGCTTCGTCGTCGAGGCCACGCCCGTGCGGGAAGGCGTCGGCGTCGTGCCGGTGGTGGGGGAGGATGCTGCCGCGGTCATCGTGCAGCACCCGAACCGATGGGGGAACCTCGAGCCGGTCCGAGAGGTGTTCGCCGCCGCCGCCGCGGTCGGCGCTCGAAGCATCGAGGTGTTCGACCCGCTCTCGCTCGGGGTCGTGGCGCCGCCGGGTGAGCTCGGGGCCGACCTCGCGGTGGCCGAGGGTCAGTGCCTGGGGAACCACCTGAACTACGGCGGGCCGTACCTCGGGGTGATCGCGGCGCGGATGCAGGACGTGCGCCGGATGCCGGGTCGCATCGTGGGGGAGACGGTCGACGTCGACGGGACGCGCGGCTTCGTGCTCACGCTGCAGGCGCGGGAGCAGCACATCCGTCGCGAGAAGGCCACGTCGAACATCTGCACGAACCAGACGCTGATGGCCGTCGCCGCCGCCGTCTACCTGGGGTGGCTGGGGCCCGAGGGGCTCGTGGAGCTCGGCCGCCAGTGCGTCTCGAAGGCCCGCTACGCGGCCGAACGGTTGGGCGACCTCGCCGGCATCCGGCTTCGCGATCCTGAGGCCGAGTTCTTCAAGGAGTTCGCGGTCGCGACCGAGCGCGACCCGATCGACGTGCAGCGTCGGCTCCTCGGGGAGGGCTTCCTCGTGGGGCCCGTCGTCGAGGGCGGGCTGCTGGTCGCGGTGACCGAGCGGCGAACCCGCGAGGAGATCGACGGCCTGGTGAAGGCCTTCGAGGCGGCCGCATGACCGGCGCCCCCGTCCGAAGCCGCGGCCCGGCCATCGCGACGGCCACCCTTGCGGAGCGCTCGCGGCCGGGGCGCCGCGCGTCCACCTTCCCGGAGCTCGACGTCCCGGCGGCCGAGGTGTCGCCGGAACACCGGCGCGCGAAGCCGGCAACGCTGCCCGAGGTCTCGGAGGTCGACCTCGTCCGGCACGTCACCCGGCTCTCGCAGATCAACTACGGCGTCGACACCGGGTTCTATCCGCTCGGGTCCTGTTCGATGAAGTACAACCCAAAGGTCGCCGAGACGGTCGCGGCGCTGCCGGGGTTCCAGCGCCTGCATCCCCATCAGCCCGAGGAGACCGTGCAGGGCGCGCTCGAGCTCCTCTGGCGGCTCGAGCGGGGCCTCTGCGAGATCACCGGGATGGCGCGGGCCACGTTCCAGCCGCCGGCCGGCGCCTCGGGGGAGCTGACCGGCCTGCTCATCATGCGCGCGTTCCACGCGAAGCAGGGCTCGCCCCGGTCGAAGGTGATCATCCCGGACTCGGCACACGGCACGAACCCCGCGAGCGTCGCGCTCTCCGGATTCGAGGTCGTGCAGGTGCCCTCCGATGGCCGTGGGCTGGTCGACCTCGGGCAGCTCGAGAAGCTCGTGGACACGGACGTGGCGGGCCTGATGCTCACCAACCCGAACACGCTCGGCCTGTTCGAGGAGGAGATCATCGGCATCGCCGAGGTCCTGCACCGCGCGGGGGCGCTGCTCTACTACGACGGCGCGAACCTGAACGCCATCATCGGGCGTGTGCGTCCGGGCGACATGGGGTTCGACATCGTCCACATGAACACCCACAAGACCTTCGCCACTCCACACGGTGGGGGAGGGCCGGGGGCGGGCCCGGTGGCCGTCACCGAGCGCCTGGCTCGGTTCTTGCCCTCGCCGATCCTGGCGTTCGACCCGGATACGGGCACCTATCGCTGGGACGGCGACCGCCCCGACGCGATCGGCCGCGTCCACGGCTACCACGGCAACTTCGGGGTGCTGGTCCGCGCGTTCGCCTACGTGTTCGGGCACGGGCGAGAGGGCCTGCGCGAGGTGGGGGAGCGGGCGGTGCTGAACGCGAACTATCTCGCGAGCCGGGTGCAGGGCTCGTATCCGCTCGCGTTCCCCGGGCGGCCGATGCACGAGTTCGTCTCCACCGCGAAGCGGTTCAAGCGCTGGGGCGTGCGCGCGATGGACATCGCGAAGCGGATGATCGACCTCGGCTTCCACCCCTCGACGGTGTACTTCCCGCTGGTGGTCGACGAAGCGATGATGGTCGAGCCGACCGAAACGGAGTCGCAGGAGACACTCGATGCGTTCGCCGAAGCGATGCTCCAGGTGGCGCGCGAGGCCGAGGCGACGCCGGATCTCCTGCACGAGGCGCCCGTGACCACGCCGGTCCGGCGTCTTGATGAGGTTCGCGCGGCGCGCGAGCTGAAGCTCCGCTGGTAGCCGGACGCCACGCCCAGGACCGACCGGCCTCCTCTAACGGCC
>JACXTT010001971.1_pt1 | contig 33398 bp, 37 predicted proteins | sample 9270951 | NCBI WGS metagenome assembly JACXTT01 (sample SAMN15532306, study PRJNA645909) | rock metagenome | isolation source: weathered quartz diorite | place: Puerto Rico | collected 2017-06-21
CACGGCATGGTGGACCGGCCGCTGATCTTGACGGTCGATGAAGTCAAGCAGTTCCCGTCGGTCACGCGCGTCCACTTCCTCGAGTGCATCGGCAACCGTTCGAACCCTAGACGGACCACCGTGGCGCAGACGCACGGGATGACGAGCTGCAGCGAATGGACGGGCGTGCTGGTGGCGACGCTGCTGAAGGAATGCAGCGTCCAGAAGGATGCGTCGTGGATTGTGTCGGAAGGCGAGGAAGAGGTGAAGGGCGCCTCCAGTATTCCGCTCGCCAAGGCGATGGACGATTGCCTCATCGCGTGGGCTCAGAACGGCGAGCCGGTGCGCCCGCAGCAGGGCTTCCCGCTGCGGCTAATCGTGCCAGGCTTCGAGGGCATCTATCAAACGAAGTATCTGCGGCGCATCAAGGTCGTCGATCGCTACTACATGACCTACAACGACTACGGCCACCTGCAGAAAGATCCGAAGGTCATCGCCTTGACATCGCAGATTGGACCGAAGTCCGTCATCACGTTCCCGGGCGGTGGCCACCAATTGCGCGGGCCCGGGTACTACGAGATCAGCGGCCTCGCGTGGTCGGGCGCGGGCGCTGTCAAGAAAGTCGACATCTCCACGGATGGCGGCAAGACATGGAAGGTCGCCGAGCTGCGGACACCGGCGTTTCGAATGGCGCACACCCGCTTCGCGCTGCCATGGACGTGGGACGGCAAGGAATGCGACATCATGTCGCGCTGCACTGACGAACTTGGCACGGTGCAGCCGTCGCGCTCGCAGGTCGCCAAATACTGGGGCGTGCCGCTGACGCCCGACTTCGCGGTGAAGGGCGCCGACAACACGATCCAGATGTGGAAGATCAAAAGCGACGGGAGCGTGATCAATGCGAATTTCCTCTAGCTCCGCGCGCGGTTCTGCCGGGTCCAAAAGGACCGGTACAGGCGGGTCCAAAAGGACCCGCCCTCCACTGCTGATGTTTTTGATGATCCTCGGCGCGTCGGTCGCCGCGCAATCGCCGACGTATCACCTCGGACGGACGCCGACGCCGGAAGAAATCAAGGCGTGGGACATCGCCATCAGTCCGGACGGCCACGAGCTCCCGCCGGGCCACGGCACCGCGAAAGAAGGCAGAGACCTCTTCCTCGAGAAGGGATGCTCGCAGTGCCACGGCCGCATGGGCGAAGGCGGCAGGGCTCCGACGCTGATCGTCATGAAAGGGATGTCGACGGCGCCCGGCCGGATGCCGGGCATGGACATGGGTATCCAGCCGCCGGGCCTGATGGCCGTGAGCGCGCCGTTTGCGACGACGATGTGGGATTACATCAATCGGGGGATGCCGCTCGGACGAGAGGGATCGCTCAAGCCCGACGAGGTGTACGCGCTGACGGCGTTTCTGCTCTTCAGAAACGACGTGCTCAAGAGCGAAGACGACGTGCTCGACGCGCAGTCGTTGCCGAAGCTGAAGATGCCAAACCTGAGTGGATACACCGAGCATCCTGAGTGGAAACACGGCACGCCGCGGCTTCGCGATTATCCATAATGGTGGGCCGACCTAAAGGTCGGCCCCTACGGCTTAAAGGTCGGCCACCACGGCGGCCCCTACGAACGACGAACCCGTGCGAGGTAGTTAATGGCGACACCATCCTGGAACATCAGCGGCCAATACTTCGAGACCTGCAGTTGCGACTTCGTCTGTCCCTGCATCCTGGGACAGATGGCGGTTCGACCGAGCAAGGGCACGTGCACCTTCGCGATGGCGATGCAGATCGACCGCGGCAGCTTCGGCACCGTGTCGCTCGACGGCATCCCCTTCGTCGTGCTCGGCTACACACCTGAGGAAATGGGCAAGGGGAACTGGTCGGTCGGCCTCATCGTCGACGAGCGCGCGAGCGCCGAGCAGCGCGACGCGATCACCGCCATCGCCAGCGGCCAGGCGGGCGGGCCGATGGCGCCGCTGTCGGGACTGATCGGCAAGTTTCTCGGCGTCGACTCGGCAGCCATCCGCATCGATCGCAGCGGCCTGAAGTTCACGGTGAAGGCCGGCACCCTGCTCGACATGGCGGCGGAAGGGCAGCGAGGCATGGATCCGAACTCGACCGACCCGATATTCCTCGACAACACGGGCCATCCGGTCTCGACCCGTATGGCGCTCGCGCATGCGTCCAGGAGCCACCTGCACGCGCTCGGACTCGCCTGGGACGACGACAGCGGGAGGAACAACGGACATTTCGCGCCGTTCGCCTGGCGCAGTGCCTGATCCAATCGCCGCGGGGCAGCCGCCCACGCGCCTCGAGCGGCTGCTCGAACACGATCGCGCCGCGTTGGCCGTTCTGCTGGTTGTCATTCCGCTCGCCTGCTGGTCGTGGATCGTCGTCATGGCTCGCGACATGTACGGGCCGATGACGGGCGCCAGCGCGTGGATGATGACGCTGCGCTGGGACGCGCGCCACGTGCTGCTGCTGTGGACGATGTGGGCAGTGATGATGGCGGGGATGATGCTGCCATCCGCATCGCCGCTGCTGCTGCTGTACGGCGCGGCCGTACGACGCACCGGCGGGGACAGCGAAGCTGGCGTGTGGCGTCGGATTTACTCGCTCGCCGCCGGCTACGTCGTCATGTGGGCAATCTTCAGCGCCGGCGCGACGGCGGCGCAGCGCATTCTCTCCACGCTGCTGATCGTCTCGCCGATGATGACGCTCACCAGCCGCACGGCCACCGCGGTGACGCTCGCGCTCGCGGGCCTCTATCAACTAACGCCGCTCAAACGCGCATGCCTGGGCGCCTGCCAGTCGCCCTTGAGCTTCATGATGTATCGCTGGCGCTGGGGATCGATCGGCGCATTCCGCATGGGCGTCGACCATGGGATCTACTGCGTCGGGTGCTGCTGGGCGCTGATGCTCCTGCTGTTTGCCGGCGGGGTCATGAACCTGACCGTCATCGTCGCGCTCACCGTCTTGGTGGCGGTGGAGAAGCTTCTTCCCTTCGGCGCCACGGCCGCGCGCGTCAGCGGCGCAGCGCTGATCGCCGCCGCGGCATGGATGATCGGAGCGAATCTCCTTTGACTCTTTCAACCCTCGCCTGCCCGAATCTTTTCGACCTTCGCGTCGCGCTCTGATGCGAGGCGCTCCTTCTCGCGCCGGAATCGCCGATCGACCTCCGCGACCTCCGCCGGGTCCGCGCCCCACAGCTGCCGCATCGCCGCCTGGTGCAGAATCTCCTGCTCCGCAATCTTCGAGTCGTACAGACTCCTCACCTCGGCGATCGCGGCTTTCTCTTCGTCCGACAGCCTCCGCGTCGTGACGCCCTCCTCGGCATCCTTCTTCCGCAGTCGCTCCATTGCCAGCTCGAACGCCGATTTGGGCGCGCCATCGTTTGCCATGTATTCAGCCTAGTCTGAGTCATCTCTGCGCCGCAGCGCCTTCACCCGGCCCCGCAGCTTTTTGGCCACGAGCCGTTTCTCGCGCGCGGCGCGTCCCGGCCTCGTCTTCTTGCGGCGACGTGGTGTCCTCGCCGCCTGCGCGATCAATTCGACGAGACGCTCCAGCGCAGCCTCGCGATTCCGCGCCTGCGTCCGATGCTCACGGCTGTCGATCAGCAACACGCCATCGGCAGTCACGCGGCTGGCCGTGAGCGCGAACAGTCGATCTTTCACGGCGGAAGGAAGCGATGAGCCGCGCACATCGAATCGGAGCTCGACGGCCGTCGAGACCTTGTTGACGTTCTGACCGCCCGGGCCGGACGCACGGACGAACCGCTCTTCGACCTCGCGATCGTCAATCGCGAGGTCGTCCGTGATCCGAATCACATCGGGTTCAGGGTACCGACAGCAGCGGCGTATCCTTCGGACGCACGTGCTGGTCGGCCACATCCAACAGCAATGTCGTCGCCGCGTAATCGCCCATCAGCGCGACGATGTTGACGAGCCCCTGCTTGCCAAACTGCTTCTCGGCACGCGCGAAGGTGTCGGAGGTGACCTTGTGCTTGCCGAGCGCTTCACGACCGAGCTGCACGACGACCGCATCCTTTTCCGCCAGGTTCGTCAGCGGTCTGCGGTACTTGACGACGTCGATGATGTTCTGCTGCAGGCCGGCCTTCTGAGCAGCCGGTTCATGCGCGGTCCACACGTAGACGCAGTCCATCTCACGCGCCGTGACCAGGATCGCCAGCTCGACCAGCCGGTTGTCGAGACCTGATTTGCGCCGGAGGTAGTCGTTCACCGCCGTCATCGATTCCGCGACGGACGGACTGTATTGACGGATGGGCGCCGGCCCGAAGGCATCGGGCGTCAGACCTGTTCTAACCGCAGGAAAACGGTTGCCTGTCTCGGGATAGACATCCTTCGGAAATTGCGCCTGCGCGGCGGCGGATACGGCGGCGATCACCAGCACCAAACCTGTCAGGCTTTGAAGTAATCTCATGTTCCCGCTCCGCGCGGATTATTGCACTCCTATCAGGTCGCAGGCCCATATAATCCCCGCTATTCAAGATGGAGGCAGCCGTGAAGAAAACGATGCTCATTGCGCTATCGCTCGCGTCGACGCTGGTCGCAGGCCCTGCGGCTGCGCAGCTGGCCCCGTACAACCAGGCCGGCGTGACCATGGGCCACTGGCACATCGCAACGAAGGACGTGGAGGCGGAGAAGAAACTCTTTCTTGCCATGGGCGGCAAGCTGTACATGCCCGGCGGACAGCCGCTCATCGCGTTCCCGGGTCTCTATATCAGCCTGATTCTCGGGAACGAGAAGGGTGAGGGCGGCAGTGTCGGATCAGTCGTGAACCACGTCGGCTTCATCGTCGACAACGTCCAGAAGCGTGTCGCGGAGTGGAAGGCGAAGGGTGTGAACGTGCTGCCAGGCGGCGCGCTCCCGAACGGCGGCGGTAACCGACTGGATCAGGCCTACGTCGAAACGCCGGATGGCGTGCGCATGGAGATTCTGGAAGACAAGACGCAGACAGTGCCGATCCGCAACGAACACATTCACTTCTTCCTGCCCGCGGCAGAAATTCCGAAAGCCGTGGAGTGGTATGCGAAGACGTTCGGCGGGCAGGCAACGACGCGCAACAACGCACCGGTCGTGAACCTTCCGGGAGTCCAGCTCCGCTTCAATGCGGCGGATATGAAGCAGGCGCCGACGCGCGGTCGCGTGCTCGATCACTTCGGCTTCGACACGAATGATCACCCAGCCTTCGTAAAGCGGCTCGAAGGGATGGGCATCAAACTCGACCAACCGGTTGGCAAGGGCGCGACGGGCAACACGATCACGTACATCACAGATCCGTGGGGCGCCCGTATTGAGATCGTCCAGCGGCTGCCGGTGGGGCCGGAGGTTCGGTCGACGAATTAACCGAAAGGGCCAATGCTCAAAGCTGAATGCTCAATGCCCAAATACCGGGCATTGAGCATCCAGCCATTTCCTCCATTTGGCTATCGACGTTTCGCGGCTTCATAGATGCTCGCCGACCCGCCGCCGATCGCCGCACCGATGAGCGCGCCTTTCTTGCCGTTGACCGCTGCCCCGACTCCCGCGCCGGTCGCGGCCGATCCGGCGATCATCAGCGCCGATTTCGTCTTTGAACGCTCCGGCGCGCGCTCCGCGTAGATCGTCGTCGAGCGCCGCGTCGCGGGGCGAGATGTCGCGTATCGCACTGGACGCGCCTGGATTCCCTGTCCTTCCTCGCAGCGGGCGACGACCTGCGTCTCGCCGCTCGTTTGTCTACGCTCCATCACGGCACGCTGCTCGCGCCCGCATTCGATGACCACCGAAGGCGAATCGTCGTCCACGTATCTGAGGGTCTGCGCCGCACCGGCGGCCGGCGCGCCAAGGATGGCTCCCAGTGCGACCAAGCCGGCGAGGACTATCTTCACGCTGTTCCGAAGCATGGCATCTACTCCTGGCGCGAGCGACGAGCGCTCCCACTCGCACCGACGGACAGACGCGGCATCTGAATCGATGTGGGTCAAGGAAAATGCCAGCTTGAAAGTTGGGGACAACGGGCGAATAACGGCCAATCGTCGGAAGGTACGCGTCACCCAATCCGGCGGGCGCAATACCGATGAGCCCACATGGGGACGTCGCGAATTACCGCGGTGCCTCCGCACCGAGTCGCGATGGTCCGTCTACGCCCGCAGGAAGACGCGCAATTCCGCCAGCAGCTGCTCCGACGCTTCGAGCTGGATGTTGTGGCCGGACGGCATCGAGCGACCTCGCACGTTGGAGGCGCGCTCCCGCCAGACGGTCATCACGTCGAACAGCTTGCCGACGTTTCCCTTCTCGCCCCACAGCACGAGCAGCGGACACGCGATTTTTCGACCTGCCTTCATGTCCGCTTCATCATGCTCGAGATCGATGGATGCACCGGCGCGATAGTCCTCGCACATGGCGTGCACGGTCGCGGGATTGCCGAACGTGCGAAGGAATTCCGCGAAAGGCTCCCCATCGCCCCGACCGATGTACGTCTTGAGGCTGTTGTTGATGAGCGTCTCGGGAAATGGCGCCGGTTGAAGAAGGAAGAACCAGTGATAGTACGCAGTCGCGACCTCCCGCGTGACGTGGTTGTACAGGTGATGGGTCGGGACGATATCCAGAATTGCCGCCTTCGTCACGGCGTCTGGATGATCGAGCGTCATGCGGTGCGTGACCCGCGCCCCGCGATCGTGTCCGACGACGGGAAACCGATCGAACCCGAAGTGCTTCATGACCTCGACCTGATCCAGCGCCATGGCGCGCTTGGAGTAGTTGACATGGTTCGGTCCGCCTTCGGGCTTGCTGCTGTCGCCGTATCCCCGCAGGTCTGCGGCAACGACGGTGTATGCCTTCGCCAGTTCGGGGGCCACCTTGTGCCAGATGGCGTGGGTCTGAGGGGCGCCGTGCAGGAGAAGCAGAGGAGGACCGCTGCCGCCGACGACAACGTTGATCGTCGCCCCTGACGTTTGAACTTTCGATGCCTTGAAGCCCGGGAACAGGTAAGCAGCGCCGTCAGCTCGTTGCTGCGCGTGAAGCGTCCCGAGCCCGCCGACCGCAGCGCCCGTCACCAACGTGGCCGCCTGCCGAAGCCAGTCGCGCCGATCGATCTCAGTCATCATTGGCGATCACCTTTTACGGAGACACGGGTTTCTCCGTGTCTCCGTAGTACGTAGAAGCCAAACGCCTTTAATTCGTCCCTTTTCCCATAATCTGCGCGAATTGCTGCGCGTTCCCCGGGTTCCCGTGGATGGGTACGTGCTGGGCGACGTCAAGCTTCAGGCGCTGCATGTTCTGCTGCAGGTTTCGCATGTTGTCGTTGACAGCCGGAGCGGCCGCGCCCTGCGCCGGTGGCGTATACATGTCAGCATTCACCAGGATCTTTTCCTTCGGCAGAAAGACGAGCAGCATGCCCCCGTTGTGGTTGTTGCCCTGCATCGGGAGAAGCTCGATCGTCCGCGCGCCGTCGCTGATCACGTACTTCTGATTCACGTATTCAATCGGAAGCGGACGCCTCCCGCCCGAGAAATACGGGTAGTACGTGGAGAACCGGTCGGGCATCATCGTCCTCGGCGCCGGACTGAACAGCACGTTCTCCAGGAATTCGCGATTCGCCTGGTGGCTGACGACGGTGGCACCCTGCGCGAGGTACGTGCGGAGCCCGCCCGAATGATCGAAGTGGTGATGGGTGTTCACGACGTATTTGATCGGCTTGTTGGGAATGAGCTTGCCGACTTCCGCAATCACCGCGAGCGAGCGTTCCTCGTTGAGCGGCGCCTCGATCACTGTGACAAAGTCGCGGAAGTCGACGGCGAGGCTGTTGTGCGTGCCGCCGGCGATGAGCCACACACCGTCCGCCAGCTTCTGCGATTCCGCACGCACCGGCGGCGCGGTTGCCTTTTGCACCTCCGCGGGCACCGGCAGTGCCGCGACCGTGACGTTCGGCTGGACGTTGCTGAGCGTGATTTCCATCGAGTTGTGGGCCGTCATGAGGCGCGGATCGCCCTGGTGGATATGCAGCACCGTCGGATATTTCACGCCGCCGAAATCTTTGTAATTGAGGTAGCGCAGCTCGTACAGCATGTCGCCGTAGACGGGGTTGGGCACCCACGTGTGGACCAGCGCGAGCAGGTTCTGATCGTCGAACGTCCCGACGACTCTGTACTTGCCCATCAACGTGAACGAGACCAGAGTCTGCTTTCCATTTGGTGTCACCGCGCCAGTCGGGCTCCCTAACGTGAGAGAGATCGCCGTCGCATTCGTCGCGGCCATTGCGGCGCGAAGGAATCCGTGCGGCGTCAGCGCGATGTCGAGGCGCCGGAACTCGGCGACAGTGACGCCCGCGAGATACTGGCCCGGCTGCGGCACGGGTTTGCCGTCCTGGATATTCCAGGCTGAGTTGCCGCTGGTGATGAAGATCTGCTGTTGTTCACCCTGAAGCGGTGTCCCGCCGCCTCCGCGTGGCGGATTGTTTCCCTGCCTGCGCGTGAATTCCTCGCGCGAGGTACCGGCGTCGTAGTCGATCGTGCGCACGTAACGAGTCACCTCGAAACGCGGCCAGTCCTCCTCCAGAGTGAAGTTTTGCCCCACGGCGGCGTTCCACCCCGTGCCCGTCATCTGGATCGTTTTCGGATTTCCCATGGCCTTGGACGCGGCCTGCAGAATCGCCCTGGCGTCCTGCGCGGACGCGGGTCTGGCTGTCATCACCGTCATCGTGATCACGGCCAACGCTGCGACCAGAACACATAGCTTTCGCATACAGCCTCCTAACGCTCGTCTGCCGATATCGCCTTAATCGCTTGCTCGAAAGATCAGTGCGTGTAAAAACCGAAAGCGACGAGCTCGTCTTGCAGGCGGTGCGAACGACATCCTTTACTTCGTCGAGTTGGCTTGGTCGGCAGCCACACCAATCACGATCAGAACCGCATAGTCTTGTTTGTTGCACCCCTCGACGGGAGGCATTGAACGTCCCGGTGGCACTCGAAATGCGGCTTTGGGAGCGTTCGCCGGTGAGCACGCATTCGGGCTCGTCGCCGGTGTGTAGCGCGCCGATCGACAGGCCAGGTGCGTCACGTCATAGAGCGTGGCCCCGTCACCGAGCTCCCAACGCTGATTGCCGTCCTTGTCCGGCCGATGCACCGTCAATACCGTGGTCACCTCGCGGTCGCCGGTGACGAGATATCTGCCTGGCGCAAGCGGGAACGTCGGTTTCTCCATGATGAGACCGTGCTCCTCCAGCCACCAGTCTCTGCTGTCGAATCTCCAGTTGGAGGGAGCGACGCCACCGACTTCGACTAAACGTTGATAACGGGTCAGTGGCACCCCTCGCGGACCCGGATCGACGCGCCACAATCCCCACGTTTGTGCATTGTTCCCGGACTTCGCCGTCGGATCGGCCAACGCCGCGATGTACTGTGGGGCGACCGGGGTGAAACCCTTCTGGTCCACACCGGCAGCGTGAACCGGCGGCGCGAAACTGATGATCGTCGCTGCGACTGCTACGGCATGAAGTACGTCGCGCATGAGGCCCACCTTTCCGCACGAGGTTGCAAGGTAACGAGTATAGCGCCAGGAGGACAATCGGTTGATGCCGTCCCACGAGCTGTCCATCGTGATTCCGGTACTCAGCGACACCGAGCCGCTGGGGCGGCTGTTGACGACCATCCGTGCCGACCCGCAGGTCGACATCGTGGTCGTCAATGGCGGCGCGCCGGACGATCGTCTGACCGCGATTTGTCATCGTCCGGACGTCCGGTTGCTGACATCCGCCCCAGGTCGTGGATGTCAGATGAACGTCGGAGCTTCGGCCGCAGCGGGCCGGTGGATCGTATTCCTGCATGCGGACACTCGGTTACCGCCCCAGTGGTCCAACGAAATTCGGCGGGCTAGTGCCGATCCGGACGTGGTTGGCGGCAGCTTTCGATTTCGACTCGATTCCGACGCATGGCAGGCCCGGCTGATCGAGCGCGCCGTTGCTCGACGGGTACGCTGGCTGGATCTCGCGTACGGGGACCAGGCCTTATTCGTTCGTCGCGACGTATTCGAGGCGATGGGCGGCTACCGCGAGTGGCCATTGATGGAGGACATCGAGTTCGTGCGTCGGCTTCGGCGGGCTGGCAAGCTGTATCACTCGCCGCAACCGGTGCTGACGTCGGCGCGGCGATGGGAGCACGACGGCTGGTGGCGGCGGAGCGCGAAGAACGTGATGCTCCAGGCTCTTTTCTTCGCCGGAATGGCGCCGGAGCGGCTGGCGAATTGGTATTCGCATGCACCGACGGGCTCCACACGCGAGGCGCTCGTCGTCCTGGCACGCGCCCCCTCCGACAGCCGCGGTAAGTCTCGACTGACGCGCGATCTCGGCGGCGACCATGTCGAGCTGAGACGAGCGCTTCTGGAGGACACGCTCGACGCCGTCCGGGGCGTTGCCGACGTGGATGTATTCGTCGCCTTCGAGCCCGCCGATTCGATCGCCGAAATGCGCGGACTCGTTGGCGATGGAGCCCGTTTGTTTCCCCAACAGGGCGACACCCTCGGCGACAGGATGCGCAACGCATTCGGATGCCTGTTCGCGGCCGGACACTCGGCTGTCGTGATGATCGGTTCAGATCTCCCGTCGCTGCCGGCGTCCCACCTTACACAGGCATTCGAATGCCTGCGCGATCGGCGGAATACTCTGGTGATTGGACCCGCGAGCGACGGCGGGTATTACCTGATCGGACTGCGCCGCCTCCGTCCCGAGTTGTTCACGTCGGTTGCATGGAGTACGGCGGACGTGCTGACGACCACAACACGCATTGCAGAGACGTGCGGTCTGACAGTGTCGCTCGTGTCCCCGTGGCACGACGTCGACTCGGTTGACGACCTTCGGTGCGTGCTGCGCGATCCCCACGGCGCGACCCGAACGCGCGCGTGGGCCGCGAGAAGTGGAAAGGTAAGTTAGTCCACTTCTCCACTTTTTAACTTTTCCACTTGCCACCGCCGCTGCGCAATGAACGGCAGTGCAAAGCTGTTTGCGAGTGTCACGTCCGCCGGCGCCGGGTAGGCGGCGACGCCAATCGTGATGGCCTGCTGCGGTACGTCGAGCCGCAGCGTGCCATGAAGGTAATCCCACACGGTCAAACCGCTGGACCAGTTCGAATTCGTTTCCTCGGGTACATTGGAATGGTGAATACCGTGAAGACGCGGCGTCACGATGAAGCGAGCCACGAACCGCTCGGCGGCAATCGGCAGTTCGACATTCGAGTGATGAAAGAGAATCGACAGGAGGACGATGTTCTGCCAGACCAGGAGTGCGTTGGGTGGGACACCGATTGCCGCAATCTGCATCGCACGCCATGGAATCGAGAGCGCGAGCTCGCCGGCATGGAAGCGGAGTGCGGTCGAAGCGTCGAGATCGCGATCGACATGATGAACCAGATGGAATCGCCACAGCCAGGGGACGCGATGCGTGAGCACGTGCCACACGTACAGGGTGTAGTCGAGGAAGACGACCGCCAGGATGAGATGCAGCGGCGGTGGCAGGCGATACAGATACAGCAGTCCGTAGCGACGCCGCTGGACCATCCTGGCGAGCGGCTCGACGACGGGTCGTTCGAGCAGATTGACCGTCGCCGCGGCGGCGCCCGCGAATACGATATTGCGCGACACGTGACGCCATTTCGCTTCGCGGACACGTCGCAACGGGTGACGCCGTTCGAGTGCCGTGAGCACCAGGAAGGTGCCTCCCACGACGAGGGGCGCCAGCATGCGCCACCAAGGTGTGCGGCTCATTGACATAGAAGGTACGGTATTTCAGGTGGACACGGTCACGAGTGCGGCGGCCGTCGAGCTGCGACACCTCGACAACCTCTGGATCCAGGTCAGCGGCACCCGCTGCAACATCGAGTGCCACCACTGTTTCAACAGCAGCGGCCCGCACGAGACGTCCTTCGGTCTCATGACGGTGGACGCGGTGAACAGGGCGATCGCAGCAGCGGCGGCACGCGGCGTGCGCGAGATCTATTTCACAGGCGGCGAGCCGTTCCTGCATGCGCAGTTGCTGGAAATGGTCGCGTGCGCGTTGACCGTCGCGCCGACGACGGTGCTGACCAACGGCATGCTGATCAGCGATCGGATTGCCGACGCGCTTGCCGCTCTCGCCATCGAAGCACGGTACTCGCTGGAGGTGCGAATCAGTCTCGACGGACACACGGAGGAGATGAACGACGCCATCCGCGGACGTGGCGTGTTCGTCCTGGCGCTCGCCGGCGCCGTGAGGCTTGCGCGGCGCAACCTCCTGCCGCTCATCACCATCGTTCGAACGTGGGACGACAATGACGAACTCGAGATGCTCGCCGCGTTCGCGCGCGTACTGAGGGACGCAGGCTGCGATCGGCCCCGCCTCAAGGTCCTGCCGGCGTTACCGCTCGGACGCGAGTTGACTCGCGTCGCGGGCTTGCAGCGAGACGAGTGCGTGACGATCGCAATGCTCGACGGCTTCGACCGCGATTTGCTGATGTGCTCGAATTCCCGTCTGGTCACGGACCGTGGCGTCTGGGTGTGCCCCTTGCTCGTCGATCAGCCTGGTGCACGCCTCGGAGCGACGCTTGACGAGGCAGCGAGCGTGTACGAGCTGCGGCACCAGACGTGCGTGACGTGCTGGCGATACGGGACGATCTGCGGCAATGTCAGCGCGCTCATCGAAGGTCCTGACATCGCGGCTGTGCCGGAGGGGCGGTGACTGGACGGGCGGGAAAGGCTGGGCGGGCGGGAGGGGCTGGAAAGGTGGGAGAGGCGCGGTTTGCGCTCATCGGCGGTATCTACAGTAACTGGCGCGCGCTCGAGAGGGCGCTCTCAGACATCGCGCGGCGACAGGTAGACGCCACATTCTGTCTCGGCGATCTCGGCGCTTTTGGGCCGTACCCGGACCGTGTGTTTCCGTTGCTGCAACAGGCGGGCGTGCTGTGCCTTCAGGGAAATTATGACAATTCGCTGGCGGGTGGCCTCGCCGATTGCCAGTGCGGCTATACCGACCCGCGCGACAACCATTTCGCGCGTCTGAGCTACGACTACACGTTCCGCAACACGTCACCCGTCCACAAAGCGTGGCTCGGCACGTTGCCGATGTCGCGACGGCTTGATGTGAACGGAACGCGGCTGCTCCTATGCCATGGGTCTCCGCGCAAGATCAATGAGTTCATGTGGGAATCCACCAGCCCGGACGGGTTCCTCCGGTATTTACTCGACGGCGCTGATGTGGACGTGCTGTGCGTCACGCACACCGGCATCAAGTGGCATCGCGATCTTGGCGGCGGGCGTCACGTTGTCAACGTCGGAGCGCTCGGTCGGCCGGAGAACGACGGAACGCCGCGAGTGTGGTACGCGCTGCTCACGATCGATCGCACCGTCCACGTGGAATTCATTCCAATCCACTACGACCATGAGGCGCTCGCCGCGGATATGCAGGCCGAGCGGCTGCCCGAAGAGTTCATCGAGACGATCCTCTCCGGCTGGTGGACCACGTGTCTCGAAGTGCTACCTCAGAAAGAGCGTGCGCGAGGACGTTTCTGATAGGAGCGATGCGCGTCGGTCAAGGCCTATAGGGAGCATTCTCCGGCGTGGTTGGCGGCGCGGCGATCAGCTTCTGCCCATTCGCCAGGACAACAGTCAGGAGCCGCCCGATCGGCTGGCCGTTCTTGACGGGCTCGATGATCACCGTCACCGCGTCGCCGGCCTTGAACACGGTCCGTGAAAATCCGCGCTGCGTCATCGTGGTCGGATTCTGCGTTTCGACGGCCCAGTTCCGGACCGTTCCGGTGTCGTCCTTCGCGTCGAACTGCAGAAAGCAGTGCGGATTGCTCCAGATCCATTCCGTCACGGTCCCCTTCAGCGTGACCTCCTTGCCGGTGTCGAGCGCCGCCGCACCGTGGTGCGCGATGAGCGAAATCGACACCAGGGGGACGCTCAGCACCGCGATCGATACCGCAACAATCATGTTTCGCACGGCACTCTCCTCTATTGAGTCTTTGCCTTGCTTGCAACAACGCGCCTGTAAGCGGCTGCTTCCGATGCGGACGGAATCATCTCCATCAGATCGCTGCCGTCGGGCATCAGATTGATCTGCAGCTTGTCGACCGGCATCCACGGTTTCGTATACACCATCGGATCGTCCAGCGTGACCGTCAGCTCCATCGTCTGCCGATTGATGCGGTGATAACGCTCTTCCACGCGCAGGCTGTTGCTGTGCGGATTGCCTGCGTTGTCGAGCCACGTTCGATCATCTGTTCCGACGCTGTTGACGACCAGCGTGGAATCGTCGACCCAGCGGCCCACTGAATAGCCATACCACCGCGGGTCAGGATTGGTCGGAAGCGCCCGGCCGTCGGTCCAGATGACGCGCCACCGCTTCTCGAACATGTAGAGGATCAGCACCTGGTTCGGCGTCTGCACGATCTGGAACGGCCGCAGCTCGTACAGCACGATGCGTGGAAAGCCTGTCGGATCGCCCATCGTCGACAACGGATCGTTGTCGTCGGTGACTTGCACGATTCGCGTTCCATTTCCGGGCTGATTGGCCCGAGCCATCTTCTCGCCGAGCGCGGTGAAGGGAGCCGCGATATGTCCCGTCGGCTGAATGCCGGGTGTCCCAGAATCCCACGTGCCGGAGAGATCGCGGCGCGGAGCCGCTCCTGAAGGTCCTGAAGGCGGCCCGGACAGCCCTGCGTTGTTCCAGGGCTTCATCTGAGCGCGCGGAAGAGCCGCCGCAAGCATCGCAACCGACGCTGCAAAAAAGACGACGAGGTGTGGTCGCATTGCGGAATCCTCCTGTCAACGCGCGCGCGGATTATACGCCTATAATCCGGTCGAACTGAGAGGCTGTCATGAAACGCGAACATCTGTTGACCGCCGTGCTGCTCGTCATCACAGCGGTCACCCTGTCAGGACAGACCAAACCGAAAAGATTTCTGACTGCGCCGCTCACGATTGAAGACCAGGGTAGCTTCTTCGTCGGCGGGGTGAAGAAGATCACGGACCACGCGAGCGTCGCAACGCCGGTGCCTGGCAGCCCGCCTCCGCCTGACGCGCCGCATCAGATCACGATCGGCCAGATGTACGTGCAGTTCCAGATTCCCGCCCGAAAGTACGGCGGCTGGCCGGTGATCATGGTGCACGGTTCGTCGCACACGGCGGCGGCTCTCGAGTCGACGCCTGATGGCCGCGAAGGCTGGTATCCCTACTTCGTCCGCAAAGGCGTTCCGAGCTATGTCGTCGATCAGTCAGGTCGCGGACGTTCGGGCTTCGACGAATCGGTCTTCAATGAAGGCAAAGGTCCTGGTGTTGTCCGGATCACGGACGATGGCGCGTGGACGAACTGGTTCGGTCATCTCGTGCCGGCCAATTCGACGATCCGCACGGGGCACCTGATCCCGCACGGCGATCCGGCGGATCCGGATCCGCACCCTGACACATTCGAGCACGTGGCGCCGCTCTTTCCGCTCGAAGCCGTGGACGAGTACTACAAGCAGCTCGTGCCCAACGGAGAAGTCACGCTGCCGGGTTCGACGTGCGAGAGCTGCGATCCGAAGGAGCTCTCCCCCGCCAATACGTGGACGCCGCAGAATCTCGCAACGCTCGTCGAGCAGCTCGGCGGCGCAATAGTGGTCACGCACTCTCAAGCGGGAATCATGGGTCATCACATGACGCGCATTCTCAGGGAGCGCGGACATCTGAATCTTCTCAAGGGACTCGTGACGGTCGAAGGATCATGCTCGCTGCCGAACAGCGGATTGACCGCGGCGGACTTCGACAACATCGCCTACATGGCGCTCAAGGGCGATTACACGGCGACAAGCATGGTGTGCCAGGAGACGGTCGACGCAATCAATGCGCGCCGTGTATCGAAGCACGGCACCGCGAAGGCAGACTATCTGAAACTCGACGAGATGGGGATCCTCGGCGTCACGCACATGATGATGCTCGACAAGAAGAATCTCGAGATCGCGGACGTCATCTACAACTGGATCGGAAAGAACGTGAAGCGATGAAAACAACAACAAGATTTCTGATCGGTGCAGCCTTTGTGGTCGGTTTTGCTTTCGGGTGGGGAGTCAGAAGTGATCGCGTCGTCGAGGCGCAGACTCCCCCGAAGCCCTTCATGATGCAGAGGATCTACACGGGAACCGATGGTCTCTCCCACGTCGAATCGATCCCGCTGAACGCGCAATCGGTCCTGGAGAAACTCACGGCTGCACGAGTGAGTGTGTCGCAGCCCGGAACCTTCAGCGATTATCACGTCGGTCCCGAGCGCCGCTACATCATCAATCTGACGGCAGGCGGTCAGCTCCAGGTCGCCGAAGGCAAGGTCGATTTGCCTCCCGGGTCGATCGAATTCATCGACGACCTGACGGGCAAGGGCCACACGACCGCGAACGTCGGCAAGGAACAGCGCGTATCGATCCAGTTTTCGTTCGCGGATCAGAAGCAGGTCATTGGTCCGCTGGGCAACAAGAAATAGTCGACCGGAGGATTCCCGTGCACGCAAACACATCCGCGGTTCTGATTTCCCTGACCGCCCTCCTGCTGGTGTCGACAGCAACCGCGGTGTTTACGCAGTCGCCTCCGGCTGCGACGTCTCAGGTTGCTCAGGGCCCATCCGAAGAGCTGGTGAAATGGACGATCGAGGCGACGCTGGTGTGCATCACGCTCAGCTGGCTCGGCATCGTTGCCTTCGTTGGAATCAGAGGCGACTTTCACCTTCTCGTCGACCTGATCAAGACCGGGCCGCTCATCAAGTTCGTGACCGTAACCTACATCGTCATCGCGGTTGCGATTCTCGGGATGATGAAGGTCATCGACTCCGACAATATTGCGGCGTTACTCGGATCGATTGCGGGCTACATTCTTGGTCAGAGTACGAGCCGAGGCGGATCAACCGAATCAGCGGCCGCGAGACTCGCGAAGTCTCGGACTCCCCCGGGCCCATCGACTCCGCAGGGACCGACGACCGTTGAGGATCTGCTCGCTCGATGAAAATTCTGTCGGTCGCCCACGCGGTACCAAGCTGGCCCGTTGACAACGACTATTGGCTGGAGAAGATCCGCGCAAACAACCGGCATCTCTCCGAGGAGCAGCTGGCCTGCGTCGAGCGGCGCGTCGAAAGATACTTCGAGGACACGGGGAGCCGCGTTCGGTTCTTTCTCGCGGACGGTGAGAAAGCGATTGATCTGGTGCGCAAAGCCGGGCGCGCGGCGTTGGATCGCGCCAACATCGATCGACGAGACATCGACCTGCTGATCTATGCGGGAGTTGGACGAGGTTGGCTCGAGCCGGCGATGGCTGCGGTCGTCCAACGCGAACTGGGACTGACCTCTGCAACGGCATTCGACGTACTGGACGCCTGCGCCAGCTGGTTACGCGCACTGCAAGTCGCCTCCACGTTCATCAGGCACGGCAACACCCGCCGGGTGATGATCGTCAACTGCGAATCAAGTCTGATGGGATATGCGAACGTCGGACGTGCGGACGATCCCACGTTCGAGTCGCGCCTCGCCACGATGACGATCGGGGAAGCGGCGACCGCGACGATCGTGGGGGACGAATGTCGCGACGACGACATCTACTTCCGGCTGGCGACCTTCCCGGATGATTTCCTGCTCTGCATGATTCCTCTCTCGAACGCGTCGGATTTCGTGGCCGATGGCGACAGCGTTCCGGAGGGAGACACGAAGTTCTTCGCGCACTCGCGCGAGCTGGTGATGAGCACCGTGCGGCGCATCATCGAAGTGTACGCGGCGGACTCGCGCCTGAAGGCATGGCGCTACGACATTTGTTTCGGACATGCGGCGGGAGAGAAGGTCGAATGCCTCGTTCGGCGGCAGCTCGGTATTCCCGACGAGAAGTATTTCGGCACGCACGCTCGATTCGGCAATACGGTTTCAGCGACGATTCCGCTCGCCATGAGTGCGGCAATCGAGGAAGGCCGCTTGAAACGTGGCGATCGAGCGTTGATTGTCGTTGGCAGCGCAGGCGTGTCCGTAGGTTTCTGTACGTTGACCTTTTGATTCGTGCGGGGCCAATTTGAAACGGACGCTCGTCACCGGTGCAACGGGCCACGTCGGACGCGAACTGGTGGCTCAATTGCGCGCGGCCGGCCGTGCCGTCCGCGCGCTTACGCGTAACCCTCAATCTGCCAACCTGCCGCGCGATGTCGAAATCGTCACCGGCGAATCTGAGCGCACCAGATGCTCGCGATGATGATGCCGCCGCCGATCGCGGACATGTTGCTGCGCGCGTATGCTGCCGCCGTGGATCGGCCGGCGTTTGTGACATCGACTGTCGGCCAACTCACCGGCACGACCGCCGCAACCTTCCGACAGTGGGCAGATGCCCACGCCCACGATTTTCTACCGCGTAGCCCAACGAAGCAGTAATATCGCCGCCGCTAGTCCCCGTTCGGCGCGCCTGTGCCCTCATAACAACGACGGGCCGGCTGAAGCCGGCCCCTACGTACAGGAGTCCCTATGCGAACCATGACAGCCGTCGTGGCCGTTCTCGCACTGACGGTCGCGCTTTCCGGGTGCAGTGCCAAGACTGGCGTCGCCGCCGCGGCCGACGCGATGGGCGCGACGAACCTCAACTCGATTCAGTTCTCCGGTAGCGGAACCAATTACGCCTACGGGCAGGCCTACACCCCCAACGGGCCGTGGCCGCGGTTCGAGGTCAAGAACTATGTTGCGGCGGTGGACTACCAGGCCCCCGCCATGCGGCTCGAAATGCTGCGCGCGCAGGGAGAGCACCCGCCGAAGGGTGGCGGTGCGCAGCCGTTCGCGACCGACCAGCGGACGATCCAGATCGTCAACGGCACCAACGCGTGGAGCGAAGGCGGCGCACAGCCCGCGCCGAATCGCGGCGCCGAGACCGAGCGCCGTCGCGCGATCTGGTTGACTCCCCATGGCCTCGTTAAAGCCGCGGTGGCGAGCAACGTCACCGGGGAAGGCAAAGCGTTTGTCGTCAAAGCCGAGGGATATGACGTCAAGGTCACTCTCAACGATCAGAATCTTGTCGAGCGCGCGGAATATCTGACGACCAATTCCGTGGTCGGCGACGTGCCGGTCGAACTCACCTATTCCGACTACGCGCAGTTCGGCAACATCCAGTTCCCCAAGCACATCGTCGAGAAGCAGGACGGCTTCCCCACGCTCGATATCACCATCAGCGACGTGCAGCCGAATGCGGCCGTCTCGCTGCCGGTGCCAGCGAACGTCGCCTCGGCGCCGGCACCTCCGGCAAGTCCGATGGTCTCGATTGAAAAGGTCGCCGATGGGGTGTGGTCAGTCAACGGCGCCGGGACGCGAAGCACCGCGGTCGAATTTGCCGATCACATCGTGATGCTCGAAGGGCCGACGAGCGATGCGCGATCGAAGGCCGCCAACGATCTGGTGCGGATGACGATACCGAACAAGCCGATCACGTATGTCGTCAACACCCACGCTCACTACGATCACGCCGGCGGGCTGAGGGAATATGTCGCCGAAGGGATCACGGTGATCACCCACGAGAGCAACAAGGCGTTCTACGAACAGGCATGGGCAAGACCGCGGACCGTCGAGGATACGGCGCCGACGACGAACAAGCCGATGATCGAGACGGTCGGCGACAAGCGGATCCTGAGCGATCGGACGCACACGGTGGAGCTGTATTACCTCGCGGGACATCAGCATCATTCGGGGCAGCTGATCGCCTATCTACCCAAGGAACGCATCCTGATGTACGGCGATGCCTATAACCCGCCGGCGGGCACCGAGATTCGCACACCTGAGCGCGGACCCGAATATGCGGCGCAATTAGTGCAGAAGATCAACGAGTTGAAACTGAGACCGGACCGGATTGCGCCCGTGCACGGCCGCGTCGTGCCGTACAAGAACCTGCTCATCGCCTTCAACCTCGAGGACGCTGCCGCGTCGAGAGGCACCAGGTAGCCCGCACTTTACGCGCGTGGTTGCCCGCGATCGTCGCAGCGACCACGCGCCCGCCAGCCCCGCGCGACGCGGGGGCTCTCGTTCTATACTTTGCCGGGTTTCCCTGATACGGCCGCGTGGAATCGCTATTCCAGAGCGAGGTTGGCTATGCGTCGGATCATGTCACGCCTGGTTGTCGGAACCGCCGCGGCGTTGCTCGTCTCGAGCTCCGCCTGGGCCCATCACGGAGCGGCATCTATCTATGACATGGGCAAGGAGACGACGCTGAAGGCGACGGTCACCGAATTCGTGTGGACGAACCCGCACGTCGAACTTGGCGTCTCCATGAGCGGCGGCACCAGGACCGAGCTGCTGCTCGAGCTCGGCTCGCCGCCGAACATCAGAAATCGAGGGTGGAGCAGCCGCACGGTGAAGGCAGGAGACGTCGTCACGGTCACGTTCCACCCGGGCCTCCGCGGCGCCAAGATCGGCGTCGTCATGAAGTTGATTACGGCGGAGGGCAAGGAGCTCCAGGCGTGATCCGGCATCTGCTCATGCTCTCAACGGCCGCTGTGGTATTCGCGACGGCCGCTTGCTCCAAGCCGGCGGCCGCACCCGCGGCGCCGGCGCATCCGAATCTCTCCGGCTCGTGGGTGCGCCCTCTCCGCGATCAGGGAGTCGGAGGAATGCCGGCGCTGAATGAGATTCCACTCACGCCGTGGGCCGCCGCGAAGCTGAAGGCCGAGCGGCCAGCCGCCGGCGAGAGCCAGGACTTCGCCAACACCACCGATCCGTCGCTGCGGTACGCGGATCCGAACGGCTATCCCCGCATCTCGCTGCATCCGATGCGGTTCAAGCTGATTCAGACCGACGACTTCGTGTACCAGCTGTGGGAATACAACCAGAACTGGCGGCAGATTGCGTTGAATGTTCCGCAGGATCCCGATCCGGCGATCACCTGGTACGGCAACGCGGTCGGCAAGTGGGAAGGCGACACGCTTGTCGTCGATTCAGTCGGCTACAAGGATTCGACGTGGCTCGACGCGCGCGGCCTGCCGCACACGCGGGATCTGCACCTCACCGAGCGGATCCACCGCATGGGCGAGAACCTCGCGTTCGACATCACGTTCGAGGATCCGGGCGCGTTCAGCAAACCGTGGACGGCGCATCTCATCTTCAGGCCATCGCCGGACGGAACGATGTCGGAAAACATCTACACGATTTCCGACGAGCTGCGGTTCCGCGAGCGTTTTCTGAATCAGAAGGTGAACATCCCCATCCGAAGGTGATCACATGAGAAGAAGGCTTGTTGCCATCGCGTCCGGTGTGGTGCTTCTGTCGAGCGCGCTGGCGGCGCATCACGCCAACGCGGTGTTCGATCTCGGGAAGCGGCTGACACTGACCGGAACGGTGACCGAGTGGTTCTGGGCCAACCCGCATTGCCTTCTGCGTTTCGATGTCAAGACCGACAGCGGTGAGATGACGCACTGGGTCGCCGAGACGCAGGCGCCGCCGAACATGACCCCGTTCGGCTGGACGAAACAGTCGTTCGCGGTTGGTGACCAGGTTGTCGTGACGCTCGAACCCGTGAAGAACGGCCAGCCGCTTGGGCGCATCCTTCAGGTCAAGCTGCCTGATGGCAAGACGCTCGTCGCGGGTAACGGCCTTCCCCCGAGCGGTGGAGATCGACCGTGAATCCCGGATTCGGGATTCGGGATTCGGGTTGCGCAAGAACGTACGTAGGGGCCGACCTGAAGGTCGGCCCCTACAACCGGACCATCATCGCAGCGATCGCGGCGATTGCGATCGTGACGCTGCTCGCGCCAGTGCTCCTCGGCCAGCAAGGCTTCCGCCGCACGCCCGGAGCGGTCTACGACAGGGATTTCCCGGGCAAGAAATCGGGGCCCGCACCGCGGCGTGATATCTCCGGCATCTGGGAATTCGCGAACGGGGGCGCCGAAGGCATTCAGGCTGATGGCGCGAAGGCGATTCCGTCGGACGGCAAGCCCGAGCACGAGCTGCCCTTCACGCCGGAGGGCCGCAAGGCGTTTACGAACAACAAGCCGACGTACGGTTTCACGCAGGTCCCGTCGGCGCTGACCAACGATCCGATGCCGGGCTGCGATCCGCAGGGGTTCCCGCGCATCGTGCTGCACAACGCGCATCACGAGCAGATCCTTCAGACGGCCACACAGGTTGTGATCCTGTATCAGTTCAACAAGAAGTGGCGCTCGATCTGGACGGACGGCCGGAAGCTGCCGAGCAATCCAGAGGTGCCCGGGTGGGACATGAAGGACTCACCACCACCGGAGGCACGCTTCTGGGGCTACTCCGTCGGCCGATGGGTGGATGACTACACGTTCGTTGCCGACTCCAACGGCTTCGACGATCGAAGCTGGCTCGACAACGCAGGCCGGCCTCACAGCGACGCACTTCACGTCATCGAGACGTATCACCGCGTCGATGCGGATCATCTCGAGAAGACGATCATGATTGACGACCCGAAGTACTACACGCGGCCGTGGGTCGCCCTCGACAAGATTCCCTATCGGCTGCAGTCACCGAGTCTCGAGATCCCCGAGCAGGAATGCGTCCCGTCCGAGACGGCGAAGTACAACCAGTTGTTTGCAAACCCCGCGGCTAAGTAAATCGTTCGGATCGTTCGGGTCGTTCAGGCCGCTCTGCGCTTGCCTTCCTGGCAGAACGCGAGCAGGTCGCGGTTGACCAGATCCGGGTGCGTGGCGGTGAGGCCGTGCGGCAGGCCCGGATAGTAGATTTCCGCGGCGCCCTTGACCAACTTTGCTGTCTTCTTTCCTGAATCCTTGACGGGCACGATCTGGTCGTCCTCGCCGTGCATGACCAGCGTCGGGATATCGAACTTCTTGAGATCTTCGGAGAAGTCGGTTTCGGAAAAGGCCTTGATGCTGTCGTACGAATTCTTGAGGCCGGCCTGCATGCTCCAGAGCCAGAACTGATCAAGGATCCCCTGGGATACCTTCGCACCAGGTCTGTTCGCGCCATAGAACTGAAGAGCGAAGTCTATGTAGGCCTGTGAGCGGTCCTTCACCAGGGCGCTTCGCAAGCTATCGAAGACTTCGATCGGGAGTCCTTCCGGATTGGCCTCGGATTTCAGCATGATCGGCGGCACGGCGGCTATGAGGACCGCCTTCGCCACACGCTTCGTGCCGTACCGGCCGATGTAGCGCGCGACTTCTCCGCCGCCGGTCGAGTGGCCCACCATCGTGATGTCCTTGAGATCCAATGCCTCGATCAGCGCTGCCAGATCGTCTGCATACCCGTCCATGTCGTTGCCGGACCAGGCCTGGCTGGATCGGCCATGCCCACGACGATCGTGGGCGACGACGCGGAAGCCGTGCTGTGCGAGAAACAACATCTGGCCGTCCCACATATCGGAGTTCAACGGCCACCCGTGCGAGAACGTGACGACCGGGCCCTTGCCCCAGTCCTTGTAATAGATCGTCGTGCCATCCTTCACCGTGAACGTGCTCATGTGCATGTCTCCTGTGTTCAAGCCGCCTTACGTTTGCCCTGCTGGCAAAACGCGAGCAGGTCGCGGTTGACCAGATCCGCATGCGTGGCGGTGAGGCCGTGCGGCAGGCCCGGATAAAAGATTTCCACGGCGCCTTTGATCAGCGTCGCCGACCTCCGCGACGAAAGATTGATCGGAACAATCTGATCGTCCTCGCCATGCATGAGCAGAGTCGGGATATCGAACTTCTTCAGGTCCTCGTGGAAATCCGTCTCCAGAACGGCCTTGGCGCTTTCATACGAGTTCTTCAGGCCGGCCTGCATGGACCAGAGAAAGAACTGGTCCAGAATGCCCTGCGAGACCTTTGCGCCGGGGCGATTGGCGCCGTAAAACGGAATCGCCAACTCCTTGTAGAACTGCGCGCGATCGTTGACGAGCGAGGTCAGCATCCGGTCGAACTCCGCGATGGGGACACCCTCAGGGTTGGTCGGCGACTTGCCGAGGCCCGGCGGCACCGCGCCGATCAGCACGACCTTTGAGACGCGTTTTGTACCGTGCCGGCCGATGTAGCGGGTGACCTCACCGCCACCGGTCGAGTGAGCGACCATCGTGATGTCCTTGAGATTCAGCGCCTCGATCACGGCTGCCAGATCGTCTGCATACCCGTCCATGTCGTTGCCGGACGAAGCCTGGCTGGATCGACCATGCCCACGGCGATCGTGTGCGACCACTCGGAAGCCGTGCTGTGCGAGGAACAACATCTGGCCGTCCCACATATCGGAGTTCAACGGCCACCCGTGCGAGAACGTGACGACCGGGCCCTTGCCCCAGTCCTTGTAATAGATCGTCGTGCCATCCTTGACCGTGATCGTGCTCATCTGCATTGCTCCTCGCATGCGGGTCTGTGATCCCTTCGCGCGAATCGTTGCGCGCGCGAAGGCCGCATCGAAGCCGATTCGCAAATCGGACGCCGCCTGTAAGATGTTGCCTACAAACAGCGCGTCACATCGTCGTTAGCGATGCCTCGTCAGATCTCACCAAGGTTCGTCAAGCGCGACGCGGCTTTCGAGTCCTTCGGATCGTTCTGGTGGTTCGGATTGCGGCGAGTGCCTACGGTCTTCGTCAGAGCCGTCGTGGTGCTTGCGCCAGTCGCGCGGCCAGTTCGTGCTCGTCGACTGCCAACGTGCGGGGCCCGTCCGAAAGAATGCGCCACCCAGGCTGGTGGTGTAGTGCAGTTCGAATCCGGCGCCGTACTTCAGGTTCATCTTCAGCGGTCGCGATGAAAACAGTCCTGAATTGAGAACCTTCGATCTGATTGTGATGTGGCCAGCGGCACGGGCCTTCGTGTTCCCAATGCCCGCAGAGTGCGACCGTGACCATGGCGCCAACCGTTGCCGGGTCCGTGCCGTCGGCCAGCATGACGTCCGCCTGATGCACATATGCCTGCGCGTTCATATCAGACAAGACATGCCGGCCTGGTCATGCAGTCTCACCAGCGAACCTCCTGAGATGCTGGCCGATGCGATAGAACATCAACAGATTCAAGCCCGCCACGAACGCGGATAGCGACCAGCCGCTCACATATGGTGACGCGCCGCTTTGCAAGACCTTCAGCGCCAACGCGAGCGCGGGTTGCACGTCGCCGCGCGTTCCAACGGCTGCTAACAGTACGCGCACGGCAGACGGGCCCTCAGGATCGCCGGGGCTTCGGCTTGCTCTTGCCTTTGAGATTGAGTGCCACCGCGGCGCGAATGAGATCCTTCAACGCCGCCTCATCGATCGTGTCGCCTTCGTGGATGTCGATGGCGCGCCTGACATTCCCGTCTAGGCTGGAGTTGAACAGACCCGAGGGGTCTTTCAACGAAGCTCCCCTGGCAAACGTCATCTTGACGACGTTCGTGTACGTCTCTCCCGTGCAGACCAGGCCGCCGTGGGACCAGACGGGAGTTCCCGGGGAAGACGCTTTCTTCCACTTCCATTCTTCGACGATCTCAGGGTCTGCCTGCCTGACGAGAGTGCGGACGCGGGCGAGCGTCTTGCCCCTCCAGTCGCCCAGTTCCTTGATCCTCGCGTCGATCAGCCGAGAAGGAGATTCGTCGTTGGTCCTTGCGCCCTTGTGCATGTTGTAAAACTACTACGGGCCGCATACCCTTTCCACAAACGGGCCGTGTCGACGGGTGATGTCGGAACCATTTCGTCGTTGATCGACAAGGCAGAGCAAGGCGACGCCCTGGCGGCGGAAGCCCTGTTCTCAACGCTCTATTCGGAGCTCCATCGTCTTTCGAAACGCGAGCTGGCACGCCACGGTGGGCCGCTCACGCTCAGCGCGACGACCCTCCTGCACGAAGCCTATCTGGATATCGCCGAACGGTGCGGCCTCTCTTTTCCGGATCGCGCCAGATTCATGGGTTACGCGGCGCGTGTCATGCGCGGGCTCATCATCGATTACGCTCGCAATCGATGCGCGCTGAAGCGAGGAGGCAGCTTCCAGCTCACCGCGCTGGCGAATGCTGTCGCCGAACATCTGGTGGACGATAAGCGCCTCACAGAGCTGAGCGACGCGCTGGACCAACTGGCCAAAGTCGACCCTCAACTCGCCGAAGTGGTCGATTTGCGGTTTTTCTGCGGCTTCTCGTTCGCCGAGATCGCGGCCATGCGACAAACCTCCGAGCGCACCGTTCAGCGCCACTGGGAAAAGGCGCGCATCTACCTCCGGCAAGGCATCGGCGCACGAGCGCTCTGGAAGTAACTGTCGTTTTTACCCTCCCGAATCCGATCTAAGAACAAACGGCATTCCCAGAGGGGGGAACCATGCGATTCCAGCGCTCAGCGCGCCACTTTCAGTTTTGTATCTTCGTCTTCGTCACACTTGCAGTGCTCACAGCTGCGACGACGGTGCCGAACCTATCGAGATTTCAGGACGCGTCGGGCGATGTCGCGACCTACACCGTCGGGGCGATCGACTCGAACAATCCGTTCTTTCAATCCTTGGGGACGAATGGGCGCAGTTGCGGCACATGTCACCTGCTGAGCGACGGAATGGGATTGAGCAGCGCAAGTGCCGCCGCAAGATTTGCGTCGACCGCCGGTGCCGATCCGCTATTTGCGGATGTCGACGGCGCCAACTGTTCCGGTGTGGTGCGCGACGATGCTTCGGCGCACAGCCTGCTGGTCAACCACGGTTTGATTCGAGTCCCGTTGCCGGTCCCCGCCAACGCTCAGTTCACCGTCGAAACCGTGTATGACCCTTACGGCTGCGCAGATACGGTCGACAACTCAACGGGCAAACGCATGCTGTCGGTCTACAGGCGTCCTCTGCCATCGACCAATCTGAGGTTCCTGAGTGGGCTGATGTTTGACGGGCGAGAAACAGTCGCGCCATTGAACAATGCCAGCACGTTCAAGGCGAACCTCGTCACCGATCTCACGCATCAGGCGCTTGACGCGACGCTTGGACACGCTCAAGCAGCAACCGCCCCAACGAGCGGACAGCTGTCGGCCATCGTGAACTTCGAGCTGTCGCTCATCACCTCGCAGCTGCGCGACAACGCCGCAGGATCGCTGGAAGCCGAGGGCGCGTCCGGTGGACCGCTGCATTTGTCGGCCGAAACCTACTATCCCGGCATCAACGACTCGCTCGGCTCGAATCCGACCGGGGCGTCGTTCGATAAGCACGTTTTCACTCTGTTCTCTCGATGGGCGGACCTGCCGAACGCGAATTCGCTGAAAGACGCGCGCGAAAACATCGCCGCGGGCGAGGAAATCTTCAACACGTTCCCGCTGCAGATCTCAGGCGTCGCGGGTTTGAATGACGCGCTCCAGCAGCAGACGATTGTCGGAACGTGCACCAGCTGCCACGACACGCCCAACGTCGGTAATCACTCGTTGCCGGTGCCGCTCGACATCGGCGTCAGTCATTCCCCAGCCTTTGAAACCGACGCCGATACCAACCTCGCGCTCGGTGAGCTCGACGTTCCTGAGCTGCCGATTTTCAAGCTCACCTGCGGCAACGTGAATCCACCTAAAGTGGCGTATACAAGCGATCCAGGCAAGGCGCTCATCACCGGTCTGTGTACCGACCTGGTGCGTGTGAAGGGTCCGATTCTTCGCGGGCTCGCGGCGCGTGCGCCGTATTTCCATAACGGTGCAGCCGCCACGCTGATGCAGGTGGTCAACTTCTACAATGAGCGATTCGAGATGCGATTGAACGACGAACAGAAACGGCAGCTGGTCGCGTTTCTCCAGTCGCTCTAGTGAAGGGCGGTTGTTGAGTGAATCACCTCGCGTGTCACAGCGGCGAAGCGCGGATCGCCGCGCAACGAGTCGAATGCCGGCTCGACGTTCAGATAAATCAGGTCTCGCGTCCCATCGTCGACCGCGCGCCGCAGCCAGCGGAAGGCCTCATCGATCTTGCCGCTTAACGCGTAGATTTGGGCCAGATCGGTCGATGTCGTGTAGCCGCGACGCTCAACGGCCGCCTGTTCGGCTTCGGCGTACCGGCGCAAGAAGGCAAAATAGCCTGAACGGTGTCCCAGCTGCACGAGAGCCGCCACTTCATCGGGCGGGGCGCCGCTCAGCGTCAGGTAGGCCTGGCGATGCTCCAACGCCTCGTCATAGCGATGCAGCTGTTCATATACCGTCACCAGGACGATCTGCGTGAAGCCATAGTTTGGGTCGATGTCCAGGGCATCGTTCAGCGTTCGAAGAGCCGCGTCGTACTCTCGACCGAAGTACTGAATTCGACCGATGTAATGGGCAATGAGCGGCGACCATGGATCGACACGCTGCGCCCGGCGAGCCGCAGCGACTGCCTCGTCGACCCGACCCATCGCCACGAGGCATTGTGAGTAATAGAAGTTCACATCGGCATTGCCAGGGTCGGCTTCGATCGCCCGACGAAAGTCCTGCTCTGACGCGGCGAAATCGTGGTCGTAATACAGCTTCGTGACGGCCGATGCGAGCAAGACGTCGGGCGATGCGGGATCGAGCTGCGCAGCCTGGATCGCTGTTTCGTGCGCACGTGCGAGCGCGACTTTGGGTGGCAATCCCAACCCGAAGATGTAGGCTCGCGCCAGTCCTCCGCGCGCAGCGGTAAACGTGGGATCGAGCGCGACGGCGCTCTTGTATGCATCGATCGCACGATCGGTCGCCACACCACCCGCGCCGGATTCGTAGTGACGCGCGCGCAGATACGCCTGCAGCGCTTCGGGGCGTACCGGCCGGCGTCGCGCCCATCGGGCGCGGTCGTCGGGTGAGAGCGTGATCTGGATCGCGCGCACTAAAGCGTCGACGAGATCAGATTCAACGTTGAACAGGTCCTTGAGATCCCGATCGTAAACCTCGGACCACAAGGGCCGCGCTGGATTCAGTTGAACCAGCTGCGCGCTCAATCGGATCCGGTTGCCTGTCCGCGCGATCGAGCCTTGGACCACGGCGTCTACGCCAAGGTCGCGGCCAAGCTCCGCCAAGGGCTTCCCGTCGCGCTTCGCCTGCACCGCCGTCGTGTGGGAAATGACGCGCAGCGATCCGATTGTCGAAAGCTCCGTGGTCAGCCGCTCCGTGAGCCCATCGGCGAGATAGTCGTCATCGTTCGTCGTCGATAGATCGTCCAACGGCAACATCAGGAGGGAATGAATTTCAGGATTTGGCGCTGAGCGAAGGCCACCCCTCACGTAGTACGTGACGGCGAGGGAAGCAACGACGACCGCTGCTGTTGCCGTCGCCGCGAACGACACCACGTGCCGCCGTACGAGTTTGGAACCTCGATACGCAATTGAGTCGGGCCGTGCTGAAATCGGCTCGTCGCGAAGATACCTCCTGAGATCATCGGCCATTTCCCCGACGGACGCGTAGCGGTCGTGCGGATCCTTCTTGAGCGCCTTTGCCAGAATGGTATCGAGATCGCCCCGAAGCACGCGCCGGAGTTTCTCGTCCGTGGCAACGGCGGAGCAACAGGGCGGCTCATCATGGACCACGCGTTCGATAAGATCGGCAGGCGATCGGACGCCGCCCGCCGGGTGCCGGCCCGTCAGCAGAACGAACAGCAGGACGCCGAGCGCGTACACGTCCGTCGCCGGCGACACGTCGCCGCCGGTCAGCTGTTCGGGGGCGGCGTACTCGGGGGTCAGCGCGACACCGCCGTCTCGCGTCAGCATGGTCGCCTGGCCGACGCTGTCATTGTCCAGCAGCTTTCCAATGCCAAAGTCGAGCAGCTTCACCTGACCGTCGCTCGTGACGAGGACGTTTGACGGCTTGATGTCGCGATGCACAATCGAGCTCGCATGCGCATGCTCGACGGCCGCCAGGACATCCAGGAACACGAGCAGTCGCGCCCGCACGTCAAACTCGCGCCGCTCGCAGTACCGATCGATCGGCTCGCCGTCGACGTACTCAAGGACCAGGTACGGGGAGCCGCCAGGCGACACGCCGGCGTCGATCAATTGCGCAATGTGCGGATGCGACAACCGCGCGAGCATCCCACCCTCGCGTCTGAAACGTTCGTCACCGCGTCCGATGTAAACGGCGGATAGAAATTTGATCGCGACACGGCGATCGAAACGGCCGTCGGTCCGCTCAGCCATCCAGACACTGCTCATTCCGCCATGGCCAATCGGTGACACCAGCGTGTATGGACCAACGGTCTCGCCGGCCAGCGAGGATTCAGTTACTGACTGGGGAGAGTCGGATTCCAGGAAGCGCTCGGCGGTTGCCTCGCGATGCTCCGCGAGAAGCTCGCGGACGGTCGCGGCGATGGTTGGCTTCTCTGCGTCGAGCGCAGCGAGCCACGCGTCGCGCTCCTCGTGTGCGAGCGAGAGTGCTTCGTCGAGGTATGGCTCGATCTCACGCCATCGATCTGCGGGCAACATAACTGTTTGAATCCTGGCGGTATGTACCTACGGCCACCGCAGGCGCGCCGCGCTGAACTTCGGCTCCTTACCTGTCTTCTTGCGCAGGTCCCCGTACATCAGTTCCTCGACGAACTCGACGCACTTGAACTCGAGCAGCTGTGCGCGCTTCTCCTGCCTGCGATAGAGCGGCATCTGAATCTTCCACGGCCGCGTGAACACCTTCGGATCCTCGATCGTCGCCTGATAGTCGAGCACGTCCGGGCTCACGGGCGTGAATCGCTCAACGACGTGCAGCGCCTCGCTGTGAAAATTACCGGCGCGGTCGAACCACGTCTGGTCGTTGAGGCCCGTGACGTCGACGACGAGCGTGTTCCCTTCCCAATGACCCGTCGACTGACCCATCCACGTGTCCACCGGCGGCGGTTCCGTCTTCCCCATCTTGATCACGCGATTGGCGCTCGCGTACTCGTACGACATGAGGATGTCGTTGCTGGCGGTCTGCAGGATCTGAAATGGATACGGCATGTAGGTCGCACGTGGAATGCCGGGAAGGTAGCACTTGACTTCCGGATCCCTGCTCAACCAGTTCTCGTAGTTCTCCTTCTGCTTCGCCGCCGCCCACGGCTGATACGGAATCTCGTTGCCGTCGACGACGCTGAGCCCCGCCGGGACCGCAAGCACGGCGCCGAGTTCGAGCACCGGGCCGTTCCGCGCCTGATGGTCGAGCAGATTCCAGTTCGCCGACCCGACGGCCTGCCAGATTCCGTTGAAATCCGGTTTGCCGTCGGCGGTTCGCGAGACATTGACATCGGGTGCGCGCCCCTCGACCGGCGATCGCATCATCTGGGAAATCACGATCGTCCCGGCGATGGACACGAGCGCGATGGCGGCGCCTTTCAGCCAGTTTTGCATCGCATCTCTCCGGTGCAGTTAGTGCGAGCTGGAGCCCCGCGCGGCCCGGTCTCGCGCGCGACCCGCGCTGAGCGTATTCGGCACCGCGCGGTTGCCTTCGTGACAGGCGTACTCGAAGAGCTGGTAATCCGGTTCCCGGTGCAGCGGCATCGCCACCTTCCAGGGCGAGGTGAAGACCTTCGGATCCTCGATGGTCACCTCGTAGTTGATCGTGTTCTCGTCAACCCGTGTGAAGCGCTCGACCGCGTGCAGTTCTTCGCTCTGTGGGATCGCGCGGACGCGCTGCGTGGCGACATTGGTCGCGACTGTCCCCTTATCGTTGTAGTCGGTGATGTCGACGACGAGCGTGTTGCCTTCCCAACGGCCTCTCGAGTCGCCGTTCCATAAACGGAAGCTCGAACCGAGATGCGGCCGCCCGTCGATCGGAATCATGCGCGCTTCGTGGATCATCTCGTAGACGATCGCGACGTAGCCGGGACCCTGGAGGATCTGGTATCCCGACCCGTAGCCCGCCGGGAAAATCCCGCCCGGCACGCCACGGGTGATGCACCGCTCCCACGGCGTGAAGTTCACCCAGTCGTCCTGGATGTGCGTGAGCCGGTAATTTCGGACCTCCTCCGCCCACGGCATGATCGGCACGCGGCCACTGGGTGGGTCGACGACGAGCGATCTGGCCTTCGTCAGCTTCCGATCGCTGGTGTCGGTCAGGAAGGAAGAAGGCCCCGTGCCGCGCCCGGTCCCATCGACATCGCCGGCATAGAAATCAGGTTTGTCGCCTTCATCGGGAACCTCGAACGGCGTGCTCGTGTAGTTGGTCCAGATGCCCTGCAGATCCGGCTGACCGTCCGATGTGCGTGGCTGCGTCCAGTTCTTCGAGGATTGCTGCTGCGCCGCGGTCACCGCGAAGGCGGCGACGGCCATCGCAATCACGAGTGGCGTGAGCGTCTTCATTTCCTGCCTCCCGCATCGCCCGGTGCGCCGGTACCGGTGGATCCGATGAACAACTTCTTGCCGTCGGGCAGCGTCACGTCACCGCCGCTCGCCCTGTTGGATCCATCACGCGCGCGGAAACCCTGCACGAGGATGGCCGTGCCAGGCATGACGGATTCCTTGTTCCATCCACGCCGAAGGAGCGCGTTGGGCGCGCCGCCTTCGATCATCCAGGCGACGACCTTTCCGTCCGGCCCTTTGACGTCGATGTGCAGCCATGCGTGCGGATTGGTCCATTCCATCTTGGTGATGGTGCCCCTGAGCGTGACGGGTTTGCTGCCGTCGAACTCCGCCGCGAAGGAATGATGCGCCGCGACCGGTGCGCCAGCCGCAAGCATGGCAACGACCGCAGCCGCGACGATGTGTGACGTTCTCATCGCAGTGACCTCCCGCGCTACTTGAGAGAAGCCCAGTTGATGCAGCCAGGTCCGGAATCGGCGCCCATCGGGAAGCGGTGCGTCACGTCGAGCGTCTTCAGATCGACCTCGACGACGCTGTGGTCATCGCGCAATCCGAGATACGCGCGCGACCCATCCGGCATCACGTACATCCCGCCGTCGCCGGTGTCGCGATCGGCGACCTTCAACTGCTTGATCTCCTTGTGGGACTTGGCGTCCACAACGATGAGCGTACCCGTGCCGCCGTCGAGAATCAGGACTTTGCTGCCGTCCGGCGTGAACTTCAGCCGGTTGGCGTCGGCCAGCCTCAAGCCGAACGACTGTTTCACCCGCCTGGTGCTCGTGTCGATGATCGACACGGCGCCGTCGCCGCGTGTCGCCGTCCAGAGCTCGCTGCCGTCGGGCGACAGGTCGATACCTTCCGGCGTCAGGCCCGGCACAGGAATCGCCATCACCTTGTACCTCGGCGGCCCTCCCCTCACACCATCGATCACCGAGACGCTGTTGGACCCGCGATTCGGCACCCACAAGGTCTGTTGATCCCTGGCGAGGACCAGCAGGTGTGTGCCGTCCTGCCCGATGCCAAGCATCCATTCCACCTTGTTGGCAACGGGGTCGTAGCGGCCGATCGATTTATAGCCCTCGGCGGTGAAGTACAGCTTGCCTCCGGTATAGAGCACGTCGTGCGGAGCGCTGGCAGTGCCGGTGTCGATGCGCCGGATCTCCTTCATCGCGCGCACGTCGATCATTGAAATGCCGACGCCTGGACTCGCCACAAAAGCCGTGGTCCCATCAGGCGTGACAGTGACTTCGTGGGGGTCGCGGCCAACCGGGACTCGCCCCAGCACGTTGCCCGACGCCGGATCGACG
>JACXTT010001972.1_pt1 | contig 33373 bp, 31 predicted proteins | sample 9270951 | NCBI WGS metagenome assembly JACXTT01 (sample SAMN15532306, study PRJNA645909) | rock metagenome | isolation source: weathered quartz diorite | place: Puerto Rico | collected 2017-06-21
TTCAGACGAATCAACGGATACACCCAGGTGGCAGCGACAATCGATGCCACGCACAAAAAGGCATCAAAGGTACGGAGAGCCGCTTAAAAATATTTTCCACAACTATTGATATTTACTCGACGAGCTCCCTTAGGAAGTAAATTATCCAACTCTGCCCAATTGTACCTTGTCGATCGAAGATTCTCAATGAATCGATCAATGTTGAACGGATCCCTAACTTGCCAACACTTCACCAAAACCAGACCTTTGAGTTGTCGAAGGTTCAGAGGTTTCTGGAAACAAAAGTACAGGTCATAGACGTCTCTTGGTCGAGTACGTTGGAACGTTGCTCGCATTTTCTCCGACACAATTTCTTCGAAGGTCAACGCCTGAACTTCCGGAATTGCAACCTCGAGGTGTTTATGATACGACTGGCTCTGAAGAGATTTCTGAGTTACGGCCAGAATCGGTTCTGCACGAAAGCTGGCTTCGAAGTCAAATGCTCCAGTCGCTGACGCCGTCCGATATTCGAATTGTATTCCAATTCCACCGGGAGTAATTCGTTCCGATCTCTTCACCTCCAGAAAAGTAATGTCATGAAATGGGGAGAAAAACGCTTTTCGCACGTCCCGCAGGAGTGATTCTGGATTTGCTCTGCTCAAGGCGGTAAAGTCGAGGTCTTCCGAAAAACGGTATTGTTTCCCAAAGAACACTTTCCGAAGGCAGGTTCCGCCTTTGAACGCCAGACGTTCAAGCAATCGGTTCTTGTTCAGCAAGGCAAGCGCGTAAGTCAATATGATTTCCTGCCGGGCAATGCCGACGGGAATTCTCGCATTAGCAGCGTAGAGGTCGATGAACTTATCTTCAATCATCTATTTTATCTCGAGCTCAGCCCTGAGAGATCGAAGCGGAACATTTTCAATAATATTCCAGTCAGAATTTACTTTGCCTCTCTTACCCCACCGTTTCACTTCGCCCAGTGGAGCAGAAATCTGATTCACGTATTCGTGGAGTGTCATTCGGACGGATTTGGGCACATCGGGGACACGCAGGACATCAAGGAGGTAACCCAGACGAACGGCGAGGGCCCGGTTCCCCATGTGTTTGGCATAGAAAAGAAGCTTGTCAAAACGTGTTCTGGGGCTTGAAAGGAGAATGAATCTCGCAACGGCTTCGATTCCACCTACCAACTCCGGTCTGTCGAGAGAATCCAGAAGTGTTTTTTCCAGGTCAGAAACGACAACCTCTTCATTGTCGATCTTCGTCTTTTCATACCCCAAAAACTTCTTCTTGGTGACCGTAACGAATTGCACTGTGACGTGCTTGAATGTTAACGGACGCTGCTGACGCTGAACAACAACATGAAGAACTCGGGGAAGCTGGGTGGTAAGATGGTGATGATATGCCGCCGATAGATATCCGAGATAGTAAGGCTGCTTCAAAGCCCTTGTTATCATATAGGGGGACATTCTCGGAGCAAGCTTCTTGTACCCCCTCTTTGCTTCAATGAGCACGTAGTGTCCCTTTCCAAGGGGCTCCATCCATCCCTTCTTAATAAGAGTATGCGCTATAAAGTAGGCATAGCTCTTTGAGCATCTCAAGAGTTTCTGGATCATTCGAACGTTCAGGAACAATACGTTATTCCATTCAAGCTGAAGGATAAGCTTAGCTTCGTTTCCTGATAATGTTCTTTTTTTCACCAATTTCTTACACGAAATATATATGCATGTTCTTAGCGATTCACTAAGAATGTGCATAATATATTTATCAAATGCAAGTTCTCTTGATTGTGAGAAGAGGGGACTTAACACTAAGCGGTTGGATCGCCTAATAGTTCTCGGCGACAGCAGGCGGAGAGTATAGTCTAAGGTTGGTTGTTGCTATAATGCGTGTTCACACGGAACTTCATATTCTAACACTGCAAAAGGGCGAACATTAGTTCTCATAACGTGATCTTTAGGGCTGCTCTCATTATCGAACCCGACCCCCGTTGCTTGAGGCGCTGACAGGCATCGCGCGCCTTTTTGATTTTGGCTAGTTCTTCAAGTCCAGGTCACCCCTCAGGCCCCAGACTTGTCGCCAAAGCGTCGGACCATTGAGGAGGTGGCTTCGTTCGCAGAGCCAAACTGTGATACTACCAGAAATCCTTCGTGATAATGCTCAAGAATCAGCCCTGGTCCTCGGAGGGCGGTTCGGTCCCGGTCATCGACACCTTTGACGCAAAGCTCCTGATCAGGGCAAGCTCCCGGACATTGAAAAAATTCATCCAGTACATCAGCAACAAAAACAGAAAGAGCAGTACGATCTTATACGAAAGCGATGCGGCGTGGGAGTAGGAAAGCATCTCGACGGGGGGAATATAGTATAGAAGCAGAACGATGGCGACGGCAATCAGAATCTTACCTATTCGCGACAGTTCATAATGAACCGGATACACTCGGCGGCTGACCCCGTACATCAGCAGGGCCATCACCAGATAGGCAAGAAAAGTCGCCCAGGCTGCGCCCATCATCCCCATCGAGGGGATCAGCAGATAGTTAGCCACGACATTGACGAGCGCCCCGGCAAACGTCACGGGGGCGGCGTACTGAGTTTTCTTCTCTATATAGATCCCTGCCGAAAGATTTGAATGAATCCCGAGGAAAACATACCCGGCGAGGACGACCGGCACGATATGGAGGCCGCTCCAGTAACCGGGTCCGATGATATTCCGGCCGAAAATACTGATCCTCGCAAAATCTTCTATAAAAAACGTGAGAAAGAGAAAGATGGCTGACATGAACCCGACGAGGTAGGTAAGCACCCGGGCGAAGATCTCCTTTGCGTTATGTTCCCGGGAGACCGAGAAATAAAAGGGGCGCCAGGCATAGTCGTACATGGAAACGATCAGCATCATAAAAATTCCCAGGCGGTAATTCGCCTGATAGATGCCGACCGTCGAATCATTCGTCAAAGCCCTCAGGATGGGGCGGTCGATCACCTGCACGGCTACGGCGCCGAGCCCGGCCGGGACAAACGGCAGGGCAAATCTCAAAAGCGCCTTCCAGAGGTAGCTATTGAAGCTCGGAATGATCTGGCGTACGATCGTGGGGGTCAGAAACGTAAGAGTCAGCACCGAGGCTATGAGGCCGCTCAGGAAAACCCCCTCGATCCCCATCCTGAACACGAGCAGAAAATTCAGAAGGACATTGAGCGCAATATTCAAGAATTTAATTGTGGCAAAAAGCTTTGGTTTCCTTTCAATCCGCAGCGCGGCAAACGGGATAATGGCCATAGCGTCGAATGCCAGAATCCAGGCGGCATAGCGGATGACAGAAACGTGCGGGGGGGGAATATCGATGAGCCGGGCGAGGGGCGTGGAAAAAACTGTAATTAGAAGCGAAAAAACAATCGATGAGCTGACAAGCGAAAAGAAGGGAGTAGAGAAATTTTCCTTCGAATTCCCGATTTCAAGCGACGTGGAATACTTGAAAAACGCCGACTCGAGCCCATAGGAATAGACAACGGTAACAAATGCTATCAATGAATAAACGTAGGCGACGATCCCATACTGGCCCGCTGCGAAAACATGCGTATAGAACGGAACCAGCAGAAAATTAAGAAATCGACCGAGGATGGTGCTGATACCATAGATCGCGGTATCGGACGTCAGCCGCTTAATTTCTTGCAACATTCAACGTTGTGAGATTTTCATTGACATATCGAGAGCCGGGGGAGAATGAGTCAGGAGTCCTACGGAAATGAAATCGACGCCCGTTTCGGCGACAGCCCGGACGTTCTCGAGGGAAATTCCGCCGGATGCCTCCACTTCGGCGGAATGCTTAACCAATAAAACAGCCTCGCGCATCGCATCAAGCGAAAAATTATCGAGCATGATCCGATTCACTCCCGGGAATTGAAGCACTTCCCTGATATCGTCGAGGTTTGTCGTTTCAACCTCGACGGGAAGATTCCGGGAGCGGGCATAGGGGAGGCAACGTTCGAGAGCGGGGCGGATACCGCCTGCGGCTGCGATATGATTATTTTTCACAAGAATCATATCATCGAGACCGAAGCGATGATTAACCCCTCCGCCGGTGCGGACCGCAAGTTTGTCCAGGATGCGAAGCCCGGGGGGAGTTTTCCGTGTGTCGGTGATTTTTGCGGAAGAACCTTTAACGGCCCCGACAAATTGTGAGGTCAGCGTCGCGATTCCGGACATTCTCTGCAAAATATTCAGCGCGGTGCGTTCGGATTTAAGCAGGCTCGAAAAAAAGCCTTCGGCCCGGGCGATCGTCGTCCCGGGCTTGGCAAAGAAACCGTCGGCGCACAGTTTTTCAAAAGAAACCTGAAAATCGACGCACTGGAACACCATTTCTGCGACGGAAAGACCCGCGACGATTCCGGGCGATTTGATCATGATCTCAGCTCTGCCGGGGAGATCCGGGGGGACGATCGCCTCTGTCGTCACGTCCCCTGTGGCAAGATCCTCAAGAATCGCCTCCTCGACGAGGCGGCTCAACCTGTTGTCGTTTGAAAACATATCAGGGACGCGGGGGCGTCGGAGGGTCCGGAGGATCGACCAGCATTATAGGAATATTATCCCGTATGGGATAAATCTTTCCGCACTTTTTGCAGGTAAGAGTTTGCTTTTCCCGGTCGTAGAGCAGGTCGCCGTGACAGACGGGGCAGCAGAGTATTTCGAGAAGTTTTTCAGACAGCATGCGCCAGGCGTGAAATTTTTTCCAGAAACTCCCGGGGAGCGCGGGTCGGTTTTCCGGTGGAAGAATTCACAAAACTGTGGACCGTATACCCATCGGCGAGCAGGCCGGAGTCGGCGGAAACCTCATACTCAATCCAGACGCGGACCGTTGGCCGCTCGGTGAGAATCGTCCTGACCGTCAGCAGATCATCGTAACGGGCGGCGCGGGAATAGCGGCAGAAAGCCTCGATCACCGGGAGAAAAAAACCAAGCCGTTCGATCTCGGGATAGGGCATGCCCAGGTCCCGGAGGAGGTCGGACCGGCCCTGTTCGAAATACTCAAAAAATTTGGCGTAATACACCATCTTCATCTGATCTGTATCGGCATAGCGCACCCGGATCTTCGTCTCTGAGGTCAGGTCATTCCTCATATTCGCCCATTGCTCCGAACTTTTCAATCCTTCGCTCGATCAGCTTGTCGATCTTGACTTTCCTGAACTTTTTCAGCTCATCCACGAGCACATTTTTAAGAATATCCGAGGCTTCCTGGGGGTTCCGGTGGGCACCCCCGAGGGGTTCGGGGACGATGCGGTCGATGATACCCTGGGCGAGGAGGTCGGGGGCGGTCAGTTTCAGGGCTTCGGCGGCCTGCTCTTTATATTCCCAGCTTCGCCACAGGATACTCGAGCATGATTCGGGTGAAATGACGGAGTACCAGGTATTCTCCATCATCAGCACACGGTCGCCGACCCCGATCCCGAGCGCTCCGCCCGAGGCACCCTCGCCAATGATGACGACGATAATGGGGACGGGGAGGTGGGACATTTCGAACAAATTGCGGGCGATTGCTTCGGCTTGTCCCCGTTCTTCGGCTTCGATCCCGGGAAAAGCGCCGGGAGTGTCAAGCATTGAAATCACCGGCCGGCCGAATTTTGCCGCGAGTTTCATCAGGCGAAGGGCTTTACGGTACCCTTCCGGGTTCGGCATACCGAAATTTCTGAAAAGATTTGATTTGGTATCTCTCCCCTTCTGGTGGCCGATCACCATCACCGGGCGCCCGTCGATGCGGGCGAAGCCGCCGACGATCGCCTTATCGTCGCGGAAAGAGCGGTCGCCGTGGAGCTCGATGAAATCGGTTGTCATCATCGAGATATAGTCGAGAGTATAGGGGCGGTCGGGATGGCGGGCGAGCTGGACCTTTTGCCACCGGGTGAGTCCCGTATAGACCGATTTTCGCAGCTGAAGTACTTTTTCCTCAAGATCCTTGATTTCGCCCGCTATATCGAGCGAGTCAGAGTACTTCCGCATATCCTCGATCTTAGTCTCGAGGTCGACAATAGGTTTCTCAAAATCAAGCACTGATTTTGCCATCTTTATCGCTTCAGGAGCAGCAGGGCTTTCAGCAGGATTTCGATATCGAGCGCAAACGAATGGTTCTTGGCGTAGTAGAGATTATATTTCTCGACTTCGGCGGGGAGCAGATCATCCCGATAGTTAATCTGAGCCAGGCCGGTGAGCCCGGGGCGGCCGAGATAAACCGGCGAATTCACTGAATTCCTTCCGAGGGAGGAATACCGGGGCGGCCCGACGAGACTCATGCGGCCCCGCAGCACTTCGGGAAGAAGGAGAACTCCGCGTGAGAATCTTCCCAGCTCCTCGCCCGATTTCTTCCGGAGCGAAGCAAACGGATAGAACACAACCAAAAGAAAAATTGCTGACGAGACATCGAACAATCGTTTTCCGATCCGGTGGGAGAGGCGGTCCAGATTATAGTCGATATCGACAAGGGGAATATCATCAAGCTCGTCGATATGCGTTTTACCGATGATCACCTCGAGACTTGACGGAACGAGCCGGAAATTCACCGTCGGCATGTGAGCTCTACCGATGACCGAAAGGATATCCGAATAGGAAAGAATATCTGTAGAAAAGATGACCTCGGAGGCCTTTTGTTCATGAATGACCTTCCCAATATTATCAATACTGCCGAGAATTTCAACCCCCGAAATTTTTTCCCCGACCCTTTTCCGCCCGATATCGACGAAACCGACGATTTCGTACCCGTCATCGACCCGTGCGCGGAGCTTTCGCAGGACCTCCTGCCCGGTCTTTTCCGCCCCCACGATCAACGTTCGCCGGCCGAACAGGCTGCGCCGAAAGTGTTCGCGTGAATGGAGCAGCGTCCTCGAAACGACGCGCCAACCCGGAAGGAGAATCAGAGTGATCATGCCTGAGATCGCGACCACCATCCGGCTGAACGCGTACTGGTTGAAAAAGAATGTAAGGGCGGAGACAATCACGTAACCCATCATCACGCTCCCTGCGGCCCGGGTGATCGAAAGCTTCCGGCGGGTATAGACTCCGAGAAAAAACATCGATAAGACCACGGCGAGCGCGGGAACCGTGGATGCAGCGACAAAAGCCCTCCTGGGGAAGTGAAAGAACTCCCCAAACCATATTTTCTCGCCGAGGAGAAGGGAAATATTGACGAGAAGCCCGTCGAGAAACGCGGCCCTCAACGGTTTGGCGATCTTTGCCATGAAGGCGATCCCTTCGCGAACGGCGATCCCTGAGCGAAGGATCAGGTCGGCAAAGAACCCCGGGTGAATATGCTTTCTCACGAACACCCGCATCGCCTCATAAAAAAGCTTCACCTCATCGATATCGCTCCTGCGAGCGCTTTCCCCCTTATAATGGATGATCCGGGTGGAGTGGACGTAGAAAATCTTCCACCCTGCCGACTGGATGCGGTAGCACCAGTCGAGATCCTCGCCGTACATAAAGAACTCCTCGTCGAGGGGTCCGACCTGTTGCACGACCTGGCGGCGGACAAACATGAATGCCCCACCGACGGCGTCGACGGGGTAGCTCTCATCGGGATCGAGGTATGTCAGATTATACCGTCCAAAAAGCCGGGAGCGGGGGAAAAGGGTGCTCAGGCCTATAATCTTTGTGAATGCGACCCAGGGAGTGGGGAAACTCCTGCGGCAGGGAAGCTGGAGCGAACCGTCGGGATTCAGCAACGTGCATCCGGCGAGGCCTGCCTCGGGGTTTTTCTCCATAAAATCGATCATCACGCGGAAAGTATCTTCCTGGACGATGGAATCGGGATTGAGGAGCAAAACATAGTCGCCCTTGCACTCCCGGAGGGCCTGGTTATTCGCTGCGGCGAAGCCGACATTCCTGTCGTTGGCCAGGAGGTGGACGTCGGGGAATTTCTGGCGGACCATATCGATACTGCCGTCGTCGGAGGCGTTATCCACCACGAAGATTTCCGCCTCTATGCCGGAGAGCGCCTTGCGCACTGAGATGAGGCAGTTTTCGAGGAATGCTCGGACGTTATAGTTGACGATGATGACGGACAGCTGCATAGATCAGAGCATCCCGAAGAGCTGTTGGAACTTCAGTTTCCAGACCATGAAGACCGCCTCGTAGACGATTTTCTTTGACATCTTTGAAACCCCCGACCTCCGGTCGACGAAAATTATGGGATGCTCGCAGAGAACGAACCCCTTGGCCCAGGCCTTAAAATTCATTTCAATCTGAAATGCGTAGCCGTTGGAGTGAACGTTATCAAGATTGATCGTTTCCAGAATTTTGCGCCGGAAGCATTTGAACCCGCCGGTGGCGTCCTTGACGCTCATTCCGGTAATGACGCGGGTATAGAGATTTGCGGCATAACTCAGGATGAGCCGGCGGATGGGCCAGTTAACCACGCGGACCCCGTCTGTATAGCGGGATCCTATGGTAAGGTCATTCGTCTCCATCCGCTTGAGCATGAGCGGGATTTCTTCCGGGTTGTGCGAAAAATCCGCATCCATCTCAAAGATGTAGTCAAAACTTCGTGCGATCGCATATTTAAAGCCTTCGACATATGCGGTGCCGAGCCCCATCTTACGGGGACGGCGAATAAGATGAATCCTCCGATTGGAATCCATCATCTTTTGGACGAGATCCCCTGTCCCGTCGGGGGAGTTATCGTCGACGACCAGGATTTCGATATCGGGATCCTGGCTGAGCACATCCCCGATAAACCGCTCTATGTTATCTGCTTCATCGTATGTTGGAGTGACGACGAGAGTTTTCATGTGGTCAGAATCGTGATAATCAGAGAGACCCCGAACCTTCCCCTGACCCAAAATCCGGGAACGCCTGCCGCTCCCGCGGCAGCAAGAGGCAGTAGGCCATACGCGAGGATAATCTGATACCGGGGAATGACAAAAAAGAGGAGGGCCGTCAGAGTCATTCCGAGGGCAAAAAACAGAAGAATCCCGATATCGACATGCTGGCGGAGGCACTGATAAGCACCCATGAGCGAGAGAACAAGAACGGGACCCCACGAAAATACGTAGGCAAGGGAGAGGGCCCTGGGGTGAGTCGTATCGAGAACCCAGAGAGAAAACAACTTCCGGAGGGAGAGCCGGAATTCAGCGGAAGAGTTTTCACCGATGAAAGAGAGGGCATCGTCCAAGAAAACGCGGTCTCTTTCAACCTCATACCCGTCCGAGGGGGTGAGCTGGCTCAGCTTCCTGTCGACAGCGTCTGACCCCCAGATACCCGCCCCGGACTCATCGCGGGCGGAGCCTGTGGCAATCGGATTATGTCCTCTCCAGAAATTGAAGCCTGATGAGGTGGTCACCGGCACCGCGGCGTGAAAAACAATAAAATTCCTTAAAAACCAGGGAGAGATCACAAGAAGCACAGTCGCCGCCATAGTTAGGACACAGCGGGGAGGCGCGTGCATGAGCAGCCACACGCCAAGAAATCCACAGATCAAGAGACCTTCACCGCGGACGAGGGACATCAGCCCGCCCGCAATCCCGGCAAGCGAGGCGTCAAAGACACTTGGAGTTCGTGAGATCCGGAGAGCAAGGAACAGGAGAATCCCGAGCAGAAAAGCATAGAGAACCGTCGTACCGAAATCGGATGCGGCATAGAGAAGGGGCGGATAGAACGCCGCGAAAAACCCGGCCAATCGGGCTGCCGGGGCAGAAAGCATGAGCGACGATAGTTTATAGAGGATCACCGCGCTCACCGCGCCGAGAGATGCCTGGACAAGCAGAATCGCCAGGTACCCGCCAATACCATCGCCAAAAATCTTCAGGAAAACGGTCAGAAAGCCGACATATCCCGGAGGCATATAGGCGCTCGGCACAAGGAAAGTTCCTGCTCCGTTCTTGGGAATTGCCCCGGCGGCATCGTAAGCCATAGTAAAACCCGAGCCGGCGAGGATGTTCCTCGCGATCATGCCAGACTCCCACAGTTGGGGATTATGAAAATCTGCAAAAACGGCGACGGCAACAAGCCTCATGATCAGCGCGGCGAGGAATATTTTCCACGAGGTGCCCATATCAATATTCAACGCGGGCCTGGAGAGAAAAATAATTGTCGATCAGAGTGGCGCCGAGGCGCTTCGTGTTTCGGAACTCATAGTCACCGACCAGAAAAAAATTTGTTATCGGTTCGAAGGCGCACCTCAGCTGGACCTGGTCTCTGGTTACGAGGACACCATCCAGAAAAATAGCCGTGTCGGAATCGAAGTCCCGGTGACCCTGGAGAGCGTCGCCTCCGACGTTCCTGAGGACCCCGTTAACGACCTCGTTGTCGCCGTGGCGGGAGCGGGTGTAGCCAAGCCATGCACGCACCTTGCTCATGGGCCGGTACTGAAACTGCACGAAATATTCGTCGGAGTTCGGCGGAAGGTGGTGGCCAAGGGGGATGCTATTGTGAGTGTAATCGTTTCCGTCCAGGCGGTTTGAATAGACGTATGGTTCAATGCGGGTATACTCAGCGACGGCATCCAGGTCAGAAATTCCGGCGAGCCCTGATATGAAGGCTCCCCCCTGCCAGGCGAACTCATTTCCCCACCATCCGGTACCGATCTTCGAAAAATCGATGTCGTCAATCAGCCAGGTGCCGTACAATTTGATATCGTTTCGTGGAAACACTTCCAGGTCAAAATTAAGAAAGGCGTTATCTCGGTCTCGCAGAGAGTGCTCTGAAGATTTATAGAAATTCACGGGATTGACGTACGCAAAATCGGGGCTGAACCGTTGATAGATAATCATCTCCGAAACGCCGAGGTTAAGCCTGTCAAAGAGAGAAATTTGGGCGCGGTGCATCGCAAGATACTTATTGCTCCCCCGGGGCTCGGTTATGGGAATTCCCGGCGCGTAGGATGAATCACCGATGAGGGAGGCCTCGAGGAACATGAAGCGGAACGATTTGTAGTGGGCTTCGATCTTGAGAAAATCCGTCACGGGGGAGTTATCCGAGAGAAGCAGCCGGTCCGAGTACCCCGTGCCGACCAGCGTATACTCTCTTCCGAATTCTACGTCAAACCAGTCGAGATCGGCCTGAAGGTATGCTTCGGTGAAATCAAAATAAGGTGAGTTGAGATCATGGAACTTTACGTTGCCGCGAAGCCGCGTATCGGAAAGGGCAAACAATTTATCACCGTAAAGGGTACCGTTTGTGGCCTGGAGGAAATATCCAAGCTTTCCCTTGACCGTTCCTCTCACCCTTCCGCCATGCTGTTCGAACGAGGCGTGGGTCGAGCCGAAAGAATCCCCTGTGATCCGGCGGTGTTCGAGCGTGCCGAGAAACTCGACATACGTCGAAACAGTCGAGTCGGAGTACGAATAAAGATATTTTTCTTTTTCGGAAAGCAATCCATCGGTTCCCCGGAAAAGCACGGCCGCATCTTCATGGTCCGGATCGATCTCGCGGGCAAACTCCCTCTCAAATTTGTCGAGAAACCCGGTTTCTGCGGCTGACAGCCGTTCCTTCTTCCCTTCTAGAATCTTAAGAAATCCGGCGACATCCCGTCGCGGGAGGGGGATCATCGTATTACTATAGAGGGGCAGGAGGCCCTTCACCCCCATGCGGTTCAGGAATTCATACACCTGGTTATTCACGGGCACATTTTCTATCTGGCCAATACTCCCGGACGTGAGACCGAAGACGCAGAGAAGAATTGCGCAGGGAAGTTTCAGGGCGCGCAACCGGTCAGTGTCCTTTCCCGAGAAGGATCACGGTGATGGTATTCAGCAAAATCTTCAGATCCATCCTGAGCGACATATTCTCTATGTAGGAAAGGTCGTACTGCACTTTTTTCCGGACATCGTCGATACTTTCGTCATACTTATGTTTCACCTGGGCCCAACCCGTGATGCCGGGCCGGACTTTGAGGCGACGTTTATACAGGGGAATTTCCTTTGATAGCTGCTCGACAAAAAATGAGCGTTCGGGGCGGGGGCCGACGAGACTCATATCCCCATCGAGCACATTGATCAGTTGCGGAACCTCGTCGATCCTGAGCTTTCGCAGAATATTGCCGACGCGGGTCACGCGGGGGTCCTGCTTATTCGCCCAGACGGGACCTGACGCGGATTCGGCATCTGCCAGCATCGACCGGAATTTTATGATATGAAACGGCTTTTCATCCTTGCCCACCCGCTCCTGCGTATAGAAAACCGGCCCTTTTGAATCGAGTCTTATTGCGATAGCGGTAATGATCCATACCGGAAGACCTAGGAAAAGAATCAGAAATGACACCAGAATATCGAGCACCCGTTTCACGGCCAGTTCCCACGGCTGCATAAGGGACGGCATGATCTCGATCAGGGGAAAGCCATAGATCTGGTTCGTCCGGGCCTGACCGCTGATAATGTCGTACAGATCGGGGATAATCTTCATACTCACGGCATGCGAGTTACAGGCGCCGATCGTATAGAGGAGCCTGTCGTGTTCTGTGGAATCGAGAGCGATGAGCACGTCCTTGATATCATACTTCTCGATGAGCGAAGCCAGTTTTTGAACAGAGCTCATCACGGGAACCCCTTTATAGAGCTCTGGCGTCGACTCGCCCGTCACGGGGACGAAGCCCACGATTTTGTAGCCGAGCGCCGGGTAGAGTTGGACGCTATCGAAAAGCTCCTTTGCTTTCTTCGACCATCCGATGATCAGCGCATTATGGAGGCCTATCCCCGCCTGGAGCAGGCGTCTCTGAAAAGTATGGAGGAGGAACCGGCCGGAGCCGACGCTGAGCAGGAGCAGGAACCAGTACAGCATAATGAGCAGCCGGGCATGGAGAGGTGATCCGCCCCCCTGGTCATCCACGAAAATGGCAAAAAACAAAAGGAGGACGCCGAACGTCGTAGCCTTAAAAACGGTTGCAAACTCATCGAGGCGCGACTTGGCATACCAGGAGCGGTACAGTCCGGCTGCAAAGTAAATCAGGAGCCAGAACAGACAAATGGCGGCCATCGGGAGAAAGAAATCCGGCTCCACGATATGGCGGATCCACCCGCTGCGGACGCGGATCCAGTAGTAGACGGCCCACGCCAGATTGATGGTAAGGAGATCAAACCAGAGGAGGGAGATCTTGTCCCCTGTTTTCGCCATGATTCAGCCCCGGGGAGAGAGTCGAAGACTTTGAGATGCGGAACGGCACGTTCCACGCTCATGCGCGCGCATAGCCAACCACGCAGAAAAGCTTGCCAACCTTACTGATGTCGATCTTCGGATATCCCGCTTGACGCATGAGGTTCGAGATTCTGCTTCTCGAGTAGAAATAGACCGGGCAGCCTCTGAGTGAGAGGCGGGCTTTTCTGATCGGTGCTCTCCAGGTCCAGAGTCGTGGAAACGACACTATCACACAGTCAGACGTCACTGATCTCAATTTTGAAAGGACAGGGAGAGGATCGCTGATATAGTCAAAGAGCCCGATACCGATGCTAACATCGAACACATGTTCCGGGTCAAACTGGAGAAGATCCGTGTGGAGAAAGCTGCATCGTCCGCCCAACCCCTCGTTTTCTGCCATCTGGCGACAGATCTGTAGCATGTTTTCCGCTATGTCGATGCCGATGACGTCCCGCGCTCCGCGTCGAGCATATTCCAAAGAATACCTGCCGCTTCCGCACCCAACATCGAGAAAACTCCGGCCTGAGATGGGCTCGCTCCTCGAGATTGTGAAACTGAATCTTTCGTACATATCCCCGCGAAAAATGCGATCGAGCAAATTCGAAAAAGGAGATTTCTGATGCGAATAAATCTTCTCGAAGCGTTCGGCTTCCTGGTTCCAATAATCGGTTTGAGAAAGAATCTCTGTATTCATAGGTCAAGTATCTCGCGCAGTGTAGTGAATTGAAAATCGCCGAGAAGTTTTTCCAGCTTCTTTTCGGTATTGGCGATGCCGTAATAATGTCGGAGCCTTTTCGGCCAGGGCAGACTTACCCGCGGCTGACCGGGATCCAGTTCCCAGGGGTGAAGATAGAAGACGGCGCTTCGCCCCTGCGCATTGCATTGTTTTATGCACTGCTTGCTGTAGGCATAGGGGAAAATGCGGAAGTAGCCCCCGCCCGCACAGGGGAAACGTCTCCCCAGGATCTCCACGCAGCTCAAAGGGAACTCTGTGAGAGAATCATTCACCCGATATGGTGCAAGAGGGGCGTCCGGCATACCGTAATCGGGATGGAATCCGATGGGGAATATTGACGAATCATACTTGAAGTTATATTTTTGAAGCACCGAGAAAGCCCACTCGGTCTTCTTCACGATAGTAAATGACGGGGCACGAAAACCGACGATCTCCTGTTTGATTCCGATATCGTGGAGGAGCTTAAGAGTTCTTTTCAGATCTTCCTCGAAGGCAGCCGGGGTGATTTGGGTGAGAAGGTGATGATCGTAGCCGTGGACTCCGATTTCGTGATTTCGTTGTTCAATGGTGCGAACGAGTCCGGGAAGCCTCTCCGCGATCCAACCGAGGACAAAAAAGGTCGCCCGTACGTTGAATCTATCGAGCAAGTTCAGTATGCGTTCGGTCGATTCCGAAACTCTTAACTCGCAATCATCCCATTCGTCCCTGGGAACGGCGCTACTCAGGTTATAGGCGCAGAACCAGTCTTCGAGGTCGATTGACATCGCGTTTTGTATTCTTTTCACCTTGCTGATCTCATGCGTTTGATACCGTGACTGTTCGAGCCCGCCCGTCTCCGGCAGGCGGGATGTAGGATGAACCGGCCGATTGATGAATGAAAGGGGACCCGGTCTCAGCCACGGTCAAAATCCTCAGATTGGCCGTAGATGACAGGCATGATCAATATGCAATTTGCATTTTTCAAATACAACGTCCTGAGCCTGACGCTACCGAGCTGGGCACAATGATAAGCTGCCGGCGATATCTTTCCGCAGACATGGATGTCAGGCTGCAGTCTCATGAGAGCTGATGCTCTCGATAAGTTCATTGTATGCGCGCATCACATGAGTAAAAGTATATTTCTTTTCAGCTGCGTTTCGAGCCCGTCGCCCCAAATCCACAAGCGTATCGGCCCCGGCCTTCGCAGCGCAGATCGCCTCCTCGATTCGGTCGGGACGGCCGGGATCGATCACCCACCCAATGTTTTCCTCCCTGACGACCATGGCCAATTCTGAGTCGTCGTCGGTCACAGCGACGATCGGCTTTCCGGCGGACATGATATTATACATCCGGCTCGGGACGGACACGCCGGACATACCCTTGACCATCGAGATGATCCCAATATCGCAGGCGTTATAGACGACGTCGTGCGTCCTCCTGTCCTGGTGGGGAAGCAGAGTGATGTTGGCGAGCTTGAGGTCTGCGATTCTCTCTTCGAGCCACTGCTTCTTGATTCCTGAGCCGATGAAAAGGAAATGAATGTCGGGCCGGGTTTGAAGGTTCTTGGCACACTCAAGCAGCCCCTCAATTCCATGGGAATATCCCATGGTACCAATGTATTGGACGACAAATTTATCGAGTAGATTAAGTTCGTTCAGGAGAGCATTCTGCTGGCGCGGCGACGGCGAGATTCTGTCCGTCTCAGCCCAATTCGTGATTAACGCAAGTCTTCTGTCGCCGTCCGGGAGTTTCTTCACTACCCGTCTCCGCATATCGCGGCCAAGGACGATTATCCTTGTGCAGGTTTTATAGACGAAACTATTGAATGCGTTGAAGAGGTGAATAACGAGGGAGCCGGGAGCTGTGAGGTTGGTCGCGTCCAGGGCCTCGGGGAATAGATCGTGAATAAGAAGAACGGACTTGGCTCTTTTGAGCCGTGAGGCCAGGGCCATGAAGAACGGCTGCATTGGAGGGTTCGTAACAAAGATGATGCAATCACCTCTCCGCACCTTCGAAATCACTTTCAGAAACATCGAGATGCTCAGCATGGTAACATTCAGCGACCGTAAAAGGAGGCTACGCGGATCGTAGGAGACCGACCGGCAGCGATGGATGGCTACATTGTGGTTGACCTCGAAAGGGGGGGAGTCCGGGCCCGAACCTCCGGAGCGGGGATAACCGCAGATGACATTGACGGAATGCGTCTCAGCGAGCCCCTCTGCTATCCGCGTGAGAATGTATCCTGTGGCCGACTCATCAGGGTAAAACAATTCTGAGACAATCCAGATGCCTGGCTGATTCATGGACGGGGAGATTCGATGACAATGCCAGGTTGCATCAGCATGTGCCCGATATTTTCAGAATCAGATATCACGCCTTGATCCTTTGATTCTTTTCTACGGGAGGTGAGGCTGATGGCCCGAGAGCGCGCTCGCGGACCAGCCGAACGAACAACTCCTCGAAGCGTTGAGCGATATTCTCCCATCGAAAATCCCGGTCGACAATTTGAAACGCATTCCGGGCGAGCCGTCTGCCGCTTGAAGGGTCGTCGAACAGTTTCAGGATTTGGTCCGCGAATTCCTGCGGACTGTCCCCGGCGAGGAGATGTTCGCCGTGACGGGCGGGAATCCCCTCAAACCCCACCGTCGTGGAGACCACGGGAATTTGCATCGCGAAGCTTTCCAGAATCTTCAGCCTGATTCCACTCCCGATGCGGATAGGGACGACGATCACCTGGTATTGTCTGACTTCGCCGATCAGCTCCGGGACAAAACCCCGGATTACGACAGATTCGGATTGGAGCTGCTGAATATCGTTCGGGACGCTTTTTCCAACGAGGTAAAAGCGCGCTCTCGGCTCTTTGAGGAGGACGAGGGGAAGGACCGACTTTATGAACCAACGCACCGAATCCTGATTCGCGTACCAGTCCAGGCTCCCGAAGAAGCACATCGTGTAAGGAACAGTCTCTTCACTCGGCGAGGTTTGGAAAAATGATTTGTCCACCCCACCGGGGACGACTTCAATTCTGGCTCCCGGTTGAAGATTGGCAAGCCTCTGCCTGTCCTCTTCCGAGATAACGCAGCAGCAGTCGAAACGAGAGGCGAGCTCTGCCTCCCTACGACGAAGTCTCCTGGCCTGGAGGTGGAGGTATTTCCTGAGCGGCCACGAGCCGGCATTTTCCGCGAATCGGTCAACGATCGTGCTCTCTATGTTGTGTTCCCGCAGTACTATGGGCAATCCGGCATATTCTTTGCAGACGAGGCCGTAGGGCGCCATGTGCAGATGATCCACGTGGACGACATCAAAATTCTTTTCCCGGAGGGTTTTCATCACAAGATCTCTGAACTTCGAGGACCGGTACTTTGAAAGATTGTACGGGTCTGACGAGAAGAGCTTGAAGAGCGCCTGAGGAGGGGAATTCTCTGTCGAATGTTTGGCGGTAACAAGGTCGCAGAATTCGTTGAGGATCGATGGCCCCGGGAGGTCACGGTCACGGAGAAACGTAGCCATCGTAATCTTATGACCGCGCAGGGAGAGATGTTTCGTGATATTGAATATTCCGACTTTTCCGCCGTCCAAGAGCGGGTAGGGGATCTGGGGCGAAATCTGGAGGATGTTCATGACCTTTGCGCGTAAATAAAGTCGGCAAATCCGAACAGATCCCAAAAGACGCTTCCCGGGACATATCCGAACTTTAGTTTCGAGTAGACGATATGCAGCGGCAGCAGGATCACCCTGATCCAGTCTCTTCGCACACCCGACTTCACTATCTGGCATGAGTGACTGACCAGCAGGCGACTCAGTTCGTCGACAGAATAGATGCGGCAGTGAGTCGGGTCATCATAAAAATTCAGGGTCCCCTTCATACTCGGCAGTTTGAGGCTTCGGCGCGAGGGAAACTCAAGGTAGAGAACGCCTCCCTTCCTGAGCTTCGGAACGAGAGCGGCAAGAACAGCATCCCCGTTAGGCAGGTGTTCGATCACGTGAGACATGATCAAGACATCAAAGGACGCATCCGGGATCTCATCGAACCGAACCGTTGTCAGATCGAGTTCATAGAATCCGGACATCAGCTCAAAATCATTCGCGTCGTTCTCATATGCACGAGTCCGGTCGATGCCAAAATAGCGGCACTGGGGAAACCATTTCTTCGCCAAGGAAGCCGAATGGCTCCCGCAGCCGACATCGAGGAGATCAAAGGGAAGATCCCGGAATTTTTTTTGAAAATGCTGAAATCGTGGCGGAAGCAGAAATTGCATCGAATCTAGTGTGTTCTAAATTGGTCAGTTACCAATAAACTCCATAAATTTTTCAATAAAGGCCTCATCGGAAAAATTCTCCTCGTACCACTCTCTGGCTGCAGATCCGATCCGGCAGAGCGCGATGTCATCGATCGTCATCACACTCAACAGGTAATTTGCGAGTGTATCACTCCGTGCGTCGTCGACAAAGAGAATATTTTCTTTTTCCTCCAGCCCGTCGATAGGAAATTTCGGCCGCGTCGTGAGGATCGGCTTCCCCGAGGCCATCCCTGCCATGAAGCTCCCCCTGCGCTCTGACAATCCCTCTGGGAATGGAAGAATGATGATGTCGAATTCAGCAATGCTTGCTAAAAACTCAGAGCCTGAAAGGAAGCCATGATAGGTACAGTAATCCCTCCCCTTGATTCTGGCCAAGAGATCGGTGTCCGATGGCCGGGGGATCTCGGGCAACCCCCCGATGACGTGCAGGTGATATGCATCCCGCAGTCTCTCGCCCCCGTCGAATGCATCGAGTAAATTCTCAAGCCCCTTGCCTACCATGACGTGGCCGAAGGAGAGCAGTTGTCTCTTCCGGCGAATCTGTTCGGTCGGTTGCTCATGCCCGGGCGCTTCCCTGACGTGCAAACGAGGCGGCATGTTGGAGCCCGTCGGAAGAAGCTTCGATCTCTTAAAAAAAAGAAAGCGCCGCAGAAATTCATAGTTTGGCCTGTCCGTCGTAAGGATTTTGCTGGAAAACAGGAGCATCAGCAGTGTCTTCAATTTTCCCGGCAGCGAGTAGACGATTAACTCATGGAGATAGACGACCGTCTCACGCCCGAGCAACCTAAAAAAAAGCGGCAGAAACATCAATGAAATAGAGCGCCGGTACCTTGGGGATGGATAGTGAAAGACGATGCGGGCATTGTGGGCGGGACGTATCACTCCGTTCAAACTCACGAATGCGAACCAAGACCACCGGGAGAGGATCCGGAGTACGCCCGAATCTTCCCTTTGGTCCGAAGATGTGATGATGAATGAGGCTATTCCGTTCTGCCGGAGGAGGCGGTGGATTTTACATGCAGCGTCTCCCACTCCGTCATGCGCAGGCGGGAGGACAGAGGTGATTTGATAGACTATCAGATCCGTATTCGGAGTCACCGGAGGATTCATGTGAGGATTCTGAGATTCCTGCTTCGCATTCGGTGGGATGCCCTTTGCTATCGCGGAGAAAACCCGTCTTGCCACAATCGTTTTAACGCCCTCCAATGAATCTTCGCGCTCATACGCCTCCCGACGAGAGCGAGGAGGATGGATTTCTCGATGAGCGACACAAACAGAATAGCTCTCACGACCTGGAACCTGGCTCCGGTCCATCGCTTGCGGCAGTAGATAAGCTTGCTCCGATGATAATGGTAGAGCGAGTACTCTGAGGCTTGTTCCTGATGAGAGCTCTTCTCACCGTAATGAACAATTCGCGAGTTCGGGAAATAGTAATTCTTCAGCCCCGAACCGACAAGGCGGTGGCAAAGGTCGATCTCCTCGGAATACATGGTGAGGGCCGGATCGAAGAGATAATCAGCCGGGATGGCGCTCTTTCGGACGACCATACAGGCACCCTTGACAACCTCGCATTCCTGAACGGTTGCCGCCGGGGTAGAATAGGCATAGGCGTGGTTACGTGCCAGGAGGATATGCTCACGGATCGTCGTCCAGAGCGTGGGAAATTTGTAATAACTGACTTGATAGGAGCCGTCACCGTTCACAAGCATAGGACCGACCGCCCCTGCTTCGTCGTGGCGTTGGACAAAGTCAAACAGATCCTCGATGCTATTGTCGAGGAGAAGCGTATCAGGGTTTATCAGCACGAGAAGATCTTCGGAAGCTGATTCGAGCAGAGCGTTATTCGCTGCAACAAACCCGACATTGCGATCAGAAAAAAATACCTTCCCCACCGGGAGATCGAACTTCTCGAGCTTCTTCTTTTCCCCCGGATCGGAGGAATTATCGAATATGAGAATCTCGTACCGGTATCGCTGTACGTTTTGCCGTATGCTGGCGAGGAGATGTTCAACGTAATCGGCCGTAAAATAATTGACAATGAGAAATGAGATAGACATCGTATCGGTCAACAGCGGGAGCGGAAAGCCAGCGATTCCTTTACTCGGCGCAGCATTGGAGGCATCATTACACAGAATCGGAGATGGTCGGAATGGAAAAACGATAGATGGCTCGTGTTCCGCTCACCTTCACCAGCATATACATTTGGAAGGCGCAGGCCAGGACCTCGGTGACAACTCTGGCACCTGCCGCCCCATCTCCGCCGAAGCCGGGAATCAGGGCGGTGCACAGCGCGAGATTCGTGACGGCACCCAGAAGCAGGGTCATCGTGGAAAGGCTCTCTCTGCCGGCGGCAATCAGCGCGTTCCCGAGGAGAAAGTTGACAAAATAGAAACAGAGCATCAGAGACAGAATTCTTAGAGTGAGCGCGGATTGATGATATTGTCCCGCGTAAAGCACCGTAATAATCAGGTCGGAAGAAAAGTAAGTCGTGACGGATATGAGAACTCCGAGGCCGAGCAGAAAATAAAACGACCGGCTGTGCAATCGATGAAAATATGCGGGAGTATCCGCATAATGCCGGGCCATGACGGGAAAAATGGCACTGACGATGGAAACGGGGATGAACATTTGCGCGTCTATAACCCTGAATGCGGCGTTATACCAACCGACTTCGGCCGGTGCCCTGAGGGTGGTGAGCAGAAAAATGTCCGCTTTGTTGTAGATCACGCTGAAGAGAGTGGAAAGAAAAAATGGCGATGCTTCACGAAGGATGGGGATAAATTGCGCACGGTCAAACAGGATAGTTAGCCGGCCGTGCAACTTTCTGAACCATCGTAACCCAAGCACGAACACGATCACGTAGGTAATTATGTAGGCGAATCCGAGCGCCTCAAGCCCGCCCCCCAGATAGAGGACCGTCACCCCGAGACCACAGAGCACCACGCGCTCGACAATCGTAAGGTAGGCGACATACTCCATTCTCTCAAAGCCTTCGAAAGACCTGGTGACGGATATTGCCTGCATCTCGAAAAACATGCTCGCGCCGAAAATCGCAGCGAGGCCGGGTGATACGTGTGACCAGAGGCAGGAAAGGACGAGAAGTGCATACGCTATCAAGCCGAGGGGAATTTTTGCGCCGATCACACGTCCGAGGACTAAATCCGGACGATCGGCAGACTTTGCGATCCTCCGGATGAGCGGGACTGTCAATCCGAACTCCTCAACGATTGAGAAAAACGCCACGTATGCAAGGAGTGTCGAGAATACTCCAAACCGTTCGTCGCCCAGGCGTCTTGCGATGAATACGATCAGGCCGGTAGTCGCGATTTTCGTCACGACCCTGGCCACGATCAGGGATCCACTGTTACGCAATATGCGTGTGAGCTCTCCGTTTCCCGAAAAGATTCTTGCGAGCATGTGATCAGCGACCTTCAGGCGTAGACAGGTTCCGTGACGCGGATGAGGCGAGCGAGTGGATGACACCGATCACGCCGAGAATGACGCCAATGAAGAGCGAGATTGTCAGGGTATTGAGATGCCATGTTGTAAGAGATTTAATCAGGAGCACAATGACCATGGATGAGAAGGCGATGAGAAGACCCATTTCCGGCCCGTGGGGAAGAGTGCGGATGCTCTTGCGCGCGAGGACCAATGCCGAGGCATAGAGATAGATGATCCCGAGAAAACCTACGATACCCATTTTTGAAAGAACATACAGGTAGCTATTGTGGAGAAAGATCTGCTCCACGGGACCGACTCCGAGGGCGTAGAAGTGGTAGATGAATCCTAGGCCCGCTCCGAGAATCGGATGCTGGAGAAAAACCTGCCAGGCATATTGCCATTCCGTCACCCTCTGAAGGCTTGAAACGTCAATGGTATTCACCGTCGTGAGGGAGCGGGCGGAGAGAGTCTCAAACGTGAAAGAGCCCGAAAGGCTGAGAGCAACGAGGATGACGGCGGCAACAGAAGTTCCTGAAATTATTTTCAGCAGATTACCCCTTAAAGTTATAGTGTAGGGAGCGAAAACAACCAATGTGAGGACCACCCCGCCTACCGCAGCGAGCCACGAGCCACGGGCATAGCTGAGAAACAGCGCCGCGGAGGAAACGAGGGCTGAGCACAACAGGAGGATTCTTTTCCCGAATGTGCGGAAGAAGGGAAAGACGACGATGGAAGAGACAAGCTGAAGAGGATAATTCACCTCGTGATATCCTGCTATGCGTGTAAAGAAAAGCTTCTTGCCGGTGAGAGCATCAAAGCTGGGGGAAGAGAGGGCCCCAACGATTTCGGGGATGGCTCCGACGGTACCGCAAATGAGCATGACCCAGAAGACCCGCTCGATTTCTTTAAAATCCCTTGCATAAACCAGCACGAAAAAAAAGGAAATATAATAGAAGAACCACCGCAGATCGGCGAAAACGTCCTGGAATCGGTTGCCATGAGTTATGCCAGTGACTGTGGAAATAATGAGCAGTGCGAAGAACAGTATAAGCGGAAGTGTAAGCCGTGTTTTCTTCGGGGGAGGGCTTATGCCGAGCGCGTTTTGTATGAGCCATGAAAAAAATGCGAAGAACAAGATCCAGTCCATCGCATACCAATTAATCCCAAAGACGGGGATGACAAAATAGTGACCGATTGCGTCGGCATGGAAGACGAAGGTCACGAAAACGATGCAGTACAATCCCCACCGGGGCGCCATGAGGACGGCGGTTCCCAGGATCAGGGTGAGAAGGAGGCCGATAACGACGATCGGGGAGGCTGTGGCAAACAGGAGAGTCACGATGCCCAGCTGGGCGAGGACGATCAGACTGAAGGACAAGAAGCCCGGTACCGCCGGATCGATGACGTGTGTGTTGTCCCTGATCACGCGCGGGATTCCCAGTGGGTTTATTGTCGGCGCTGAAAGATTCGCAGATTCCTCTTCACCTCACTGAAGAGAAACTGCAGCTTTTCATATTCTTTGTATCTGTGACTCTTCAGAGTCTCCGAATACATCTTCCCCATTATGATCAAAATGCTGGCGATGAGACTGAGTCCGCCCGCCGTAGCGACAAGGATGAGCCGCTTTGGCTTGAACTTCTTTTCCGGCGGAATCGCCTTATCGAGAACCAGAATGACGGGAACGTCCTTTTGCTCGTCGATCTTCGCCTGTTCGAAAAGGGGAACAAGATACTCGAAAATCTTTTGCTGGATTACTATCTCCCGATAGAGCCGGATCGACTCGATGCCGGTCTGCGGGATTGTCGCAAGTCTCTTGTTGAGCTCATTGAGTTCGAGTCTCAATTCCTTAAGGGCGGCATTATCCGGAGTTACCGTTCGTTCGAGGATTCCGACCTCCACCTCCTTCTTCGCCTTCATTCCATACAATTCCGCGATAGCGGAAACGCTTGACGGGGCCTGATCGGGGGTGACAACGACGCCCGAAATCTCCTGATATTTTCGAAGAGAATCCTCGGCAAGGCGGAGATCCGCTTTTGTCCCCTCGATCCTCTTCTCGATGAATTCCCTGTTATTCCTGGCCTCCTGAGTCCCTAGCTGGATGCTAATGGTGTTCAGCATCTCGATAAAATAATTCGCCATCGCCGCGGCCCGCTGAGGATCTTTGTCGTAAACGTCGATGGTGAGGTAATTATCCTCCTGGAGGTCGAAGGAAGTATTGTCCTGCAGCTCCTTAATCGCCTTCTCCATAGAGTTTTCGCTCACGTCATAGACATGCACAAGGTCGAATTTCTTTGCCACCGCCTCCATGGATGAACGGCTTTTCAAAATCGCAAGAAAATTATAGGCCCCTAGGGGCTGGCTCCCGAGCCCGGTCAATCTCTGTCCCAGTGAGAGCGATCGTGCCGTCGGCGTTGTCATACCGAACAGGTTGAGCAGTCCCTGGTCCTTCGGGGGAAGTATCGACGCTGTCGCTTTGTACCACTTTGGGAGCAAAAAACTCACGATGACGGCCAGAGCCGTCACGGCGAGGAAGTTAAGGATAATAAACTTCCTCCAGCGAACGAGCGCGGCAAAATAATCCAAGACTGTAGCCTTATCGTTCATCGGCTGCGACGTCTCCATGTTCGGATTCTCGTCCCTTGGCATCCCCTGAACCTCACTTCGTAAGCTGAGCTATCAAGACCCCGATCCCGATAACCACGCTCAGGACACTTGCGGCTTGACTTGCGATCGTTGCATAGTACGCGAACGACCTTTCGGGGTTCTTGGGAACCCAGACGTAATCGCCGTCCTCAATCACAGTCTCATCAGGTGCAAGCCACTGCTTGGTCTTTCCCTTGACGATCTTCACATCCCCTTTGCGGGCATTCTCGGTGAAACCGCCGGCCTTGGCGACATAATAATCCGTCTTCTCACCCGCTACGAACGGAATGTGGCCTGGCGAGACGATCTGGCCCATCACGTAGATCGTTTTCTTCAGGGAGGGCACCACGACAAAGTCCTCGCTCTGCAGAATCACATCCTGGGAGGAATCACCCTTGACGAATAGCCGTTCGAAATCAACATTGACGATTTCCTTTCGGATACGGAGATCCGTTTCCAGATTATAGTCGGTGCTATCCTGCGAGGAGATCCCGCCGCGAAGACTAAGCAGCCGTTCTGTTTCAACCTCGTCTGGCCCGACAGATCGGCGCACCAGTTCAGCAGATTTGAGCGCCGCGAATTCTGTAAACCCTCCTGCCTGGGTGAGCAGCTGGGAGAGCTTTGTCTTATTCTTGGTGATGGGATACGTCCCCGGGTAGAGCACTTCACCCTGAATGCTGACACGGTAATCCTCTCGCAGCTCTTTCCTCGCCCGTACGACGATCCGATCGCCGGGCTCGAGGGGAAAGTCGGACGGTCCACGCGTCGTCGGGTCATCAAACTTGATGATCCGGCTTGAGAGGAGTGTTCCATCTGAATTGAGCCGAGTGAATTCGACGCTATCCCGCATCGCAAGCCTCGTAAACCCCTGCGCGATCTCCAGTGCGTCGTGCAGGCTGTCCCCTTCGACAAATTCATATCTCCCGGGGGCATTAACCTCGCCATAGACGGCAATCACATTCTTGAACATATTTGCGCGCGGGACGATAACGACATCTCCCTCCCGAAGGTAAGGATTGAGGCGGTCATCCTTCTTCGACAGAAACTTTACATAATCCACGCGTTCCTGAGTGCCGTCCTTATGCCGGAGCATGATATTGCGCGTTGACATCGACAAAGAGGTCGAAGGCTGATTTCTCTTCGGTTCATTCGCAAGCTCAATCGCTTTGGTAGCGCGATTGATCGAACTCAGGGTATAAGCTCCCTCGTTGAGTACATTGCCGGTGACTGTCACGATGATAGGACGCGGAGTTACCAGGGTTGCCGATATCGCGGCGCTCAAGTATTTTTTCCGCGCTTGCTGGAGGATCCTTGCTTTCGCCTGACTAAGGGTAAGATCAGCGACGACAACTTCCCCAACGGTCGGTATGATCAGCGACCCTTCGGGGGTGACAGTGAGAGTCATATTCAAGGGAGGGCTCATCCATATATTGATGCTGAAGACGTCGGATGGACCCACAAAATAGCGACTTGGATCTACAGTCGCTTCGAGAGCTACTCCGGGAGGTTGAGCAAGGGAAGGCGCCGTCCTTTCCCGGGCTGTTGTGGTAAGATCGTTAAGCGGAACTGTTTGAGCGTCTGCCTGAATAATGGGATATAGAAAGCCAACGCCCCAGGCGACCGGTATCGCCAAGTATCTCCAGAATTTTGAGGCGTTCATATGCCTTCTATAGTCAGCGTTCCGCATACATTGCGCGGTAGTACTTCTGGTATTCGCCGTTAATGATATTGCGCCACCACTGTTCATGGGAAAGGTACCAATCGATGGTGGCTCCCAGGCCCTGTTCGAAAGAGACGCTCGGGCGCCACCGCAGATCGCTCATGATCTTGGAAGCGTCGATTGCGTAGCGGCGGTCGTGGCCGGGTCGATCCTTCACGAAACTGATCAGGCTCTCGCTCTTGCCAAGCTTTTTCAGGAGGAGTTTCACGATATCGATATTCTTCCACTCGCTGTTTCCTCCGATGTTATAAACCTCGCCTGGCCGGCCATCGTGGAGTACGCGGTCAATGGCTGTGCAGTGGTCTTTCACGAAAAGCCAATCGCGGACATTCAAGCCGTCCCCGTAGACCGGGAGCGGCTTATTATCCACCGCGTTCGCGATCATGAGAGGGATCAGTTTCTCGGGGAACTGGTAGGGGCCGTAATTATTCGAACATCGCGTAACGACGACGTGAAGTCCGTAAGTGTGTTGGTATGCCAGAGCGATCAGATCTGCGGACGCTTTGGATGCAGAATAAGGGCTGTTCGGATGGAGCGGCGTTTTTTCGGTAAAAAGACCGGCAGATCCGAGTGAGCCGTAGACCTCATCCGTCGAGATTTGTATGAATTTCTTCGTTTTGTGCTCGAGCGCGGCATCCAGGAGCACATTCGTCCCGGCAACATTGGTTTCAATGAAAATGGCAGGTCCGGTGATGCTCCTGTCGACATGCGATTCTGCCGCAAAATTTACGATCACATCCGGACTGAATCGCTTCATGCAGGCGTTGACGTCGGATCTGTTGCAGATGTTTGCCTTGACGAAGTGATAGTTTGGGGAGTGAACCCCCTCAAGATTTCCGGGGTTTCCGGCATAGGTGAGGGCATCAAGGTTCACAACGGTATAACCGGGATGCGCATCGAGCATAAATCGGACAAAATTGCTCCCGATGAACCCGCAGCCGCCCGTCACCAAGATGATCATAATAGTGTCGAAAATGACAAAATAGAAACAAATCTACGAAAACGACGTTCTAAAGTCAATTTAAACAGCTAACTACGCAAAAAACCGGGGTCTTACGAAAAGAACTTATAGCAAAATGGCAGGGGTAAATCCGTATGAATGGATGGGTGGCATGGTGGATCAAGGTATAACATTCAAAACCGAAAAGCAATGGTCAGATGATCTGCATCGCAGAGATCGTAAGCCAGCCGACCTTCCCGTCCGCGAGGCGAATCTTGCGCCAGTCGCCGACTTCATCCAGGAGATCCACTTTAACCCCTTCGTGAAGGACAAAAAGATCGGTACTTTGCGGGTCCGGTGCGCTCTTGGCTGAAACCGATTGAGCAAAAACGATAGCGCTGTCTGAATGCTGCTCCGCCTGAATGCGCTGGTACATACTCATGAAAGCGAGAATTGAGAGAAGGATTGCCAACCCTGCGACCATGAAGCCCGACCGCTGTGCCCCGATCGACCGGGCTCGTAGAAAGAGTGTGCCGGCGAGGGCGGCGGTCCAGAGGCAGGCGATGGCGATAAGGGCCCAGGTAGCGGCGGGAAAGAGGTTGACAAAATTCCTCCACCATTCAATAATAAACAACTGGGGGACCGGCTCTATCTTGTCGATCACCCGGAGATTAGCGAGACGGAGATTGTACAGAACATCCTCATCGCGGGGAGAGAGCCTTCTGGCGCGTTCGAAGGCAAGGATTGCGGCCGGGTAGTTCTGCAGTTTGAAGTAGCAATTGCCGAGGTCGTAATAGAGTTCTACGCTCTCGTAACCGTTCTTGAGAATTCCCTCAAAAGCCCTGGCTGCCTGTTCAAAATTCGCCTTCCGGTAATAAAGATTCCCCTCTTCAAACTGAACTCCCTCCTCCTGGGCATACGCAACCGAGAGAAGCAGAAAAAAGGCGCAAACAAATCTCACCGAAGGTGATCCTCGATTGTGGATATCAGCTCGATCGTCTCCTTGTAGACGCCGTCCATGCGGATCGAGTCGGCTCCCGGGGCAAATCGGGTAAACTCGCACTTCTCGATAGTTGTGGCAAGCTTGTCGATGGCCTCCGGGGGAACATTCCGCGAACCGAGGGAGGTTCTCACCGAATCAATCGAAAGATCGGCAGGAGGAATGCCCAATTTATCGCCTATATAGCCCCAGAGAGCGCGGGAAATCTCAGTGTAAAATTCATCCTTTTTCTTCGCATGCAGCAATTTCTTTGCTTCGGTTAGGCGACGGCGAGCCATCTTCTGAGCCTTGCGGTTTCGGAGGCGGACCACATCGCCGAGCGCGCGGTCCCGGCGGCGACTGTAGAATACAAATCCGATAAACGCAAGCAGAGGGCTTACAGAAAGCGCAAAGAATGCCGGAGAGCCCGCGAAGGATTCGCCTTTACGGTGAAGAGCAACCTGCCCGCTTTTTATGAATCGTATGTCTTCGCCGAGAAGTTTTACATCTTCTTTGCCGATCCCGGATGCATACGAGCCGGAGACATCGGCACCCTTCCCCACTTTCACGACAAACTCAGGGCTACTGAAGGACGCGTAGGCTTTCTTCTCGGGATCGAAATAGGCGAAGGGAAACGACGCGATCCTCTGATCGCCGGGGTGGCGGGGCAGAAGGAGATACTCGAAAGTACGGCTCCCCGAGATCTGATCCCCCTGGTGCGTGAGATTATCCGAAATCTTCGGTTCGTACCGTTCGATATCGGGGGGAATGGTGACGGCCGGGGCCTCGAGCAGTTTCAGATTCCCGTGCCCGGACACTTTCACCCTCAGCGTCACAGGCTCATTCGTTTTCGTCTCATGCTTATCGAGCCACGTTTCCATGGAAAATCTCCCCACGGCTCCGGCGAACCCTTTGGGTACATCGGATTGCGGGAGGGGCGAGACGGTGATCTTTACAGCGTCGTTCCGGATCTTATAATTGACGTTGGAAATATTTCCCATAAAAGGATCGTTGAAGAACTGGTCAAAAATATCATTGGAGCGGCGCCGCGTCTGCACCTGAACCACGCAATCCACCTCCATCGGATCGATTTCGAGAGTCCCGCTCCTTTGTGGAAAGAGTGCGACTTTTTTCAAGATCCCGACCCTGTACTGTTTGCCGTTGATAACCTCAGTCGTGAGACGGATCTGTTTCGGAAGGTCAAGATCTTCGCTCCAGAACCCGGTCAGAGAGGGAACCTTTGTGAGGCCGTAATTCACCACATTAACCCGCGTATAAATCTTATAGGTAGCGACAATCTGTTCCCCCTGGAAGACGCGTGTCCTGTCGAGCGCGACCTTCAGAAAAAGATTATCACCGATTTGCTTTCCGATCTGTGAATTATCGGGATCGCCCTTTGCCGCCGGGGGAGGCGACCCCTTGGTCACTTCGATCTCGATCGGCTGGGACTGCAGCTTCTTCCCCCCGTAATCCACGAAGGCCGGGCCGATGGTGAATTTGCCAAGGGTGCGCGGCTGCAGAACAAAGCTATACGATACGGAAGAGGAAACAGAGCCGTTAATGAACTGCATGCTCGTGGCAGAATTCGGTCCGGACAGGACGAGAAAGTCGTTGAACTGCGGTGGTGTGAAATTATTCCCCGCGCTCGTGCCGCTCAGCGTGAACGTTATCTCGAACTGTTCCCCCTGGGCGAGCCGGTTCTTATCGACTGAGGCGGTAAACGAGCCGTCCTGCGACAGGGCGGCGGAGACTGCGAGAAGGGTAAGCCACTTCATAGCATCAACATAAAAAAATTACCAGTCCTTATCCACCTGGACCCTGGCGGGCACTTTTTTCCTGAGCTTTTTCTGCACATCCTTTTCATCATTTTTCAGCGCTTCGAGCATACGTTCGGCATCCTGCTTTGAGAACTGCTGCTTCTTCTGCTGCTGTTGCTTCTGATCCTGTTGGGCCTGTTTCTGCTGATCCTGTTTCTGATCCTGCTTCTTGTCTTGCTTCTGATCTTTCTTCTGGTCCTGTTTTTGATCTTTTTTCTGGTCCTTCTTCTGATCCTGTTTCTGCTGCTGTTGTTGTTTCAGCAGAGCGCGGGCATATTCCAGATTGTATTTAGTATCGGCATCGCCGGGGTTTAGCCTGAGGGCATCCTTATAGGCGTTAATGGCTTCCGGAAGCTTTGATCCTTTGAGAAAAGTATTGCCGAGGTTATGGAGGGCCTTGGCCTTATCGGTCGGATCTTTCTCATTCGTGGCCGAGATGCGGTACTGTTCGGCCGCCTCGTCATAGCGTCCCTGTTTGTAGAGAGCATCGCCCAGGTTGAAGGGACCCTGGAGCAGTTCCTTATTCTTCTCCAGAGCTTTCCGGTAATTGATTTCTGCATCGGCATACTTTTGCTGTTTATAAAGCGAATTCCCCTCGCGGACGAGCGACCGTTCCGATTGCGCCAGGAGAGGGGGCGCTGTCAGGAGAAAAATCGCCACAACAAAAATCTTCATGTGCGTTCCCTGAAAATGTTCCACTGGGCAAGCCATTTATTCTTCCGTTCCGAGATAAAAAACTCGGCCGTCAGGAGAAAGAGCGCAGCCCCGAGAAAAATCTGAAATCGATCTTCGAACTCGGTGAACATTTTTGTTCCAAACTCTTTCTTCTCCATCGACTGGACCTCACGGAAAATCGCATCCAGCTCCTGTTGCTGGTTCGTGGCACGGATAAATGTCCCCTTTCCCGTTTCGGCAATCTGGCGGAGCGCCTGTTCATCGAGCTTGGTGATCACCACATTTCCGTCAGAATCCTTCTTATAGCCCACCGGGACATTGTTCTGATAAATCGGGATCGGTCCCCCTTCGGGCGAACCCATACCGATTGTATGAACGCGGACCCCCTCGGCGGCGGCGTCTTTGGCAGCGGCGATCGCGTCGTCCTCATGATTCTCGCCGTCGGTAATAAGAATGACCACCTTGTATTTCGTCTCCCCCTGGGCGAACGATTTCATCGCCAGGCGGATGGCGGAGCCTATGGCGGTCCCTGGGACGGGGACCACATCGACGTCGATTGTTGAGAGAATAAGCCGTGCGGCGGAGTAGTCGGTGGTAAGCGGCAGCTGGAGATAGCTCTCCCCGCCGAACACAATCAAACCGATGCGGTCGTTCTGGAGTTTATCGAGGAGCCTGGAAATCTCCTGCTTCGCGCTCTCGAGGCGGTTCGGCTTGATATCCTCGGCCTTCATGCTATTAGAAACATCGAGTGCGATCATGATATCGACCCCCTCTCGCTTCACCTCTTCCATCTTAGTCCCGATCTGGGGGTTTGCCACGCCCAGTGTCAGGAATCCGAGGGCGATGAAAAGCAGCAAGAACTTCGCCGCCCGTTTGTATTTGCCGGCGGAGGGGGTGAGGAGACGGAGGATGGCAGGATTGCCAAAAAGTTCAATCCCTTTCTTTCTTTTTCGGAGCGCCCAGAAAAAGAGCGCGAGAAGAGCCGGCAGAAGCGCAAGGCCGTAGAGAAACTCCGGATGGGCAAATCGGATCACGGCATTTTTCTGAAGAAAGTCTGAGATAAGAACAATTCCAGAAGCAAAAACAATCCCGCCGCCAGGCCGGCCGAATAGAACTCCTCACGGTGGCGCCGGAACTGGGTCACTTCGATTTTTGATTTTTCCAGTCGATCGATCTCTTCATAGATAGACTTCAGCGTTCGGTTATCGGTGGCCCGGAAATACTTTCCCCCCGTCTGATCGGCTATTTTCTCGAGAAGCGCCTCATCGATTTCGACAGGCATGCTCTGATACTGAACTCCGAACGGAGTCTGCACGGGGTAGGGTGCAACGCCGATTGTCCCGACCCCGATCGTATAAACTCTCACTCCGAAAGTCTGTGCGATGCCGGCGGCCGTCAACGGATCGATCGATCCGCGGTTATTCACGCCGTCCGTCAGCAGAATGATAACGCGGCTCTTGGCTTTGCTCTCCTTCAGGCGGGTCACGGCGGTGGCGATCCCCATCCCGATTGCGGTTCCATCTTCAATCATTCCGCTCCTTATCTGCGAGAGCAAATCCTTCACCACCGGATGGTCGAGAGTAAGCGGGCACTGCGTAAAACTTTCGCCGGCGAAGACCACGAGCCCGACCCTATCAGTGGGGCGCCCGTCGATGAAATCGGTCGCAACGCGCTTGGCGGCCTCGATCCTGTTCGGGTGAAAATCCTCGGCGAGCATACTTCCTGAAATATCCGTTGCGAGAATGATATCGATGCCCTCTGTACTGACATTCTCGCCGCTGGAGGTGGACTGGGGCCGTGCCAGAGCGAACGTAAGAAGTGTAAAGGCGAGCAGGCGCAGGGCGAACAAGATATGGCGAAGCCTCTGGCGCAAAGACCTCGGAAGGGAACGGAAAACAGTTACGGTCGATACCTGCAGTTCAACAGGTTTTTCCCTTCTCAGATACCAGTAAATGAAGACGGGCAGGAGAGCGAGGAGCACCAGGAAGCCGGGATTTGCAAATTGAACGTTCATGCCTTCGTCTCAGCCGCAACCTCGGAGGCTTCGGCGACCTTCCGGGAGGTTTCTTCCACAAACGCACGGGAATCCGCAAGACTCGATTCATGCTCCTGCGGGAGGGGTTGGTACTTTGCGAATTTTGCCAGATCCGCTCTCACAAGAATTTTTCTCAAACTATCCCGGGATTCCGCCGGGACCATCGGCAAATTCTCCAGAATTTCATCCGAGGTCATCTCCATCGCCATCACCAGAAACCGGCGTTCGATATAAATTCTCACGATATCGGTCAGCCGGGAATAATATTCCTTCACGAGGCCCCGTTGCCACACATGTTCCGCGTCGAGAGAGCGCAAGGCCTCGAGCGCGACCTCATCCGGGGGACGCGAGGGAGGCGGGGGGATGAGCGGTTCTCCGGTCTTCCTTTTCTTCCTGATATAAATAACAAGCCAGATCACCCCCGCAGCAACCACGATCGCGATAATATAGGGGAGAAGCTCGGCAAATGTAATAGATACCGAAAGTGGGGGTTTGATATCCTTGATCTCCTTGGACGTATCGACGGCGACGCCGAACGCCTTAAACACCACAGGCGGCGTGCGAACCGTGCCGGTCGTCGTATCTCCCGAAGCATGGAAGAGGACGGGAAGGGGCGGAACAATGTGCATCCCCGAATCAAACGTTGTGATGACGAACGACACGGATTCTGTCACTTCGTTCGGCGACTTCGAAACGGTCGGTTTATCGCGGCGGACCACTTCTAAGCCGTCGAAGGAATCGGGGAGAGCCGGGAGGGACACTGTGACATCCGGAGGATGGAGAACTTCGACATGCAGGGGGAGCCAGTCGCCGATGACGATATGGCCCGAATCGACCCGTGCGGAGACTTTCACATCCTGAGCATTCGCCCCGGCGAGGACGATAAATACTCCCACACTCAGCAGAAAATTTTTCACCATCTCCTCTCCCGGGCGCGGAAGAACGTCATGAGAGGATTTATATATGACTGGTCGATCCGGATATCTATGGAATCGACCCCTGAGCGGCGGAAAAGTTTAT
>JACXTT010001973.1_pt1 | contig 33351 bp, 28 predicted proteins | sample 9270951 | NCBI WGS metagenome assembly JACXTT01 (sample SAMN15532306, study PRJNA645909) | rock metagenome | isolation source: weathered quartz diorite | place: Puerto Rico | collected 2017-06-21
ATCGTCTTGTCGTGAAATCGGAAACGTCGGCTAAGAACCAGCAGGGCAAAAAAGAAAGAATTCCTTGACAGGCGAGGCAGGGCGGGAGAGGTCCCGCCGGTTCCCTCCGAAGTAGCAACTTCTCTAGATTCGATAGCTGCGAACGCAGCTTGTTCGTAGGGGAGGAGAGGAACATGTCTCGATATTCGCTTGTACTGCTGATAAGTGTGATTCTTGGCGGCCATCTGGTTTCTGCTCAGGTGACCACGGGAACCATTTCAGGGGTGATCCAAGATTCGTCGGGAGCCGTCGTCCCTGGAGTGTCGGTCACAGTCAGAAACCTGGATACGGGAATCGTCCGAAGCGTCACGACCGACGACCGGGGCCGTTACACCGCTCCCAATTTGACGCTGGGCAATTATGAAGTCGAAGGCCAGCTCACGGGCTTTCAGACCGAGATCAGAAGGGGAATCACACTCACGGTGGGCCGCGAGGTCGTGGTCAGCCTGACTCTCAAGCTGGGACAGCTTTCCGACGCGGTCACGGTCAGCGGGGAAGCCCCGCTGGTGGAAGCGACCACTTCCGCCATGAGCTCTCTGGTGGACGCAAGAACGATTCGGGACCTCCCACTGAACGGCAGAAGTTATGAGCAGCTCGCCCTCCTGCAACCGGGCGTCGTGACCATGGGTGCGGGGCAGGCAAGTGCTGCGTTTGACTATGGCACGGGAACTCGATTCAGCGTGACCGGAAGCCGCGCCTATGCCAACAGCTTCATGCTGGATGGAACCGATATTAACGACCATGCCAACGGCACTCCGGGAGGAGCGGCCGGAACCAACCTCGGGGTGGACGGGATCCAGGAATTCAAGATCAACACCGCCGTGTCCTCCGCGGAATATGGGCGATCCTCAGGCGGCGTGATCTCGGCCGTCACGCGGTCTGGCACCAACGGCCTGCATGGCACCCTCTTTGAGTTTCTTCGCAACAACGCGCTCGATTCGTTGGGTTACTTTGACAAGGTCAGCCACGGCGGGACCGGCTCCGTGGCGCCGTACAGGCGCAACCAATTTGGGGGAGCCTTGGGGGGACCCATCAAAAAAGATAGAACGTTCTTCTTCGGCACGTACGAAACGCTGCGCCAAAACAATGGAATAAATCTGTCGGCCGAAGTGCCGACTGCCGCAACCAAGCAAGGGATCCTTCCGGTGAGCATCGTGAGAGGCACGCCCTCGGAAAGGTACTGTCTGCCGGGCGCCCTCACCTGCACCGTGCCAGTGAGCCCTGCCATCAAGCCCTACCTGGACCTCTTCCAGACTCCGAACACTCCGGACCTCGGAGACGGCACGGCATTTTTCATCGCTGCGCCCCTCCAGGTTACACACGAGAATTACTTTATGACCCGGATCGATCATCAGATCAGCGGCGACATGAGAATCTTCGGCAGATACAGCTTTGATCAAGATAAGAACGTGATCCCGAATTTTAACGGCAGTTCCATTGCTGATGAGAACGATGTTGCCCGCAGACAATATTTCACGATCCAGGGAACCAACGTATTCCGGTCTAACTTGGTGAATTCGTCCCGGTTTGCCTACAATCGAACCTACCAAAACTTCGATGATGTGATAACCGACCCGCGGGCTTCGGGATTGTCCTTTGTCCCTGGCGAACACTTCGGGACTATCTCTTTTGGCGCAGCGGGGCTATCCACCAGCCCGCTGAATTTTCTGGGAGTGGATAACGGCGCACCCCGAGTGTACTGGTACAACCTGTTCCAGGTGGGTGATGACCTGACGTATGTTCAGGGAAGACATAGCGTCAAAACGGGCGTGGATATCCGGCGGATTCAGGACGACGAGATCACGTCTTCCAACAGCAGGGGTGACTACACCTTTCTTGATATTCCGGGGTTTCTTGCCAACACCCCCATTCGTTTTGACGCGCCACCGCCGGGCGAGAACGCCTACCGGCGTCTCCGGCAAACCATGTTTGGGGCCTACGTGCAAGACGACTTCAAAGTGACCCCGCGCCTCACGTTCAATATGGGTTTACGGTGGGAAGCCATCACCGATCCCCGCGACGCCAATGGAAAGATGGCCAATCTGTTGAACCTGACGGATCCCGCGCCAACGGTTTTGAAGGACCATTACTTCGGCGTCACGAAAAAAGACTTCCAGCCTCGAATCGGCGTTGCTTGGGGACTCAACGGAAGCGGAACCACGGTCTTGCGGTCGGGATTCGGTATGTTCCATGACCACATACTTCCTCAATCTTATGTGACATTTGCTTCCCAAACCCCTCCCTTCTTCACCACACTCAGCGACCTGACGAACCCGGTCTTCCCCATCGATACGAATTTGACTGCGGGCCCATCTCCACCGCCCCAGTTCAATGCTTTTCCTGCCACGGTCAAGGAGCCGACCAAGATCGAATACAACCTGACATGGCAGCAGCAGGTCATGAAAGACACGCTGATCGAACTGGCCTATATCGGCTCGAAATCCTACCATTTGCAATATTCGGGGGAATGGAACCCTCCTGTTGCTATCAGCCCCGGGGTTTTCCCCACCGTGTTCAACCAAAGCAATCGCATCAATCCCCGGTTTGCCTCCGTTACGGCGTACCGATTCGACGCAAACGCCCACTACAATGCGTTACAGGTCACACTGAGGCGCAGGACGTCCAGCGGACTGCAGTATCAGGCGTTTTACACCTATTCCAAATCCATTGATACAAAATCAACCATCCAAGGCGGCGAAACACGGCAGGAACCAAACACGGTGATGGATTTCCTGAACCCGAGCCGCGACCGGGGGCCTTCCTCCTTCGACGCGAGACACAATCTTGTCCTCACGAGCACCTATCCCTTTCCATTCCGCTTCCAGCAGAGAGCCGTGGGGATGATTCTGGAAGGCTGGACGGTTAATGGAATTGGCACGTTCCGCACAGGGGAACCCTTTACCGTGCGCGTGGGATCTAACCGTTCCGCAAACGGGGACAGGTTCTCGCCTGACCGTCCCAACTTGAACCCAGGCTTCAGCAGCAATCCCACGTCGGGAGTTACAGCAGGATGCACGGGTGTAGCCGCGGGACAAAAGCTGGGAACTCCGGACCTGTACTATGATCCTTGTGCCTTTTCGAGGCCGGCGCCCGGGACCTATGGCAACCTGGGAAGAAACACTCTCACGGGGCCCGGGTTTTACAATGTCGATTTTTCTGCGGACAAGGTCTTCAAGAAAAGCGACCGGGTCAATATGCAATTCCGGGTGGAGGTTTTTAATCTCCTCAACCAGGCCCATTTTTATCTTCCTGGGTTCAATGCCTTTTCGGGAAGCGCCGGCCACATCACCCGGCTCATCTCGTCCCCAGGGGGCCGATTGACTCAATTGGCGCTGAAGTTCGTCTTCTGAAATCGATATTCAGGGTTCCTATTGAGACAACGGTCAGGGCAATGGCCGATCGCCGACGGGGAACATACTTTTGCAACATCGACGCGGGCTAGTCGGGAACAATCTTCGCTGGCCTTAACCACGAAGAGCACGAAGAGCACGAAGGGCACGGAGTTTCATTTCTCCGTGCCTTTTTGTTGTACGCTCCGCGGTCAATTCGAAATGATCCCGTTTTCGCGTCAAATTGGTGTCAACTCATGTGAAATCTGCAGCGGCGTGCGCGCTCAGATGACGCGATTATCCACACGAGACTGAATTCCCTCGGCTGCACCCTCGGCCCCCGAATCTATGGGGCTCCGGGAACTTGCCGACAAGTTGATTGCGGACGATCGGGTGCGGTGACCCGCCCGGCGAATTTCAGTACGGCGAAATAGTCACGAAGCGACCTGCGATCTCGGTTCATTTCGACCAGAATCGCAGCGGGCTTTGACGTGTGGATGATGCTCTCCTGGCATGACGTGAGGGAGAAGTCTCACGAGGTCTGCTTAAGCTTGGTGCAGCCTCGCGGAGCCTCACGCATACCAAACCTCACGTAGCCTCGCGAGGCCTCGCGATGCCTCAAATCAAGTTGGCTTGACGTCGGTTTGACACTCGATTCAGAGGATGCTGCACAGCAAATTTGAATCGAGGTGCAACATGCGAGGTTCGATACGCAGAGCTCAGAGGAAGACCCGTCACGGTCTAAAACCAGGTGAACACGCTTGGGACATCATCGTCCCGCTGGGGAAGCGACCCGACAAGAACGGAACACTCGTCCACCGTCAACGCTGGACTCGTTTCATCGGCACTAGGAAACAAGCGGAAGCGAAGCTCAATGAACTCGTGGGCCACGCGCACAAGGGGCAGTTTGTCGAACCCTCAAAGGTCACGGTTCGCGAGTGGCTCGACCAGTGGCTAGACATGGCGATCAAGCCACCTCGTTGCACGCTGAACACGTATCGGTTGTACCGCACGCAGATCAAGAAGCACATCGCACCGGAGCTTGGTCACATTCCGCTACAACTGCTGACGACGTTTCAGCTTGAGCAGTATTACGCAGGGTTGAAGCTAGCAGCTGGGAGCGTTGCGATCCATCACGCGATACTGAGCAGCGCGTTGAAGGCTGCCACGAAGGCGAAGCTCCTTCATCGAGAGCAGACGATCGCACGCGATGTGACGAACAAGCCACGCGTTAACCACCATGAGGATGTGTTGCAGAACGTGTGGACAGCGGATGAAGCACGTCGGTTCCTCACGTGGGTGAAGCACCATGAAAGCAAGCAGTACGTCGCGCTGTTTGCACTCGCGCTGGACGCAGGGTTGCGCATCAGCGAACTGCTCGCGTTGCGATGGAAGGACCTTGTAGGGTCGTTACTGCGCGTTGAACGGCAACTGCTGTTCCTCGACAAGCGAGACATCGAGACGTTGAATCGTGATCCGGACGCTTGGAGGTTCGACATGCCATTGCCGAAAGGGAAGCGTGCGCGTACAGTCGACGTCTCGGACGACACCGTTGCGCTGCTGCGCGACCATAAGCGCGAACAGTCAGAGCTGAAGTTGAAAAACAGGCCGTACTACGCGGACCACGATCTCATCTTCGCGAGGCAATTCGAGGATCGACGGGTTGCGTCGCAGAGCGTCCTTGGAAGGCCTCTATCACCACGCATGGTTGTCGTGCATTTCGACAAGGCGTGTAAGGGTGCGATGGTGAAACGGATCACGCTACACGGATTGCGACACACATGCGCGACGCTGTCGCTTGGTGCCGGTGTGCCGGTGCACGTAGTGCAGCAGCGTCTCGGACACGCGAGTTCCACGATCACGCTCGACGTCTATAGCCACGTGCTGCCGTCGCAGCAAGCGGATGCGGCGTCGAAACTGGCTGCCGTCTATTGGGGAAGGTTAAGGTAAGTGGCGTTACTGTCGGTAAGTGATCAGATCAGACGCGACGGCGACCCTCCGCGACGGGCGCATTGATGCCGTATGGGAAACGTAATTACGTCAAGTCACTCAAGGCACGCTGTTGAGCCTTAAGCTTTCCGGCTCGATATTTCTCTTCCATCATTCTTCGGTAACGTGGAAAGTCAATGCGGTCGAGAAGTGTCCTAACGTGCATTATGGCCTGATACTTCGCGTCGAACGTAAGCCTATCGGTCCAACAAACTAACGTGTGAATAATGTCGACTATATGCTCTAAAAGAAGCCTCTTGTATTGCAGGGACAAAAGATTCTCTTTTCGAATCAATGCGGTAACATTGTCGTTTTTTGTGCCATCGGGATTGACTGCTACGTACCATTGTCCGTGAGCGAGTCTGTTTCGTTGTTGTATGCAAGGCGCGAGGTCCCTATCGAGCATCGCAATGATTTCTTCGTATTGCTTCTTCTGAGAGAACGGCAATAGTTCCAGCTTTCTCATTCGTTTCCGTTTTAGGAATGCCGTTTTTACCGTGAGCTTCCATCGATCCAGTGCGTCATCTTCGAGAATGGAATTGCGCACGGTTACTCCAAAGGCTCGCTTCTCGTAAAGCAGAACTAGCAATCGGCTTTCTGCCCATATGGCGAGGGTTAGTGCGTAGAGACGTGTCAGCGCGTCTTCGGTCTTCGCGTCGCCAGAAGCGATGGCTTGACGCAAAACCAAACCGACTCTCCGCATTCCTGCGTTCACGGAAGCGAAGTTCTTCCCATACAGACGATGTAGCTCGGACCGGCTCATCGCAGCCGAACTAGGAACGGTCCGTGTGACTGCGCCCTGTGTGGCTCGTGCACGAAGGCGGTCAGGAAAACGGTTAGCGCCTGTCGGGGCGTCGCGGTTAGTCCGTCTTGGCGGAGTGGCCAAGTACTATCTCCACAGTCGCTATGCGGACTGCGTAACGCGGATATTTGCGCAAAGGGCCTGAGCCCTGAGGAGAAAATAAAAAACCCACCGAGATGGGTTTTCTGCGGCCGGGAATCGAACCCAGCTAGACTTCCAACATCGTTGGACGTGTTTCCATTACACCATTCGCTCGGCTGCGTTTACCACAGTGTGAACTCGAATGTCAATGAAACCGAGCGACCGCGCCGTCGCTGTGGAGGCGCCGAGGCGACGAACGGCCTCACGTGCAGGTAATCCACGGACGGGCGCTAGGACGGACTCGGACACGCGACGTTCGAGCCATCCAGCCTCCCGTGCAGTTCCCGCATCAATCCGCTTATGACCAGTTGCTGAATCGTGTCCTCTCGCCGGAAAGTCACTCTATCGTGTTAGTTGAGTGGACCGGTGCACCGGGATACATCGATGCGAACGTTGCTAGGAGAAGTCGATCAAGCTGACGTGGGGTGAGCGACTCGCCAAAGGTCGCAGCTAGGTGCTTTCGAGCACCAAGAGCCGCTCCAAGAAACGTCGCGTACTCGCGGTCCGCATCGGGTGGTGACTGGATCAGCTGTCGTGGCAGTTTTAGCCTCCGAATCGCGCCCATTGCCCGCGAATCGTAGATGAAGAAGAGGTGTGGCAGGTGGAAGTGCAGGTACTTTGAGGCGAGGGAGCGCTTCTTCTTTCCCGTCAACTCGAAGAATAACCGGACGACGTACGAGTGCGCGCGGAGCACGAGATCTATCGTGGCTGGGTTCTCGACGTTACCTGGCTTCTGGAGCGCTGTAAGCATAGAGTCGAGAACCGACGCGCGGAGAACCCTGGTTACGTGGTCTGTGTAGAACCGGTCGTTCGAGACATCCGCCCCAACGGCGTCTCCCTTCCCGCGCTCGAGCGAGGCTGCGTAAGTTCGGCCAATTAACCAGACCTTCGCGATGATCTCGGCATCATCGACATGCTTCGGGTACTTGCGGCAAAGGTCGTAGAGCGCCTGATTCCCTAACCGCCACGGGTCGTGTTCGTCGCTTTGTGCGTGACGGACGGACTCTGCGTTGAGTTCCATGCCCTGCGAAGGCGTCGGCATGATGCTGGCTATAACCAGTATGGTTATGAGCAGCATATTCAGACACTGGCCGCAGTGCAAGCGCTCTACGGTCAGCTCGGAAAGAATGTGCGGCGACTACGCCTGCAGCGAGGCTGGACGCAGGACGCGATGGCGGATCGGTCTGGCCTCCACCGCGCTCACATCGGCGAAATCGAGCGCGGCGAGACGAACGTCACCCTTCAGACGCTCAAGACGCTCGCGGATACGTTGGAGGTACGAATCGTCGACCTCTTGAAGGGAATGTGAATGCGAGGTAACGGTCGGCAGTTGTTCGCTGACGGAAGCTCGGAAGGTCAACACAGCCACCTATGGTCGCAATGTCCCTTGACAGTACTTATTGCCTCTTATAGCCTATTACGGGCAAACATGGAGGGCTAGATGAAGGCACTGTTGTTCGACGGGACGCCAGGTGAAATTGCCGAGCTGCTTGAACGGATGCCGCAGTTAAATTCCGTGGCGCAGGCAAGCTCGGTCCGCGGATCTATCTCTTCCTCTACCAGTTCGGGATTGAGTCTCTGGACCCCTGAAAAAGTCTCGAGAATGTGGAGTGGGCTGTACGGTGATCAGAAGAAATTAGTGCAGTTTATTGTGTCGAAAGGCGGGAAGGTCACAGTAACCGAGGCTCAAAAACACCTTGGCTTCGCGCGGGGCCCCGCGATTGCCGGTGTTCTGTCGAGCATTACACGGAATGCTCGAAGAGTCACAAAGTACAAGGAAGCTCGCCTTGTCGAAGACTGGACAGAGGACAGAAATGGAACGACGGTATGGGGCTACCGACTTCCGGACCCAGTCCTGACGCTTTTGAAACAGACAATTCAGGGGACCACTGCATAGCCCGCCGAAGTCGTTACCTGCTTGCGCAGAGCAGAGCGAAGATAGCGCATTGAACTTGGTGCGAACCGGCAGGTTCATTAATCACTGAGGAGAACAGGCGATGGCAAGCATTCTCGACAATGTTCTGCGCGTGTCGCCTGAGGAGCAGCGGCAGCTCAACGAAATAATGGAGAAACGTGCCGAAGAACTTCGACAGCCTGCTCAACCCGAAGTTGGGTGGCACCGTATCGATTTCTGGATGTGTGAGTGCCCGTTCTGTCGCGAGCAAGTGAGAAACTTCTTCGAGGCACCAACGAATTGGGGCAGCACTGACAAGCCGATCAAATTGCCGTAGACGAACGCTATAAACCGCAGTTCTCCTGTCCGTTGACCTTCACGGCGCATCGATTGGACGGTGCCCGTAGAGGTCACAACATGGCACGTCACCCCGGTTGGTCTGCTGTAGCGAATCCCGAGAAAGCAGAACATGCCTTCAAGTCGTGGTGCACGCGCGACTGCACGTTAGACATCAACGCGTTGATCCTCGCTCGTGACTACGCGGTGCTACACAACAAAGGCAAGAAGGTCGTGGATGCGATCAACAGCGATCTACGGGAAGCGGTGTGTAGTTCATTGAGAGGAGAACAACATGACTGATGCAACCACCCCGAAGACCGCACGGATCACGCTCAACTCACCGGGATCCCGTCTCACCTTGATGGCGGTGCGTCGTGCGGATGGCACTGCAACAACGTTTGCCACGACGCTCGACGTTGAGTCGAAGAAAACCACGCGAGGAATGTCCGCAAAGCACGAGACGTTCGACACTGCGAAAGCAGCTATTGCGAAGCAAGCTCAAGACGCAGAGAAGGTCGGGTGGTCTCGACGTGCACCGAGTGCAGGTCGTGGTTTCGTCGCGCGTCCCGATGGGTTCTCAACGATTCCACCCGCGCCGAAAAGCAAACACGACAAGTTCATTCAACCTGCAGATGGGATCGTCGTCGTCAAGAAGGCCAAGAAATAGCAGCGCGCATGGTCTGACCAACCACGTAACAGCGCGTCGATCAAGGGTTTAGAACCACGAACATAATGGCTCATTACCCGCCAAGGCGAGACGAGCCCAAACCGCTCTCAGCGCACTTCCATCACGGTCAAAACGCGTTTTGGGCGGTTCTGAGAACTGTAAAACTTCGATCCCCGGTTCAAATCCGGGCGGCGCCTCCAACCTTTTTCTGATGGTCAGATGCCTGATGTGAACACGGGATGTGAGCAGGACGTGTCAGACCGTTTCGGATTCAACATAGCGCTTTGGTTGAGGTAGCATCGCCGGTTGATATGGCCGACGAAGAGGTTCAAGCGACAGTCCCCGAGCAGCCAAAACGGAAAAGCAAACGCGCCCGAAAAGGAGCCACGAAGCGCAAGAGAAGGACGCCGGCGAATGGTGCGGCGACGCGCGGGCGTGGGCCACTCGCCTACCCAAAGCACCCTATCCTCAAGTGCTTGAGGATCCCGCAGGCCGTTCTGGAGAACAATGCGGGAAAGGAGTGCACGGACCGTGAGGCGGCGAAGTTTGCCGGTCTCGGTTGGAGTGGACAGGTTGCCGTCGAGATCAGTTCGGCGATCAAATATGGTCTGTTTCACCGTCCCAATCCGGGCAAGGTGGAACCCACGGAAATTACTCGACGCATCGTCAGGCCACAAAAGCCGAACGACAACATCGCCGCCATTCGAGAGGCCGTCCTCAAGGCTCCAGTGATTTCGGATGTGTATCGCCATTACCGCGGAGAGAATCTGCCAGATGAGACCTCGTTCCTGGCAAATACGGTCACCGACAGCTTCGGGATTCCTGCTAATCGCGCCGATGAATTCATCGGTGTACTGATCGATGATTTATCCGCTGCCAAGTTGTTGGAGACGCAGGGCAACAAGCGACGCGTGCTCGACATCACGCACACACCTGGGGAAGTCGGCGGCGCGCCGTCGTCGACCGATGATCATCTAAAAAAAGTTAGCAAGGGCGTCGCTGTTGAAGCGACGGATACCTGTTTCGTGATGATGCCGTTTGCAAATCCGATCGGAAGCTACTACGCGTCGATTTACGAGCCGGCCATAAAAAAGGCGGGTCTCACTCCCGTGAGGGCCGACACGGACATTTTCGGCACTGGGAAGATCATCGATCAGATCTGGTCTGGTCTGAACAACGCGAAAGTTCTCGTGGCGGAATTGACGGGCAGAAATCCCAACGTCCTGTACGAGCTCGGACTAGCCCATGCGCTTCACAAACCAGTTGTCCTCATTTCTTCTAACGAAGCCGATGTGCCCTTCGACGTCAGGCACGTGCGCGTGATTTATTACGAAGTGTCAGATCCGTTCTGGGGAGAAAAGCTGATCGCCAAGGTGGCGGAGAACATCATCTCGGCGATCAAGAATCCACAGGAAGCCATCCTGTTCCAACAGACGTAGCTGATTAACCGCGCACTGGCGCATCGTGAACACCCTGGAACAACAGTCCGCCCTTGTCCGCAAGTTCTTCGAACGACGCAATTTGAACCTGTTCGATGGCATTCGCCGCCAGCGTAGCGAGATTGCTGCGCGGATGGCTGCCGACGGGCTCCTTCAAAGTGGCGCGTTCGTCGTCGCCGTCACAAACGCATATGTTTCCGGCTTCGAGGATTTCGCGAGGGGCCTGACTAAGGATACGTTTGCTCTACTCGAGCGTTCGGGGCTGGAGGTCGACAAGGAGCTGGCTTCGTGGATTACGGGGCAAATCGAGCCGCTCATAGAAGCAGCCGCCAAGAACGTTTGTGGGGAAGTGAAAGAGGGCGCGCCGCTGGGTAAAGAGCTCAAGGAAAACGTCGACCGAGCCATGCACAAGTCGGTGTCCGCGATCAAGCGTGATTTGGGCATCGAACTCGATCTCGCCCTCTTAAAGAAAACGCCAACTTCTAAATTGATTGACGAGGCATTGCTCGACACACTGGTGCCACTGCAGAACCGCCGGGGTCTGGAGCAAGAGTTTGGCGAACGAACGAAGGAATCTCGTGATTCGCTGTGTTTTATTCTCTTCGACATTGACCACTTCAAGGATGTCAATGACAATTACGGCGGGCATACGACGGGTGACGAGGCGCTGATCAGCATCGCGGAGGTTGCTCGTGCGTGTGTCAGGGGAAAGGGAAGTGCCTTTCGTTTCGGTGGTGACGAATTCGTGCTGCTTCTACCCAATCACACTCTGCAGGAAGGTCTTGCGGTTGCCGAGCGCTTCCGCCGCGAGGTGAAAGAATCGCCGAGAACGTCACGAAAGTTGACGCTCAGCGTCAGCGTCGGGGTTGCCGTATATCCGGCGAATGGTACAGAGTTTGGCGCCCTCCAGAAGGCGGCGGACGAAGCGCTATACGACGCGAAGAAGCGGGGCAGGAACCTTGTGCGCTACTACGGCGAGCCCGAGCCGCCGGTCGTGACGTGATGCACGAGCACAGTCAGTCGTACACCGGGAGGATTTCGTCCATGCCTTACAACCTAGCTTCAATCAACCTGCGATTATTTGGATGATTTCCTCTTCAGGCAGACTGCGGACAACGTTTTCACGCCACTGCGGGTGAACAAGGACTCTGATCTTTCCAACTTCTTTGTCGAACCGAGACTGCCCAACGACAGCTTCAGCCTTTGCAAATCGAGGAAAGAGTGCGGTGCGACGAAGATGCACCCCCGCTACGTCCTCAGGAAGATACCACAGGACGTCCTCCTTCTCGACAGAGCGTGTCGACTTCACTGGCACATCGACTAGAACCAACGGCGATACTTCCTGAGCCTCCCTCAGCCATTCACTCGCACCTGGTCGCCGCGATCGAATTCGCTTCAGCAATTCACGTTCAACCCGCAAGCATTCGCTTTCAATGTGAACGTGGTCACCCGTAAGACGACTCGATCGGAATCGTTCGTACACAGCGTCGTACAAATGTTCTGATCTGCCGTGCGAAAGTACGGCGACGCGTTGGTAAAGCTGGCGCTCTTGGATACGCCTAGCCATTTCGCGACCCCTAGGACTTGCGTGATCGTGAAGAAAACACACGGCCTCCTTGTCCGCTCCGCCAAGGTAGGAGGTATCCCATATGCCATCAACGCGACTTGCCCGATCCCATGAGCATTGGATGACGAACTCCTTAAACGCGCGCCAAAACGGCTCTTCACCTTTCGAATTGCTAACGTTCTGCAGCACGTCCCTCACGAGGTACCCTAGCATCGCTTTAAGCGATCGTACCGAATGCTGCCAATAGACCTGCGTGAATAAGTCTTTGCGTGCACGCCACACGCCCTGTGCCACTACGAGAGCCTTTTCAGTGACACCGATCTCAGCAACTTCCAGCCTATCTTTCCAGAGCTCCTTACCGGCAGAGTCTAGGGTGGCTTCTTTTTTCGAAACGTACACGACCGTTAGGTTTCTCGTTAGACGGCCGTAGTCGACGGCCTCGCCGAACGTGACGCCAAGGTGTGTGCTGTCACGCCTAACGTAATCGATCTTGTCGCAATCAAGCGGGCCGTTGATGATGCTGCTCAACACTCGCGCCCGAAATGTAGACGTCTTCGACGCCTGCAACACGTCCACTACCATTTCTGGTTCGACCATCCACTGCGATTGCACCGTCGACCACAGGTTCGCGATGCCACCACGGCCAGTCGCCAAAACTACGTCCGTCATCCCTTCATGGGCGAACTCCGTCGCGGTCTCGGTCAACTCGTGAGCCATTGGGTACTGCGCAATGTCATGTAGGAGCGCACTGACGAGAGCAACTTCGAGGTCCTCCTTGCGCATGATCGCGCGGAAGACGCAGTTCGATTGGTCATACCACAGTGCGCGAATGTACTCAGCGCAATTCGCGAAGGTTCCGAGCGCGTGTTCGAATCGAGTGTGAGCTGCGCCAGGATAAACCAGCGACACAAATCCGAGCTGACTGACTTTACCGAGACGCACGAACGCCGGATGATTGATGATCGCCTTTACACGGTCGGTCAGAGGAACCCGCGTGCCCGGCAACTGAATGTAGCTACTGATGGCCAAGTTCAACTCAGGGATGTCGCCCTCCAGGTCGAAAAGATGTCCGAGTTTTTCGAGGTCACTACTTGCTTCATCGGCACGTACGTACGCTATTTCGCGATGAACTTCTTGTGGTAGACCCGGGATCGCATCAGACAGAAGATCATCGTCTGAATGCTCGACGATTTGTGCGTCGAGCAATCGCTTAGCGACGAGTGTGAGGTATTGCCACTGATAATCGGTCAAAGCCGAAGCGGTTGAATTGTCCTCACAGCGACGGATCTCCTTCAATACCTCCTGCATCGTTCTGCCGAACGCGAATAGATCGAACACTTCCCGCAGGTCCTGCGCCTCAAGCTCTGATCGATTCGCGTCCTCATCGGCACGATCCACCACTTCTTTCTGCAAAGCTGGGTGCGCGTAGCGCCTGGTATAAGTAATTTCAGTCATCTCATCAGCATCAGCGGTCATACGACGCTTGTGGCTGTAGCCAAGGTCAGCAATGAGAACTTGACCGTCCGGCGTGATGAGAATATTTCCGGGCTTAACGTCGCAGTGAACTATCCGGCGGGCGTGCAGGTACGCGATGCCTGTCAACGCGTCTCTGAAAATCTGTGTGATTCGCTCGGCAGAAATCTCCTTACCATGAGCGCGTATCCAATCACCGAGATCCTTGACGCCATCGATGTACTCCATGATGTAGTACGGCAGCGCGTAATCATCGGAACCGCACTTGAATTCGAGTTCACCGGCCGCGTAGACGCGAATGATGTTCTGGTGGTTCAATTCTGCGAGCGTCTTACTTTCAGCGGTGACGATCCGAACGATGTCCTTGAGTCGACCTGTGCGCGGCCTTGCCAATTTAAGCGCGCGGTCCTGCGCCAACGCTCTGTCGCGGATTCGCCATACGGAGGCGGTGCTGCCGATATTCGCCAGTTCGATCACGTCGTAGTGCGTTTTGAGCAGCGCAAGTAACTTCGGCAGTGCTTCTTCGTACAGTTCACGCTCATCCGCGAATTCTCGTTCGCGGTCACGCTTCTGGTAGAGCTTCTCCAACCTGGCTAGTAGCTCTTCCGGGCGTTGCAGACTCGCCCACTTTTTCGCCATCTCTTCTCCCCTGAAAGAACGGCTCAGGCGTATTATGGCGTAGGCCCGAATTGACGAAATAACGATTCAGAGGCACAGAGATAAAACATGCAGAGCTATTCGACGGCACGGTTAAGAGCGGAAGAATTGCTGAGGCGCTTTGTTCGCGCCGAGAAGGCGCGACGGGGCGTCAAGACGCTAAGCGCTGAGTCGTTCTACCCGGTCAAACCAGCGGCTGTCGCAAAGTTCCTCGGGTGGCACGTCGAAGCCACCGCCGGGGTTGCCGGTTACGAAGGCAGTGGATTTCGAGTCACGGGCAAAGTGCAACAGAGTAATGATTCGAAGATCATTAGAATCGATTCCTCCACTCCGGAGACGGAGCGCAACTTCACGATCGCCCACGAGATCGCCCACGTGACTCTGAGCACCCAGCTATCGGACTGCCAATATCGGTTTCGGAGCAATCGGAGGATTCTTTCGAACGAGCAGAAGCGGAAAGAGGCAGAAGCAGACGCATTCGCGGCTGCGCTGTTGATGCCCGAAAAGGCAGTTCGAGCTCGATTCAAAAAGCAGTTCGGTGCAGACGCGGTGTTCCATCGTTCGCCGCGTCTCGCCAAGTTCGGAGTTGTTTCGCCCCTAGGTCGGGAGAACGATCGGCGCGAGGTCGCGAAACAGCTCGCGACGGTTGCGCGCGATGAACAGAAATCGTTTGCCGCGTTTTTTGGCGTGTCGGCAGCTGCGATGACGATCCGCCTACTAGAACTTGAGCTGGTGTATTAGCTGAGCGGTTGTAAGTGGCTGCTTGATGATTTCTAAGGCTTTTCTATCGACCGTAGCGACCTTCTGAAAGGGCGGATGCGCGTGCGGCATGCCGTACGCACGCGCTGACACAGGAAGGTCCGCCCGGCACCCTGAGGAAGTTGTGCGGACTGTCGGGAAGGAGACGCCGAACAGTCCCTCTCGAACCGCGATGACGTAGGCGCGAAACGAGAGGAGATGCGAGAACTTCCCAGCTCGCACTCCTAAACGGCAACGGACTCTGCTCGACGTGCGAGGAAGGCGCTCAGTGCCTGGTGTGCCTGGTCGTCGATCACTTGGTGATAGATCACTCCTTGAAGAATCTCGCAAACAGTCGCAGCGATCTGTACGTCGTTGGGATCGACGGGTGGCACGTCGCGAAGCAGTTGGACGTCCAGCGCGAAACGAGCGACGAGATCCCGAAGCTTCGCGCTGGCTGTGCGACCGTCCGACGCCGCTGCTGTCACTGCCCGCGCCGCAGCGACCACCGCTTCGATCTGAGCCATGAATCGCGGCCACGCAGCATTGAACTCGTTGTGTGCGCTACGCACCTGCTCGCTTGCTGCGTCTGCCTCCGCCAACGCTAAGCGAGTGTCCTCCGGTGTTGGAAGCTGAGATTCGAGCGCCGCAATGCGCTCCTGCACGTTTGCGATCTCTTGTTCGACATGCGCAAGCCGCCGCTTCACAATGTCTACGTGGTTCTGATCGAATCGCCGTGGCTCGACGGCCAACGCGCTATCGCGCCTGCCGACGTATTCGGCACGCTGTGACTCCAGCGCCGGCACCTTGGCGCGGAGCTTGTCAAGGTCACGGTGAATGTCAGTAGCGTTCATCGACGACCTCCCAGCTGCTCACGACGCTTTTGCAGAGCGAGTGCGTATCCGTCTGGCGGGTTTAGATGCACCTCGCTCGTTGCCGGGACACGTGCTGCCATACGACTTACCGACGTGGTCTCAGAGAACTCCTGCCGGAATTCGGACATGGCGCGGAGTTGTTCCTTCTCGCTTTGTTCTTTCTTGTCGTCGAGGCTTCGCACTTTGGCGAGACCCGCCGCATACGGATCCGGTGGTGTGAGGCGTCTCTCATCAACACTCAACGTGCGAAACGCTGGAATGTCTCCGTCGTCGCTGTCCATCGCGACATTGGTTCGGAGCGCACTTTCGGCCAGTGCGCGGAGCTTGGTGTTACCCATCGCTTCGATCAACACGGGATTCGTGGGGTTCGCGAGAATTGCGCGCGCCAGTTCGCTACAGCGCGGGCAGCCACTGCAGTTCGGGTCGTGAAAGGTGCTCATTGCAGATCTCTCCTACGTGCACCTCGGTGGGTGCATAACAAGGTGTTATTGGATGTTGTTGAAAACGCTGGTTTTACAGGCGTGAAATGACGCGTCTAATACGCTTCAACTCACTGCACCGTGAAGTCCCCTTTCGCCTCCACGAGCTCAATTGCCTGTCGTGCCGCGCGAGCTTCTTTGACCCTATCGAGCAGCTCCCGCACGCGTTCCTCGAGCTGCTTCGGAGTCATCGCGTCGTACTCGTTGTCTCCAGTGACGTGAACGTCGAGGTGCTCCTTCGGCTTGCCGAACGCGTAGGCCCAGCACACACTCTCCATCTGTCCCAGTGTTCCCTTGCGGGCACGTTCGAGGAAGTTCTTCTGGTACTGCGGATCGCCGACGACACGTCGACAGAAGTCCTGCACCATCCGCGTGGTCATGTTCACTGCGCCGTGTGGTCTGCCTCTCGGCATCGTAGTGCCTCCTCAAGCCGCGTTATTTCGTCCTTCACTTAACCCGAATTCTTTAGTCGTTTACTGCATGCACAAGTGCATGCCGCACGAACACCCGCGATGTACAACGTGAGTGCGTGATCTCATTACTACGTCGCTTCGTCCACGAACACGCGTTGCCACTCCGTGTCTGCATCTCCTCCCAATTCGGAATCGATAATCCTTAAAATTAATCGGTTAAACAGGTTAACCAACTGATAACACACGGGTTAATCCGTTTAATCGGTTTAATCTGTATTTCACCAAGGGTCTGTAAATTTCATCAGGGAGCGAGACGCGCCGCACGCATCCAAGCACACAACACAACCCTGCATGCGAACCTCTCCATCCTCCCTGCACCATTCAAGAAAAGACTTCAAAAAAACATTCAGGTTAAAAGGATTAAAGGTTAAACCTCCATAAATAAAGGAGTTCGTGGTACTCCGTTCTAACCTGTTTAACCCGTTATGGCACTTTGCCGTATCCATTCACGACGTTACCCTTGGAATCCGTGACAGTCATTCGTCGCCAACCAAGTCGTTCCATGACTTGTCGAAGTCGCATCCCGTCCGATTTCGTTGCCTTTTCCCATTTGCCGACGTGCGCGTACAGCTCCGTTGCAGGGATTCTTGTCTTCCCTGCGAGGACCTTCAACAGAGTGTCTTCCCACGGATCACGTACACGCCGCAGTTCTTGCTCATCGGCTGCTGCTTGCCAAAGAGCTTCCGGAAGACGAATGCTCCCGCCGGTAGCTTCTTGCGCGACAGCTTCGGCCCAGAGTTGATCTCGATCACGTCGAATCCGCTCGACATCTAGCCGCTGTACTGCGACTGGCCAGAAACGCCTATTGCCGGTCATGTCGCGCAGGTACTCGGTGTCGTTTGTGGTTCCGAACAGTACGAATTGCCTTGGACGATCCACTCGATTGCGACCGTACGCCAACCGCGATGAATCGGTGCCCCTGGAGAGCAGTGCCTTGAGGTGCTCAACCTCCGCACCGGAGATGCCCGATAGTTCTGGTATTTCAACGATCCACTTGCCGGTCGTCTGCTCGATTACTTCTTTTTCCGACATCGTAAGGCGCAAGCTACTCGTGAACCACCCGCTGTCGTGACACAGCGCCTCCAAACCTGTCGATTTGTCCAGGCCCTGTGGACTTTCGAGGATCAAGATTTCATCGAACTTGCAGCCAGGCTGTCTGACTCGACGGACAGCCGCGATTAGTGCGAGCGCGCCGACAGCACGAACGAACGGAGTGTCCTGCGCGCCGCAGTAGGTAGTGAGCCACGTATCGAGTCGCACCGTGCCGTCCCATCGGAGCGACAACAGGTACTCGCGTACCGGATGGAAGCTATGCTCGACCGCTTCGTTACGAATTACCCGGTTGAACAATTCAGTGGTGGGCAGGAAGTCGAAGTACTTCTGCGTGTTCAGGAGCATACGATTCTCGAGATCGTCATCGAGCACTTCCGTCCGTGTCGTCCCGTTTTGCCTTCTGAGCGTGACGTAGACGCGGTCATCGAACTCGTTATACGCGAGCTCGACATGCTGACGTTTGATGGCAATCTCAATGTTGTGAACCGATTTCGGGTTCGGCACTACAACGCCGTAGCGTGTGATCAGGTCCGGAAACGCCGGCACCGGCGATACGCGCGATACCCCAGGCTGAGCGCCAAGAATCGTCGATGCGTCGGTTGGCGACAGCTGGTCGATTTCTGCATCCGTGTAATTCATCAAGCGAAGCTTCGCCCTATCTCCAGGGGTGACGGCGCCCAGCGCGGTGTTTGGATTCGGAGGGTTCGGCGGAGTTGTCATCGTTCACCTCCGCGCTTCTCTTCGCGCAGCCCAAACTCCCGCGTAACGGCCCTCACGTGTTGCTCTTGGTAGAAGTACGGCAATCGGCGTTCGTTCGCCGTGAGCGGACCCTTTACGAGAAACAGCGCTGTTAGGCCGTACTCGTACACCACGAGATTCGGTGCTAAGTCCTGGTCGTCACGCCTCACGAAGCCTGAACGTGGTTTCGGTCGTCGTTCACGCCCTACGTCACGAAACACGTGCCTGCCAAATCTCAAGACCTTGCTGCTTCGCCGCTCTTCGTGAGGCGTCGGAGCGCCCCTGCGCGGCAACCGTCCGACGAGTCGTGCCAGATACGGATCCATCATGACTCCTAGGCTTGTGCCACTGCGATTGCACTCGCATGTGAAACACGTGATGTCGAGGAGAACTCCGAGGAGAACGCGATCTTCGGAATCAAGATCACCTTGTTCCCGATGCGTCTATGCGGAAGGTCGGTGCGATCGACACACTTCCGCACAAACCATTCGCTCGCGTTTAGGTAGACCGCGGCCTCACGAATCGTTAGCCACTCGGGCAGGTCGTCGTAGGGTGTCTTGCGGGTAACGGTTGAGGATTTGGACACAGCTCGCGCGCTCCTGTGCGCTCCGCGCTATGTCCCCACTTATGTGGCTGGCTTCCGTTGCACGGTTCGCTTGCACGAACCGCCCGACTCCTCCGCCGGCGTCGTTGGGACTTTTGTTTTCAGGTCCGACAGCCGCGCTCGGACCTGTTCAGACCACGTTTTCTCGTGTTCTGCTTCCTAAAACTCAATGAGATTCATTTAAAACAATCGATTGGTCAAGAGGAGGTAAACCTATGACAATAAAGGAGTTATAAGTACACAATAATTACGTACCGAATTGTGAAAAGTAAGCGCACGCACACGAAGTAAGCGCACGAACGGGATCGGCAAACACGATGCACGATCAGGATCCACGATCACGAACACGCACCAGGAACACACAGCAGCAGCACGCCTCACCGATCGATCGCAAATCTTCTATTCAGATTTGACGATTCTTGACAAACACGATCCAAGCACAGAGTTTCAGTCGGAGCCCCTAGTGGTTCAGAGCTTCGGAGGATATTCTCCTGTTATCCTCTCTGAACAGATGGTGGATGACACCGACTTCCCTAAAATCGTGCGGCAACGATCCAGCGTTCATGGATGGGGAGTCTTCGCCGCACAGCCAATCACGAAAAACACGCAGATTATCGATTACGCGGGCGAGTTGATCGATCACAAGGAAAGCTTGAAACGCGAGACGAAGTATCTGCAGCAGGGCTGCATCTGGTGCTTCACGGTGAATCGCCGCTGGGTACGAGATGCGAACGTGGGCGGGAACCTGTCGCGCTTCATCAATCACGCGTGCCGTCCGAACTGTTATAGCCACATCATCGGCACCACGATCTGGATACGCGCGTCGCGCAATATCACTCCGGGCGAGGAACTGACCTACAACTACTACACGGATGGCGAGAAGCTGATTCCGTGTCGATGCAGGCCTGGTTGCAAGACGCGGCTGTGACGCGATCGAGGACACGAAGAGGTTGTTAACCATCACGAAGAACACGAAGCGGACGAAGAGCCGAACACGAAGGACGTTTGTTTACTTCGTGTTCTTCGTGACCTTCGTGGTTGGAGTGCTTCGAGGACTCGACATCGAGTTACCTGCGCAATCGGAAATTACCGAAGCCGATCTCACCAGTGCGAGCGCGGGCCGGACGATTCGACTCGGAGCCGTCGCCGATGGGCACACGACCGCCGTTCCACTCGAGGTGTATGTGGCGCGGGTGCTGGCCGGAGAAGCGGACCCGAAGGCTGGCGACGCTGCGCAGCAGGCGCTGGCGATTGCGATCCGGACCTACACGCTGAAAAACGTCGACCGCCACGCCCGGGACGGGTACGACCTGTGCGACAGCACACATTGTCAGGTGCCGCGCCCCTCGACACCGACATCGCGGCGTGCGGCCATGGCGACCTTCGGACGGATGTTGACCTGGCATGGAGAGATTGCGGAGGTGTTCTATTCCGCGTCGTGCGGAGGTAAATCAGAGCGGGCAGCGGACGTATGGCCAGGCGCTGACTATCCGTACCTGCTGTCACGCGAGGATGACGTCTGCGATGAGGATCCGGAGTGGACCGTTGAATTTCCGATAGACGAGGTGCGGCGCGTCCTGAGAGGCGTGGGGTTTGACGGTGAGCGGTTGAGGGACGTCCTTGTCGATGCGCGGACTTCATCCGGCCGTGTCGCCCGGCTGCGCCTGTCGGGCCTGCAGCCGGACGTGATAGCCGGCGATCAGTTCCGCCTGACGATTGGCGCAACAAAATTGAGAAGTACTGCGTTCACCGTCGAGAAACAGGGCGATCGCTTGCGCTTTACGGGTCGTGGATTCGGCCACGGCGTCGGCATGTGCGTCATCGGCGCCGCCCGCCGCGCCCTGCGCGGCGAAACCGCGGCCGCGATTCTGGCGCAGTACTACCCCGGTCTCGAGTTGACATCACTGAGGGCGACTCCCCGAACGCCTCCTGTCACGCCGACATCTACCGGGGTGCCTCGTGACAGCGGTATTCGGGTCATCGTTCCGCGTTCCTCGGCTGTCGCGGCCTCGTCAATCGAGCGAATGGCTACCAGCGCCCAGGACGAACTTTCGCGTTCTCTCGGAATGACCATTCCCGCTATCACGATCCGTCTTCACGAAACGCTCGACAGCTTCCGCCTGGCGACCAACCGGCCATGGTGGGTCAGCGAGGTGGCCGAGGGCACCGCAATCGACCTGGCGCCAGCCTCAGTGCTCGCACAGCGTGGCGGCGTCCAGAGCGCCGTGCGAATCGCCATCGCGGAGCTGCTGGTCGCCGGATCGTTGGCAGGACGTCCGGCCTGGGTTCGGGTTGGTGCCGCTCGATATTTTGCCGATCCGCCGGCGGCGCCGCCCGCATCCTCGCGAACGCGATGCCCCTCCGATGCCGAGCTGCTGCTGGCAGTGTCTGCCCCTGCACAGCGTGAGGCCGAACTTCGCGCCGAGGCCTGCTTTACCCGTGAACTGGCGAACACACGCGACTGGAGGCTGGTGCGCTAAGCCGGTCGCAGCCGCGGTTGCCGTGTGCTACGCCAGATCATGAACGCGGACACGATCGTCCCGACGACGGCAATGATGATGAAGCCGACAATCACGCGCTGGAACGCATCGGACTCCAGCAGCCGCAGCACGCCGCGCCCGTAGATCCGCGCCAGCGCCGCTTCGCTGCCGAAACGAATCAACCGCATGGCAGCGAAGGTTGGAAAGAAGATCCATCGATTCGCCTTTAGCGCTCCGCACGTCAGCAGGAAGGGCGTCAACGGGAACGGAGGCGGGAGCAGCGCCGGAACCGCCATTGCGACAGCGCCCCCCTTCTGAACGCGCTTCCGGAACCGGTCCAGCCGGTCGCGCGATATCAGTCGTTCGAGACCGAGCTCGCCGCCTTTGTGACCGATCCAGTAGGTCACGGCTGCGCCCGTCACCGATCCCGCTGTCGCCAGCAGCGGATAAATCCAGAACAACACGCCGTTGCGGGCGGACAGGTAGATTACGAGGGCGTCGATGCCGAAAGGGAGGAAGAACACCATGCTTGCGTCCAGCGCGCCGAGCACGTACGCGCCCCACCAGGTGAGAAAGAACCGGAACGCATACGGAAACAGGCCCATTTACCAGCAAATGCCATCGTAGTGAGCCTGCACCGCTGCGAAGTCGATCGGAATGCGCACCAGGTCGACGACCGTCTGATCGGGACGGCAGCGGGTGACCGCGTCGGAAAATTCCGGCGCGCCGTTGCCGATCACGATCACATCGCTCCGCGCGATGACGTCATCCACCGAGTCGCACAGATGGCGCGAGAGGTGAGGGATCTGTTGCTCGATGTATTCCTTGTTCGCACCCATCAACCGCGCCATCGACACGTTGCGGTCGTAGATGCACAGCTCGTACCCCTTCCCGAGAAGCGCTTCGCCGAGGATCACCATTGGTGATTCGCGCAGGTCGTCGGTCCCGGCCTTGAAACTGAACCCCAGGATGCCGATTCGCTTCTTGCCGGTCTCGACGGTCTGATCCAGCGCGTGCCGGATCTGCAGCTGATTGCTCCCGAGCACCGCGCCGATGAGCGGCATCTCGAGATCGACTTCGCGTGCGCGGTACTGCAGCGCACGGACGTCCTTCGGGAGGCACGAACCGCCGAACGCGAACCCCGGCTTCAGGTAGTACGGCGAAATGTTCAGCTTCTCATCGCCGCAGAAGATGTCCATCACTTCGTGGCTGTCGATGCCGACCCGTTTGCAGAGGTTGCCAATCTCGTTGGCAAAGACGATTTTCACCGCGTGCCACGCGTTGCTGGTGTACTTCATCATCTCGGCGACGCGGATACTCGTGCTGTACCGCGGCGCCTCAATCTGGTCGTAGAGCGCCTGGGCAGGTGCCGCATCCCAGGCGTGGTTGTGGCCGACGAGCGTCAGCGCCGGCTGGTGGAAATCCTTCAGCGCGGTTCCCTCTCGAAGAAATTCGGGATTGACGACGACGCCGAATCCCTCTCCATATTTCTTGCCCGAATGTGCTTCGAGCGTCGGGATGACGTGACCGTGCGTCGTCCCCGGCAGCACTGTGCTGCGTACGACGACTACGTGATACGTCGCCTTCTCCTTGAGGGCATCCCCGATCTGCTCGCAGACGCGGATCAGATACGTCAAATCGAGACTGCCGTTCTTGCGGCTTGGCGTTCCGACGCAAATCAACGACAGGTTGGTCTCGGCGATTGCCTGCGCGGTGCTGGTGGTCGCCCGCAGCCGGCGAGACCTGACTCCGCTTTCGAGAAGAGCGTCGAGGCCTGGTTCGACGATCGGACTGCGCCCGCTGTTGACCGCTGCGGCCTTGTCGGGATTGACGTCCACGCCGATGACGTCGTGTCCGTCGGCCGCAAAACTCGCAGCCGATACGCTGCCGACGTAGCCGAGGCCGAAGACTGCGACCTTCATAACGTGGCTGTCCTTTCCAGGGATTCGGGATTCGGGACTCGGGATTCGAGGGTTCGTGGCGCGGAAGGTAGCGTTTGAACACCTTCGCCATCGATGAATGTCCGGAACCAGAGTTCAAAGTTCATGAGGGCCCAGATGGCGTCGCCTCCATTGACCGTTCCCTGCCGGTGCGCGTCGAGGAGGCGCTCCACCGCGTCGGCGTTGATGAAACCGCGCTCGCGCGTGCGCCGGTCGAGCAGCACGTCGCGGACAACGGGTTGCCACCGGTGGCGTGTCCACTGGGCGAACGGCACAGGAAAACCCATCTTTTTTCGAGACAGGATTTCGTCCGGCAGCAGCCCCCGGATCGCTTCCCGCAGGATTCGCTTCGTTGTGAAGCCTCGAAGCTTCAGCCGGTCGGGCAACCGCGCGGCGAACTCGACGAGCACGTGATCCAGAAACGGCACACGGCTCTCGATGGACGCGGACATGCTCATCTGGTCCTGTTTCATCAACAGCTCAACCAGATACGTCTTGATGTCGGTATGGAGCAGGCGGCCGAGGATGCCGCTCGCGCCGTTCATCTGCTCGAAGTAGGCGAGTGACGAGGCGTAGGGATCGTCACCGACGATTGCTTCAGGCGACAGCAGTTGATGCTGCTGTCGCACAGGCATGCCCGCGAAGTTGTCGAGGAACATTGCGGCGGCAGTCCGGGGCATTGCGAGAAACGATCGCCGCGCGTACCGTCCAGCGGCGCCGGGGAGCCGCGGCACGACCGACTGTGCGATCGTCGTGCGAAGCGCAGCCGGGACCATCGACTCGTAGACCGCTGCGGCCCGCCAGTTGATGACCGCACGCGCGTACTTTCCATATCCCGCGAGCAGCTCGTCGCTCCCCTCACCCGTGAGGACGACGGTAACGTGCTGGCGCGCCAGCATCGAGACAAAGTGCAGGGGCACGCTCGACGGATGCGCAATCGGCTCGTCCTCGTGCCAGACGAGGCGCGGAAGCGCCATGAAGAAGTCGTCGTCGTCGATTACGATTTCATGCGTGTTCGCGCCGATTGCCCGCGCGACCACTCTGGCGTACTCCAGCTCGCTGAAGCGGCGATCCGCGAAGGCGACCGAGAAGGTGTCCACCGGTCTGGCGATCTCGCGCGCCATCAGCGCTGCGATGGCGCTGCTGTCGAGGCCTCCCGACAGAAACATCCCCAGCGGTACGTCCGACATGAGCCGCAGCCGGACCGACTCCTGCAGCAACGCCACGAATCGATCGATGACTTCGTCGTCGCCGAGCCGGTCCAGTTCTGGATCGGGACCGTCGAGAGGCAGCTCCCAGTAGCGCTCTGTTCTGACGAGCCCGTCTTCGAATATCAGGCGATGTCCCGGAAGCAGCTTGTAGATCCCTTCAAACAGCGTCTCGGCGCCCGCCGTCCCGCGGGTCGCGAGCACCTCCGCAAAGACGGCGCGGTTTGGACGTGGCGCGAGCAATCCGCTCTCGATAATCGCCTTGATCTCGGACGCGAAGAGGAGCCGGCCATCGACGTGCGCCCAATACAACGGCTTCACGCCAAGGCGATCGCGGACGAGGAGCAGCCGACGCTTTCGGGCGTCCCAGATGCCGAACGCGAACATCCCGCGGAAGCGATGTACGCAGTCGTCACCCCACTGCTCGTACGCATGGACGATGGTTTCCGTATCCGAGCGCGTTCGATAGTTATGGCCTGCGGCCTCGAGGTGAGGCCGCACGTCGGCATGGTTGTAGATCTCTCCGTTGTAGGTGACCCAGACGTCGCCTGCTTCGTTCGATAACGGTTGATGACCGCCCGCAAGATCGACGATGCTCAGTCGTCGATGGGCAAGCGCGGCCCGATCGTCTGTGTAAAGTCCTGCGCCGTCCGGACCTCGATAGCTGATGAGGTCGCGCATAGCGACAGCGCGCGCGCTGTCCTCAGGGCCGAGTCGGTCCACGGCGACGATTCCGGCGATGCCACACATGTCAGGCAGCTTTCACTAGCACGGCGTATTCCAGCGGCTCAGCGCCTGCATCGCCGTCGATGAATTGACGGAACCAGAATTCGAGCATCAGCAGCGACCAGAGGCGTCGCGCGTGATCCGCGCGGCCCGCCAGGTGCTCCTTCCATAACTGGCGCAGCGCGGGACGCGACACGATGTCGCGCGCATCAAACCGCGGACCGAGGAGCATGGAGGGCACGAGCGCCGTAAGCACGGAAGGAAGCCAAGCGTGGCGCGCAGGCCGCTGCGATGCCCAAGGCAGCAGCCGTCGTGGGAGCCGTGGCGCCAGCAACTGACGGATGGTGTGCATCTCAACACCGCCCCGACACCTGACCGCGACCGGTGTTTCCATTGCAAGCTCGGTCATCTGAGAGTCGACAAACGGAAATCGCAGCGAAATTCCGGTCGCCTGCGACGCGTTCGCCGCGATGGCGAGAACGTTGTCCGGCAGCAGCGTTCGGGCGTTCACATAGCGCACCCGATCGTCCGGCGCGTCGTCTACTCGCGACCTCCAGCGCTCGAGATGCCAGCGGAACGGGTTTGTGTCGCGGATCTTCCACGCGAACGCGCGCGTATAGATAGATCGCCGACGCGAGTCGTCCCACACGGCAGAAAGGAGCGTGCGTCGGTCGTGTCCGGCCCAGAGAACAGCGGCTCCGTGGCCCGTCAATGCGACGTCTGCACGACGTGCGGCGACGGTACAAATCGCCAACTGGGTCAGCGCCGATGGATCCGCAAACGGCTCACCGCTGGTGGCTGCAAGCGTCTCGATAAGTGAGGAGACAGGGTGTTCGAGCGTCTCGAGCTCACGGACGCGACCGAGCATCGACGCGGCGGCGTCGCTTCGTACAAGTTCGGCGGGGTCCTGGTCGACCTGCACCGTCCTCGCTGTGCCCGACGTCGCGGGCGTGACCGACAACAGCGCGGATGACGCGATCCCTCCGGAGTAGAGCAGCGCCTCCGGGTGCTGACCTCTTAGTTCACGGCGAACGACGTTGCGCAGACTTGTGGCGACTGCGGTTGCCGACCCGCATCGCGTGACGGTGCGCGGCGTAGGGAAATCCCAGTACTCCTCGAGATGGAGCCGTCGTCCCTCAACTAGCAGATAGTGCGCCGCCTGGAGCTTGCTGATCTGGCGATAGGCGGTCAGCGGCGCCGGAATGTAACCCAGAGCAAGGTACGTATCGATGCCATTCGGAAACCAGTCGCTCGCGACCTCAGGGTTTCGCGACAGCGCGCGAATGTCGGATGCGAAGACGAACTGTTGTCCATCGAGCACCGCGAAGTAGAGAGAGCGGACGCCGACGTGATCGCGCGCGAGCACGAGCCGGCGATTCGGCTCGTCCCAGATGGCGCACGCAAAAGGTCCTCGCAACCGCTCGAATGCGCGCGTTCCCCATCGGTCGTAGGCGTGCGCGATGAGTTCGGCGTCAGTGCGCTCGGAAAATCGATGGCCACCGCGTTCCAGCATGTCGCGCAGTTCGCCTGCGTTGATCAACTGGGCGTCAGCAACCGCTCGAATATTGCGCGCATCGCTTGTCCCGGCACCTGTCTCGTCGAGTGGAGAGACCAGCCGGTCGAAGCTGAGTTTGCCGATGATACCGCCCATGGGTTTCTTTGCCGCCGGGACTCGGGATTCGGGACTCGTTTCGGAATTAGTCGATCCCGAACCTCGAATCCCGAACCCCGAATCCCGGATCCCGGCCGAATTACCTCTTCGACAACGTAACTTCCGGACCCTTGAAGTTGATGCGGTTGTTTCTCGCATCGGTACCGGTGAAGTCGGTTCGCGTGTGGTGCTCGAAGTTGTTTGCGCTGCACCACCGTGTGGTCAGCTGCGTTTTAGAACCGGCCGGAATCACAATGCCGAGGCCGCTCTTTTGGGTGGCAAGTGCGTTGTCGAAGTAGTCAGCGCGATCGCTGAGGGTGATTTCCACTGAACCGGTGTTGTCCAGAATCTGCGTGTAGGTCCACGTGTTGGTGAGCGAGCAGTTCGGGATGGGATTGCTGCTCCAGGGGACCGGGTTCGGCGAAATCGTTACCTGCAGGCCGCCGCCAGAGGGCGCGGGGCTCGGTGCGGGCGCAGGTGCTGGGGCCGGAGCGGGTGCTGGCGCAGGCGCCGGGCCAGGCGCTGGCGACGGAGACGTTGCTGAGGGAGCAGTCGGGGTGGGTTCGACGCTTCCACAAGTTGACGTTGCGATGGCCGCAGTCGCCAGAAATACTGTTAATAGCCAAATCCGTGGAACGTTGGACGAAGTCTTCACCATGACTCTCCCTTAAAGGCAAATTCTTTTCACACCCTCGAAGGGTGTATCTCGTCCAACGCAAAACGCAGACCCAAACGGACGAGCGGTGTGGCCGTCCATTCAGTGCCGGAGATCAGGAGAGTGTCAGGTGGGTCGGTCACAACAAGTGGATGGCTTCGACCGTTGAGTCGGATGGTGCCAAGCCCGAGCAACGCTCCTCCGAGAATCCGCAATTGCCGCGGCGGCTCGGTCGCACGCACCTCCAACACGTCATCATTCAGCTGCACGTGCAGGTCGCGTACGGGTTCGCTCATGGCGATACTCAGCCAGCCATCGCGAAGCGCAAGCGCATGGCTTGCGTCTGTGAGATCGAGTGCGACGAGCGTCTCGCCTTGTGTGCGGAAATGCAGGACGCGCGCGTCCGTCTGATAGTCGGGAGTTCCGCAAGCCCGACCGTCGCGCAACGATGGTTCGCCAGGACGCAGCATATATACAGAAGCGAAATCGCCGTTGACGATGCGAACGGCAATTGCCTCGGTGTAGGGGTCAGCATTCGCGCTAGTTCGCCGAAGATCCGGAGCCGAGGCGGCCGTGGCCGCATCGATCCAGGAGAGCATCGAAAACGGCAACCGCATGCCGCGCGTGACTCGTACACTCCACGTCGGCAGCAGCGTTCCGTAGACGGGCGCATACCATCCCAGTCCGCTCTCCTCGTCGCCATGTGCGAGCGACAGGTCTCCTGCGTCGAACAGCAGCCACGCTTCAGCGCCTTCTAAATGGGTCGCCCGCAGCACTCCCATTCCTTCGTCGCGCAGCATCCATCCCGGATGGAAGTGCCAATGACTCGCAGCAGAGTGAATCGCGTCGCGGTGATGTCCCATCTCAGTGCCGCGAAGCTCGTCAACGATCAGCCAACCGGAACCATCGGCGCGTATAACCGATCGGCGGTGCTGGACAGGTGCGTAGCCGTTGTGGGTAGCCTCCACCCAATCGAAGCACGCGTTATGCCGCGACGCCTGCAGGCACGCGTGGGCTACAGTGGACCAGTGGAAAGGACCGGCAGGGGTCGATTGTGGCTTTCCGTCCAGGCAGACGGTGTTGTGATTGAGGCTTCCGCGCATCCGGTCGCGAAGCTTGGGATCCATCGTGTAGGTCGCCGTGCCTGGATCGATCAGCAACGGCCGGCCGCCGATGCTGAGCGTCAGCGACAACGCGTCGGCGTGTGCGTGGCCGCCGTTCATGTAGCCGTGCGCGCCGGCGTCGAGCACCGCATGGTCGTGGTCGGATCGCATGACGATGTAGCCGGTGTTCGCGAATGTTTGTGATCGCGGACCTGACAAGGTCCGCGCCGCAGAATCGGCGGTCCGCGCCGCAACATCCGTGGTTCGTGCCGCCTCATTGACAAATGCGATGGCTTCCGGCGTCGCCATCCAGAGCGTTTCTTCCTGTAGTCCCCATGGCGCGAGATGCGATTGATTCAAGGCGACCGCCGCGGTCGCCAGCGAGTCGCGGACGTCGGCGCAATCGCGTCCTGTGACCGGCCACAACATCCCGCCGTCGTCATCGCCGATGAGCGGCAGACGTCCTTCGTCGTCGGCAATTCCGTATGTAAAGTCCGCGAGTCTGGCGGCTCCGTCAGCGAATGCATGCTCCGCGTCGACATCGCCAGCACGACGAGCCGTCAGCAGCGCGAGGAGGTAGAAATCGAGCGTGTAGCGCTGGTAATGCATCGATCGCTCGACGTGGCCACCATCCGGCAGAACCTGACGATCGATTTCGCGGATAAGAATTCGGCGACCGGTCTCGACCCAGCGACGGCTTGAATCGAGCTCCGGAAATGCGTGTCCGACGACGTAGAGCGCCAACGCCTCGCCGATCAGATGCGTGTTCGGGCTGAAATAATGCGAGAGGTGCTCTTCAAGGTGTGTCAACTGACGCTCGAGCGCAACCAGGCAGCGGGCTGTGGGAAATCGAACGTCATCACCCGCGGCGAGAAAGTGCATCGCCACGGTCCACGAAATCGTTCGTAAACCAATCTCGAGCATGCTCGCCCAGTTGATGCCAGTCAGAGGCGGGTTAGCTTCCAGCCAGCCTTCTACGTGATCCGAGATCCCGCGCGCGTAACGGGAATCACCAGTGAGCCAGTACGCACGGCCAAGCTGGAAGAAGTACTGATGGCGATTCAGCTCCCAGATGATTTTGTGGTCACCGATTGACGGGTCGAGATACGGCACCTCCGCCCAGCAGACGAGCGGAGCACGGCGATGATGGACCGGGTCTGAATGCCAGTCGGAAATCGTCAGTCCTCGATAGCCGAGCAGATCGTGCTCGCCGTCGAGAAGCCGATTCCCTCGTATGGCGGCGTCGGCGACGGCATTCGGAAATCGACTCGCGACCTCTTCGCGCACCACGTCCGCCAGGCACGGATCAATGACGCATCGGGCGTGTCCTTCGTGGAGTCGGCCGATGACGTCAGCGGCAATCGACGAATTGCACGCCCTCGGCCACTGAGGCCTTCGAATTCTGAAGCGAATGCGGTCGCGGAGCGTTGCCACGAGCTCGCGCGTTCGCCAGTGCGCTTCCTCGAACGTCAACTGTCTTATGCGCTTCAGACGCCCTGGCATCATGCGGGATTGAGCGGCGTGGACTCGACGGCTGGTCCTGACGTCCGTTGATGAATTCGACCGACTGCGCGGCGATACACCTGAAGCCATCCGTCACGCACGACAGGCCATTCATAGGCTGCCAATGTGCGATACGCCGATTCAGCGAGACGGCGGGTGAGGGCACGATCAGTCAGCAGCTTGACGACCTGTTCGGCAAGTGCGTCAGCGTCGTTGTCGGCGACGAGGAGGCCGTCAACGCCATGCCGCAGGATCGACGGCACACCTCCGACATCGGTGGAAACTACAGGCAGGCCGCTGGCAAACGCTTCAAGCAGCGACAACGGCATGTTGTCGACTCTTGGCGCCTGCACATACACATCTGCGTTCGCGTAATACGCATGCACCTCGGAGGGCGCAACCCGGCCCGCGAACGTGACGTTCTCGAGGCGGAGTGCAGCCGCCTCATTTCGCAGCGCAGTGTCGTCCGACCCGCTGCCGACGAGCGTCAACGTCGCCGCCGGGTCGTGCGCCTGGATCTTCGCGAATGCGCGAAGGACGCACGACAGGTTGTAGAGCGGCTCGAAGTTGCGCGTGCACAGCAGACTCGGCCGCAGTGGATCGCGAACGCGATACGTGAATTGACGAAGGTCGATGATGTTGGGAACCACCTCCGCGTCGATCTCGAACGACCGGAACACATCCTGGAGAAACGCGGACTGAACGACGTTCGCGTCGACGAGGCGACGGAGTACGAAACGAGCAACCGCCGAGCGTCGCAAGTGGTCGCGGGCCTCGCCGCTGTGATAGTTGAGGACCACAGGTTTGCTGAGGAGCCTCGCGATAACAACCGCCGGAAGCGGCGCTAAAAGGAACGATGAATACGACGCGGCGAACGCATGAACGACGTCCGCACGGCGAAGTTCGCGAACGAGCAGCGGCCAGTACCACAGTTGGGTGACGATCGTGCGGACGTACTTGATGCGAAGCAGCCGATCGATTGGGGCGCGGGGCACCGGGTCGATAGGGACGATCCACGCGTTGACCGAGCCCTCAGTGCGCCACGCCTCCAGCAACCGGAGCGCCTGGACGGAATGGCCGCCGATGATGCGCTGCGAAGCGACCACGACGGCAACCCGGAGAGGGGGTGGCAGGGAATCTTGCATACGGCCGAGGTGTCCCGGCGCTTGTTGGGTGCAAGGCACACGCCTGTCGGCGATTCGCTATCGGTGTGCGCTTACAGATCTGAGATAACGCCGCCAAAACGCTGACGCTTTCAGGCCCGCCGGAAGAGAGCCGCCAGAACCGCCGCGCGAATTTCTTAGCATTTTCGCGTGTCCCTCAAGCCGAACTGCACGGTCCTGCATCTGCACTACCGCGCGCCAGCAGTTTCGGTTTCCCAACTAAATCAGTCGGTCCATCCGCTAGCCGGGTCGCCGCCCGCCTAAGGATGTGAGCCGACGAACTCGCCAGGTTCCCGGGGTTCCAACAAGTTCCCAGAACGGTGCCATCGCGAGAACGGCGGGAGTGCGCCTTCCGCCACGGGGCCGGAGCTGCGGGGAGGAAGCATGCTCTTGGGTACCCGTCGAATTCTCTCGTTCCTGTGCGCCGTTGCATGTGTCGTCATCGTCGCTTCGCCGAATACCGCGTGGGCACAGTCGGGAGGATTTATGGATTCGTCCACCGGCGCCGGCCTGCGGCCGAAACTCTCGTCGGGCGAAATCCAGACGTTCATGCCCCAGCGCGGCGTGTTCACATTCCCGTCGCCATATTCGACAACGGGTATTCGCATCACCAACACGAGCGATTGCGGTGGACAGGACTGCGTGCTGTCGGTCGGGTATTCCTACTGGAGCAACATCAACAACCACGTCGGCAGCGACACGATGCTGATCTTCCTCGGCCTCGAACGCCGCCGCGGCGGCGGCGGGCCGACGCTTTTCAGCTTCAACAAGCGAACTGGCGAGACGAAGAGTCTCGGCCCTCTGTTTTCGCCAGACAGCCCGTACAGCTGGGCGACGGGTGAAGGCTGGTACTTCAGCGCTAGCCAGCCGACGACGCTGTACATGAATGACGGGCCTCGGATGTTGCGGTACGACGTGATGTCGCACGCGATGAGCGAGGTTTACAACGTCCAGACTCTGCTCGGCGCCGGCCGCGTGATCTGGCAGATGCATTCGAGCAACGACGATCACGTCCACTCGGCGACCGTCAAGGACAGCGGCACGTACAAGGAACTTGGATGCGTCGCTTTTGACGATCGTCGCCCGAACCTGCCGACCTTCGTAGCCGCAAAGGGCGATTACGACGAGTGCCAGATCGACAAGAGCGGCCGCTACCTCGTGATCAAGGAGAACGTCGACGGCAGGAACGGCGAAGACAACCGCATCATCGATCTCCAGACGGGCGCGGAGACGCTGTTCCTCGACGAGAACGGCGCTGCCGGACACTCCGATCTCGGGTACGGGTACATGGTCGCGGAGGACAACTTCAACGCCATGCCCGGGGCTGTTCGCGTCTGGCAGCTCGGACAGGATCTTTCAGGCAGCAACAACGGCCACGTCGCCGGCCAGGGCACCCTGGTCTACGAACTGAGCTCGTGGAAGACGGGCATCGGCCACATCGCGCATGGCAATTCCACCAACGCGCCCTCCACGGGTCAGATGGCGTGCGTCAGCAACGCGAGCCGCGACAGCCTGCCGCGTGTGAACGAAATCGTTTGTTTTCGTCTCGACGGGTCGATGCAGGCGCTGGTCGTCGCGCCGAACATGACGGATCTGAATGCGTCCGGCGGCGGCAGCGACGATTAT
>JACXTT010001974.1_pt1 | contig 33350 bp, 30 predicted proteins | sample 9270951 | NCBI WGS metagenome assembly JACXTT01 (sample SAMN15532306, study PRJNA645909) | rock metagenome | isolation source: weathered quartz diorite | place: Puerto Rico | collected 2017-06-21
GGGCGGCCGCGCGGGTGAACGGGCTGGTCTACGGCCCGCCGGGCACCGGGAAGACGGGATTCGCGCGGCTCAGTGCGCGCGGGGCCGGCTGTGAACTGTACGAGGTCGACTGCCTGGATCGCGATGGCAACAGCCTGTCCGGCAAGGACCGCTACCGCTCGCTGCAGGTGTCGCAGGCGTTCCTGCGCGGACGTGCGCACACGGCGTTGCTGTTCGACGAGGTGGAGGACGTCTTCCCCGGCAGCGCGCGCGAGCTGATGAGCCTGTTCGGCCAGGAGGACACGCGCGGCTCCGTCAACGGCAAGGCGTGGGTGAACCAGACACTGGAGCAGAACCCGGTGCCGGTGATCTGGATCTCCAATTCCATCCGGCAGATCGACCCGGCCTACCTGCGGCGCTTTCAGTTCCATCTGGAACTGAAGATCCCGCCGCCGCTGGTGCGCGAGAACATCATCCGCAAGCACCTGGGCGGGTTGGACGTGAGCGATGCGTTCGTCGCCACGCTGGCCGCGCGCAAGACGCTGACGCCGGCGCAGGTGCAGTCCGCCGCGCGCTTCGTCGAACTGGCGCGGCCCGAGATGAACGAGCCGGCCGAGGATCTGATCCTGCGCCAACTGGAGCACGCCGATCGCGCGATGGGATTGCGGCCCGAGGCCGAGGCGCGCCCGGTTGTCACGCATTACCGGCTCGACAACCTGCACCTGGAAACCCGCTATGCCGTGGACAAGATCGTGCAGGCGCTCAAGGCGCGCCAGCGCGGCACGATGTGCTTCTACGGGCCGCCGGGCACCGGCAAGACCGCGTTGGCGGAACATATTGCCGCGGCGCTCGATCTGCCGCTGATGATTCGGCGTGCGTCCGACCTGATGAGCAAGTACGTCGGCGAGACCGAGCAGCAAATTGCGGCGATGTTCGCCCGTGCCGAGGAGGACAACGCGGTGCTGCTGCTCGACGAGGCCGACAGCTTCATGCAGAGCCGCCAGCAAGCCGTGCGTAACTACGAGGTCTCGGAGGTCAACGAGATGCTGCAGGGCATGGAGCGCTTCAACGGCATTTTCATCTGCACCACCAACCTGTTCGACCGCATCGACGAGGCCGCGCTGCGGCGCTTCTCGTTCAAGATACGCTTCCTGGCGATGCAGCCGGCGCAGCGCGCGCGCATGTTCATCGACGAGGCGCTCGATGGCGACGACAGCCGGCTGACGGACGCGATGCGCCATGACCTGAATGCGATGGATTGCCTGACACCCGGCGACTTCGCCACCGTCAAGCGGCAATGCGTGCTGCTGGGCGAGGCGCTGACGCCCGATGAATTCCTGGCCCAGCTACGCCAGGAGCATGCGATCAAGCCGGAGGTGCGGCACCATCGGCCGCTCGGCTTCCTGCAGTAGGCGTTCCGCTCAGAATGCCGGCGCCGGCTCGATGACGAGCGTTTCCATCGACGCATCCACCTGCAGGAACGTGGCGGCCATCGCGCGCAGGTGCGCGGCATCCTTGGTGGACCCGTAGCGGTGGTGCGGCACGGCGTCCGGGCCGGCCGCGAGATCGTGTTCGGCCAGCTTGCGGGCCAGTTGGCGCGCGATGGCGCTGCCGGTGTCGACCAGCGCGAGCTGGTCTCCAACCATCGCACGGATGGTCTCGGACAGGAACGGGTAGTGTGTGCAGCCGAGCACCAGCGTGTCGGCGCCGGCTTCCAGCATTGGTGTCAGGTAGGCATTCAGCCGCTCGCGCACGGCGGCGCTGGAGACATCTCCCTGCTCGATTAGCGGCACCAGCCCCAAGCCAGCTTCGCAGACAAAGCGGCTCTCGCCCTCCATCGACGCCAGCAAGCGACCGAACTTGGCGCTTCGGAGCGTGTTGGCCGTCGCCAGCACCCCGACCACCTTGCTGCGGCTGGCGGCGGCGGCCGGCTTCAGGCCGGGTTCGACGCCGATGATCGGCAGCGGCAAGCGTTCGCGCAGGGTTTGCACGGCGTGCATCGTCGCCGTGTTGCAGGCAATCACCAGCGCCTTGCAGCCCTGCGCCACCAGCCACTCGCAAACCTGCAGCGTGCGCGCCTCGACAAAGCGCTCCGGCTTCTCGCCATACGGCGCGTAGCGCGAGTCGGCCACGTAGAGCAGCGACTCGTGCGGCAACTGCGCGCGGATCTCGCGCAGCACGGACAGGCCGCCGAGGCCGGAATCGAAGATGCCGATGGGTGCCGGGTTCACGATGGAAGTGTCAGGGTTGGAATGGAAAAGCCGGGCCACGCGGCCCGGCTTGTTCTTGCGCCCTCGCCACGCGCAAGCGCGAAGAGGGCGGCAGGCCAATCAGGCCAATCAGGCCGCGGCGACCGGAATCTTGCCGATCTTTGCTTGCCATTCGGCGGGGCCGGTCTTGTGCACCGAGGTGCCCGAGCTGTCCACGGCCACCGTGACGGGCATGTCCTTCACATCGAACTCGTAGATGGCTTCCATGCCGAGGTCCTCGAAGCCGACCACCTTGGCGTGCCGGATGGCCTTGGCCACCAGGTAAGCCGCGCCGCCGACCGCCATCAGGTAGGCCGACTGGTGCTTCTTGATGGCCTCGATGGCCACCGGACCGCGCTCGGCCTTGCCGATCATCGAGATCAGGCCGGTTTCGGCCAGCATCATCTCGGTGAACTTGTCCATGCGGGTGGCGGTGGTGGGGCCGGCCGGGCCGACGGCTTCGTCGCGCACCGGATCGACCGGGCCGACGTAATAGATCACACGGTTCTTGAAGTCCACCGGCAGTTTCTCGCCCTTGGCCAGCATGTCGGCGATGCGCTTGTGCGCGGCATCGCGACCGGTCAGCATCTTGCCGTTGAGCAGCAGGGTCTGGCCCGGCTTCCACGAGGCGACTTCTTCCGGCGTCAGCGTGTTCAGGTCGACGCGCTTGGACGTTTCGGTATTCGGCGCCCATTCGACCTTCGGCCATTGCGACAGGTCCGGTGCTTCCAGTTTGGCCGGGCCCGAGCCGTCCAGCTCGAAGTGGACGTGGCGCGTGGCCGCGCAGTTCGGGATCATCGCGACCGGCTTGGACGCGGCGTGCGTCGGGCAGGCCATGATCTTCACGTCCAGCACGGTGGCCAGGCCGCCCAGGCCCTGGGCGCCGATGCCCAGCGCGTTGACCTTCTCATACAGCTCGACGCGCAGCTCTTCCACCCAGTCCTTCGGGCCGCGGGCGATGATGTCCTGGATGTCGATGGATTCCATCAGCGATTCCTTGGCCATCACCATCGCCTTCTCGGCGGTGCCGCCGATGCCGATGCCGAGCATGCCCGGCGGGCACCAGCCGGCGCCCATCGTCGGCACGGTCTTGAGCACCCAGTCGACGATGGAGTCGGACGGGTTCAGCATGACGAACTTCGACTTGTTCTCCGAGCCGCCGCCCTTGGCCGCGACCTGGATGTCCACGGTGTTGCCCGGCACGATCTCGTAGTGGATCACGGCCGGGGTGTTGTCCTTGGTGTTCTTGCGGCCGCCTTCGGGCGGGCTGACGATCGAGGCGCGCAGCACGTTGTCCGGATGGGTGTAGCCGCGGCGCACGCCCTCGTTGATCATGTCCGTCAGGCTCATGGTGGCGCCGTCCCAGCGCACGTCCATGCCGACCTTCACGAAGACCGTGACGATGCCGGTGTCCTGGCAGATCGGGCGCTTGCCCTCGGCACACATGCGGCTGTTGGTCAGGATCTGCGCGATCGCATCCTTGGCGGCCGGGCTCTGCTCCAGCTCATAGGCGCGGCCCAGGCTGGTGATGTAGTCCATCGGGTGGTAATAGCTGATGTACTGGAGGGAGTCGGCGACGCTCTGGATGAGGTCTTCTTGCTTGATGACGGTCATTTTGTGGGGGGGAAGGCATCGGGTCAAACACAGCCCGAGATCATACACCCTGACGGCGCCCGATGCCCGGCTGCATACATCGGTCCACATGGCCGCGCCGTCACTCCGGGTGCCGCCGGGAGGCGTAGCCGCCGCCGTGTCTATGCAGCGGGGCGATCGGTCCGCGATGTGCTGTTGGCGCGGCTGTCGGCATCCGGCAGAACTGGCCGCGCCCGCCACGAGCGCCGAGCCATCGGCCCCGGCCAACTGGCGATCAGGATGCCGGCCAGCACGCAGGCGAGCGCCACGCCGTGCGCCCAGCCCGGTGTCTCCCCGAGGAAGACGATGCCGTAGGTGGCCGCGGCAACCGGCAGCACGGACGTGAACACGCCCGCCAGTTGCGCCGGCACGTGGCGGATGCCCTTCATCCATAGCCAGAACGAGAACACGCTGGCCGACAGCGCGTACCACAGCAACATCAGCCAGGTTTCCATCGGCACCGTGGCCGGGTCAAACGAGAGCAGCGGGATCAGGCCCAGCGGCAGCATCAGCAGCCCGCCGATCAGGTGCGTGTAGGCGCAGATCTCGATCGCGGCCAGCGTCTGCGTCAGGCGCCGGGACAGGATCACGTAGATCGACTCGCACACGACTGCGCCAAGGATCATCAGGTTGCCGAGGAGCGCCTGGCCACCGGCCGACTCCGCCCCGTGATCGCCGCCGCGCGCGATGTTCAGCACGGCAATGCCGGCGACGGCCAGCAGCACCGACGCCACGGTACGCCGCGACAGCCGCTCGCGCAGCACCAGCCACGACAGGATCGCCACCGTGGCCGGGATCGTGCTGGTGATGACGCCGGCGGCCATTGCGCTGGTCAGCCGCACGCCGTTGAGCATCAGCAGCGTGAACAGGAAGGTGCCGAAGAACGCTTGCAAGAACAGGTTGATCCATTCGCCGCGCGAGACCTGCCGCATCCGCGATGGCCGATACCACGGCGCCAGGCAGACGATGGCGATGACAAAGCGCAGCAGCGCGAACAGCAGCACCGGCACATAGGCGATGATGGCCTTGCCCAGGCCGACGTTGGTGCCGACAAGCGCCATGGAGGCGATCAGGAAAAGAGCGTGGATGGACACGAGGTCTGCGCGCTATCTGGAAGGTTGGCGGCTGGCCCCGACAAGACGCCGGGGTCGCGGGCAGCGGCTGACAGGCCGCACCGGGAGGCCGGCGGCGCTGGCGGGCAGCGTGGCGCTCGGGAATAGGGCTCGCGGCATTATAGCTGTGCTAGCCTAATGGAGAAGACTGCACTTCCACGGGCAGTGGCCGCGGCGAATCGCGCGATCACTGCTGCATTGCAGCATGCGCCAGCCCCCCGGACGAGCGTCAGGTTTAAGTAAGCCGTCGGGCGTACCTTGGCAGCCAGCAGCCAAGTCAAATATCAGGAGACCCCTCTATGTCCGCCATCGAATCGGTGATGCAGGAGCATCGCGTTTTCAATCCCCCCGAGTCGTTTGCAAAGACCGCCGCCATCCCCAGCATGGCTGCCTACCAGGCGCTGTGCGACGAAGCGGCGCGGGACTACGAGGGCTTCTGGGCGCGCCATGCGCGCGAACTGCTGCACTGGAGCCGCCCGTTTTCCAAGGTGCTCGACGAGAGCGATGCCCCGTTCTACAAGTGGTTCGAGGACGGCGAGCTCAATGCCTCATACAACTGTCTCGACCGTAATCTTGAGAACGGCAATGCCGACAAGGTGGCGATCGTGTTCGAGGCGGACGACGGCACCGTCGCCCGCGTCACCTATCGCGCGTTGCACGCCAAGGTCTGCCAGTTTGCCAACGGCCTGAAGGCGCTTGGCGTCCGCAAGGGCGACCGCGTAGTCATCTACATGCCGATGTCCGTCGAAGGTGTGGTGGCGATGCAAGCCTGCGCCCGCATTGGCGCCACCCACTCGGTGGTGTTTGGCGGTTTCTCGGCCAAGTCGCTGCAGGAGCGTGTCATCGACGTCGGCGCCGTGGCGCTGATCACCGCCGATGAGCAGATGCGCGGTGGCAAGCCGTTGCCGCTGAAGGCGATCGCCGACGATGCACTGGCGCTGGGCGGCTGCGAGGCCGTCAGGAACGTGATCGTGTACCGCCGCACCGGCGGCAAGGTCAACTGGACCGAAGGCCGCGACCGCTGGATGGAAGACGTCGCCGCCGGCCAGCCGGAAACCTGCGCGGCCGAAGCCGTGAGCGCCGAGCATCCGCTCTTCGTGCTCTATACGTCCGGCTCCACCGGCAAGCCCAAGGGCGTGCAGCACAGCACCGGCGGCTATCTGCTGTGGGCGCTGATGACGATGAAGTGGACGTTCGACATCAAGCCCGACGACCTGTTCTGGTGTACCGCCGACATCGGCTGGGTCACCGGTCACACCTACATCGCCTACGGCCCGCTGGCCGCGGGCGCCACGCAGGTCATCTTCGAGGGCGTGCCCACGTACCCGAACGCCGGCCGCTTCTGGGACATGATCGCGCGCCACAAGGTCAGCATTTTCTACACCGCGCCGACCGCGATCCGCTCGCTGATCAAGGCCGCCGAGGCCGATGAGAAGATCCACCCGAAGCAATACGATCTGTCCAGCCTGCGCCTGCTCGGCACGGTCGGCGAGCCGATCAACCCCGAGGCGTGGATGTGGTACTACAAGAACATCGGCCGCGAGCGCTGCCCGATCGTCGACACCTTCTGGCAGACCGAGACCGGCGGCCACATGATCACGCCGCTGCCGGGTGCCACGCCGCTGGTGCCTGGCTCGTGCACGCTGCCGCTGCCGGGCATCATGGCCGCCATCGTCGACGAGACCGGCCAGGACCTGCCCAACGGCAGCGGTGGCATTCTCGTCGTCAAGCGTCCGTGGCCGTCGATGATCCGCACCATCTGGGGCGATCCGGAGCGCTTCAAGAAGAGCTATTTCCCCGAGGAACTCGGCGGCAAGCTCTACCTGGCGGGCGACGGCTCGATCCGCGACAAGGACACCGGCTACTTCACGATCATGGGCCGCATCGACGACGTGCTGAACGTCTCCGGCCATCGCATGGGCACGATGGAGATCGAGTCCGCGCTCGTCGCCAACCCGATCGTCGCCGAGGCCGCCGTGGTGGGCCGCCCGGACGACACCACCGGCGAGGCTATCTGCGCGTTCGTGGTGCTCAAGCGCGCGCGCCCGGAGGGCGACGAGGCCGCCAGGCTCGCGACCGAGTTGCGCAACTGGGTGGGCAAGGAGATCGGCCCGATTGCCAAGCCCAAGGACATCCGCTTTGGCGACAACCTGCCGAAGACGCGCTCGGGCAAGATCATGCGCCGGCTGCTGCGTTCGCTCGCCAAGGGCGAGGCCATCACCCAGGACACGTCCACGCTGGAGAACCCGGCCATCCTGGAGCAACTGAAGGACGCGCGCTGAAGGCAGAGCGGCGGTGCAACCCGTCCGCTTGCGCCCTCGCGCACCGGCCCGCCGGCAAGACTGTCGCCCCGGCGGGCCTTTTTGCGTAGCCAGGGTCCGCGTTCATGCCTGAAGCCCAGTCGCGCTTCCGTCGCCGCCTGCTGCTGTACTACGGCCTGTTCACGCTCGGGCTGTTCGGCTTCATCGGCATGATGGCGCTGCTGGAGCGCGCCAACGCGGACGCGCTCTGGCTCGGCTATGTGTTCCTGTTCGTCACGATCGCTATCTATGCGTGCATCGGACTGATCTGCCGGACCTCCGACCTGAACGAGTACTACATAGCGGGGCGGCGCGTGCCGGCGCTGTTCAACGGCATGGCGATCGCGGCCGACTGGATGAGCGCCGCCTCGTTCATCGGCCTGGCCGGCATCCTGTTTGCCTCCGGCTACGAGGGCCTGGCCTACGTGATGGGATGGACCGGCGGCTACTGCCTGGTCGCGTTCCTGCTGGCGCCGTACCTGCGCAAGTACGGCGGCTACACCATTCCGGATTTCCTGGCCGCGCGCTATGGCAACGGCAAGCCGGGCGGCAACCTGCCCGTGCGGGCGATTGCCGTGATCGCCGCCTCGCTGTGTTCGTTCGTCTACCTTGTCGCGCAGATCCAGGGCGTGGGACTGGTGGTGACGCGCTTCATCGGCGTGGAGTTCGCGGTCGGCGTGTTCTTCGGGCTGGCCGGCATCCTCGTCTGCTCGTTCCTCGGCGGGATGCGCGCGGTCACGTGGACGCAGGTTGCGCAGTACATCATGCTGATCGTCGCGTTCCTGCTAACGGTCTCGCTGATTGCCTGGAAGCATCATCGCGAGGCATTGCCGCAGGCGGGCTACGGCGCGCTGCTGACGCAGATCGCCCAGCGCGAGCAGCAAATCGAGCGCGACCCGGCCGAGCAGGCCGTGCGCGAGCACTTCCGTCAGCAGGCTATCCAGCTGCAGGACCGGATCGCGCGATTGCCGGCCTCGTTCGACGAGGAGCGCAACGCGCTCGGCGCCCGCCTGGAAGAACTGCGGGCGCGCAACGCGCCGCTGCGGGAGATCAAGGCCGCGGAGCGCGAGCGGCAGCAGTTTCCCACCGATGCCGCCGCGGCCCACCAGCAGTGGAACCAGATGCGCGAGGAGGCGCTCGCGCGCAGCCAGCCATCGACGCCTTCCACGGAACCCTATCCGTCGGCGTCCGAAGCCGAGCGCAAGACCAAGCGGCTGAACTTCGTGCTGTTGGTGTTCTGCCTGATGCTCGGCACCGCCAGCCTGCCGCACATCCTGACGCGGCTCTATACCACGCCGTCGGTCAAGGAAACCCGCAACTCCGTCGCGTGGGCCGTGTTCTGCATCGCGCTGCTTTACGTTTCCGCGCCGACGCTGGCGGCGCTGGTCAAGGTCGAGTTTCTCCAGCACCTGGTCGGCACGCCGTATGCCGAACTGCCCCAGTGGGTGGTGCAGTGGCGCAAGCTGGACCCGCCGGTGTTCAGCATCCGCGACGTCAACGGCGACGGCATTGTGCAGTGGGCCGAAATGCTGATCCAGCCCGACATGATCGTGCTGGCCGCGCCGGAGATCGCCGGGCTGCCCTACGTGATTTCCGGGCTGGTCGCCGCAGGCGCGCTCGCCGCGGCGCTGTCCACGGCCGACGGCTTGCTGTTGACCATCGCCAACGCGCTGTCACACGACGTCTACTATCACATGGTCGACCGCCAGGCGAGCCACCAGCGTCGCGTGACCACCGCCAAGATCGTGCTGCTGGCGGTGGCGTTGTTTGCTTCCTACGTCACATCGCTGCGGCCGGGCAACATCCTGTTCCTGGTCGGCGCCGCCTTCTCGCTGGCCGCGTCCAGCTTCTTCCCGGTGCTGATCCTCGGCATCTTCTGGCGCCGTACCACCGCCGCAGGCGCCTTCGCCGGCATGGTCACGGGCCTGGCCGTTGCTGTGTACTACATCTTCGTCAACTACCCGTTCTTTACGCGCATGACCGGTATCTTCGGCAACCGCTGGTTCGGCGTCGACCCTATCGCCTCCGGCGCCTTCGGCGTTCCCGCTGGCTTTGCCGCCGCCATCCTCGTCAGCCTGGTGACGCCACGCAACGCGCCGGTGATCGACAGGCTGGTCAGCTACATGCGCAAGGGATAGTCGGGCTGGTGTCTGGCTCGCGCACGGCGGCAGACGGTGCACGGCATGTGCACATGGCATCACAGTGCCAGCCGGCATGTGGGGCGCGTGCCATGTCTGTGACCCATGCAATACAGGCGGATGTGATGCCGCTCTGGCAGCCAAAAAGCAAAAAACCCCTGAAAACTGTTCATTTTCAGGGGTTTAGCAATGCTTTTGGCGGAGAGACGGGGATTCGAACCCCGGATAGGCTATTAACCTATACACGCTTTCCAGGCGTGCGACTTAAACCACTCATCCATCTCTCCGGGAAGTCCGCGATTATAGCAGAGCCAGATTGTCTGTCCAGCGCTTTCCAACGCCCTGTAGCCCAGGCGGGCCGCGGGCCAACTAGTAGAGCGCCGGCTCTCCCTGCGGCCGGTTCTTGAAGCGGCGATGTACCCAGTAGTACTGCTCGGGCATGCGCCGGATCTGTGTTTCGAGGAAGGCATTCATCTGCCGCGTGTCCGTCTGCATGCAACCCGACGGGAATCCCGGTAGCGGCGAGAACAGGCGAAGCTTGTATCCGCGGTAGTCGGGTAGCACTTCGGTGGTGAATGGCACGACTTGCGCGCCCGTGAGCTTGGCGAGCCGCGACACTGACGTGAGTGTGCAGGCCGGGGTGCCGAAGAACGGCGCGAAGACAGAGTCCTTGATGCCAAAATCCATGTCCGCCGCCAGCATGACCGGCACGCCGTCGCGCAAAGATTGGATCACTTGTTTCATGCTGTTGTTGCGCGGCACCATCACCGCGCGAAAGCGTTCGCGTTGCGTCTTGGCAATGGCTTCGAGTGCCTGGTTCTTCATTCGCGTGTAGAGCGACGTGACGGGATACTCCATGGAGTAGAACATGCATCCGGCCTCGATGGCCACGAAATGGAAGCCCAGGAAGATGGTCGGCTTCCCGGTGCAGGATGCCAGGTCGATCTCGGATTCCAGCTCCGTCAGGTCATGCAGCCTGTCGTCATCGCCAAACCATTGCACACCTCGTTCGACGTAGCTGCGCATCACGTGCCGGAAGTGCATCCGGGCAAGGTCACGCCGGGCGGCTTCGTCCAGTTCCGGGAAACATAGGGAAAGGTTGATGTGCACGATGTCCCGCCTGCGACTGGGTATGCAGTAGAGCAGCGAGCCAAGTGCCGCGCCGAATCGTGCAGACCATCCGTAAGGCAAGGCAGCGAAAGCCTTGAGCATGAAGACGAACAGCGCAGCGTTGAGCCGAGAGATCATCGAAGCCTTTGAATCGGTGCGGGAGGTGCTCGTCGCGCGGCGTGGGAATTGGGCTGGCGTGGTCACCAGCGCGGCGCACGGGCCCGGGTCTTCAACATCATGGGCACGATGCCGCGCCGTCGTGGCGCCGGACATTATGTGCGGTAAATGGAGCGCCTACAAGGAATCCAAAACCCCACCATTGTTCTCGTCTCTTTTTCGTGGCTTCCCTGGGCGCGCCAGGCAATTCTCCTTGCCTACGGATTGGATATGTCCCCCGTCGTCGCGTTGATCCCCGTAAGCGCCTGGTCTTGCCATTGGCTTGGCGGCGTCCGCAGCGCGAGAACAGTACAATGCCGGACGCCTTTCCCCGATCCGCCTTTCTCGCCACCCGACCGCCTTTCCCATGTCCAACCTCATCGTCCACGGTGGCACGCCCCTGCGCGGCCGCATCATTCCCTCGGCCAACAAGAATGCGGTGTTGCCGGTGCTGTGCGCCACGCTGCTGACCGACCAGCCGCTGCGGCTGCATGGTGTGCCGGACATCACGGATGTCCGCAAGATTCTCGATATTTTCCGCACGCTGGGCAGTGAAGTTCACCTGGACGAGGCGACCGGCACGCTCGACCTGCACCATCGCGACACCGTGTTCGACGCCGCCACGCACCGCCTGCCCGAGGAAATGCGCTCCTCGATCATGTTGGTGCCGCCGCTGCTGGCCCGTTTTGGCGTGGCGCGGCTCGAAGACAACGTCAAGGGTTGCACGCTGGGCGTGCGCGAGATCGATCCGCACGTCGACATCTTTCGCTCGTTCGGCGGCGAAGTGGAGCGCGTCAGCGGCTCGCTGCTGGTGCGCAGCGACGGCCCGCTGAAGCCGACCCACCACTGGCTCGACTATGCGTCGGTGACCACCACCGAGAACTTCGTGCTGTGCGCGGCGGCGGCGGTGGGCGAATCGACGCTGACCAACGCCGCCTCGGAGCCGCATGTGCAGGAGTTCTGCCGCTTCATGGCGATGATGGGCGCCGACATCGACGGCATCGGCACCTCGCGCCTGACCGTGCGCGGCGGCGCCCGGCTGCGCGGTGGCGCGTTCACCTTCGAGGAGGACTTCCACGAGATCACCACCTTCCTCGCGCTCGGCGCGATCACCGGCGGCGACGTGGTGGTGCGCAACAGCACGCCCGGCAACTTTCCGCTGATCGACCGCACCTTTGCCAAGTTCGGCGTTCAGGTGGTGCACGAGGACGGCTGGTCGCGCGCGCTGCGCTCGGGGCCGCTGAAGGTGCAGACACCCTTCACCAGCAATGTGCTGACGAAGGTCGAGGCGGCGCCGTGGCCGTACTTTCCGGTCGACCTGCTGCCGATCTTCATCGCGCTGGGCGTGCGTGCGCAGGGCAATGCGATGTTCTGGAACAAGATCTACGACGGGGCGCTCGGCTGGACCGGCGAGCTGTCGAAGTTCGGCGCGCATGTGTTCTCGTCAGACCCGCACCGGCTGATCACCTTCGGCGGCAATCCGCTGACACCGGCGGTGGTCGAGAGCCCGTACATCATTCGGGTTGCGATCGCGCTGTTCATGGTCGCGGCCAGCATCGACGGCCGCTCCGAGATCCGCAACGCCACGCCGATTCGCCGCGCGCACCCGCGCTTCGTCGAGAACCTGCGCAGCCTTGGCGTGCAGGTCGAATGGACCAGCGAGGAATAAGGGCGGGCGTCGGCAACAGCTTTGGGCACGTCTGTGCACTGGCTGTGAAGAGGATGGCGCGATTCCTGCATTGGCGGATGGCCGGTGTGCCTGCGAACTCGTGGTGGATTGCGGTGACTTGGCGCTACCTACGCGTTGCACGATACGGAGGCGATCAGGCCGGCCGAGCCGCATGTCGTCGAGCAGGCGAAGGGAGTCGACGCGACCAAAGGCCCTGGCAAGCCAGTCTACGTTGACAGGTCCGACATGCCCTGCCGACGACCTGGTCAACGCATCTCGGCGAACAACAGCGGCATTGATGCGGGGGGCAGGGGCAAGGGGCCGAGGGTGCAACCGGGAGTGCCGCTGCCAGTCGCTCGCGGCAGAGGGTCATGTGTGTTGAGGTCTAGTTGCTTGTACCAGTCGATTCCGTGTGGGATGGCCCGATAGTGCTGTCAAAGCCTAGGAGGCGCCGAAGCTTCGTCCGGAATGAGAGATCGACTGCGCAAAGAAATACAGCATATCCAAGAAGACCAACCATCAGCCCTGCAAGCGAGCAGATCGCCCTGCTGGGGCGAGAGGGTTGATCTGGAACGAACACAGGTGTTGCGGCCTGAGTATTGTAAGTTTTGGAGGGATCCAGCTGCTCCTCGAGGGCGCGACGCTGATCGATCAGTGCGCGAATTTCAGAATCACTGCCACGAACCAATCCGGACAGAAGCACATTTTCGGAAAATTTCTTTTCGGCAGAGGCGCTCGCACCTTGAACTCGCGAGAGGACCTGCTTCCTTTCGCCTTCCAGGTTGTTTAGGGCGACGTTGACGTCCTCGAGATTCTTCTTGAGCCGGTTCGCAGTCGGAGCCAACTGGACCGCATGTTCTTGCTGGATGACGCTTAGCGCGCCGAGAAGTGCGCGCTTTGCATCGTCGGGCGAAAGGGCCTGAACGCTCAGTTCGACAAAACTCCCGCCTGTCGAAATTTTCCCATTGAGTGTCTTTTTGACCAATCTTACGGTCGGGTCGCGTCTGGTGTCCGTCGAGAGTGCAGCGGCCTTAAGCGCCTCAGGGGCAAAGCCGTCGAACTTGATTCGCTGCACAACTGACTGCGGAGTCGAGATCTGAGCTCCAGTTCCGGTCTGGCCGATGCGGACAAGGACGGAGGCAGACCATTTCGGCGCAATAAACGAGGGGACCACGGCTCCCACGAGCGCGGCGGTTCCGAGAACCAGTGGGAGTAGATACCTTGGGCGTGTAGTGGTGTCCTTTGTGGGCCCCACCTGGGTGGTTGAGCTTACGCTTACGGGATGAGGCATGCGCAGTGGGGCAGATAGTAAAAGATTTAAAAAATTGAAAACACCATTTATGGTGTTTGTCGTCATGCTATTTATTGTATCTAGTGAATTGATTTTTGCTTCCCATATAATCAAATTGAAATGCAACATTTGGTGTCTTAGAAGAATTCCGGTGGCTTTCTCTCCACTGCTGAATTTCAAGCCCTGCCGGGGCTGGCATTCGCAAACGGCGGGGCGACAAAAAATGGCTCAGTTCATCGTTTTGATGAACTGAGCCAGTTTTCTTTTACCTTTGAGGTGCAGCAACCACCAGGTCCGCGGTGGATCGCGCTGTCGCGAGGCCGGCCTGGATCAAGGAACGACCGATTGAGATTCGTGCAGTACAGAACTTGGGGTTGCTCCCTCACCCCGGTTATCCTTGTGGCCATGACCAAGCTCACCGACAAATTCGAAATCCGCTTTGCTACGCCCGCCGATGCGCGGGCGGTGGAGGACATCCTGATCGATACCTATCTTGGCACCTGGAAGCCGCAGCTCACCGCGGCAGCTGCGGCTGCCGTTGAGCAGCAGGGCAAGATCCGCAGCTATGTCGACGCGCGGCTCCAGGAATTCCACGTGGCCTGCGTGGACGGCGTGCCCGTTGCCATGGTGGACTGGGAAAACAACTTCATCTGGGCCCTGCATGTCGGGCGTGCATGGCAGCGCTTGGGGCTGGGCGGGGCACTGCTGTCCCATGCCGAGGGCGAACTCGCACGGGCCGGCCACCGTGAGGCAAGACTGGAGACGGACAGCTTCAATGTGCAAAGCCGTGAGTTTTACCGGCGCCAGGGCTATGCCGAGATCGATACGTATCCCGATGAGAGCTGGGACAGCGGCTTCACCACGGTGTTGTTGTCGAAGCCGCTGTCGCCGGCGTGAATTGGCGCGAACGCCGGCGCGCCCATCAACGCCGGCCCATCACCCAGGCCGGCGCATCCTGCAACGCAATCGGCCGCAAGAACCGCTGTAACGCCTGATGGCCGACGGAGGTCGATTGCGGGCTGGTGGATGCCGGCCAGGGACCGCCATGCTGCTGCGCGGCCGTGACGGCCACGCCCGTGGGCACGCCGCAGAAGAGCACGCGGCCGCCGATCTCCTTCGCGGCGCACAGGATCGCCCGGTTTTGCGCCGTGTCCTCGTCGGCGCCCCAGATCGTGACGGTCAGGGAACCCGTCACAGCGCGCAGGACGGCGGGCACGGCATCTAACGATTCCACCACCACCACCAGCGCGGCCGGGCCGAACATTTCCTCGTGCAGCGCCGCGTTGCCGATGAAGGCTTCCGCGCTCGTCTTGAACAGGCGCGGCGCCGGGCCGGCACCGGTCGCCGGAGCGTCAATGAGCGTGACGACGTCATCCTGCTCGCCGATGCGCGCGGTCGCGTGGTCGAATCCCTGTTGGATGCCGTCGGTCAGCATGCGATGGGTCGGCTGCCCGTCCAGGGCCTCGGCGAGCGCCGAAACGAACTGGCCGCCACGTTCGTCGCCAAGGGTGATGATGACACCCGGGCTGGTGCAGAACTGGCCGCACCCCTGCAGCATGGAGGCGGCCAGTGCTTTGGCCGGCTCGGCCGCGCCATCGCGGAGAGCGCCGGGCAGGACGACAACCGGGTTGATCGAGCCCAGTTCCCCGAAGAACGGGATCGGGATCTCACGCGCATTCGCTGCGCGCCACAGCGCCGTCCCGCCCTGGTAGGAGCCAGTGAAGGCGACCCCGGCGATGGCCGGGTGCCTGACCAGATAGACGTTGGCCTCGCGCGTCAATGGGACGTCGATCATGGCGAAGACGCCGGGCGCAATGCCCAGCGCTGCCATGACGTCGAGCGTCAGCGCCGCGACGGCCTTCGACAGCCGCGGATGCCCGTCGTGCGGCTTGACAATGACCGGGCAGCCGGCGGCCAGCGCGGAAGCGGTGTCGCCGCCCAGCACCGAGAACGCGAACGGGAAATTGCTGGCCGCGAACATGGCGATCGGCCCGATCGGATGCTGAATGCGCGTCAGATGCGGCCGGCCGGCCGGCGGTGCGCCAGCGATGGCCGGATCGTCGATGGTGGCATAGGGAACGCCGGCAACGATCTCGCGGGCGAAGCCACGAAGCTGGAAGGACGTGCGGGCGACCTCGCCTCTGAGGCGGGCGGCGCCGAGACCGGTTTCCTCGTCGGCGATCGCGATGAGCGACTCGGCGTGCGCGTCCAGTGAATCGGCCAGGGCGCACAGGAACCGGCTCCTGATGTCAGGGCCGGATTCCGCCCACGCGGCGCTGGCTGCCTGTGCCTGCAAGGCAAGGGCGTCGATGGCGGCAAATGCTGGTTGCGGGTCGTTCGGTGTCATGGGAGGTCGGGAGATTGCCAACGGCAGGGTCAGGAGAGAGGCGGCTCGCGCGCGATGCGGCGGTTGGCGCGCGGGGCCGGTGCTCGAATAGAAAGGAAAAGCGCCGGAACAATCCGGCGCAGTGTCTTTTGGCTGGGCGCGCTCAGATCGCTGGCAGCGCGGGGCGCGTTGCCAGCGCCCGTTCCATGATCGCCTCGACTTCGGCGCGAACGGTGGCGTCCAGCGGCAGGCGCGGCGGGCGCGTGAGATGCGAGCCGCGACCGGCGATGTGCTCGCACAGCTTGATGGTCTGCACCAGGTCGCTGCGCGCATCGAGGTGCAGCAGCGGCATGAACCAGTCGTAGATGGCGCGGGCTTCCGCTAGGCGTCCTGCCTTGACCAGGCGGAACAGCGCTTCGCCTTCCTTCGGGAACACGTTGGACATGCCCGATACCCAGCCTACCGCACCGACCAGCAGGCTCTCGAACACCACGTCATCGAGGCCGGCGAACAGCACGAAGCGATCGCCCGTGGCGTTGCGCAGGTCGGTAAAGCGGCGCGTGTCGCCCGACGAGTCCTTGAAGTAGCGCACGTTGTCGCAGTCGGCCAGCGACGCCAGGATCTCGGGGGTGACGTCCGTGCGGTAGATCAGCGGGTTGTTGTACACCATCAGCGGCAGGTCCACTGCCTTGGCCACGCCGCGATAGTGGGCCGCGGTTTCGTGGGGCTTCGACGAATAGACCAGCGGCGGCATCAGCATGATGCCGTCGACGCCCGCGCGCTGAGCAGCCTGGGCCGTTTCCGCGGCGAATACGGTGGTGTACTCGGCCACGCCGGCCACGACCGGCACCTTGCCGCCGGAGGCGTCGCACGCCGCTTCCATCAGTTCGACTTTCTCGTTGCGCGTCAGCGAGCAGTTCTCGCCGACGGTGCCGCCAATGATCAGGCCCGATACGCCGTCGTCGACCAGCGCCTTGATGACCTTGTACGTTGCTGGAACGTCCACGTTGAAGTCATTGCGGAACTGTGTGGTGACCGCCGGGAAGACCCCGGACCAGTTAGCTGCCTTGCTCATTTGCCATGCCCCTCAAGGGTTGTAGAAGCCGTTGATGAGTTAAGATTTTATACAATGTCCAAACAAGAGCAATAGGATTTTGCGACGGTTGGCCGAAATTCCGGCTCGGTGGCGTAGGGGTTTTCCCTTTATTTGATTGGGGTTGGCGTCTTTCGCGGCCGGCCATGCCAGCGTCGATGCCCAATGTAATTGTATAAATTATCCGGAATATTGGTCGGCAGAGCAGCGAAACACCAGGCGAAACACCAGGCGGAAGGCAGGCGCAGGGATGCGGGCGCGAAGCGCCGCAAGCGGGAAAGAGGACAGGGGTTTTCCACGCAGGCGAGCGCCTGGCGGTGATGGGGAAATCAGGGGGCGGCTACGATGGCGGGGCTGCGTGCCGGGTGTGCGCCGATCCGCCCGCGCTGTGCCGCCCGCTAGTAGCGACGCGGCCGCTTCGAGGCGAGGAAGTCCCTCAACTCTTCGCCGGCATGCTCGATGTGGCGCTTGAGCAGGGCGCCCGCGCCGCGCCCGTCCCCTTTCCGGCACAGGCCGACCAGTTCAAGGTGCTCCGCCTCGGCCTGCTCCCGGCTGCTTTGCGACAGCGAGAGTTGCAGACGGGTGTAGCGGTCGGTCTGCTGCAGCAGCGACGCCACGATGCCGGCCGTTTTCGGCTGGTCGGCCCGGGACACGAGCAACTGGTGCAACTGCGTGTTCAGTTCTCCCCAGCGTCCCGACGGGCTGGCATGGAGTTCCTCGCTGTACTCGGCGAGGATCAGATCCATCTGCGCAAAGTCGGCGGTGGTCAGCTTCGGGACGGATTTGCGCAGCAGCGTCGGCTCAAGCAATGCCCGAAGCTCGAACAACTCGGTGATCTCGTCGCCGGACAGTTCGGAGACGATGGCGCCCTTGTGCGGCAGGATCCGCACCAGGCCTTCGCTTTCCAGTTGAACCAAAGCCTCGCGCAGCGGGATGCGGCTGATGCCGAGCTCATTGGCCAGCGCGTCCTGCCGCAACTGGTACCCATCGACGAACTCGCCGGAGAGGATCCGCCGCCGCAGCTCGTTGGCGGCCGCTTCCGCTCTGGTGGCGTGTCCAAGTCCGGGGCGCTTAGCGTTCATGTTCTGGGGTTCGGTATGGCGGTGGCAGGGGCGCCGGCGGCGCGCAAAACCGCCGGCTGCTGCCGGTTTCCCGGCATTGGATATTTTCTACAATGTTATCAGAAGCGATCTCGGCCAACGCCTCGCGAAAGAGGGCGGGGCGGCAGGATCCGGCGGCCGCCAGGCGGTGCCGGATGCCGCTACGCGCGGCGGTGCTGCTCGATGAACGCGATCAGCGCTTCGCCGGCATGCTCGATATGCTTCTTGAGCAGTGAACTCGCGTGCTTGGCATCGCCCCGACGGCAGAGTGCGACCAGTTCCTCGTGTTCCGCCTGCGCCCGCTCGATGCTGGCCGCGTTGATCGACAACTGGACGCGCGCATAGCGGTCGGTCTGGCGCAGCAGCCCGGTGATGATCGCGAGGGTCTTGGGGCGGTCGGCACGGTACAGCAGAATCTCATGCAGTTCCGCGTTGAGTTCTCCCCACCGCTGCGGCTGCCGCGCGCTCAGTTCGGCGCCGTACTCGGCAAGGATCTTGTCCAGGCGCTCGAAATCGTCCCGGGTCAGCCGGGGAATGGAGCGGCGTAGCAGGTGCGGCTCGATCAAAGCCCGAAGATGGAAGAGCTCGGCGATTTCTGCCGTCGATAGTTCGGAGACGACCGCGCCCTTGTGCGGCACGATCTTTACCAGGCCTTCGCTTTCCAGCTGTACCAGCGCCTCGCGCACGGGGATGCGGCTGATGCCGAACTCGTCCGCGATCAGGTCCTGCTTCAACTGGAAGCCTTCGACCAGTTCACCGGACAAGATCCGGCGCCGAAGCTCTTCCGTCGCCGCCTCGGCTCTTGTCGAGTGTCCTAGTGCAGATGTCTTTCCGCTCATGCTGAGCCCTTGCCAGTCCCGTCTTGGTTCATGGTGATACGCAGATTACACCAAGCGCTTGATCCGCTTGATCTGCCTATACAGCCCGCCGCGCGAGCACGCGCCATTCTACGCGACGGGCGCGGCGGCCCGGGCTATGCCGGGCGCAGGCTCAGGACGTCGCGATAAAGGGCTGCCGGCACGTTGACGCCTTCGGCCAGGCTCCGCTGCCGCGCGGCAAAGCGGCGTTGCGATGGCAGCCGCGCGCCCTGGCCGGTGATGCTCGAAAACATGGCTTCGGCCCGGGCGCTGCCGAGGTCGGCCTGCGCGCCGCCAAACATCTTCGGATCGAAGGCCAGGATCAGTTCCCCGTGGCACGGCGTTGCCCCGACGCCCTCGTCAAACCGTTGGGAATCCTGGCTCAGCATGTCGCCGATCAGCGCGCCGCCGAGCAGCTCGATCATGGCGGAGAGGGCCGAGCCCTTGTGCCCCCCGAAAGTGAGCATCGTGCCCCGCATGGCCTGCTCCGGATCGACGGTCGGCTGGCCGTATGGGTCAAGCGCCCAGCCGAGCGGAATCTTCTTGCCGGCGCGCCGGTGCAGCTCGATGTCGCCGCGCGCGATCGCGCTGGTGGCGAAGTCGAACACATACGGAAACGCCCCCGGCCGCGGCCAGGCGAAGGCAATCGGATTGGTGCCGAACACCGGCCGGGTGCCGCCGGCAGGCGCCACCCAACTGTGGCTTGGCGTCATGGCCAGCCCGGCCAGGCCCGCTTGCGCAATGTGCTCGACCTCCGGCCACAGCGCGGAGAAATGGAAGCAGTTGTTGATGGCCAGCGCGGCCAGCCCCACGCGGCGCGCCTTCTCGATCAGCGAGACGCTGCCCAGCTCGAAGGCGAGCTGGGAGTATCCAAACCGCGCATCCACGCGCGTGATGGCCGGGGAGACGTCCTCGATGGCAGGGCGCGCGTCGCCCACCACCTTGCCTTCGCGCAGCGTGCGAACGCAGACGATCAGGCGGTACAGGCCGTGCGAGTCGCACGCGTCGCGCTGACCCGCCGTGATCACCCTGGCGATCGCCTGCGCATGCGAGTCGTCCATGCCGTTTGCCGTCAGTGTCTCGACCGATAGCTTGTATACGTCGTCGAGCGACAGATTCACCATATCGCCAGTCATCGTGCCTTCCATCTCCAAAGGTATCGTCGCCGCGACGATACGGGTTCATGCCATGCGTGGGGGGCCACAAAGCGAAAGCGGCCACCCCGGCCAGGGTGGCCGCCTCCGGTGCGCGCTGCCCGAAGGGCAGTGTTCCGGTGGCGTGACTTACTGCTGGACGCGGGCGCGCGCTTCCGCATCCACCTCGCGCAGCGACTTGCCCTTGGTTTCCTTGGCCAGCGACACGCACACGATCGAGATTGCCGAGGCCGCCACCAGGTAGAGCGCGATCGGGGTCGAGGAGTGGTAGCGATCGAGCAGCGACAGCGCGATCAGCGGGGCGAGCGAGCCGGCCATGAGCGGCGCGACCTGGTAGCACAGCGACAGCGCCGTGTAGCGGAGATTGGTCGGGAACATCTCCGTCATCAGCGCGGAGTAGGGCGAATAGGTCATCGATTGGATGCCCAGGCCCAGCACGATGGCCCCCATGATCATCCAGTCATTGCCGGTATCCATCATCGGGAAGGCGACGAAGCCCCAGCAGGCCGTCAGCACGGCGCCGGTCAGGTACACCGGCTTGCGCCCGACGATGTCCGACAGGTAGCCCATGATCGGGATGATGAAGAAGTGCACCGCGTTCGCCGCGAACATCAGCTTCAGGATGCGCGTGGTGTCGGCACCCACCACGAGCTTCAGGTAGGTGAGCGAGAACGTCACCACCATGTAGTACAGGATGTTCTCGGCAAAGCGGGCGCCGATGCCGATCACGACTTCGCGCCGGTGATAGCGCAGCACGTGCATCACGCCAAGCTGCTTGCCCTGCTGGGCAGCCTGCCGCTTCTGGGATTCCTTGAAGATCGGCGCGTCATCGACCTTGCGGCGAATCCAGAAGCCGATCAGGACCACCACGGCCGAGAACCAGAAGGCGACGCGCCAGCCCCAGGAAAGGAAGTCCTGCTCCGACAGCGTGGAGGACAGCGCAAGCAGGATCAGCGTTGCCACCAGGTTGCCGGCGGGCACCCCGGCCTGCGGCCAACTGGCCCAGTAACCGCGGCGGTTGTCGGGGCTGTGCTCGCTGACGAGCAGTACCGCGCCGCCCCATTCGCCGCCGAACGCAAAGCCCTGGATCAGGCGCAACGTCACCAGCAGGGCCGGCGCCCAGTAGCCGATGGCATCGAAGTTGGGCAGGCACCCCATCAGGAACGTGGTGATGCCCACGGCCACGAGGCTCAGTTGCAGCAGATATTTGCGGCCGAACTTGTCGCCGTAGTAGCCGAACATCAGGCCGCCAATGGGGCGGGCGGCAAAGCCCACGGCGTACAGGGCGAATGCCGCCAGCAGGCCGTCCACCGGATTGCCGGTCTTCTTGAAGAAGTGGGTGCCGAATACGAGCGCGGAGGCCGTGCCGTACAGGAAGAACTCATACCACTCCGCCACCGAGCCAACCATTGCGGCGGCTACCACGCGCCGCAGTGCATTGGGGGTGGCGGTTGTCGACTGGGTCCCGGCATCGGGGAGGGCGACGTCGCTCAGGTGATTTGCCATCGTTGTCTGTCCGTTGTTGAGGTGCGCCCATGATCGACCGAGGTGCCGCGCTCGTCTGTCTTGAGCATGGCGAGATTTTATACAACATAAAATATCCAATAACTATGGTTAACCCGGCTGGCAACGCTAGGGTGGGATTTAACTGACTGAAATTAATGGATTTTTCTTCGGATTAGATGTTTTCGTTCCGTGATATTTTATACAATGTACGAATGTGAGGTGGGGGTGAGCGCCTGGGACGTCGCTTTGGTTGTGGGCGGGCAGGTGTTGCCATGGTGCCCGTGGCGGTGCGCAGGGGGCGCGATGTCGGCGCGGGGCGCAGCCTGGCGCCGACGGTTCATGTCCTTGCGCTCAACCGGCAGGCGGCAGGTTGCGCGCCGTAGCCAGCATGGTCGCGCACAGCGATTCCTTGCCCGCCTGGCGGGCGTAGACGCGGGCCTCTGCCACCGTCAGCAACTTCGCCGCGTGGATCACGCGTGCGCGTGCCACGAGTTCGGTGCCGTCGGCCGGGCCGACGATCTTGAGGGTGCAGTCGATCGTGGCATTGACCCAGCCCGCCGGCAGCAGCGTGCCGGCCGCCGACACGGCCGCGAAATCCGCCGCCGCGAAGATCGGCGTGGCCTGCAACTGCCCGGGGCGAAAGGTCAGGCTTTCCTGATATGGCAAGACCAGGTCCACCTCGCCGGGTTCGATCCGCTCAAAGCGCAACTGCAACGTCTGCGCTGCCGGCATGGCCATCACAAGGGTCTCTACGTCGTGCGCGAAGCGGGCGTTTTGCGGGGTCATGGTTGTCTCCTTTTGCCGCCGGACGGGCCGGCACCTTTGCCGCGCAGCGACGGGGCGCGCGGGAATCCCGGCTTCGCGGCCCGCTGTTGTCGCTCGCGGAACCAGTCGATATGCGAAACCAGGTGCTTGCGCAGCGCGCGCCGCTTGGCGATCTCTGCGTCGATCTCGGCAATCCGGTCCTCCAGCATCGCGATCATCTGTGCCGGCGTCAGGGCGTTGCTGCGATAGGCCGGCAGGACTTCGGCGATCCGTTTGAGGGAGAAACCGCATTGCCGCGACATGACGATGAATCGCAATTCGCGGATCACGTTCTCGTCGAACTCGCGGTAGCCGGACGGCCGTCGCCGGGCGGCGATCAGCCCAAGGCTTTCGTAGTGGCGGATGGCGTGCGCGGAAACGCCCGCGCGGCTGGCAAGTTCCGAGATCTGCATGGCAAGAAGGCTAGCAAGCTTGGGGTTGCACGAAGGTTGGGGCAGGGCGTTGCGCTGAAAATGGTATCAGCCGGGATCGGGTAGAGTCCCATTCCTCGCCATTCAATCAAGGAGGCTTGCAGTCATGCTGGCGGTTTGCATCAACGGCACCATCAACGCGGGAAAGAGCACGATCGGCAGGGCGCTGGCGCAATACCTGCCAGACGCGGAATTTGTTGAGGGCGACGACCATGGCGCTCCGGACGGGATCGGGCTCGAGGCGATGATCGACATCGCGATTGCCCGGCTGGCGGACCGCATCGCCCGCAGCCGGAACGCCGTGCTGGTGATCGCCTACCCGCTGCGGCAGGAGGACTACGTTCGCCTGCGGCAGGCGGCCGCCAACCGTGGTGCCGTTTTTTTCGTCGTGACGCTGGCACCGCCGCAGGCCGTCGTGCTCGCGGACCGTGGGGCGCGGACCCTGAGCGAGGAGGAGCGGTCGCGGATTCGCGAGATGGTCGCGCAAGGGTATGCCGACCGGCCGTTCAGCGACCTGACGATCGTGGAGATGACGAGCCCCGACACGGTCGTCCGCACGATTGCACGGTCGCTGCCTGGCGTGCATCGCGACGAGCCGGCGCGCGGATAGGGCGGCGCGGCAGTTCGCGGGCGCCTTTCCTGTCCGACGCCTCCTCCGTCAAAAGTCCCATGCAGAACACGACCATGGGCCGTTTCGGCCCAGGCGGCGATTCGCAATACTTCGCCCATGTACGGATAGCCGGGAAATGGCGGGGAGTCGGCGGGGAAATGGCGATGCAATGGCAGAAGCGGTGGTGGCTGGGTTGTCTGGGGCTTGTTGGCCTCTACAAGTTGCCCGTGGCGTTGGCGGCGATGCAGGGGCAGGCGAGCGCCTGGGAGTTCGCCAATCTCGGCTGGTTGATCTGGCTGCTTTATTTCGTGCCGGTGGCGCGCCCGAGCGGCGCGGGGACGGATTCGGCCGACAGCGAGCAGCGGCGGCAGCCGCCGGCCAGGCAGTCGCCCGCCAACGATCGCCAGTTGCTGCTGGACGCACTGCGTGGCTTTGCCTTGTTCGGCATCCTGGTCGTCAACATCACGGCATTCGCGTCGCCCTACTACGGCCTCGGCATTCCCGATCCCGGCGCACAGACGCCACTGGGCCAGGGCGTGGCATTCCTGGTCTCGTTTCTGTTCGAGACCAAGTTCTACCTGTTGTTCTCGTTCCTGTTCGGCTACAGCTTTACCATCCAGATGCGATCGGCAGAGCGCGACGGCAAGGCCTTCGCGCCACGCATCCTGCGCCGGCTGCTGGGGCTGTGGGTGATCGGTCTGCTGCATGCGGTGGTGCTGTTTCACGGCGACATCCTCACGACCTACGCGGTGATCGGCGTTGTCCTGCTGCTCCTGCGTAACCAGGACGACAAGCGGCTCGGCATGCTTGCCGTCGGGCTGATCGCCGTGACGGCGGCGTTGTGGGCCGCCGCCGCGCTGGCGCCCGAGGTGACCATGCGGGGGCACGAAGCGGGTGCCAGCGCCAGTGCGCAAGCGGCGCTGGCTGCGTATCGCGGTACGCCGATGACGGTGATCGTGCAGCATCTGCATGAACTCACCAAGATTTGGGTGGTGATTGGCCTGATGCAGGGCCCCACGGCGCTGGCCATGTTCCTGGCCGGCCTGATCGCCGGCCGGCACGCATTGTTCGCTCACGTGCAGGCCCATCGCGCCTTGTTCCGGCGGCTTTTCGTGGTCGGGGCGATCGTCGGCCTGCCGGGCGCGGCTGCCTATGCGTACACGTCGGTCAATCTCACCGGCACGGTATGGGAAATCCTGGGCCTCGCGCTCAGCCTGTTCACCGCGCCCTTCCTCACGGCCGCGTATGGGGGCGGCATGATGCTGGTCTTCCAGAGCCGGCGCGGACAGGCGCTGGCCGGGCTGCTGGCGCCGGCAGGGCGGATGGCGCTGTCGAACTATCTGCTGCAGTCGCTGACCTGTGCTGTGATCTTCTACGCCTACGGATTCCGCATGATTGGGGAGGTCCCGCCGATCGCCGGCCTTGGCCTGGCCGTGGCGATCTTCGCCGGCCAGTTGGTCCTGAGCCGCTGGTGGATGGCCAGGTTTGCCTACGGGCCGCTGGAATGGCTGCTGCGCGCCTTCACCCTGCTGCGGTTCTCGCCGATGCGCTAGGTCACCAGGGTTCCAGCCGCCAGCCGTGGCTTGCAGGCGGTGCGAGAGGTTCAGGCGCGCGAGCAAGAGGTATCCGGAAATCGGCGCCGGCCAGCACCGCCACAAGTTCTCCGGCCTCGGCGGCCTGCGCGAATCACCGCATCTGGGCGGGTTATGCGCACTTTGCATAGGCTTGCCCCAATCGCTGTGGAAGAATGGGTGCCTCCTTCCCGTCACCTCCATTCTTGCTTTCCTCCCCATGAGCCAAGCTCCCGAAGCCGTCGTCTATCTCAATGGCGAACTCACGCCGCTGTCCGAAGCCCGCATTCCCGTGCTCGATCGCGGGTTCATCTTCGGCGATGGCATTTACGAAGTCATCCCCATCTACCACGGCAAGCCGTTCCGTGGCTCGCAGCACCTGGCGCGCCTGGGCCGCAGCCTGGCGTCCATCGGCATTCCGAATCCGCATGACGAGGCAGGCTGGCTCGCGGTGATCGCGCGCGTGGTGGCGGCCAACGGGCTGGCCGACCAGATGATCTACATCCAGGTCACACGCGGCGTTGCCAAGCGTGCCCACGCGTTTCCGCAGACCGTGACGCCCACGGTACTGGTGATGACCAACCCGATGGCGCTGCCGCCGGCCGCGACCGTGGAACGCGGCGTGGCCTGCATCACCATCGAGGACCGCCGCTGGCTGAACTGCCAGATCAAGTCGACGTCGCTGCTCGGCAACGTGCTGGCCGCGCAGGCGGCGGCGGAAGCGGGTGTCACGGAGGCGATTCAGTTCCGCGACGGCTGGCTGACCGAGGCCTCGTCGTCCAATGTGTGGGTGGTCAGCCGGGGCCGCCTGGTGGCGCCGCCGAAGGACAACCTGATCCTGGAGGGCATCCGCTACGGCCTGATGGAGGAGTTGTGCGCCGCGCTGGACATCTCGCTGGAAGCGCGCCGGATCTCCCGCGAGGAGGTATTCGCGGCCGACGAGGTGATCCTGTCGTCGGCCAGCAAGGAGTTCCTGCCCGTGGTGGAGATCGACGGCAAGACCATCGGCAACGGCGTGCCCGGCCCGGTGTTTGCCCGCCTGTACGCCGGCTACCAGGCCGCCAAGGCCGCGCTCTGAGCGGCCGCTCGCCGGCTGTCTCGCGCCGCCGCGCACATGCTACGATGGTCCTGTATGACAGGAGAGCAGTGATGGCCAAGCGTGAGCGCAGCCGGCGCGTGCTGCAGGACGAAGTCAGCCGGCGTATCCAGCAGATCGATGAAATCGCCGAGGACGGCGCGCGCATTCGCGTGCCGGAACCGAAGCCGCATCCGCGCGATGCCCGTGGCCGCAACTGGGACATGGCCGGCCCCTTCGGCAGTACCAGGGGCTACGAGGCCAGCATCCGCGCCGTGATCGACAAGGTCCGCGACGAGTTCGACCTGGGCGACGATCCCGCCAGCCGCACGCCCAATCCCTTCGGCGACTGATCGCCGGGCGTTGCCCGGCGAACCCGCCTCAATCCACGGTGACGATGATGGCGACCCGCCGGTTCTCCGAGCGCCCGGTCGCCGTGCGGTTATCCGCCACGGGCCGGCTCTTGCCCAATCCACGTACCTCGATGTTCTCGGGCGCGAAGCCCGCGCCGGCCAGGATCCTGGCGACGGCCTGCGCGCGGCGCACCGATAGTTGCTGGTTGTACTCGGCGCTGCCGGAGTCGTCGGTGTGGCCATCCACGCGCGCGCGGTCGATGCCGGCCGCATGGAGCGTCGTGCCCAGCCGCTGCAGCGCCTGCACCTGATCGCCGTTGATGGCGTCCTCGTTCAGCCCGAACAGCAGCTTGTCCGGCATGCCGAGTTCCCAGCCGTTGTCGGTCAGCGCGAATCCCTCATGCTTCAGGATGCCGACCTGGGCCGGCGTCAGCTTGCCGTGCGGCACGCTCTGGCAGGCGCCGAGCGCCAGCAGCAAGACCAGGGTGGCGAGCGTGGCGGATAGTCGTGTGGGCAGGGTGATCAAGGGCTGGCGGATGAACGTCATTGGCTACGCTCCGGTTGATTTACGTCGAGGCGCGGCTCGGCGCTGCGCCAGATTCCCCCTGAAAGGCGCTTGGCGCCGTACATGGCCTCATCCGCCGCGTGCAGCAGCCCCTCGGCCCGGTCCGCATGGATCGGATACACCGCGAGGCCGATGCTGAGCGAGGCGACGGTGCTTTCGCCGCCCGGCAGCAGGATCGGTGCCTTCATGCCGAGCAGGATGTGCTCGGCGATTTGTATCGCGTCCTGTGGCGCGCGCAGCGGCGCGATCAGCACGGCGAATTCGTCTCCCCCGAGGCGCGCGACGGGGTCTTCCTCGCGCAGACAGGCGCGAATGCGCTGGGCCACGCCGACCAGCACCGCGTCGCCGGCGGCATGGCCGAAGCGGTCGTTGATCTCCTTGAACGCATCGCTGTCCAGGTAGAGCACGGCAGCATGGGTCTTGCTGGCCGCGGCCTGGCGGACGGCATGCTGCAGCATTTCCTCGAACGCGGTGCGATTCAACAGACCGGTCAGCGCGTCGTGGCTGGCGCGGTGCGCGAGCGAGCGGTTCTCGTGCTCCAACTGGTCCTGCCACGTTTCGAGTTCGTCGAGCAGACCGTTGAAGTCCTCGCCCAGCGCATTGAGCTCGGCGATGCGCGCCGGCGGCATGCGCTGGCCGAAGTCGCGCTCCGAGCGCACCGCGTGCGCAACCCGCATCAGGTTGCGCACCGGGTCGATGATGTGGGCCAGCATGCGGCGGGACATATAGTGCGCGCTGACGGCCGTCAGCGCCAGGCAGGCCAGCAGCCCGAGCAATCCCCGCAGCAGGAAGTGCAGCAGCGCGCCGGGATCGCCGGTCACGCGCACGGTGCCCACCTCCTGGGACTCGTGATAGATCGGTTGCTCCACCGGGCCCGAGGTCAGCAGCTCGCCCGCCGCGCGGCGCAGCACCGAAAAATTCCTGGCGCCGGGGCGCTGCCAGTCGGCCAGCAGGTGTTGGTCGCGGTCATACACCGTGGCCCGTGCCAAATCCTCGCCGGCGGCGATCATCGCCAGGGTTTCCGCGGTGGCGGGCTGGTCGCGGAATACCACCGGCGCTTCGAGCGTGTAGGCGATCGAGCGCGCCACCAGCCGCAGGTTGTGGTCGGCGTAGACGCGCAGCGCCGCCATGCCCAGCGCGGTCAGCGACAGCCCGGCGGTGCACACGGCGATCAGCGCCACGCCCAGGTGGATGCGGCGCAGCGCGCTGTAGAGGGTGGGGCGCGGGCTCATGGCGTGCCCCCGCGGCGGCGGCCGAGTTGCAGCACGCCAGGATGGACATGGATGCCACTGCGGGCAATGGAATCCAGGTTGACGCGGAACGACACCTGGTGCTCGCGAAAGACGAGGCAGAACATGCTGGCTGCCTCGCATTCGTAGTCTTCCTCGCTGATCACCAGCACCGGGCGTCCCGTCAGCTCGGCGGACAACTTCTTGCGCCGGGCGTCGGTCATGGTGCCGAGGTAGAGCGTGTCGCAGTCGTTGGCCGGATTGCTGCTCATCACATCCACGCGCCGCGCTTCCACCAGCCGGCCGGTGGCCAGCGTGCCGCCTTCGAGCAGCTTGCCGGCATAACGGGCCGAGTTGTCCACGCACAGTCGCAGAGACTCGCGCTCGGCCGGCCAGCGTGCGTAGCCGAGCAGGCTGAAGACGACCCTGGCGACTGCCTCCGGGCGCTGCGCGCCGGCCTGCGCGGTCGTGGACGACGGCAACGCCGCCAGCGCAGCCGCCGCGAGGGCAGGGACGAGGCGAAAGAGGCGCCGGGGACTGCGGGCGAGGCGCACAGGCGGTGCGCGGCGGGAGGGCGTGCCCGGGGCAATTGCCATGTTGGGTGTGGAAGGTGCGGAACGGCCCGGAGGATGTCCGGTTGGGGTTGTGCTGTTATCGTGGCCTCGGCTGTGCCTTATTGTGGCGTTGCCGGTTTCGCGCGGTCAAGACGCCGCGCCGCGCGATGGCAAGCCCTGCCGCGCTCACGCATATTTCTCGGCACCGCGCGCCAAATCTTGAGCGCCGGGCCGCTTGCGCCACATCCCCCGTACGGGGGATGTCGGGGCGGTGGCGTCCGTCAGGGCAGCGCCGCACCGTGTGCTAGAGTTTTCTGACACGTCTCTACCGGAGGGCATCATGGCAACCGAATCCCGGCCGCATCTGAAGGCCATCGTGCAGACCGCGCCGCAGACGGGGCGCTATGTCTGGATCATTTCCCTGGTGGACTTCAGTGCCGAGCAGATCCGGCGGACCATTGTCTCGGACGATACCTTCACCACCTCCGACGCCGCGCGCGTGGCTGGCGAGGCCGAACTCAAGGCGATGGCTTCGGACCACTGAGGCCGTGCCCGGGGCATGCCCGGATGGCGCTGCCGTGTCATATGCCGCTACGCTTTCTTACACTTGTGTGCATGACCGTCCGCTAGACTGGTGTTGCACCGTGACCAACAAGAAAGGAGTGGGAATGACGCATCGCTTCGTCGTGAGGGCTGCCGTCGCGGCGGCCCTGTTGTCGGGCATGGCATTCGGGCCCGCCGCCATGGCGCAGGTATCGATCAATATCGCTATCGGCGTACCGCCGCCGGCGCCCATCTATGAAGCCGTGCCCGTGGCCCGCCCGGGCTATGTCTGGATGCCCGGCTACTGGGACTGGGACGACCACTATCGCAAGCATGCGTGGAAGAAGGGCCGCTGGGAGCGCGAGCGGCCAGGCTACATCTACGAATCGCCGCGCTGGACGCAGGCGAGCGGTGGCTGGGTGCTGGTGCCGGGCCGCTGGGACGCGAGGCCCGGATACCGCCGTGGCGACGGCGACTGGGACGATCAGGGCGGCAAGCACGGCAAGAAGGGGTACCACTGCCCGCCGGGCCACGCCAAGAAGGGCGAGTGCTGACGGCGCGCTGGTCGTGCCGCCGGTCCTTGTGACTGCCTTGTGGTGACAGGCCGGCGGCCTGCCATGCTACGATCCTCGCCATCATCGGATGCGCGCCGCGTGCGCGTTGACCCCGGACGGAGGCGCAAATGGCAGCACAGGCGGTAGCAGCACAGGCGGAATCCAGGCAGGTTTTCTCGCGCGCGCAATACCTCGATATCCTGAACGACAGCCTGCGGCGCCATCCCGGATGGCGCCCCGGTATGGCGTTCGTATTCCTGCCGCCGGGCGCGGATGCCAGCCAGGCTTCCGCCGTGGGCTGCACGGGTCCGTTGGACGCGCTGCCGGTCTATTGCGAGATCGAGCGCGTGGCTTCGTCGCTGATCGAGGTCCGGGCCGAGTAGCCGCGCCAGACGTCGCCGCGCCAAACTTGCGCGCGGGTTTGCGTACAATGCCCGCCTCGACAGATTTTTTGGATAACGACCCGTGAAGAAGACGGACCTGGAAAAGAACAAGGGGCTGAAGATTGCCCACAACATGAAGCACGCCGCGGCCAATCGCGCAGGCGGGGCGGGCGAGGCGGCCAAGGTTGACCGCCGCGAGCAGCGCCGTCTGGACCAGCAGCAGGGTCTGGTGCCGTTCGCCTGCAAGCTGAACGCAGACGTGGCGAAGCGCCTGCAGACCCTGGCGGCCAGCCACCCGGACGGCATGACCGGCCTGCTGCACGAGGTCATCGCGCGCGGCCTGCCGGCGGAGGAAGGCGCCGCCTGAGCGCGGCCGGCGCCGGGGTTTGCCGCAAGGCGCCCCGGGGAGGGCGCGCAGGCTCAGTCCTCGTCTTCCTCGTCCAGGAATTCCCGGCGCAGCATCCAGTTGGCGATCGCCTCGTCGCAGACCTTTTTCAGCTTCTGGCGGTCCGGCAGCTTGTCGAACAACTGGAAATTCACGAGCGCCATGCCGGCGTCCGTGATGTAGAAGAGGCGGTCCGGCTCGTCGTAGTGGACGATGCGTCCGTCGATGTCGGCCTCGTCGCCTTCCGCCGTGGCCGGCATGTCTTCCAGTTCCACGACCCGGCAGGTGAAGCGCGGGCTGCGCGTGTGGGTCAGATACTCGAACTCGTCGTGCATGACCTCGCCGCCCTTGGCGGTGGTGACCGCAAAGCCCCAGATAAAGCGGGGCATTGGCAGATCGGACAGATCGTCAATCTCGTCCATGGTGTTCTCCCTGATTCGATAGCCCGCATTATCGCCCGGGGAGCGCCGATCCCCCAAGTATCCCGATGGATTTCACCGGCTGGCGTCAGGTCGTCGCCTTTTCCGCCTGGCAGTTGGCATATACCGGCGCGGCATTCTCGCCCTGCATCAGGTCGCGCAGCGTGCCCTCGTGGCCCTTGGTCCACCATTCGTAGGGGCCGGCGACATAGCGTGCGCCGGAGCCGCTCACCACATTGACGAACAGCATGGGTTTGCCCGCCGGTCGCAGGATGGCCGCCTGGTTCTCGGCGCCGTTGAAGTAGCGCACCGTCAGGGTCTTGCCGCCATCGCACTGGTAGCGCACGGTGCGGACATCCTTGAAGCGCACGTCGTCGATGCCCGGCCGCGCGGCGGCGGCAGGCAGGGTGGCCATGACAAGCAGGGCGCCCGTGGCAAGGGCCGCCAGGCGGGCGTTGCGGCAGGTCGGTTGAGGCATTGCTCGGCTCCGGGTGGATAACACAAGGATGACGGAAAGACCCTGCCGCCACGGCATGGTTCCCGCCCGCCTGCAGTCCTACAGCATGTAGCCGGCGGCCAGCGCGTCAAAGCTCTGCACTTCGCGCGCTTGCCAGGCCTCGTCGTGCCCGAGTTCCTCCGCCAGGATGGCCGCGACCTGCGGGCTCGCGGCCCGTGCGGCCGCCGCATCGAGAAAGAGGGCGCGGTTGCGGCGCGCCAGCACGTCCTCGACCCGTCGCGCCAGTTCGTGGCGCGCGGCAAAGCGCACGTGCGCCTCGGTCAGTCCTGCGGCCGGCACCAGGATGTTCTGCACGCCAGGCAGCGCCTGCAGTGCCGGCAGTTCGTTGCCGTAGTAACGGTCCGGCGAGCCGGCTTCCGGCGGCGGCAGGTCCGCCGGCATGCCGGCCGCGCCGTGCAGCGGCAGGTCGGCGGTCACGCACGGCGCCGCGCGCAGCAACTGGCGCTGGATAGCGGTCTCGATCACGTCCTCGGCCATCTTGCGGTAGGTCGTCCACTTGCCGCCCGTGACGGTAATCAGCCCGGCCTTCGACACCAGGATGGTGTGCTCGCGCGAGAGCGACGCGGTGGACGCCTCGCCGGTCGCCTTGACGAGGGGGCGCAGGCCGGCCCAGACGCTGGTCACGTCGGCGCGCGTCGGGTCGCGCGACAAATAGCGGGCGGCGGTTTCCAGGATGAAGTCGACGTCGTCGGCGCCGGCGCGCGGCTCCAGCGGCAGGTCCTGGCGCGGCGTGTCGGTGGTGCCGACGATCGTGTGGCCGTTCCAGGGCACCATGAACAGCACGCGTCCGTCGTCGGTCTTGGGAATCAGCACCGCGCGGTCGCCGGGCAGGAAGCTGCGCGGCAGCGTCAGGTGCACGCCCTGGCTGGGCGCGACCATCGAGCGCGCCTGGCCGTCTTCCATCTGCCGGATGGCATCGACCCAGACGCCCGTGGCGTTGATCACGCAGTCGGCGCGCAGGTGGAAGCTCGCGCCGTCGTCGCCATCGCCGCCGAGCGCGTCCTGCACGGTGACCCCGGTGATGACCCCGCTGTTTTGCGACAGGCCGGTCACGCGCAGGTAGTTGATGGCCGTGCCGCCGACGTCGAACAGCGTGCGCATCAGCGCGACGGCAAGGCGCGCGTCGTCGAACTGGCCGTCGAAGTACAGGTTGCCGCCGCGCAAGGGGCGCCCGCCGACGTGCTCGGCCAGCGTCGGGGCGGCGGCGAGCGTTTCGCGGTGGTTCAGCCAGCGGCTGCCCGACAGGTTCAGGCTGCCGGCCAGCATGTCGTAGACCTTCAAACCGATGCCGTAGAAGGGCTGGTCGAACAGTTGATAGGCGGGCACGACAAAGCCGAGCGGCCAGACCAGGTGCGGCGCGTTGCGCGCCAGCAGGCCGCGCTCGTGCAGCGCCTCGCGCACCAGGCTGATGTTGCCTTGCGCCAGGTAGCGCACGCCGCCGTGAACCAGCTTGGTGGCCTTGCTGGAGGTGCCCTTGGCGAAGTCGGCGGCCTCCACCAGCAGCGTGCGGTAGCCGCGCGAGGCGGCGTCCACGGCGGTGCCCAGACCGGTGGCGCCGCCGCCGATGACGATGACGTCCCAGCGCGGTTCGCGCTCCAGGGTGGAGAGCAGGGTGGCGCGCGATGGCGGCAGGATTGGGGTGACAGGTTTCTGCATGTTGAGTCGGAAAATACGATGGCTGGGCG
>JACXTT010001975.1_pt1 | contig 33333 bp, 31 predicted proteins | sample 9270951 | NCBI WGS metagenome assembly JACXTT01 (sample SAMN15532306, study PRJNA645909) | rock metagenome | isolation source: weathered quartz diorite | place: Puerto Rico | collected 2017-06-21
GGCCGGCGCACGCGCGCAGGCCGCGCGCCAGGCGGTGCAGGCCGCCCAGCCCCGCCGGATCAGCGCACCGCTTGATCCCGCCCGGTTCCCAGCCTGACGGCGCCCCACGATGACGGGCCCGGGCCGAACCGGGCCTGAGCCGACACAGCCCGGCACCGGACGCATGTGAGTGATCCGGCGCTTTTTCTAGCTTTGCTTTGACTGAATTTGTTGCGTCTGCCGTCGCGGCACGCGCGGCCATGTGGGCCGCGGTTGCCTTGCGACGGCTAACCGACCATTTCCGGAGGATCTGCCATGACATCCCAACCGACCATCTACCTGACCGAACTCGACGTGACCCGCCTGGAGGCCATTGCCGGCCGCGCCGGCACGGCCCAGCTCGAGGAAATGCTCGATGCGCTGCTTGCGCGCGCCGCCATCGTGCCGCCGCAGTCGATTCCCGCCGATGTCGTCACCATGAATTCACGCCTTGTTTGCGCGCTGGAAGGCGAGGCCGCGCCGCGCGACTGGACCCTGGTCTACCCGGACGCCGCTGACTTCGACGCCGGCCGGCTGTCCGTGCTCTCGCCCGTCGGCCAGGCATTGCTGGGTGCCCGCGCCGGCCAGACTGTCAGCTACCGGCTGCCGGACGGCCGCGAGCAGAACGTCACCGTGGTCGAGATCGCGTTCCAGCCGGAGGCCGCCGGTCAGTACACGCTCTGATCCGCGGTGGGATCGACATGGCGCAAACGGCACTTAACAGCGAGTGCGCCGTGCCCCACCGCCACCCGCGCGAGGTGCTATTCATCTCCGCGCTCGTCGTTTCACGACTCGCAACTCACCATTCGTCGCAGCGGCGTTTCTGCTTTCCGACCGAGCCACTAATCTTCAGTCCGTGCTCGCATCGCCACGAAGATGGCAGGCAGCAGAGTAGTTAGCCGGTTACATAAAAAAGACGAATACTCAGTTGAAGGAGTCCGAAATGATCGCCAGACGTATCCTTGGCGGCGCGCTTGTGCTCGCGGCAGTCGCCGCCTCAGCCGCCGTGATGGCCGCCCCCGCCAACAGCAAGGTGGGCAAGTTCGATGTGTACGCTGACGCGCTGCGCGCCGGCAAGTTCGACGTGTATTCCGAAGGTTCCAAGGCCGGCAAGTTCGACACCTATACCGACGGTGCCCGCACCGGCAGGTTCGATCCGTACGTCGACGGCGCGAAGAAGGGCAAGTTCGACAGCTTCAGCGAAGGCACGCACGTGTTCAGCGGCGAGATCTCGGCCAGTTCGCTCGACAACTCGCGCTCTGGCGACGGTTCTCTCTACGGCTACCGCGTCTGACCCGTCCCGGGTCACTGACCGCCAGCGGCCACCTCGGTGGCCGCAAGTTTTCTCTCCCACCTGCCCGGTCGACCTCCTCCTCCTTCTCTCTTCACCGGGCAGGTGATTTTTCCCTTCCTAGTTTTTCCAGATTTTTCCCACGTCAGTCCTGCGACAGCGCATCGGGTGTTTCCGACGGCTGCGGCGTACGCGCGCGTCCCGCCGACAGTCTCGCGATCATGCCGTACAGCAGCGGGATCGCCAGCGTGCCGATGACCGTCGCGCCCAGCATGCCGCCGAGCACGCCGGTGCCCACGGCCCGCTGCGCGGCGGCGCCCGGACCGGTGCTGATGGCGAGCGGCACCACGCCCAAAATGAAGGCGAGCGAGGTCATCACCACGGGCCGCAGACGCTGGCGCGCTGCCTGGCTGGCGGCCTCGACGAGTCCCATGCCGCCGCGGCGCAGTTGTTCAGCGTACTCCACGACCAGGATAGCGTTCTTGGCCGACAGGCCCATGATCACGATCACGCCGACCTTGAAGTAGACGTCGTTGGGCATGCCGCGCAGCCAGATCGCGGCGGCCGCGCCCATCAGGCCGGTCGGCACGATGGCCAGCACGGCCAGCGGCAGCGTCCAGCTTTCATACAGCGCCACCAGGCACAGGAAGATGAACAGCATCGACAGCGCGAACAGCCACGGCGCCTGCGTGCCGGTCTGCTGCTGCTCGAACGCGCGCCCGGTCCAGCGCACGTCGAACGCCGGGCCCAGTCCGCGCACGAGTTCAGTGAGCCGCGCCATCGCCGTGCCGGTGCTGTGGCCCGGCGCCACATCGGCGTTGATGCGCGCCGACGAGAAGCCGTTGAAGCGCTCCAGCGTAACCTCGCCGTTGCCCCACTCCAGGTTGGCGAAGGCGCCGAGCGACACCATCTCGCCACGGTCGTTGCGCACGTGCACGCGCGCCAGTTGCTGCGGCTGCATGCGGAACGGCGCGTCGGCCTGCAGGATCACCCGGCGCACGCGGCCCTCGCGGGCAACCTCGTCGATATAGCGCGAGCCCAGCGTGGAAGCGAGCGCGTGGTGGATCGCCTCGGCGTCCACGCCAAAGCTCTCCGCCTTGCGGTAATCGATGCGCAGGTCCAGCGCCGGGATGGCCTGGCCCGTGGTGGCGCGGACCTCGCCCAGCACCGGATCGGATTTGGCCTCCTCCAGCAGACGGTCGCGCGCGGCGAAGAGCGCCTGCCGGCCAATTTCCTGCCGGGCCACCAGCCGCATGTCCAGGCCGCTGATGCTGCCAAGCTCGGGCAGCGCCGAGCTGCCATAGGCGAAAAGCTGCGCGGTGCCGCGCCCGGACCAGTGCTCCAGGCCCTCGGACATCCGCGCCAGCACAGCCTCGGCGCTGTTCTCGCGCCCGCGCGCCTTCCAGTCGGTCAGCGTGACGAACAGGCTCGCGCGCTGCTCGCCCGAGCCGCTGCTACTCCAGCCGAGCACGGCGAAGGTCAGGCGGACCGGATATTTCTCGTCTTTCAGCCATTGTTCGAGGTTCGCCACCAGGCGACGCGTGTCGGCCTGCGTGCTGCCGGCGGGCAGCTCGATGTCCACGGTCAGTTCGCCGGTGTCCTCGTCGGGCAGGAAGCCGCTCGGCATCTTCCACAGGACGTAGCCGCACGCGATCGTCATGGCGAGGTACACCGCCAGCCAGCGCAGGCGACGGCGCTGCAGCCGCTGCACCCAGCCCGCGTAGCGCGTGGTGAACGCGGTGAAGCGCCGCTCGAACCACGACAGGAAGCCGCCAACCGGCGTGTGGCTGTGGCGCAGCAGCGTGGCGCACATGGCCGGCGCCAGCGACAGCGCGAAGAACAGCGAGAAGGCGATCGAGATGGCGAGCGTGACGGCGAAGTGGCGGTAGATCACGCCCACCGCGCTGCCGAAGAACGCCATCGGCACGAACACCGCGCACAGCACCAGCGTGACCGCCAGCAGCGCACCCGAGACCTCGCGCATCGACCGCGCGGCGGCCTCCATGGCGCCCACACCCTCCTCGCGCATGATGCGCTCGACGTTCTCGACGACCACGATCGCGTCATCGACCAGGATGCCGATCGCCAGCACCACGCCGAACAGCGTGATGACGTTCAGCGACATGCCGAGCGCGTAGAGACAGGCGACGGTCCCGAGCAACGACACCGGCACCACAATGCACGGGATCAGCGTGGCGCGCAGGTTGCCGAGGAACAGGTACAGGATCAGGAAGACCAGCACCGTGGCCTCGACCAGCGTCATCAGCACGCGCGAGATCGAACTCTGGACGAACTCGGCGCCGTCATAGGAGATTTCGTAGCGCACACCTGGCGGAAAGCCCTTCGAGGCTTCATCCAGCGCGGCGCGCACGGCGCGCGAGGTCGCCAGCACGTTGGCGCCGTCGGCCAGCTTCAGGCCCATCGACGCCGCACCGCGGCCGTTGAGCGTGGAGCCGTAGCGGAAGTCCGACGCGGCCAGTTCCACGCGGGCCACGTCGCGCAGCAGCACGGCGGCGCCGTTGTCGCCGGCGCGCAGCACGATGCGCCCGAACGATTCGGGATCGGTCATCGGCGCGGGCGCGCGCACCACGGCCTGGAACGGCTGGTCCGCCACGGCGGGCGCGCCGCCCAACTGGCCGGGCGTCACGTTGCCGTTGCGCGCCTTGATGGCGGCCTCGACCTCGAGCGTGGACAGCCCGTAGGCGTTCAGCTTGTCGGGATCGAACCAGATCCGCAGCGCGTACTCGGCGCCGTAGGACTCCGCCTTGCCGACGCCCGGCAGGCGGCGCAGCATCGGCAGCACCGAGCCGGCGGAAAAGTCGCCCAGCGCGGTCTCGCTCATCTGCCCGCCGTCGGACACCAGCGAGACATACATGAAGGCGCTGCTGCTGGCCTGGTCCACGAAGATGCCGCCGCGGCGCACGGTTTCCGGCAACAGCGGCTCGGCCTGCGCTACGCGGTTGCGCACGTTGACCTGCGCCAGTTGCGGGTCGGTCCCCTGGCGAAAGCCGATCGTGACCGTGGCCGAGCCGCCCTCGCTGCTGGAATCCAGGTACAGCAAGCCGGGGATGCCATGCATCTGCTGCTCGATGATCGCGGTCACACGGTCTTCCACCGTGCGCGACGACGCGCCGGGGTAATCCGCGTAGACGATCACCGTGGGCGGGGCCACCGCCGGGTACTGGGCGATGGGGATGCGTGTCAGCGCGAGCAGGCCCGCGACAACGGTCAGGATGGCCAGGACCCACGCGAAGGCGGGGCGGCGAAGGAAAAAGAACGCCATGTTTTAGAAAGCCATGGTGGCCCCGGCGTGCGGCGAGCGCTCGTGACGCGGCCGCAACCACCGGAGCGGGTGGTACGGAAACGGTGGGTGAAGGCGGAAGAAGGGCTGGCTGTCGGGTCCGTCGACCCTAGGCGTGCCTGTCGGCACCACCGTCGACGCAGGACGCGCCCATGCGGCGCGGCGTCATGCCCATATCCCCCGATTCGGCAAACGGCGTCCGGGCGGCTGCACGGACGGCATCTCGGCGTTGAGCCGGGCCGGTGAAGGGGAGGGTGAATGGGGGCATGTGACGGATTATAGACAGCGGGCGGGTGGGGGGACAACGGGAAAGTTGTGCGGAATTGTGGAGGGGGAGTGTTGGTGTTTGCTTGTGGCTGCTGGCTGGCCGCTTTGGCTTTTGAGCGCAAAGGCTAGTTTCACGTCCTGCTTCGCGTGTCGTTTGTGGGGGCTGGCGCTTGCCGCTTTGGCTTTTGGGCTCAAAGGCCAAAGCGGCAAAAACCAGCAGCCACAAAGCAAAACATGAAGCAGGCATTGCCCAAATCAACCACCACCGCAAGAACAACCTGCGAAACCCCAAAACAAAAAGCCGGCCTTCAGAGGTCCAACAGAATGCCCCGAAGCCCGGCTTCGCCAAACAAGAAAACAGCGCGCCCTACAACTGCCGCGCAGCAAACGTATCGCACTCCCGGACACTCCCCGCCGTCAGCCCCTTGCGCAGCCACCTGACCCGCTGCTCGCTGCTTCCGTGCGTGAACGCCTCCGGCACGACATACCCCTGCGCCTGCCGCTGCAAGCGGTCATCGCCAATGGCCGCCGCGGCGCGCAGGCCGTCTTCGATGTCGCCCGGCTCCAGCAACTGCTGGTTGGCGCGCTGCGCCGCAGCCGCCCAGACGCCCGCCAGGCAGTCGGCCTGCAGCTCCATCCGCACGGACAGTTGGTTGGCCTGCGCCTCGCCCATGCGGCGGCGCGCGGCGTCGACCTTCTCGGAGACGCCGAGCAGGTTCTGCACATGGTGGCCGACCTCGTGCGCGATGACGTAGGCCTGCGCGAAGTCGCCACCGGCGCCGAAGCGCTGGCGCAGTTCGTTATAGAACGCCAGGTCGATGTAGACCTTGTGGTCGCCCGGGCAGTAGAACGGTCCCATGGCCGACTGGCCGGTGCCGCACGCGGTGGGCGTGGCGCCAGAGAACATCACCAGCGTGGGCGCCGTATAGCGGCGGTTGAGCTGGGTCTCGAAGACGTGTTCCCAGGTGCGCTCGGTATTGCCGAGTACCTTGCGGGTGAACACGCTCATCTGGTCCGTGGCGGGGGCGCGGTTAGCCTGCGGCGGCGCCTGCTGCTGGGTCGGCTGCTGGCCCTGTATGACGGAGGCGCCCTGCATGATGAGCGAGGGATCGATGCCAAAGAAGTACGAGGCGGCGAGGGCAACGATGATGGTGCCGATGCCGATGGTTTTCGGCCCCGCGCCGAACCCGCCGCCGCCGAAGCCGCCACGGCGGTCTTCTACGTTCTGGCTTTCGGCTTCGTCATCGAGGCGCATGGGGACTCCGTCTTGGATGTGGGATACGGCGGGCAGGAACGCCCGCCAGGGTGTCGGCCAGTATAGCAATGGCGCCTTACGGCGTGCGCGCCTGCTACCCGACTGGCGTGTATCCGGACGTAAGCGCGGCGCCCCAATAAGAAAAGGGGCGCCGCAAGAGGCGCCCCGGGGGCAAAGGCCGTTGCCGGCGGGCGCCTTGCCCGCCGCTCCCGCTCAGGCGAGCGCCGCCTCGCGCGTCGCGCTCGCGCCTGCCGCCACACTGGCGGTGACCTCGGCCACGCGCAGCAGGTTGGTCGTGCCGCCCTGGCCGAACGGCATGCCGGCGGCGATGGTGACCTGGTCGCCCGGCTCGGCGTAGCCCTCGACCAGCGCCGCGCGGGTGGCAGCTTCCACCATCTCGTCCACGCTTTGCACGTCCGGGCTCACGGTGGAGTGCACGCCCCAGGCGATGGCCAGGCGCCGCGCGATCTCCAGGTGCGGCGTGATGCTGACGATCGGCGCGCACGGCCGCTCGCGCGCGGCGCGCAGCGCGGTGGCGCCGGAGGACGTGTAGGTCACGGTGGCGGCCGCGCCGATGATTTGCGTCACCTCGCGCAGCGCCGCGCAGATGGCGTCCTGGCGCGTGGACAGCGGCGCCTCGTGCTGCGCATCGAGCAGGTTTCGGTACAGCGGATCGCGTTCCACCTCGGTGATGATGCGGTTCATGATCGAGACGGCGGGCACCGGGTGGCGGCCGTTGGCCGACTCGGCCGACAGCATCACAGCGTCGGCGCCGTCGTAGATGGCGCTGGCCACGTCGGACGCCTCGGCGCGCGTGGGCACCGGCGACTCGATCATCGATTCCAGCATCTGCGTGGCGATGACGATCGGCTTGCCCAACTGGCGGCACACGCGCAGGATGCGCTTCTGCACGCCCGGCACGCGCTCGGGCGGCAGTTCAACCCCCAGGTCGCCGCGCGCCACCATCACCGCATCGGACACGCGCACGATTTCGTCGAGCTGCTGCAGCGCGGCCGGCTTCTCGATCTTGGACAGCACGCCCGCACGCGTGCCGATGATCTCGCGCGCCTCCACAATGTCCGACGGACGCTGCACGAACGACAGCGCGATCCAGTCCGCACCCAGCGACAGGGCGAAGTCCAGGTCGCGGCGATCCTTCTCGGTCAGCGCGGGAATCGGGATCACCGCGTCGGGCACGTTCACGCCCTTACGGTCCGAGAGCGTGCCGCTGTTGGCCACGCGCGTGGTGATGCTGCCGCTTGCCACGGCCTCGATGTTCAGGCGTACCTTGCCGTCGTCGATCAGCAGCGACTGACCGGCGCTGGCCGCACGGAACAGCTCCGGGTGCGGCAGGTGAACGCGCGTGGCGTCGCCCGGTGTGGGATCGCTGTCGAGCACGAACACATCGCCTTCCTTGACCGCGACCTTGCCCGCGGCAAACGTGCCGATGCGCAGCTTGGGGCCTTGCAGGTCGGCCAGCACGGCGATCGGGCGGCCGGTCTCGGCCTCGACCTGGCGCACCGCGTCGTAGCGCAGGCGGTGGTCTTCGTGCGTGCCGTGGCTGAAATTGAGCCGGAACACATCGGCGCCGGCCTCGAACAACTGGCGGATCACCGCGATGTCGGTGCTGGCCGGGCCGAGCGTGGCAACGATCTTGGCTTTGCGTTGGCGTCTCATGGGGTGTCTCCTCTTCCGTTCTCGGGCGGTATGTTGGGCGTCAGGCGATCAGGATCGCCCGGAAATCGTTGACGTTGGTGCGGGTCGGGCCGGTGACGATCAGGTCGTCCAGGCCGGCGAAGAAGCCGTAACCGTCGTTGTTCTCGAGGTGCGCGCGGGCGGACAGGCCGCGCGCGGCGGCGCGCGTCAGCGTGTCGGGCGCGAGCAGCGCGCCGGCGTTGTCCTCGGAGCCGTCGATGCCGTCGGTGTCGCAGGCGATCGCGTGCACACCGGGCAGGCCGTCGAGCGCGACGGCGAGCGACAGCAGGAACTCGGCATTGCGCCCGCCGCGGCCGTTGCCGCGCACGGTCACCGTGGTCTCGCCGCCGGAGAGCAGCACGCACGGCCGGGCGAAGGGCTGCCCATGCTGCGCGATCTGCCGCGCGATGGCGGCGTGCACCTGCGCAACGTCGCGGGACTCGCCCTCGATGCAGTCGGACAGGATGTGGGCCTCGAAGCCCAGTTCACGCGCGCGGGCCGCGGCCGCCTCCAGCGACTGCTGCGCGGTGGCGAGCGTCACGTGGCGATGGCCGGCAAAGCGGGCGTCGCCGGGCTTCGGCGTCTCGCCGGCACCGCTCTCCAGATGCGCGCGCACGTTGGCGGGCACGTCGATGCCGTACTTGGCGATCACGGCCAGCGCGTCGGCGCAGGTGGTCGCGTCGGGCAGCGTCGGGCCGCTGGCGATCAGCGTGGGGTCATCGCCGGGAATGTCGGAGATCAGCAGCGTTTCCACGCGTGCCGGCGCGCAGTGCAGCGCGAGCCGGCCGCCCTTGAGCGCCGACAGGTGCTTGCGCACGCAGTTCATCTCGCCGATGCTGGCGCCGCTCTTGAGCAACGCCTTGTTGACGGCCTGCTTGTCGGCCAGCGTCAGGCCCGGCGCCGGCGCGGCCAGCAGCGCGGAGCCGCCGCCGGAAATCAGGCACAGCACCAGGTCGTCGGCGGTGAGGCCCTTGACCAGTTCCACCATCCGTTGCGCGGCGCGCTGGCCGGCCTCGTCGGGCACCGGGTGTGCCGCTTCGACGACCTCGATGCGCTGGCAGTCGGTGCCGTGGCCATAGCGCGTCACCACCAGTCCCGACAGCTCGCCTTGCCAGTGCGCTTCCACCGCGCGGGCCATCGCGGCGGCGGCCTTGCCGGCACCGATCACGACCGTGCGCCCCTTGGGCGGCGTGGGCAGTTGCGGCGGCAGGCAATGGCTGGCGCTGACGGCCGCGACCGCGGTATCGAACAGGTCGCGCAGCAGCGCGCGCGGGTCGGGCCTGCCTGGCCGGAGCTGGGGCGACAGCAGGGCGGCGTTGGAATCGGTGGCGAACATGTGGGGGTCCTGAAATGCTGCGGATGCCGGGCACGTGCCGCGCCCGGAACCCATCCAGTGAAGCAACCGGCCTCGCCGCCGGGGCGGCGGCGAGGCCGGCAATGCCGGCGTCTGACGCCGACTTACTTGGCTGCCTTGGCGATCTCGTGGTTCGACATGATCTCGATCGCGCGGCACAGCGCCGAGTGGTCGAGCTTGCCGAAGCCGTTGGCCGAGCACGCGTTGAACAGCTCTTGCGCGGTGGCGGTGTTGGGCAGTGACACGCCCAGCGCCTTGGCGCCCTGCAGCGCGAGGTTCAGGTCCTTCTGGTGCAGTTCGATGCGGAAGCCCGGATCGAACGTGCGCTTGACCATGCGCTCGCCGTGCACTTCCAGGATGCGCGAGGCCGCGAAGCCGCCCATCAGGGCCTGGCGCACGCGCGCCGGATCGGCACCTGCCTTGGAGGCGAACAGCAGTGCCTCGGACACGGCCTGGATGTTCAGCGCCACGATGATCTGGTTGGCGACCTTGGTGGTCTGGCCATCGCCGTTGCCACCGACCAGCGTGATGTTCTTGCCCATCAACTCGAACAGCGGCTTGACCTGGTCGAAGGCCTCTTGCGGACCGCCAACCATGATGGTCAGCGAGGCCGCCTTGGCGCCCACTTCGCCACCCGACACCGGCGCGTCCAGGTACGAGGCACCCAACTTGTTGATGCGCGCGGCAAAATCCTTGGTGGCGATCGGCGAGATCGAGCTCATGTCCACGACAATCTTGCTGTAGCTGGCTTCCTTGCCGGCGGCCTTGAACGCTGCGGCGACACCCTTCTCGCTGAACAGCACGGCTTCGACGTGCGGGGTATCCGGCACCATCACGACGATGATGTCGGCACGCTTGGCGACTTCTTCCGCGCTGGTGCAGACGGTCACGCCGGCGTCGACGAGTGCCTGCGGGGCCGGGTTGACGTCATGCACGAACAGGGTGTGGCCGGCGGCGCGCAGGTGGCCCGCCATCGGTGCGCCCATGATGCCAAGGCCAATGAAGCCGACGTTGCGTTGGTTTGCCATGTGGATGTCTCCTTGCTTGAGATTAAGTCTGTCTTTATTCGCAGTGGTGGTAGCGGGTTACCGCAGGGGCTTACTGCACGCCGTGCGCGGCGCGCCAGGCGAGACCCGCCTCGGTGGTGGTCTTCGGCTTGTATTCGCAGCCGATCCAGCCGGTGTAGCCGATCTCGTCGAGGAACTTGAACAGGTACTGGTAGTTCAGCTCGCCCGTGCCCGGCTCGTTGCGGCCCGGGTTGTCGGCCAGCTGCACGTGCTTGATCTTCGGCAGGTTGGCCTTGATGGTGTTGGCGATTTCGCCTTCCATCCGTTGCATGTGATAGATGTCGTACTGCACATACAGGTTCGGCGCGTTGACCTGGTTGATCAGGTCAACGGCCTGCTGCGTGCGCGACAGGAAGAAGCCGGGGATGTCGAACGTGTTGATCGGCTCGACGAGCAGATCGATCTGCTCGGCGGCCAGTGCCTTGGCGGCGAAGCGCAGGTTCTCCACCAGCGTTTCCTGGGCCTGCTCGCGCTTCACGTTCTGCGGCAGGATGCCGACCAGGCAGTTCAGCTGACGCACGCCCAGTACCTTGGCGTACTTGATCGCCTCGCCCACGCCTTCCTGGAACTCGCCCACGCGGTCCGGATGGCAGGCGATGCCGCGCTCGCCGGCTTCCCAATTGCCGGCCGGCAGGTTGTGCAGCACGAGGTCGAGCTGGAAGCGGTTCAGGCGGTCGGCAATCTGGTCCGCATGGAACGCATAGGGGAACAGGAACTCCACGCCGCGAAAGCCGGCGCGCGCGGCGGCTTCAAAGCGGTCGAGGAAGCCGACCTCGTTGAACAGCATGGTCAGGTTGGCGGCAAGCTTTGGCATGTCTTTGTCTCTCTCGGTGATGATGTTGCCGGCGACTCCCGCACACATGCCCCGAAGGGCAGTGCGCGGGAGTCGCGCGCGGACGCGAGGGGCGTTGGCGGTCTTACGCCGTGGCCACTTCTTCGTTGAGGATCGCCTCGTCGGCGTCCTCGATGTCTTCGATCGGCTCGAACTCGTTGATGTTGTCGATCTCGGTGCCCATCGCGATGTTGGTCACGCGCTCCAGGATCACTTCAACCACCACCGGCACCGAGTACTCGGCCATCAGGTCGCGCGCCTCGGCGAAGGCGGGGGCGATGTCTTCCGGCTTGAACACGCGGATCGCCTTGCAGCCCAGGCCCTCGACCACCTTGACGTGATCCACGCCGTAGCCTTCCAGCTCGGGGGCGTTGATGTTGTCGAAGGCGAGCTGGACGCAGTAGTCCATCTCGAAGTTGCGCTGCGCCTGGCGGATCAGGCCGAGGTACGAGTTGTTCACCACGACGTGGATGTACGGCACCTTGAACTGCGCGGCGACGGCCAGTTCCTCGATCATGAACTGGAAGTCGTAGTCGCCGGAGATGGCCACCACGTCCGAGTTCGGCGAGGCGGTCTTGACGCCGATCGCGGCCGGGATCGTCCAGCCCAGCGGGCCGGCCTGGCCGCAGTTGATCCAGTGGCGCGGCTGGTTGACCGACAGGAACTGCGCGGCGGCGATCTGCGACAGGCCGATCGTCGTCACATAGCGCACGTCGCGCGGGAAGTACTGGTTCATCTCGCGGTAGACGCGCTGCGGCTTGACTGGCACGTTGTCGAAGTCGCTCTTGCGCTTCATCGTGCGGCGGCGCTTCTGCACGTCGGCGAGCCACGCCTTGCGGCACGGCAGGCGGCCGGCCATCTTCATCTCGCGGGCGACTTCCACGAAGAGTTCAAGCGCAGCCTTGGCGTCGGACACGATGCCAAGGTCAGGGCCGAACACGCGGCCGATCTGCGTGGGCTCGATGTCCACGTGCACGAACTTGCGGCCCTTGGTGTAGACGTCGACGCTGCCGGTGTGGCGGTTGGCCCAGCGGTTGCCGATGCCCATCACGAAGTCCGAGGCGAGCAGCGTGGCGTTGCCGTAGCGGTGCGAGGTCTGCAGACCCACCATGCCAGCCTGCAGCGGGTGGTCGTCGGCCAGCACGCCCCAGCCCATCAGCGTCGGCACGACCGGCACGTTGACCAACTCGGCGAATTCCACCAGCAGTTCGCTGGCGTTGGCGTTGATCACGCCGCCGCCGCAGACGATCAGCGGACGCTCGGCCTGGTTCAGCATGCTGATGGCCTTTTCGATCTGCAGGCGCGTGGCGGCCGGCTTGTACGGTTGCAGCGGCTGGTAGGTCTCGATATCGAATTCGATTTCGGCAACCTGCACGTCGAACGGCAGGTCGATCAGCACCGGGCCCGGACGGCCGGAGCGCATGATGTGGAACGCCTGCTGGAACACCTGCGGCACCAGTGCCGGCTCGCGCACGGTCACGGCCCACTTGGTGACCGGCTTGGCGATCGACTCGATGTCGACGGCCTGGAAGTCTTCCTTGTACAGCCGCGCGCGCGGCGCCTGGCCCGTGATGCAGAGGATGGGGATCGAGTCCGCCCAGGCCGAGTACAGGCCGGTGATCATGTCCGTGCCGGCGGGGCCGGAGGTGCCGACGCACACGCCGATGTTGCCCGGCTCGGCACGGGTGTAGCCTTCAGCCATGTGCGAGGCGCCCTCGACGTGGCGGGCCAGCACGTGGCGGATCGAACCAGCACGGCGCATGGCCGAGTAGAACGGGTTGATGGCGGCGCCGGGCACACCGAAAGCGGTGGTGACACCTTCTTTTTCCAGCACGGCGATGGCCGCGTCGATTGCTCTCATCTTTGCCATGACTTGTCTCCAATGGTGATGAATTTCCGTTGGAGTCGATCCTATTCCCGCATCCGGGGCGAGATAAAGGGAAGTGCGATCAGTTGATTCGATACTTGTGGTTTTGAATATGACCTTGGGAGCCGCTTGTCGTGGTCGGCGGGTGCCGCACAAGGGGGCGGATTGGATATGCGGTGTGACGATCGGGATACGTATCGGGATGGCTGGGGTGTCGAAACCGGCACGTCATCCCGCTCCCCCTCCTTCGGTTGGGAAGTACACAGTTTCCGAGGTTCGGGCTTGGGTCGTAGCCCGGGGGCGGAGACAATAGCGGGTTTGCCGCCCGCCGATCCCGTCTTGCCATGTACGCCAAGCTACCGCCGACCTACGAACTGATCGAGGCCCTTGCACCTGCCCCGGCCCCGACGACGGGACTCGCGCTGGCCCGGCGGCGGCTGTGGTGGGCGTTCGTGGCGGCGCTGGTGCCCACGCTGGCCGCCGTGGCCGCGGCGGCGGTCTGGCGCTTCTGGCTTGGCCGCGCCTTGCCGACGTGGGCGCTGCCGGTGTTCCTCGCGCTACTGGCCGTCTGCGCGCTGTGCTACCTGGCCGCGTTGGCAACGCACGCCGTGCCGTTCGGCCGCGCCGTGGGCAATCCGATGCGCTGGCTTACCGGCAAGATGGACGGGGACTCCGCCGTCGAGGATGCGCTGCTGCGCCGGCTCGGCCGGATCCCGCCGCCGCAGTTGCGCGCGCGTCAGCGGCGCGTGGAGATGGAGCTGGCGCTCTGGGAGGGCGCGGCGCGCACGGTCACTCTGTTGCTGGCGCTGGGTCCGCCCGCGCTGATCGTCGTCGGCAATTTCGCCAAGGTGCCGGCCGTCGTCGGGCTGGGGGCGGCGCTGCCCGCCTACGCCGCCGCTTTCGTGCTGGGCGGCGCGCTGGCGGTCTTCGTCCAACAGCAGTGCAGCCGGCCGCTGCGCCGGCTCGCGCACGTGCTGGCCGAGGCGGCGGAGATCAACGAACAGCTCGGCCGGCACGGGCCGGCGGCACCGGCCTGACCCGCACGCCGCCCAGCCATGCGCCACGGCGGATTGTCCTCATAGCCGCCCCGGGATGCGATCCGCTCGCCAATGCCCCACAATGGCGGGCAGGAGACCGCAAGACATATGGACAAGCTCAAACAGATCGAAGCCTTCATCGCCGTGGTGGAGCACGGCAGCATGGCGGCCGCGGCGCTGACACAGAACGTCACGCCGGTGATGATCGGCCGCCGCATCAACGCACTGGAAGCGCGCATCGGCGTCAAGCTGCTGCACCGCTCCACGCGCCGCATCGTGGTGACCGAGCAGGGCGCCGTGTTCATGGAGCAGTGCAAGAAGGCGCTGTCCGACCTGGACCGCGCCGAGATGCTCATCGCCGAAGGCAAGCACAAGGCCACCGGGCACCTGATCGTGTCGGCGCCGGCAGCGTTCGGCCGCAAGCACGTGGCGCCGCATGCGCCGGTGTTTTTGGCGGCCAACCCGGAGGTGCAGATTTCCTTCAACCTGACTGACCGCGTCGTCGACCTGGTGCGCGAGGGGTACGACGTGGGCATCCGCATCGGCGGCGCGATCGACCCGAACTTCGTCGCGATCAAGCTCGCGACGAACAAGCGCGTGGTGTGCGGCACGCCCGCGTACTTCGCCAAGCACGGCGTGCCGCACACGCTGGACGACCTCGCGCAGCACAACTGCCTCGCGTTCAACCTGCAGGGCGGCCAGCAGCGTGGTTGGTATTTCCGCCAGAACGGCAAGACCGTGACCGTGCGCGTCAACGGCAACCTCGACTGTAACGACGGCGAGTTGCTGCACCGCTGGACCGGCGAGGGGCTGGGCCTCGGCTGGCGGTCCACGTGGGAGATCCTGCCGCAACTGGAGAGCGGCGAGCTGATCACGGTGCTCGACGAATACGCGCTGCCCGACTACGACATCCTGGCCGTGTACCCACAGCAGCGGCCCGTGCCGGCCAAGATCCGCTTCTTCATCGAGCACCTCAAGGCGCAGTACGCGCGGCCCGGCTACTGGACGGGCCGGACCGAGGATTAACGACGAAGCGCCACACCTGGCGTTCACACGGCCCAACACCCCGACGGACGCTTGCCGACCAGCAGGCGCCGGCACCAGCCCCAACAACGCAAGCAGAGCATTCGCGCGAGCCAAGACGCGCCTCGTTTCGCAGGTAAACCCTAGTGACTGGCCTCTCTGAATTAATCTAAGGTATTACCTTAATGGGGGCGCCAACCGCTGTTGGTGGCATCGACGATGCCCAGGCAGTCGCGAGGGCGGTACGCCGCCGCTCAAATTACTGACTGCGAATCTGAGGAGTCATTGATGAGACCATCTTGCCGCAGTGTCATCGTGGCGTCGCTAGCGACCATTTTTTCCATGGCATGCGCCGGTTCCAACTCTGGCGAGTCGAGTGCGGCGCCCCTTAGTGACGCGCCAACCCTGAGACAGACAACTTTCGGGACCCTTGTCGGCGTCGATGACCAGACGGGTTCCGGAACCTACTCCTGGAAAGGGATTGCGTATGCGCAACCACCCGTCGGCTCGCTAAGGTGGCGCGCGCCGGTCGATCCCGCGCCCTGGGAAGGTGTGCGCTCGGCCAAGGCGTTTGGCAACGCCTGTCTGCAAATCGGTCGCGTCTACGGGCCGGGCCGGCACAATACGTATGACGACACCATCGGCACCTCCTTGGGTCAACCGGTAGGCAGCGAGGATTGCCTGACATTGAATATATGGCGGCCCGCCGATAATGAAGAGAACTTGCCCGTGCTGCTCTTCATTCATGGCGGCAGCAACGTGTCCGGCTATTCCGCCGATCCGGTCTACGATGGGGCGACCTTGGCGCGCAGCGCCCGGGCCGTGGTCGTGACCGCCAACTATCGACTCGGCATTCTTGGATTCCTGAATGTACAGCAATTGAAGAGCGGAACATCCAAACAAGATGATTCCGGCAACTATGGATTGCTCGATATTCTTGCCGCGCTTCAGTACATCCATCGCAACATCAGGGGATTTGGCGGAAACCCGGGAAATGTGACACTTGCCGGGCAATCCGCGGGGGCCTTCAATGTCTATGCGTTAATGACGTCACCCATGGCAGCAGGCTTGTTCCACAAGATCGTGGCCATGAGTGGTGGTGCATCGGCGGAGCCCGCCTCCGCATCCGCCGCGCGCGGCCAGAGCTTGCTTGCCAGGCTTGTGCTGGCGGACGGCAAGGCCGCAGACCTGGCGGGTGCGCAGGCCTGGCTGGCCACCCAAACGCCCGAACAGATATCCGCCTATCTCCGAGGAAAGGACCCGAGCGCCGTGCTCGCCGTATCCAATGCAGCGGGCCTGAACAAAGTCTCGGGCATTATCGATGGCAGCGTTGTTCCGGTAAACCCATTGGACGCCATCAATTCGGGAGCTTATCCAAAAGTCCCCCTGATTGCCGGATTCACCCGCGACGAAGGAAAGTTGTTCATGTCGCCGTATTACAAGATCGACGATGCGGCACGCTTTGCCATGATGAGCAGCCTCGATGCCAACAGCCCAGGCTCCTTGAGTGCTGGCGATATCATCAAGCCAGAAAATCTTCCGGCAGATCAGTCTCCAAATGGATACAACACGATTGCGAAAATATTAACGACTCAGCTTGTCTCGGCGAATATGCAACCCGCTCTCAATGCGGTGAAGGGGCAACAGACCAATGTCTGGGGATATCGATTTGATTGGGCGCAAGAACCCGCGCCATGGGATACCGTTTATGGTGCCGCACACGCATTCGATCTGAGTTTCATGTTCGGCAATTTCGGCCCCTCGCTGTTCTCTCGCGTCATCGGCAGCGACGCAAACAAGCCAGGACGGTTGGCCCTTTCCAAGGCCTGGATGGCCAGTCTTGCTGCATTCATGCATACAGGGAACCCCAATGATCCCGCGCTCGGTGTGAATTGGGGTAGCTGGCCCTCCACATTGGTGTTGGACGCCACACCGGACACGCAACGTATTCGAGCGGAGTAATGGCAGGCGGAGCCTTGGCGGATGGTTCCGCGCCGACTACCAAGCGGGCACGGCCAGAAGACTGCAGGAAGCATCGCCGAGCGGCGGCGCTGATCCCGGCAAAGGCGTGTCCTGCCGAGCTTTCACAATCGCGCCCCTGCGAAAATCCGCGAAAGGGCCTGTCAGATATCTTCCAAGGATGTGACAGGCCCTGTCATGGCTCCGGCCGTAAAATCCACGAGCTGTCCGACCACATCTTCGGTCAGGGCCTTTGCTCCGTGCTCATGTACCAAGTGAGCGAATCGATAGATGGTAGTGTCGACCACCATGGCAAACCGTGTTTCGACAATGTGCTCGGGGAGTTCCGGCAGAGCCTCGACAAGTAGCTGTCGAGTACGAACGATGGCGGTTTGCACGTCGGGAGCCACGTCGCCAGGCGCGCGCAATGCCGGGCTCAAATTGGCCTGGGCAAGCACTCGAATGTAGTGCGCTCCCCAAGACTCATGCCGAACAACGTCAACCAGGGGTCGGGTTGTGGCGTACAAAATTTCGCGCACATTCCGCGAACGCCCGTCGCGTTCCAGCACATCCAGATACTGATTTCTCAGCGCATTTGTACATGCCAGACGCATTTGAAGCAGTTGCGTAACCAGATCGGAGCGCGATCCGAAATAATAATGCAAGGCCGATCGATTCTTTTGTCCGCTTTCCTCCAAAATGCTCTGCAAGGTGACGGCTTCCACGCCACGCTCGGCAAACAATCGCTCCGCCACTTCCATCAATAACGTAGCGGTCGAACCCGCTTCCCTCAGGCCAGCACTCCGATGCGCCTTGTCTGTAGAGCCAGAGGAAACGCCGGAAGACGGATCGCCGGACTTCTTGGTGCTTCTTTTCTTGGTCATTTCCTCTTGGCGGGTGCTGTATTGATCTATATTAAATGCGCGCAATCGCGGTGATAAGAGGCTTTTTTCACCCGCGATGGATCGAATGCTGATGCATTATAAGGCGCTCGAGGTCACGGCGCGTGGACAGGCAGGGCAATGCACTATGCTCAAGATTTACCGGAGTGGGTTCAGGATGTCACCGGACCCGGCCTTGCATCAAGGTCCCGGCCTCCAGCTTCGAGACAAGATCTCTTGATGTGTCACACCTAGCTGCCCCCGCCGCCATGAGCGCCTGGCTGGCCGATCTCGTGGTGGTGGTTCACTTGCTGTTCATCCTGTTCGTGGCCGCGGGCGCGCTGCTGCTGTTCCGCTGGCCGCGCCTTGCGTGGATGCACCTGCCGGCCGCGATCTGGGGTGTGCTCGTGGAATGGGCGGGATGGATCTGCCCGCTGACGCCACTGGAAAACGCGCTGCGCCGCGCGGCCGGCGAGGCAGGCTACGGCGGCGGCTTTGTCGAGCGCTACCTGCTTCCCCTGATCTATCCCACGGGGCTGACGCCGGCCATCCAGTTCGCGCTGGGGGCGGCGGTGCTGGTGTTCAACGTCGCCGTGTACGTGATCGTCTATGGCGTCCGCCGCCGCGGCTAGACCACGGCGACTCAGGAGCGAGGTGGATCAAAGCGCGGCGCGCGTTTCTGCAGATTGGCAAGCACCGCCTCGCGCTGGTTAGGCGAGCCGATCAGCCGGTCCTGCTCGGCCGACTCCGCCAGCAGGATGGTGGCCGCATCGCCGTCCTGCGCCAGCTGCGCCAGCCGCTTGGCGGCGCGGATCGCATCGGGACTTTTCTGCGCGATCTCGCGCGCGGCCTCCAGCGCGGCGGCACGCGGATCGTCGACGACCCGCGTAGCCAGTCCGAGCGCACACGCCGCCTCGCCGGTGACGATGCGACCCGTGTAGATCAGTTCGCGCAGCAGGTCGGGGCGCACCAGGCCCCGCATCAGCACCATGCCGGCCATGTCCGGCACCAGTCCCCACTTGATCTCCATGACCGACAGGCGCGTGTCGGCGGTCACGTATCGCACGTCGGCGCCCAGCGCCACCTGCAGGCCGCCGCCGAATGCCACGCCGTGCACCGCCGCCAGCACTGGCACGGGCAGCGCGCGCCAGACCATGCACGCTTGCTGCGGGCGATTGGCGATGCCGTGGGTGCGCGCCGCCAGCCGGCCGCTTGCCTGGCCACTCAACTGGCCGGCCCCGCCTTCCTGTTCGCCCAGCGCGGCCATGCTTTCCATGTCGAGTCCCGCGCAGAACGCGCGGCCTTCGCCGGAGAGCACCACGGCGCGCACGGAGGCGTCCTGCGCCAGCCTCTCGCCAGTGGCGATCAGCGCGTCGAACATCGCCGGATCCAGCGCGTTCATCTTGTCGGGGCGGTTGAGGCGGACGTCGGCTACGCCGTCGTCCAGGGTCACGATCACGCGATCGGATTGGGATGCCGTCATGCAAGGCTCCTGATGGAATGCGTGCCGCGCCGCTCAGGCCGGCTTGAGCGCGTTGGCCGAGGCGTCGCCGAGCCTGGTGCCACCGTCGCAATCGACGATGGTGCCGGTGATGTAGCGCGCATTGTCGGACGACAGAAAGAGCGCCGTGTTGGCGATGTCGTCCTTGGTGCCATAGTCGCGCAGCGCAAGGCGGGCCTTGAAGCGGGCCTCCATCTCCGGCGTGGGCGCGAGGCGCGCCATCCCCTCGGTGCCGGCGATCGGCCCCGGCGAGATGCCGTTCACGCGCACGCCGGCCGGGCCCCATTCCATGGCCAGGCACTTGATGAGCATGTTGATGCCCGCCTTGGCCGCGCAGACATGGGCCTGGAACATCATCGGCTGCAGCGCCTGCGGTGCGGAGATGGCGATCAGCGAGGCGCCCGGCGCATTCAGGTGCGCGAACGATGCGCGGAAGACATTGAAGGTGCCGATCAGGTCGATGTCCACCACGGTCTTGAAGCCGTTGGCCGACATGCCAAGCGCCGGGGCGACGAAGTTGCCGGCCGCGCCCGAGATGACGATGTCGAGCGGCCCGAGCTGGGCGCGCGCAGCCTGCACGGCTGCTTCCACTGCGGCGTAGTCGCGCACGTCCGCCGCCATGCCGATGGCCGTGCCGCCGGCGTCCTGGATGGTGGCGGCAGCTGTGGCGATGCGCTCGGGATCGCGGCTGATCAGCGCCAGCTTTGCGCCTGCGCGGGCGAAGTGCTGGGCAATGCCGAGGTTGATGCCGGACGAGGCGCCGGCGATGAACACCGTCTTGCCCGCAAGCGCGTCGTCGCGGAAGGCGTTGGATGCGTTGGACATGCGTGTCTCCGTAGGTCGGTGAGACGGCCTCTGGCGGGCCGGTGCCGACATCCTACTCTGGTGTTGCCATTCGATCACGCGCGGGGCGGTGCGGTATCCACGGTCCGCATCGCCCAAAAGAAAAAGCCCGCACCCTTGACGGTGTGCGGGCGACCTCCCTTTGCAGGAGGTGGAGAGCGTCATGAAGTGCGCCCCCGCTACTTCATGACGGGATCAATGATGGGGCCGGCAAGGCGGCGCCACTTTGACGCACATCAATTAGGAATCTGCGTGGCGAAAATTTCAGAAAACGGCTATGCGGACGGGGCGCAGGCGCTAGGCCAGCAGCGCGGTGACGAGATCCTTGCCGCGCGCCGCCGGCACTTCCTCGAAGTGCAACGCCGCCTCGACGTGGCTCAGGTGGTCGACCATCAGCGCGACGGCGCGATCAGCGTCGCCGGCGCGGGCGGCCTCGATGAACTCGCGATGCTCGTCGGACGAGCAGGCCGCGTCGCGCCGAGACTGGTAGAGCATCGTGATGACCGCGCTGCGCATCGACAGCTCGCGCAGCATCTCAGTCAGCACGCCGTTGCCGACCACTTCGGCCAGCACGATGTGGAAGTCGCCGAGCAGGCGGGTACGGACCTGCGCGTCGTTGCCGGTCAGCGACTTGCGCTCGGCGGTCAGGTGCTTGTCGATCCGCTTGTAGTCGGCGGCCGTGGCCTTGGCGACGAACTCCCGGGCGAGGGCGGCCTCCAGGATGCGGCGCACGGCGAAGACCTCGCGCGCCTCCTCGGCGCTCGGCTTGGCGACGAAGGCACCCTTGTCTGGCACGATCTGGATGACCTTGTCCTTGGACAGCATCAGGAGCGCCGCGCGCACCTTGGTGCGGCTCACGCGATAGACACTGGCCAGCGCCTCCTCCCGCAACTTGGTGCCGGGCGGAAGGCGGTGCGAGACGATCGCCGCGACGATGTCGTCGGCGATCGCTTCGGCGGTCATGTCGGGATCGATATGCTCGGGCATGGAGCGCCAGGCGCACGATGTGCGCAAATTGGGAAATGCCGAGATTCTATCGCCCCGCGGCCGTCCCGGGCAGCGACGCGCCCGCGCCGGCCATTTCGCTGTCAGCGGCCATCGCGGCCAGCCCCGCATCGAGGTCGTCGGCGGTGATGTTGCCGTTGAGCACTTTGTGGGCGCGCCCGCGGTCAATGTCCTTCTCCCAGGCGGCTACCACCACCGTGGCCACGCAGTTGCCGATCAGGTTGCCCAGTGCGCGGGCGATGCCGATGAACCAGTCGACGGACAGCACCAGCACGAGGCCGATGGCGGGAATGGCCGGATGCGCCGACAGCGTGGCCGCCAGGATCACGATGGCCGAGCCCGGAATGCCGTGCGCGCCCTTGGACGTCACCAGTGCCACCGCCAGGATGCCAAGCAGGTCGCCCATCGCGAGCGGCGTATTGGTCGCCTGGGCGATGAAGACGGCCGCCAGCGTCAGGTAGATCGAGAACGCGTCCAGGTTGAACGAGTAGCCGGTCGGAATCACCAGGCCCACGACGGACTTCTTGATGCCCATGAACTCCAGCTTCTTCATCACCTGGGGCAGCACGCTGTCCGACGATGCCGTGCCCAGCACCACCAGCAACTCGGCGCGCAGGTAACGGATCAGCTTCAGGACCGAGAACCCGCACACGCGCATGATCGTGCCCAGCACCACCAGCACGAAGATGATCACCGCGCCGTAGAACAGCACCACCAGGAAGCCCAGTTGCTTGAGCGAGCCGATGCCGTACTTGCCGACGGTGAACGCCACCGCGCCCAGCACGCCCAGCGGCGCGAGCTTGATGATGAAGCCCATCATCTTGAACAGCGTATGGGAGAAGGTGTCGATCAGCTTCACCAGCGGACGGCCCGGCTCGCCGACGAGCGACAGCGCGCAGCCGAACAGGATCGACACCAGCAGCACCTGCAGCACGTCGCCGCTGGCGAAGGCGCCCATCACGGTATTGGGGATCAGCTTGAGCAGGAAGTCGGCCGTGCCCGAGTCCTTCACCTTGGTGGCGTTGTCGATGTAGCTGGCGATGGCCGAGGCGTCGAGCGAGCGCGGGTCGACGTTCATGCCGGTGCCCGGGTGGAACACATAGGCCAGCAGGATGCCCAGCGCCAGCGCGATGGTCGTGACGATCTCGAAGTACACGACGGCCTTGATGCCGACGCGGCCCACCTTCTTCAATTCGCCGGCGCCGCAGATGCCCGCCACCACCACGCAGAACACGATGGGGCCGATCAGCATCTTGACCAGCTTGATGAAGGCATCGCCGAGGGGCTTGAGCTTGGCGGCGAATTCGGGGAAGGCGATGCCCAGTGCGGTGCCGATCACCAGGGCGATCAGGACCTGGCCGAACAGCGAACGGGTGAATCGGTGGTGCAGGCGAGCGCCGGCGGCGCGCTGCGGTTGGACTGCGTGCTGCATCGTTGTCTCCATGCGGGCAGGTCCGTCGAAGGCGATCGGCTTGCCCTTGCTCATTCAGGAACACCGGCAGCTTTCTTGCTAAGCAACAAGGCGCCGGCCAGCCGCACCGCGCGTGTCTTTCGGGGGAGGAAGACGGCGTTCGCGGAAGGCCCCCCTGTTGGGGCGGATTCCACGTCATGCATTGTCTGGACCAGATTGTCCGCAACACATTGTCGGTACGTGGATCGGAATATAGTGCATATCATTTTTGTATGCAATTTTTGAATTCATTGTGCTACCATGGATCGCACAGAATAGAGCTTCGGTCAGGGCTTTCCGGTAGGCCGGAGCCCGGTCCGGCGCCCCGCCAAGTTGCGCCGCCGACGCTTTGAATTTCCAGCAGGAGACACGCATGGCAGCTAATCCGTCCGCGGCCGCACAGACCGGCGAACGCATCATGGCCTGGGCCGACGCCCTGGCCGCCCACACCGAGCAGCCCGGCATGCTCACCCGCACGTACCTGACCGGCGCCCACCACGGCGCGGCCGCCCAGCTCACCGAGTGGATGCAGGCCGCCGGCATGACGGTGCGCCGCGACGCGGCGGGCAACGTGATCGGCCGCTACGAGGGCACCGAGCCCGGCGCGCCGGCGCTCTTGACCGGTTCGCACTTCGACACCGTGCGCGACGCCGGCCGCTACGACGGCAACCTCGGCGTGATCCTGCCGGTCGCCTGCGTGGCGGAATGGAACCGCCAGGGCAAGCGCTTCCCCTTTGCCATCGAGGTGGTCGGCTTTGCCGAGGAAGAGGGCGTGCGCTTCAAGGCGACGCTGCTGGGCAGCCGGGCCATTGCCGGCACCTTCGACAACAACGTGCTCGATAACGTCGACGACGCCGGCAAGACCATGCGCCAGGTGATGCGCGAGGCCGGCTTCGACGCCGCCGCGCTGCCCGCCGCCAAGCACGACCGCAGCAAGGTGCTGGCGTTTGTGGAAGTGCACATCGAGCAAGGCCCGGTGCTGCTGAACGAAGGCCTGCCCGTTGGCGTTGTCACCGCCATTTCCGGCGCCACCCGCTACATTGTCGAACTCGAAGGCTTGGCCGGCCACGCCGGCACCGTGCCGATGGACATGCGCCGCGACGCGGCGATGGCCGGCGCCGAGATTGGCCTCTTCATCGAGAAGCGCTGCGGCGGCAAGCCGGGGCTGGTTGGCACCGTCGGCCAGTTCAACGTGCCCAACGGCGCCACCAACGTGGTGCCGGGTCGCGCCGTGTTTTCGATCGACATCCGCGCGGGCGTTGACGCCGAGCGCGAGGCCGCCGTCAACGACGTGCTGGCCGAGATCGAACGTGTCGGCGCGCGCCGCAATGTGCGCGTGCAGATCCGCAAGACCCACGAGGCCAAGAGCGTGCCCTGCGCGCCGTGGCTGCAAGAGCAATGGGCCGCCGCCATCGCCCGCCAGGGTGTCACGGTGCGCCACCTGCCCTCGGGCGCCGGCCATGATGCCATGGCCATCGCGGCCATCGCCGACGTGGCGATGCTGTTCGTGCGCTGCGGCAACGGCGGCATCAGCCATCACCCCACCGAGACCATGACCGCCGAGGACGCCGCACTGTCCGCGCGCGTGTTCGCCGATTTCGTCGAGCACTTCCAGCGCCAGCAGTAGGCCCTCGGCCAGATCAGAAAATTCCCAGGCAATCCCCTATTCGCAGAGATAACAGCATGACCGCACGAGACAACATGAGCCAAACCGACACCACGCTGACGCAGTACATCGATCAGCATCGCCCGCAGCAGGAAGCCTTCCTGGCCGAACTGGTCAAGGTGCCGTCCGACAACCCGGCCGGCGATTGCGACGCCCACGGCAAGCGCGCCAAGGAACTGCTCGAAGGTCTGGGCTTCACGGTGGAAGCGCACAAGGTGCCTGACGCGCAGGTCAAGGCCGCCGGCATGATCTCCGCCACCAACCTGGTGGTGCGCAAGCAGTTCGGCACGGGCGGCCCGACCATCGCCATGAACGCCCACGGCGACGTGGTGCCTCCGGGCCTGGGCTGGACCAAGGATCCGTACGGCGGCGAGATTGCCGACAGCGAGCACGGCCCGGTCATGTACGGCCGCGGCGTGGCGGTGTCCAAGTCGGACTTCGCCACCTATACCTACGCCGTGCTGGCGCTGATGGAAGCCGAGAAGCAGGGCGCCAAGCTGAACGGCGCGGTCGAGCTGCAATTCACCTATGACGAGGAAACGGGCGGCGACATCGGTCCCAAGTTCCTGCTCGACAACAACCTAAGCAAGGCTGACTACGCCATTTCGGCCGGCTTCTCGTATGGCATCACGTCGTCGCACAACGGTTGCCTGCACGTCGAGGTGACGGTCAAGGGCAAGCAGGGCCACGCCGCCATGCCGCATACCGGCGTCGACGCCATCGAGGCCGCCACCCACATCCTGCAAGCCATCTACGGCCTGCGCGCCGAGCTGGCCACCCGCAAGTCGAAGGTGCCGGGCATCGACACCGCCACGCTGAACGTCGGCCTGATCAAGGGCGGCATCAACACCAACGTGGTGCCGGACCTGGTGACGTTCCGCGTCGACCGTCGCATGATCCCCGAGGAAATCGGCTTTGACGCCGAAGGCGAAATCCGCGCGGTGGTCGAGAAGGCCGCCAAGGACCGTCCGGGCATCGAGGTGAAGGTCGAGCGCATCATCCTGGCCGAGCCGCTGTCCGAGCTGCCGGGCGTGGAAAAGCTGATCGGCGCGCTGAAGAGCCGTGCGGAATCGGTGTTTGGCGTGGAGATCCCGGTGCAAGGCGTGCCGCTCTACACCGATGCCCGCCACTACACCAAGCGCGGCATCCCGACCGTGCTGTACGGCGCCGGCCCGCGCACGCTGATGGAAGCGCGCGGCCACAACTCGGACGAGAACCTGCGTCTGAACGACCTGAACCGCGCGACCAAGGTGGTGGCGCTGGCGCTGTCGGACCTGATGGCCTGATCGTTCCGGCCATCGCGCAGCACCCGGCACCCACAGCGGCCCGCCTCAGCGCGGGCCGTTTTTCTGCCTGCTCGCGGCGTCAGTCGTCGGCGCCGCCGGATTCACCCGCATCGACGGCCAGTGCGGCCAGCCAGCGGCGCACGACCTTCTCCTCATCGGCATCCAGCCCGGACTTCAGCCATTGCTCGTGCGCCTGCGCCCGCTCGCGACAGCGCGCGAGCAGCGCCTTGCCGGCATCGGTCAGCAGGATGTTCTGGATGCGGCCGTGCACCGGGTGCGGCTGGCGCGCGATCGCACCATTCTTCTCCAGGTTGCCGACGATCACGCTGACCGTCTGCGGCGTCAGCAGTGCCAGTCGTGCCAGGTCGGCGTTCGACAGGCCGGGGTAGGCACCCAGCATTGTCAGCACGACGAACTGCGGCGACGTCACGCCCAGGTCCGCCAGCCCACGCTCCAGCCGCAGCCGGTTGGCGGCGCCGGCCTGGCGCAGCAGGTAACCCAGGTAGCCGCCTTCGCCGCGCTTGCCTTCGCCGGGCGCCGGGATCGACGGCGAGGCCGCTGCCGAAGGTATCCCTTTGGCATTCATGGATTTGCGCATGATGTCAGAGTTCTTATATTATGTTCGTGCTCTGATATTAACACCGACAATGGAGGTCTCGATGGCAAGCACCCATGCACGCATGGAATTCCAGGCGTTCACCGCCACCGCGCCAGCGGTTTATGCCGCGCTCGCCGCGCTGGGCAAGGCCGTGGACGAGTCCGGGCCGGACAAGGCGCTGACGGAGCTGGTCAAGCTGCGCGTCTCGCAGGTGAACGGCTGCGCGTTCTGCTTGCAGTTCCACCTCAACATCATCCGCCGGCTGGACGTCGATCCGCGCAAGCTGGACCTGGTGGCCACCTGGCGCGATGCCGGCGTGTTCACGGCGCGCGAGATGGCCGCGCTGGCCTGGGCCGAGGCGCTGACGGACATCACCGATCATCGCGCCCACGACGATGCCTACGCGCAGGCACGCGCACAGTTCGACGAGGCCGAACTGGCACACCTGACGGCGGCGATCGGCGCGATCAACACCTGGAACCGGATCGCTGTCGGCTATCGCTTCTCGCCGCCACCCGCAGCCCCGGCCATCGCCGCAGGAGTTGTGCGATGAATGGCGATCAAACAATGGGCGTCGTTGATATTCGTCCAGTCAATGATGCGGCCGAAGCTGCCGCCTGCTTTGCGCTGATGCGCCAGTTGCGCCCGCACCTGGCGAGCGAGGAAGAATTCATCGCCCGCTGGCAGCGTCAGCAGGCCGCCGGCTACCGCCTGATGGCGCTATGGGACGAAGGGCGCCCGGTCGCGCTGGCGGGCTATCGACTGCAGGACAACCTGCTGCACGGCGTCCATTTTTACGTCGACGACCTCGTCACCGACGAGGCCACGCGCAGCGGTGGGTACGGCGGGCAACTGATGGACAGGCTCAAAAATGAGGCACGCGCGCTCGGATGCACCAGATTAGTGCTCGATACGCCGCTCACCAACGTCCTCGGTCATCGCTTCTACTACCGCAACGGCCTGTTGGCGTCGGCCTTGCGCTTCAACATCGGACTGGACTGAGCCCATGCCCACCCTGTTGCATATCAGTGTCAGCACACGCGCTGGCGCGTCCTACAGCCGGCGCGCCGGCGAGCGCCTGCTAACGCAACTCATGCTGCGCCACGGTCCGTTCGATGTGATCGAGCGTGACCTGGCCGCCGAGCCGTTGCCGCACATTGATGGTGCAGTGGCCGAGGCGAGCCTGACACCCGAGGCAGCGCGCAGCCCCGCGCAGCACGCGCTGCTGGCGTTGTCGGAGACGCTGGTGTGTGAGCTGGAGTCGGCCGACCTCGTGCTGATCTCCACGCCGATGCACAACTTCACGGTGCCGTCGGCCCTCAAGGCCTGGATCGATCACGTGGTGCGGCCCAACCGCACGTTTCGCAGCACGCCGGCCGGCAAGGTCGGGCTGCTGCGGGACCGGCCGGTGCTGGTCGTCGTCTCGTGCGGCGGCCCGTTCCACGACGGCCCCGGCAGCCAGCGCGATTTCCTCACGCCCTATTTGCAATACGTGCTTGGCTCGGTGGGCATCACGCAAGTGGAGGTGCTGCGCATGGACGACATGGGGCGCGGCGAAGCCTGTGTGGCGCGCGGCTTTGCCCGCCTCGACGCGTGGAGCGCCAGCCTCGCGGTGCTGCCGGCATAGCGCCACCGGCGGCCATCCATTCGCTACAGCGCGAAGGTATGATCGCGCACATGACCGCCAAGCCAACCTCCGCCCGGCAGCCCGCACGCGGCGAGCCCCGCGCCGCGTTGCCAACGCCCGAGCCGCTCGCCAAGCGGCGCGTGCTGGCAGCGCTCGCCAGCCGCTTCTTCATCCGCTTCCATGTGATGCTCATCGCGCTCTGGTCGCTGGCCATCGGCGTGCTGGCCAGCAAGCTGCTGTGGATGGCGGGCATGTCGTCGCTGCCGCTGCGGTACGGGTTGGCGACCATGGCGGCGTATCTCGGCTTCCTGCTCGCGGTCCGGGTCTGGCTGGCCTACGTCGGTCTGTCCGGCTATCTGGGACGGCGCTCGGAGGCGTCTGGGTCGAGCGACGCGCCGGATGCCGGCGGCGGAATCCTGGATGTTGCCGAGCTGCTGTCGGGAGCGCGTGTGCGTCCGCCCATGGCGGGACGGGGCGGCTCGTTCGACGGTGGCGGCGCATCAGGCGATTTCGATCTGCCCGGCGCCCAACAGCTATCGAGTAGCACGGACGGCAACGGCGGCAGCGCTATCGGCGATGTGCTGGGTAGCGCCGGCGACGCCGACGACCTCTTCGGCGTGCTGCTGCTGGCGCTGGCCCTGCTGGCGGCGGCCGTGCTGGGCGCGATCTTCGTCCTCAGCCAGGGGCCGATGATGCTGGCGGAGATCGCCTTCGAGGCCCTGCTGGCCGGCGGCATGATGCGCGTGGCCCGCCGGGCCGACGATGCCGACTGGCTGCGCGCCGCGCTGCGGGCGTCGGCGCTGCCCGCCATCACCGTGGCCGTGCTGGCCGTGGCGCTGGGGTTCGCGCTGCAGCACTGGTTTCCCGAGGCCGGGAGTCTGGCGCAGGCGCTGGGCATGCGCTGACCCCGCCCCGGGGGCCGGTCACGCGGGCAGGCTTTCGCTGCCGACCCCGAGCGGGCGCTGCATCAGCACGGTGTCGATCCACTGGCCGTGCTTGAAGCCCACGGCCTCCAGCCGGCCGACGGTCCGGAAGCCCATCCTCTCGTGCAAGGCAAGTGATCCCGCGCCTTCACCGCTGGCGGTGCAGGCCACCACGGCCACCATCTGCCGCCACGGGCCGGTCTCGCAACGGGCAATCAGCGCCTGGAGCAGTGCCTGCCCCAGCCCTTCGCCCACGCGGCGATGGTCGATATAGATCGAATCCTCGATGGCGAAACGGTAGGCGCTGCGCGCGCGATAGGCCGACGCATAGGCGTAGCCGAGCACCTCGCTGTCGCGCTCGGCCACCAGGTAGGGCAGACCCTTGCGCTGCACTTCGGCAAAGCGCGCGCGCATGTCGTCCACGGTGGGCGAGACTTCCTCGAAGGACGCGCGGCCGTGCTGCACATGGTGCGCGTAGATGGCCTGGATCGCGGGCACGTCGTCGGGCGTGGCGTCGCGCAGTTGGAACGGCCGGCGGGCTGCAGAGACGGCGGCGGTGGCGGCCTCGGCGGCCGCGGCAGGGGACGAAAGCTCTGTCATGAGTGGTAAAGCCGGGCGTTGCCCGGTCGGGTTGGGATCGCGTCAAGGCGTTGGATGAGTGAACATGCCCTGCCATGCATAATGCGTGCCCGCTTGCCCCGAAGCGGTGCGCGGCGGGCCGCCTGTCGGCATTCCGATCGGCGTCGTGGCGCGAGCCGTGATCCGTACTGGTGCGTCCGGGCGGACCTGTTGTATATAGTGCGGGATCACGCCACAAGAAGGACGCCTGCCATGATCACCATCTACCACAATCCACGCTGCTCCAAGTCGCGCGAGACGCTGTCGCTGGTCGAGGCGGCCGCGCAGCGCTTGGGCGAGCCGGTGGAGATCGTCGAATACCTGAAGCAACCGCCGTCGCTGTCCACGCTGCGCCAGTTGCACACCATGCTCGGCGTGCCGGCGCGCGCGATGTTGCGCGACAACGAAGCGGTCTACCAGGAGCTGGACCTGGCCGATCCGGGCCTGACCGACGCCGAACTGCTGGCCGCCGTGGCCGACAATCCGATCCTGCTGCAGCGCCCGGTCGTGGTCCGCGATCGCCGTGCGGCGATCGGCCGGCCCCCGGAAAACGTGGCGCCGCTGCTCAAGTAAGGTCCCCAAATAGAAGCCGGCCCCCGCGAGGTGCGGGGGCCGGCCCGGTCAGACAGACTGGATTGCTTCAGGCGAGTCGTCGTTATTGAACACCCAGCCAGTGCATGGCCTCCTGACCGAAAGCGATAGCTGCCAGGACCACCAGCAGCACAACAAGCGTCACCGTGCTTACATAGAGCGTCGCCTTGGCGATTTCGGCGTCTTCGTCCGGCGCATGCGTGTGCGAGACGGTGGGCGTTGAGTGGTGCGGCCAGTGCAACCGGCCAGCCCATGACTTGAAGTGCAGGTCGGGATGGAAACGCATGGTCGACACCTCCTCGTCTGGGACCGCGCACACCGGGCCACGCCAGCCATTCCGGATAGGGCGTCGCTACGCGTGTGCCGCAGGACGGATCTGGCCCGGCTCGCCGCCTATCCGCATCTAATATAGGCAACGCCACGCCGCATGTGTGGAAAAGCACGCGTGCACGTGCAGCAGGCGGTCAGGGCGCCGGTGGCGCAGACGCGGGTTCGCCGGCGTTGCCGGCCGTTGCGGCGGCCAGCGCGGCTTCCCGCTCGCGCATCGCGGCCAGCATGTTGCAGAACAGCGCGCCTTGCTCGATCGCGTCGTCCAGCGCCACGTGGGTATGCGGCAGCGGATCCTTCCAGGCGTCCGGCAGCGCGGGTTTGACGGTGCGCCGGTAGGGGCGGCCGGTCAGCGCGAACCCCAGCGTCTTGATGTCCAGCGCGGCCCAGCCGAAAGGCGAGCGCCCGGCGAAGCGCATCATGTACCAGAACATCCAAGTGAAATCGAAGCCGGCCGGAAACGCGACAAAGACCGGCTTGCCGGGCAGACTTTCCACCCACTCCACGTAGCGCACCATTGCCTCGGCCGGCGGCTGCAGGTCGCGGCGGCAGGCTGCCCAGGCTTCCGGCTGGGTTTGCCACCACTGCATCTGCACCGGGTGGCCGGCCGCGCCGGGCAGCGTTTCCAGGTTGGCCGAGAAGGTGCCGACGATGGTCTTGTCGGCCAGCATCGCGGCCGAGGCAAAGGACAGCATCGAGTGCGGCCCGGGGATCGGGCCGTCGGCCTCCACGTCGGTGCTGACGTAGATCTCGGGGCGGGTGTCGGGAGCCTGTCGCTTGGCCATGGCGCGGGAGGGGGACGACTGGTCGGGGCGCAGGTCAGGTCAGGCCACGTCGATCAGGTGGTCGGCCACGTAGGGATTGTTGCGCCGTTCCTCGCCGAAGGTGGAGACCGGGCCGTGGCCGGGCACGAACGTGACGTCGTCGCCCAGCGGCCACAGCCGCGTGCGGATCGCGCGGATCAGGTCGGCATGATTGCCGCGCGGAAAGTCGGTACGCCCGATCGAGCCGGCGAACAGCACGTCGCCGACGATCGCCAGCCGGTTCGCGCGCGAGAAAAAGACCACGTGGCCGGGCGTGTGGCCCGGGCAATGGTAGACCTCCAGGGTCTCGTTGCCGAACTGCACGGTGTCGCCGTTCTCCAGCCAGCGATCCGGCTCAAACGACTCGGCATGGCCGAAGCCGAAGCGCCGGGTCTGGTCGGGCAACTGCTCGATCCAGAACCGTTCCTCCTGCTGCGGCCCCTCGATGGGAATGCCCAGCTCGCGCGACAGCGCGGCAGCGCCCGCGCAGTGGTCGACGTGGCCGTGCGTGAGGAAGATCTTCTCCAGCGTGACGCCTTGCTCCTCGACGGCGGCGCGGATGCGGTCGAGGTCGCCGCCGGGATCGCAGACGGCCGCGCGGCCGGTGCTCTCGTCGATCAGCAGCGAGCAGTTCTGCTGGAAGGGCGTCACGGGAATCAGGAGGACTTTCATGGTGTTCTTGTGTGTCGGACAGCCCGGCCGCGGCAATGCAGGACCGGGCGGGCGATTGGCGCATTGTAGCGCCGGGCTGCCGGAGCCCGGCAACGCCGGCACCGTCCACGATGGCGCATGCGAAGGGGCCATCACCCGCAATGAGTGTCGTCAACGGCATATCGGTGGCCGGGCGCACATTTTGTTGAACTGCCACGCATCCCAGTGCTGGCGCGGGATTCGCGGGGAATTGCACACCGTAGGTACATATTTCGTAACAAAATCAATGCAGTAGCCGTTTTCCGGGGGTGTTAGACTCCGCCGATGCTCCGAATCCCCACCTTGCCGCTCGGCTCCCGCCGGCTCCTCCGTCTGTGCGCGCACGCCATTGCAGCGCTGACGCTGGCCGCTTGCGCGACGCCGCCGGAATCCGACGCGCCGGGGTCTTCGGGGACCGTTCCCACGCAAGCCGCCGCGCGCAAGGCGAAGGGCGCCAAGGCCCAGGCCGCCCCGCCGGGCGCGGCCGGCGAAGGCGCCGGCAACTGGAATCTGTTTGGCCTGGGCAGCGACGACAACGGCATGGGCATCGGCAAGCAGGGCTCGCTCGACGGCCTGCGCGCGGATCTGGGCACGTTCGAGCAGCGCGGTACGGCGTCCTGGTACGGCAAGGGATTCCACGGTCGCAAGACCGCCAACGGCGAACGCTTCGACATGCACAGCATGACCGCCGCCCATCCGTCGCTGCCACTGGATAGCTGGGTGCTGGTGCGCAACCTGCGCAACAACAAGGTGGCGGTGCTGCGCATCAACGATCGCGGGCCGTACCACGGCAACCGGGTGCTCGACGTTTCCTTCAGCGCGGCGCGTCGCCTTGGCTTTGTCGATCGTGGCTCCACGCAGGTCGAGATCCGCCGCCTGTCGCGCACGGAAGTCGCGGCGATTGGTCCGCAACTGGAAGCCGGCGGCACCGAAGCCGGCGATGGCACGGGCGCCGACGACATGGCCCTGCCGGACACAGCGAACGCGCTGGCCCCCGCGCAACCGAAGAAGGCGGCCCGGCCGGCCGCCAAGCGCAAGCGCCACTGACCGCGCCGGGTGCTGACGATGCGCACGCTCGCAGCCACGCCCGCCCGTCCGGAGCTTGCGGACCCCTCACAGTCTTTCCGCATGCCGCCACGCTCGTGGCCGGCTTTATCTCTTCCGATTTCCCCGATTGCCGATTTGCCGCTTGCCGATGCCGCCCGGGCGAGTCGCAGTTCGGTCGCCGGCTCAGTCGTCGGCGCGTTGCGCCAGCGCCAGCTGGTAGAGCGCGTCGGTCGCGGCGCCGGTGATGGCGGCCGCCAGCTTGGCGGCGCGCTTGGCGGGCAACTCGGCCAGCAGCAGCGACAGCACGCGCTGCGCGTTGGCGTCAGGCGCGCCATCGGCGGCACGGGCCTCGCCGGCGCCTTCCACCACGAGCACGAACTCGCCCTTGGCGCGCGCCGCATCGGCGGCCAGCCAGGCGGGCGCCTCGGCCACGGTCAGTTGCGCGGTTTGCTCGAACAGCTTGGTCAGCTCGCGGCCGACCAGCAGCCGGCGCGTGGCCGGCAGGCCGGCC